>Ga0213872_10000494_pt1 | contig 31496 bp, 27 predicted proteins | sample VelepicomBERX_R2_FD_160071 | JGI IMG/M metagenome (GOLD analysis project Ga0213872, IMG submission 160071) | Rhizosphere microbial communities from Vellozia epidendroides in rupestrian grasslands, the National Park of Serra do Cipo, Brazil - RX_R2 | ecosystem: Host-associated > Plants > Roots >...
GTCGATCGGGGCCATGCGCCCCAGCCCGGCCTTAACGCCGTCCACTTCGGCAATCGCGATGAAATCGGCTTCCGATGACGGGGCAAAATCGATTTCGGCATAACGGGCGTTGGCCCAGGCGAGTTCAGCCGGAGAAGCCTGCCTGATCCTCAGCCGCGCCATGCAGAGCGAAGTGTTAAACCGCGTCCGGGCCGGTTTCGCCGGTGCGGATGCGCACCACCTGTTCGACGTTCTGTACAAAGATCTTGCCGTCGCCGATCTTGCCGGTACGCGCAGCCTTGATGATGGCCTCGACGGCGCGCTCGACGATTTGATCGTCGACCACGACTTCGACCTTGACCTTGGGCAGGAAGTCGACCACATATTCGGCGCCGCGATACAGTTCCGTGTGTCCCTTCTGGCGGCCGAAGCCCTTCACTTCCGTCACGGTCAGACCAGTTACGCCGACTTCCGCCAGGCCTTCGCGCACTTCGTCGAGCTTGAAGGGCTTGATGATTGCAGTGACTTGCTTCATGAGGTTCTCCTTGGATGGGTTTAGTCCCTGAACTTTGAAGTAATTGGATAACGCCAATCCCGCCCAAACGCGCGATGGGTGACGCGGATGCCGATCGGCGCCTGACGGCGCTTGTACTCGTTTATTTTAATCAAACGCGTAATGCGGTCGACATCTTCCTGCCGGTAGCCCGCCGCCACAATCTCGGCCATGCTCTGGTTTTCTTCCATGTAGCGCTGCATGATGCCGTCCAACACCTCGTAAGGCGGCAGCGAATCCTGATCGACCTGGTTGGGCCTCAACTCGGCCGACGGGGCGCGCGTCAGGATGCGCTCAGGAATCACTTCGGACACCGAATTGCGATAGGCGCACACCTTGTACACCAAAGTCTTGGCAATGTCCTTGATGACCGCAAAGCCGCCGGCCATATCGCCATATAGCGTGCAATAGCCGACCGCCATCTCGCTCTTGTTGCCTGTGGTCAGGACTATGGAGCCATATTTATTGGACAGCGCCATCAGGATGGTGCCGCGTATGCGCGCCTGTATATTTTCTTCGGTAGTATCTTCAGCCAATCCCGAAAATTCCTTGGCCAAGGTGTTGCGGAACGCGCCAAAGCATTCGTTAATGGAAATCTCATCATAGCGTACGCCGAGCCGCTCGACCATGTCGCGCGAATCGAGCCAGGAAATCTCGGCCGTATAGGGGGACGGCATCATCACCGCGCGCACCTTGTCGGCGCCGAGCGCATCGACTGCCACCGCCAGCGTCAGTGCAGAATCGACCCCGCCCGACAAGCCGATCAGCACGCTCGGAAAACCGTTTTTGACTATGTAGTCGCGCACGCCAAGCACCAGCGCTTTGTAGACCTGCGCCTCGACCGTCAAGGCCTGCTGGCGCGCACCCGGCATGGGCTCGGCGCCATCGAATTCCACGACCTGCAAATCCTCTTCAAAATGCCTGGCTTGCGCACAGATTTCGCCACGGCCATTCATGACGAAGGAGTCGCCGTCGAAAATCAATTCGTCCTGGCCACCGACCAGATTGGCATACACCAGGCTCAAGCCCTGTGCCGCGACGTTGGCGCGCATGACTTCATAGCGCAGATGCTGCTTGTTCAGGTGATAGGGGGAAGCGTTCGGCACCAGCAGCACTTGCGCGCCGGCCGCCTTGGCACACGCCGGCGCATGCGAAAACCAAGTGTCTTCGCAGATGTTGACGCCGAACTTGACGCCTTTGACTGCAAACACGCAGGCCTGATCGGCAGCGGTGAAATATCGCTTCTCGTCGAATACCGCGTCGTTCGGCAGCTCGTATTTGCAATAGGTGGCAAGCACCTTGCCGTTCGTCACCACGGCGGCGGCATTGAAATTCACGCCTCCGCGCGCCAGCGGGTAGCCTATCACCACGTGCAATCCCGGGAATTCGCCGAGTGCGGCACATAGTGCTTCCAGAGCCTGCGCGCTTTTTGCGTAAAATGAGCGGCGCAGCAACAGATCTTCAGGCGGGTAGCCGACCAGCGAAAGCTCGGGTGTGACCACCACGTCCGCGCCCAGCGCGGCGGCACGACGACAGGATTCAATGATTTTGGCGGAATTTCCCGCAAAATCACCGACAATACTATTGATTTGAGCGATTGCGACTTTAACCGTCATGATACTGAAATGAAGATTGCTGAGTTATCTTGAGCAATTATCGCACGCGCACCGTCGATTCTCTTGCCGAGATAGGGCAAGCACGCTGGGACGCCTTGCTGGCATTGCAAGCGGACGCCACGCCCTTCCTTTCCTATGCTTTTTTGCACGCCTTGCACGAATCAGGCTGTGTCTCGAAACGCAGCGGCTGGGAACCGCGTTACTTGACTCTCTGGCAGGGCGAGACCTTGGCTGCCGCCATGCCCCTATATCTGAAATGGCATTCGTACGGCGAGTACGTATTCGATTGGGCCTGGGCCGACGCCTACCAGCGCCATGGTCTGGACTACTACCCCAAGCTGCTGTCGGCCATCCCCTTCACTCCAGTCAGCGGCACGCGCCTGCTGGCGCGCGACGCCGCAGCCTTGTCGGCCCTGGTTGCCGCCTTGCATGACTTGCGCGCCGATGGCGCCAGCTCGTCGACCCACGTCCTGTATCCGCCGCCGGCGCAAGCCGAAGTCTTGCGCGACGCCGGTTTCATGCTGCGCTCCGGCGTGCAATTCCATTGGCTCAATCATGGCTATCGCGATTTCGGCGACTTTCTCGACACACTCGAACAAAAGAAGCGCAAGAACATCCGCGCCGAAAGACGCCGCGTGGCCGAGGCCGGCATCACCTTTCGCCAATTGCCGGGGATGGAAATCAGCAGCGACGACTGGAACTTCTTCACCCGCTGCTACAACCGCACTTATGCGACGCACGGTTCCACGCCCTACCTGAACCTCGACTTCTTTTTGCGCATCGGCGCCGCCATGCCGGAAAATATCCTGCTGATCGTCGCGGAACGCGTCGGCAAGCCGATTGCGGCATCGCTGGTGATTCACACCGCAGACACCTTGTACGGCCGCTATTGGGGGGCAATCGAACACTTCGCCTGCCTGCACTTCGAAACTGCCTATTATCAGGCGCTGGAGTTCTGCATACGCCAGCGCTTGCGCTGCTTTGAAGGCGGTGCCCAAGGCGAGCACAAGATGGCGCGCGGCTTCCTGCCGCAAAGAACCTGGTCGGCACACTGGCTGGCCCATCCGGCATTCGCCGACGCCGTCGAACACTTCCTGCAGCGTGAAGCGGGCGGCGTCGAAACCTATCTCGACGAACTGAACGAACGCAATCCTTTCAGGCGCATCTGACTTGCCAATTCATCTCCGGCGAGGCATGCTCTCGGGCATGACATCGCCGCGCCCACCTCATTCCACCAATTCCCCGCCAGCTCTCCATCGCATCGACCGCTTCTATATCGTGCGCGAGATCGGCCGCGGCGGCCTGGGCGTGGTACATCTCGCACGCGATCCGGTCATCGACCGCAACGTAGCGATCAAGACCCTGAGCCCGCGCTTGAGCGCCGTCGAAAAAAAGCAGGCCGAAACCCGCTTTGTCAACGAAGCGCGCGCCGTCGGCGGTTTGGCCCATCCGAATATCGTCACGATTTACGATGCCAATATCGAGAGCGACCCGGCCTACTTGATCATGGAATACCTGGAGGGCAGCGAACTCAGCCGCATGCTGGACAGCGGCAGAATTTTTCCGCCTTCCGAAATCGCATCCATCGTGCGCAAACTGGCCGACGCCCTGGCTTATGCACACCGGCAGGGCGTGATCCATCGAGACATCAAACCAGGCAATGTCTTCATCCTGGCAGGGAATCAGCCCAAGATCTTCGACTTCGGCATTGCGCAAGTTCTCAATCGCGTATCGAGCACAGCGGGCCTACCGGACGGGCCGACTTTGGAGGACGATACGACCACGTCGCTGCACGACAATCTGGCCGGCACCCCCAATTACATGTCGCCCGAGCAAGCCGCCGGGCGGCCGGTGAATAATCTGACTGATATTTATTCTCTCGGCGCGGTCATGTATGAAATGCTCGCCCATAGACGGCCATTTCAATACGACACCACGGAAGAAGTGCTGGACGCCATCGCCAACCGGACACCGCCCGCTCCTCACCAATTGAACAAGGCGATCGCGCCGGTACTGTCGCAAATCGCGATGAAAGCCATGAGCAAGCAGCCACAGGAACGCTATCAAAGCGGCGAAGAAATGGCGCTCGACCTGGGACGCTACCTCGCCCTGCACAAGCGCGTGCGCTCGAAAGTCTCGGCGGCGCGCAGCGAAGAAGACGACGATTTGCCTGCCCTGCCGACGCGCCTGCCGCAGTTTGCGCTGGCAGGCTTGCTAGCCGCAGCAGCCGGCGCGGCCTACTTCTGGCTGCGCATGAAAGGCCTCGCTTAACCTACACGGTCAACGTGCGCTCAAGGCAGCCATCACCTGCCCTTTCAGCGTGCGGATCAGGGCCGCTTCGTCCGGCGGCACACCTTCAGGCGCCGCTTGCGCGCGGTCGGCATAAAAGAAACCGAAAGGCTTTTTCTGCACCACCAGCGGCAAAATGATGAAGCTGCGTGCATCGGGCAACAATGCGCGATGCCAGGCGGGCACCAGGTCGACGATGTTGGCGGCGCCAGCGTCGGATATCATCAGGTCGACGTCTTTTTCCATGGCAAGCTGGAACAGGTCGCGACGTGCGCCGCGCTGCTGCTCCCCGCTCGAAAAGACAAATCCCGCCTGACGTGTCGCGCTGTCCTCGCCCAGCGACATGCGCGCGCGATACTGTGCGGTCTTGACATCGTTCAGGCAAATCGTGGCAAAACGAAAGCCCATGCCGCGGTAAATCGTTTCCAGCGCCAGCATGATCAAATCATTCACCTTGGAACGTCCAGAAGCCATCATCTCGGTGACGTCCTGTATACCGGCCAGCAATTGCATGCGCGCATTGATCGGCTTGCCGCTGGGATGGCGCTCTTCGGCCCCTCCCTCATCGGTAGCCAGCATCAATCCCGCCAGTACGCCGGCATCGGCGTGGGCTTGTGCGGCGAGGTCTTCGGCATCAAGCTCTCCTACGCTCAAGTTGACCTGTTCCAGCAGGCTTTGCACTTCGCGCTCGACGCTGGTCATCAGCTGCGTCATCGTTTCCGACTCTATTTCCAGGGCCCCGCCATAACGCGTCAACAGCGTGCGCGCGGTATTTTCGTTGGTCTTTTCATAGCCCTTCTCGTGCAGGTGCGCGATCATCGGCGCCGAATTTGCGCTGAACGCGGCAACCTGCTGCATCCATTCCTGGCGTGTCTTGGCGGGTTTGAGCACGCCTTGCGGCAAAGGCGTGAGCGCCTTGATGATGGTGTCGGGGATCTTCCATTCGGCCAGTACCGATTCGGCCAGCATGTCGAAGCTGCAGCCCAGCGTTTGCGTCGACGCCTGCTGCGGCGTATGCGTGCCGGCCTTGATCATGGCATCGATCTGGCCATATGCCACGTCGTCATGCGCCGCCACCAGCAGCCGCCCCATATTCTTGAACAAGGCGGCGACAGCCGCCTCCTCGGCATCCTTGAAACGGCTGCGCCGCGCCATTTCGCGCGCTATCACGCTGGCGCTCAGGGCCTGTGCCAGTTCGGCGCGCACGCAAGAGGCGCGATTGCGCGCCATGCCGTCCACCAGCAGCATCGCCAGCGCGCTGGTCTTGACCGTATCGAAGCCGAGCATGAAGATGGCCTTGGATACCGTGGTCACCGGCCCGCCGGAATAGCCGCGATAAGTCGCGGTGTTCGCCAGCCGCAGGATTTTTTGCGTCAGGCCCACATCGGACAACACGAAGGAAGCGAGTTCGCGCACCGAATCGTCGTCCGAAGAAGCCAATTGCACCACGCGGGAGACGGAACTGCCCAGCGCCGGCAAATCGTTTTCTTCACTGATGCTGCGCAACAGCCTGTCACGCGCCGCGTAGGCAGCCTCGCTGGCCACCCCCGCAGGTACCGGCGGTTTGGTGGGTATCGAGCCTGAGGGAGAACTAAACGAGGGCACGAACAATCTCCTAGGGCCTGTTATAGGTATACAAACAACAATAGCCAATACGACAACTTTACTCCACTTGGCCGACCTCGGCATCCACCTTGGTCAACCATCCATGCACGGCTGTCAACGTGCCGCCAACGCCGCCACGACCTGCCCTTTCAACGTGCGGATCAGGGTCGTTTCGTCAGGCGGCACTCCTTCCGGTGCCGGCTGGGCGCGATCCGCATAAAAGAAACCGAAGGGCTTGTTTTGCACAACCAGGGGCAGAATGATGAAGCTGCGCGCATTGGGCAGTAAATGGCGATGCCATTCAGGTATCAGCTCGCGGATTTTCGGCACGCTGGCATCCGAAATCATCAAATCGACGTCTTTGTCCATCGCCAGGTTGAACAGGTCCCGCTTGGTGGTGGCCGAGAAGACAAAGCCGGCCTGCCGTGCCAAGTGGCTCTCGCCCATCGAGATACGGGCGCGATACTGCTCGGTCTTGATGTCACGCAGGCACACGGTGGCAAAGCGAAAACCCATGCTGCGGTACAAGGTTTCCAAGACCAGCAGAATCAAATCGTTGACCTTGCAGCGCCCTGAAGCCAGCATTTCCGTCACGTCGCGCACGCCGGCCATCAACTGCGCCCGCGCATTGACCGGCTTGCCGCTTGGGTGGCGAGCGTCGCTGTTCATGTCTTCGCTGCCGTCGTCGATAGCCATCAGCAATTCTTCCGGCAGGTCGGAGTCGACACCTGCCTGGGCCTGGGCCTGCGCCGCCTCGCTCTCTTCTTCGACGGCCCCACCCTCGACGGTTTGATTCGTCAAAATCCGAATCTCGCGCGCCGCGTCGGTCATCAACTGGGTCAGACTCTCGCGCTCCAGGCTGAACGCGCTGCCGTAACGGCTGAGCAGGGTACGGCCGGCAGCCTCCAGCTGCGTCGGGTTGAGCGTCGCATCCAGGCTTGCCAGTCGCGGTATCAGTGTCGTGGCCGTGGCGCTGAATACCGCCACTTGCTGCATCCATTCCTGGCGTGTCTTGGCCGGCCTCACTATGCCTTGCGGCAGAGGCGCCAGCGCCTTGATGATGGAGTCGGGAATATTCCACTCAGCCAAAACCGATTCGGCCAGCATGTCGAAACTGCAGCCGAGGACTTGCATCGAAGCTTGCAGCGGCGTGTGATTGCCGGCCTCGATCAAGACGTCGATCTGCTTGTACAAATCTTCATCGTGCACCGCCACCAGCAGACGCCCCATATTCTTGAACAGGGCGGCAACTGCGGCTTCTTCCGCATCCTTGAATTGCCCGCGGCGGGCCAGCTCGCGACCGATCACACTGGCGCTCAAGGAACGCTCCAGTTCCACACGTACGCAGTCCGCATGCTTGCGCGCCATGCGGTCGACCAGCATCATCGCGAGCGCACTGGTCTTGACCGTATCGAAGCCGAGCATGAAGATGGCCTTCGATACCGTGGTCACGGGTGCGCCGGAATAGCTGCGATACACCACGGAATTCGACAGACGCAGAATTTTTTGAGTCAGAGCGACGTCAGACAACACATAGGAAGCAAGGTCGCGCACCGAATCGTCATCGGACGACGCCAGCTGCACCACGCGCGAAACGGAACTGCCCAGGGCTGGTAAATCGTTTACCTCGCTGATGCTGCGCAACAGCCGGTCGCGGGCGGCGTAAGCTTCCTCGTCGGCCACGATAATAGGCCCCGAGGAATGGGGATTCGAACTAAATGAGGGCACCGGTACTCTCCAGGTTCTGCCTACCCTGCCGCCTTCCGGCAGGGTTCAGGGTAAATGCCCTTGAATCGATTAAATCTGCGACTACAACTACGATTGCATGCACGGCAAAAACTGCCTCCATATGCCGCAGCATCATCATAACGCATCCGCACAGTGTAGCGTCTGCCCAGCCCGCGTTCAATGACCTTTGCGGAAATGCCACGCTGAGACCACATCAAGCGTTTTCCGCCTCATACATGTGCGGCGGCAGGAAGCATTACAATAGGCCGCTTCCCACCTCATGCCCCCGATGAAGCCGACCCATATCCTGCTCGCCCTGCTGACTGTACTGATCTGGGGCTCCAATTTCGTGGTCATCAAGATCGGCTTGCAGGGCCTGCCGCCGATCATGTTCACCGCACTGCGCTTCGGATTTGCCGCACTACCGCTGGTATTTTTCGTCAAGCCACCGGCTGCACCGCTCAAGCTGGTTTCCGGATTTGCCATGTTTCAATTCGCCTGCCAGTTCACGTTATTGTTCGGTGGCGTCAAGCTTGGTTTCCCGGCCGGACTCGCTTCGCTGGTAATTCAATTGCAGGCATTCTTCACCATAGGCTTGGCAGTGCTGCTGTTGCATGAACGTCCCAGCTTCAACCAACTGCTCGGCGCCCTGGTCGCGTTGTCGGGAATGGTACTGGTGGCTTTCAACCTCGATGCCAAGCCGACTGTGATAGGGTTCGCGATGGTGGTTGGCGCCGGGTTGTCGTGGGCGACAGCCAATATCTTCACAAAAAAAATCGGCAAGGTCGATCCGCTATCGCTGGTGGTGTGGGGTTCCTTGCTGGCGTCGGGGCCGCTCGCTGCGGCATCGCTGGCGATAGAAGGCAGCGCGGCATGGAGCGCAGCCTATGTCCACTTGAACTGGCGCTCGGTCGCCGCGGTGCTGTTCCAGTCCTATCCCAACACCATCGTCGGCTATGGCATCTGGTCTTTCCTGATGCGCAAATATCCCGCCGCGACCATTGCCCCATTCAGCCTGCTGGTACCGGTTGTGGGCATGCTGAGTGCCGCGGCGATCCTCGGCGAGCCTTTGCAATGGTGGAAGATCGCGGCGGGCCTGCTGGTATTGGGTGGCCTGCTGCTCAATCAGTTCGGTGTGAGACGCCTGGGGCCTGTTAATGCTTAATTTGGGGGATGCGTTCAACCGGGGCTGCGCAATAAAAAAGCGCACCGCAGTGCGCTTTCTTGAGTGACCCAAACCTGGCCCGGATCAGTAATTCGGTTTGCTGGCCGCCTTGTTGTAGGCCTCGACGCCGGACATGATTTCGGCCTTCGCTTCCTCGGGGCCGACCCAGCCTTCGATCTTGACCCATTTGCCTTTTTCGAGATCCTTGTAGTGTTCGAAAAAGTGCTGGATCTGCTGCAGACGCAATTCGTTCAAATCTTCCGGCTTTTGCCAATGCTTGTAGATGGGCAAAATCTTGTCGATCGGCACTGCCAACAACTTGGCGTCACCGCCGGCCTCGTCGGTCATCTTCAGCATGCCGATGGTGCGGCAACGCACGACCACGCCCGGAAACAGCGGGAAGGGCGTAATCACCAGTACGTCGACCGGGTCGCCGTCGTCGGAAATCGTGTGCGGAATGTAGCCATAGTTGCACGGGTAGTGCATGGACGTGCCCATGAAGCGGTCGACGAAAATTGCGCCGGATTCCTTGTCCACTTCATACTTGATGGGGTCGGCATTCATCGGGATTTCGATGATGACGTTGAAATCGTGCGGCAAGTCGCGGCCGGCGGGGACGAGGTTCAGGCTCATGGGGGATGCTCTCGAAGATAAAAATGCGGGATTGCCGGAATTATAGCGGCTTTCGACTTGCATTTGATGCAATGCAGCAGGGAAACAGGTAAAAGTGGCCCTACCACAAACCGAAGACAGAACAGGGGCAATGCCGCCGAAATCCCGAAGTGGTCTTACCCCCGGGACAGAGACAAAATAAGGCTACAGCACGCTCGCCATGGCGCACTGCCGAAAATGCGCAATTGCCTGATCCGGTTGATCGAGCGCTTCATGCAACTGGGCCAGTTTCAGATGCGCCTCGCGTGCGGTGCCGGATTCGATCGAATCGGACAGCGCGCGATCGAGATGACGCTGCGCCTTGCCCCACAGTTTCTGCTTCAGGCACAAGGTGCCCAAGGTCAAGGCCAGTTCCGCGTCGGTCGGACGCTGCAGGCTCCAGGCTTCGCATCGCTCGATCTGTGCCAGCAAGGCGGCAGAGCCTTCGGCGGCGGCGGATTTGCGGTACAGGCGCACCAGCCTGTCGTCCCATTCGACCGCGAGCGCCTTCTCGACTACCGTACGCGCATCGTCATGCAAGCCGAGCACGTTGAACGTATCGGCAGCACGCGCAGCGACAAACGGCTTGACCCGCTCCGCTGCCGGTATCGATTGCCACAGGTTGCGGATCGATTCCGCGTCGTGATTGCGGTCGGACAGCAAGGCGTCGTAGGCGAGTTCGCGCACACGGCGCGACAAGGCCGGATGCAGCGCATTGTGATTGTCCAGCGAACGGACCAGGCGCAATACCTCGGCCCAATTGCGGGCCCGCTGATGGGCCTTGAGCGCCATGCGCAGGGCATGGATGTGGCGCGTGCCGCTGGCGTTCAATTCCTGGACCGCTTCCAGTGCCCGCTCGGCCTGGTGGTCGTCCACCAGCAATTCGATGGCGGTCATCAGGCGCGCCGTCTTGAGGGTGGCATCGTCCTGGGTGGCAGACAGCCACAAGTCGCGCCGCTCCGATTGACGCATGCGATGCACGGCGCGCGCCGCAATCAGGGCAGCCAATCCGGCATTCTCGGGCGACTCGACGGCGCGCTTGGCGGCCTTTTCCGCATGTCCGAAGCGGCCTTCGAACAGCGCTTTCAAGGCATCGCGCAAGGCCCGGTTGCCCTCGCGATCACGCTTTTCTCGACGGTAGGCCGCTACCTTGCCGGGCATTTCCCTGGTGGCAACGATGGCGTTCAGCAGTACATGCAAGGCCAGGAACAGCAGGAAAGCCAGCAGCAAAAACAGGTTCAACGACAAGTCGATACGCGTGGGCGGATAGAACAGCACGACGTTGCCCGGGTCGAAGCGCGCCCCCACTGCGAGGCCGATCGCAATAATGAATATGGCCACTACCCAGAGAAAGATACGCATTGAGAACTCATTTCATAAATAGGGACCCGTGCAAACGAGCTATTTGGGATGCAGCGCTAGGCGTGGCGCGCCGCACAGGGTGGTCCCCTGTGCAAGCGGCGCAACACCGCGCGGCGCCCAAATAGCACGTTCCCTCCGGGTTTTCACTAAAATGAGCGCTGGCGGTGTTGCGCTCCTTGCGCGTAGCCCCGCTACGCGACGCGTCGCACGCCTTGCCAGCACTCATTTTAGTGAAAATGCATCGGGTTCCTATTTATGAAATGAGTTCTACTTGGCCTTATAGGTGCGTACCGCATTCAGGCTTTCGGCCAGCGTCGGCATTTCGATCGACAGGTTGCTGCTTTGCACTTGCTTGAGCAGCGCCTGCGCCACCTGGGTTTGGCGCGCGCGCGTATCGAAATACTTGCTGATGGCATCTTGCGCGGCGATCAAGTCGCTGCGGAAAGCCGTTTCGTTGCGCGACAGCAGAGCAAGCCGGGCATTGAGCAGGCGCAGCTTCAGGTTCTCACGCGCATAGTAGGCCTGGGTCGGCGAGAGCAGCAAGGCATCGGGCGTTTCCACGGTGCGAACGCGTATCAATTGGCGCATCTCGTCCAGCATCTCGTCGAGCCAGCTTTGCCACCGGTCTTCCAGCGTGGTTTCCCATTCGTGATCGTAATGCCCGCGGCCGACCGCAACACTGTTGGCGGCCACACGAACCTCCGCGCGGTGCGAAGTCTTGGGCTGGGTCACCGGCAAGGAAGGCTTTTCGTCCGACAGCAAGGGCATGCTGTCGATTTCGCTGATGATGCTATCGAGGCGCAAGGCGATGCCGGTGGCGTCGAGAGACGGCAAGGATTTCAGCAATTCCATGTCCTTGGCAATGGCGCGCCGGATGGTGATGAATTGCGGCTTGTCGGAACGCGAGAGGCTGCGATCGGCATTTTGCAAGGCGATCAGTGCGCCCTGCACGTTGCCGGCCAATTGCAATTGCTGGCTGGCGGTCGACAGCACCTGCTCGATCTCGGCCAGCGCCCAGTCGTCGCGGTTCTTGGACAGGTCTTGATACAACTGCTCGAGCGCCAATTGCTGACTTTGCGCTTCGACCTGCTTGCCTTCCAGCACGCTGACCTTGGCCTGCAACTCCTTGGTGGTTTCTTCCACATTCTTGGCAATCAGACGCACCTCTGTATTGGAAAGGTCGCCCTGTTGCAAACGATGCGCCAGTTCCAGGCGCAGCTTGCCGATCTCGTCGCGCGTAGTCCACCACTGCGCGAGCAGCAGCAAGGCCAGCACGGCGATTGCGCCGATGATCCATTTGGGAGCCGCTACCGCACTCCACACCGAGTATCCGCCGCCGGCGGGCGCAGGCTGCACGCCGCCTCCCTCGTTCGAGGATGCAGTACTTTGAACAGTTGGGCTGGAGTCGGAGGAAGGGAGCGTATCGTTCATGGGCTGAATTGTAACCTAGTAAATTTCTCCAGAGCCTGTTATGCGCGGTAGCAGGCCAGGCGCCCCCTTTACGACGCGCTCAAGGCTTTCAACAGGTTTTCGTCCCCCGAACCGGTCTGCACGATGTCGATAAAGCCCAATTCGCGGCCGCTCTCAGCGATACGCGCGTGAGGAGCAAAGATAGTTTGCTGTTGCATTTTTACGACGCAAGCCGGATCGTCCAACTGCCGCACCATGGCATCGAGGTTGCGCAAGGCCTCCGAACTGGTTATCAGCCACAGGTTCTTTTGCTCGATCAGGGCATGCAATTGCCTTGCGCGCTCCTCGGTTAGCGCCGGCGCCGTGCGTCGATAGGCGGCTACCTGGGTGACGATGGCCCCATGCTCGCGCAGCCGGTCGGCAAGCAATTCACGTCCGCTCTCGCCGCGCACGATCAGGACCTGTCCGCCGGCCACGGCGGCGATATCAAGCGCTTCCAGAAGAGTTTCGGAATCTGTGCGGTCCGGATCGCGCGGCCGGAAGATGGTGGCATTGGCGTCACTCAGTCCATGCCTGGCCAGGGCCGCCATGCTGCCTTCACCCATGACGGCCAATGCCACGCCCGGCGGCCACTGGCTTATGTGGGCCAATGCGGCATCGATTGCGTTCGGACTGACGAAAGCCACCAGCGTATATTCCGCTATCCGGGACAAGGCGGCACGCAACGCTGCGGAATCAGCCAGCGCTTGTATTTCCAGCAGGGGGAACAACACCGCCTCGCGTCCGTGCAAGCGGATCCGCTCCGCCAATTGCTCCGCCTGTGCCAAGGGCCGGGTGATCACCACAACCCGCGCTTGTGCTGGCGATGCGGCCATGCGTATCAGACCCCGTCCTGCGCCTCGCTTTGGCAGACCGCGAGTATCGCCGCCGCATCCTGCGCACGCAACTGCTCGACAGCCTGCCCGCCCAGCGCTTCGGGGGCGATAGCAGGGCCATTTACTTCGGCTGCCGCAATGCGGCTGCCGTCGGGCGTCGCCACCATCGCGCGCAGACGCATCGTGTCGCCTTGCTGCTCGGCAAAAGCCGCCAACGGAATCTGGCAACTGCCGCCGAACATGCGCGACACCGCACGTTCGGCCTGTACCGCGCGCGCTGTGGCCATGTGATTGAGAGGCGCAAGGATTTCGCGCAAATGCGCGCGCGCAGCCGGAATCTCGATGGCCATGGCGCCCTGTCCTGGGGACGGCAGGCTCTGTTCGGGTGCGATCAGGGCACGAATGCGCTGCGGCACGCCGAGACGCTTCAAGCCGGCAGCAGCCAGTATGATCGCGGCATATTCGCCGCGATCGAGTTTGCCGAGACGGGTATCGAGATTGCCGCGAAGTGGTTTGATGACCAGTTTCGGATAACGTGCCGCTATCAGGGCTTGGCGGCGCAGACTGCTGGTGCCGACTACCGCGCCGTCCGGCAAATCGTCCAGGGAGGCATAGTCGTTGGAAACAAAGGCATCACGCGGGTCTTCACGCTCCAGCACCGCCGCCAGTTCGAAGCCGGCAGGCAGTTCCATAGGCACATCCTTGAGCGAGTGCACGGCCAGATCGGCCCTGCCTTCGGCCATGGCGACTTCCAATTCCTTGACGAACAGTCCCTTGCCGCCGACCTTGGACAAGGCGCGATCGAGAATTTGATCGCCGCGCGTCGTCATTCCGAGAATTTCTATGCTGCAGTGCGGATATAATTGTGACAAGCGTGCCTTGACATGCTCGGCTTGCCACATGGCGAGCCGGCTTTCGCGCGAGGCAATCACTAATCGGGAAGGGGGCGTGGCGGTCAAAATAGTCTTTCGAATTCGGTAGTTGTGCTGTCTGGTCGTTCTGTCTTTGCCGTACCGCTTTGATCTGTCGCTTTGATCTGTACTTCATAGAGCCGGGAGTAGCAAATTTTACCCCGGAATAAGCAGTTTCCTTCACACACATTTTCTGAAAAAGCTGATTGCGCTTGCCTGCCATGGCTAAACAACCCTCTTCTCGCCCCAATTCCCGTACGGCGCCCCGTTCCGCCGCGTCCTCTACTTTCAGCCGCTCCGCGGCCGTCACCAAGGTCGAAAGCAAGACCGAACGCGAAAAGGATGCTCCCCTGAAGGAAGACATCCGCCTGCTAGGGCGCCTGCTGGGTGAAGTATTGCGCGAGCAGGAAGGCGAATCGGTATTCGAAGTGGTCGAAACCATCCGCCAGACCGCCGTGCGCTTTCGCCGCGACTCGGATGCCCAGGCCGGCGCCGATCTCAACAAGCTCCTGAAAAAATTGACGCGCGAGCAGACCATTTCCGTAGTACGCGCGTTTTCGTATTTTTCGCACTTGGCCAACATCGCCGAGGACCAGCACCACAACCGCCGCCGCCGCGCCCACCTGCTGGCCGGATCGGCGCCGCAAAGCGGCAGCATCGCGTACGCGCTGGCCAAGCTGGACAGCGCCGGCGTCACCGGCGCCACCGTGCGCAACTTCCTGAAAGACGCGTTGATCTCGCCGGTCTTGACCGCCCATCCCACCGAGGTGCAGCGCAAGAGCATCCTTGACGCAGAACACGCGATCTCCGGCCTGCTGGCCGCGCGCGACCTGCCGATGACGGCACGCGAGCGCGCGCACAATATCGACTTGCTGCGCGCTCACGTGGCAACCCTGTGGCAGACCCGCATGCTGCGTTATTCGAAACTGACGGTGGCCGACGAAATCGAAAACGCACTGTCCTACTACCGCATCACCTTTCTGCGCGAGCTGCCGGGACTGTACGACGACATCGAGAGCGAGATCGCGCTGCAGTTTCCGCGCCGCGCCGACAGCGCCGGCAATCATGAATTGCCGCCGTACGTGCAGATGGGAAGCTGGATAGGCGGCGACCGAGACGGCAATCCAAACGTCAACGCAGGCACCATGCAGCACGCGCTGATGCGCCAATCGACCACCATTCTCGATTTCTACCTCGATGAAGTGCATGCGCTCGGCGCCGAACTGTCGATTTCCAATATTCTGGTCGATGTCAGCCCGGAACTCGATGCGCTGGCAGCCTCCTCGCCCGACCATTCCGCCCTTCGTGCCGACGAACCTTACCGCCGCGCGCTGATCGGCATCTACGCGCGCCTGGCCGCCTCCGCACGCGCGCTCGGCGCAACCAATATCCTGCGCAAGGAAGTCGGTGCCGCCGCACCCTACGCCGATGCCGGCGAATTTTCGGCCGAACTGCAGGTGATCGCCGATTCGCTCAAGCAGCACCACGGCGCGGCCTTGATCAAACCGCGCCTGGCTCGCCTCAAGCGCGCGGCAGAGATTTTCGGATTTCACCTGGCCACGCTCGACATGCGGCAAAGCTCGGATGTGCACGAACGCGTGCTCAGCGAATTGTTTACGCGCGCCATGGTCGAACCGAATTACGCCGCACTGCCGGAAGCCCGCAAGGTCGAACTATTGCTGGCTGAACTGGCCAAGCCGCGCCTCCTGTTTTCGCCCTTCATCGATTATTCGGACGAAACCAATTCCGAATTGACCATCCTGCGAGCAGCACATGCCATCCGCCAGCGTTACGGCGCGCGCGCCATACGCAACTACATCATCTCGCATACGGAAACCGTATCGGACTTGCTGGAAGTCTATTTGCTGCAGCGTGAAACGGGGCTGCTGCGCGCGCAATTCGGCGCCGCAGAAAGCGCCGGTTCGGAGATGCCGGTACTGGAAGCGGAATTGATGGTGATTCCGCTGTTTGAAACCATTCCCGACCTGCGCTGTGCAGCCGACATCATGGAAAACCTGATGGCCCTGCCGCAAATCGCCAGTTTGATCGCAAAACAGGGCCGCACGCAGGAAGTCATGCTCGGTTATTCCGACTCGAACAAGGACGGCGGCTTCCTCACCTCGAATTGGGAGCTGTACAAGGCCGAAACGCGGCTGGTGCAGTTGTTCCAGCGCGCCGGCGTCAAGCTGCGCCTGTTCCATGGCCGCGGAGGCACCGTGGGCCGTGGCGGCGGACCGAGCTACGAAGCGATCCTGGCCCAGCCGGCCGGCACGGTCAACGGCCAGATCCGCTTGACTGAACAGGGCGAAATCATCGCTTCGAAATTCTCGAATCCCGAAATCGGCCGCCGCAATCTCGAACTGCTGGTGTCGGCGACGCTGGAAGCCAGCCTCAAGCCGCAGGAAACCGACAGCAAGCACGCGATCAAACTGAGCGCCTTCGAACACGTGATGGAGGAATTGTCGGAACGCGCCTATCGCGCCTACCGCAATCTGGTCTATGAAACGCCGGGCTTCACCGACTATTTTTTCTCGGCCACGCCGATTGCCGAAATCGCGGAACTCAACATCGGCTCGCGTCCGGCCTCGCGCAAATCAACGCGCCGCATCGAAGACTTGCGCGCCATCCCCTGGGGCTTTTCCTGGGGTCAGTGCCGTCTGCTGCTGCCGGGCTGGTTCGGCTTCGGCAGTGCCGTGACTTCCTGGCTGCAGGAAGGCGGCGCCGGCGCCAAGGCCAAAAAACTAGCTACCCTGCGCGCCATGCTCCGCGAATGGCCGTTCTTCGCCACGCTGCTGTCGAACATGGACATGGTGTTGTCGAAGACCGACCTGGCGATGGCTTCGCGCTATGCCGAACTGGTGGCGGACAAGAAGCTGCGCACCGGCATTTTCAAGCGCATCGCCGACGAACACGAGTTGACCACCACTTGCCTGAACCAGATCACCGGTGCCAAGGACCGCTTGGCTTCCAATCCGCTGCTGGCGCGCTCGATCAAGAACCGTTTCGCCTACCTCGACCCGCTCAACCACTTGCAGGTCGAATTGATCAAACGCCACCGCGCCAGCCATACCGCGGCCGATGGCCGCAAGATCGACGAGCGTGTACGGCGCGGTATTCATCTGTCGATCAACGGCATTGCGGCTGGCTTGCGCAATACCGGCTAAGATGGATCAAGTGCCGCGCTTATCGGTTCAACAAAGCCTTGACGATTGGCCACTGCCGGCGTGACACCGGCAAGCGATCGTCAAGGTCGCGCAAGATCACTTGCCAGGCTTCTTGCGACTTTTCGCTCTCGCCGGAGCTTGCTTCGCCATCGCCCGCGATGCCGGCGACACCCCGCTCCACGCCCAGGATGGCATGGCGTGCCACCAGCGTATTGCGATGCACGCGCACCAATTGCGCGCCAAATTCTTCCTCGATCGAAGACAGCGATTCTTCGATCAGGTATTCGCGCGTTCGTGTGCGCAAGGTGACATACTTCGCCTCGGCGCGGTAAAACAGCACCTCGGCCACGGGCACCAGCAATAGCCTGCCACGCTCCTGCACAGCGAAATTCTGGCGCCGCACTTGAAGCTCTTCCACGGTGGCCGCCAGTGACGTCGCCTGGGTCCGCCTGGCTGCCGCCGCGCGCCGAATGGCCTCGGCCAGCTTCGCCGCCCGCACCGGCTTCATTAGGTAATCGACCGCATGCACTTCAAAAGCCTTCAAGGCATAGCTGTCGTAAGCGGTCACGAAAATCACAGCCGGCGCGCCATCCTGCCTGGCAAGATGTGCGGCCAATTCGATGCCGCTCATGCCTGGCATCTGGATGTCGAGCAACACGATATCGGGCCTAGCCGCAGCGATCCCGTCGAGTGCCGCTTGAGCATCGCCGGCCTGCCCCACCAATTCGTGAGGACATTCCGCCGCGATGTCGGTCAACAAGGTTTCCAGCCGCGCGCGTGCCGGCGCTTCATCATCGACGATATACAGGCGCGGCATCATCTAGGCGCCTCTCACGTAGGGGAGTTGCAGCTGCACCACGAACTTGCCATCCTTGCGCGCGGCGCTCAGCGTCGCTTCGACGTCGTACAAAAGCGCGAGCCGTTCGCGGATGTTTTGCAGCGCCATGTGGTTGCCGGCCTTCGCCTCGGGTCCCGACTGATTAGGATCAGGCAGGGCATTGGTCACGACGATCTCGATGCGGTCGTTATTGCGCGTCAGTTCGACTTCTATCAGCGCCGGCCCCGGCATCGGTTCCACGCCGTAATGCACGGCGTTTTCGAGTATCGGCTGCAACAGCAATTGCGGAAATCGCGCCTTGGTCAGCAGCTTGTCGCTGATATTGGTGGCGGTCCACTTCACTTGCAGGCGCTCACCCAGGCGCAGTTTTTCGATAGACAGGTATTGCCGACACAGCCGGATTTCCTCTTCCAGGCTGGTCAGCTCACGCGTGTCGCGCATCAGCACGCGGAACAGATCGGCCAAATCCTCCAGCGTATTTTCCGCCTGGCGCGGCTCGGTACGTATCAGCGCGATAACGGCATTGAGGCTGTTGAACAGGAAGTGCGGACGGATGCGCGCCTGCAAGGCCTGCAGGCGCGCCTCCGACAACACCGGCGAAAACGCGCGTGCGCGCAATTCGAAATAATGCTGAAGCACCAGCCCAAAGCCGGCTGCAACCCACATGCCTTGCTCTGCGGTCAGCATGCGGAAAGCATTCTGGAAAGCGGGACCGCTCAACAGGTAGCGAATCATGGCGCCGGTGATGGCTGCGGGAACCAGCACGCACAGAGTGCGCTGCAGCCAGGCGGCGCTGCGCGGAAAAACACCGCGGTCGATCGCGATGCGCAACCCGCACAAGGCCAGCAAACTCGCGAGGCAAGCCGGCTCGATCAGGATGGCGGCATCGAGAAATCCCTGCAAGCCATTGGCTTGATTGCCTTGAAACAGGATCACCGCCAGCACCACGCCATTGACCGCGACCAGCGCGCGAAACATGACACCGACGTTGCAGCAGTCGGGAATCAAAATCTCGGGCGGCGCGGATTGGACGGGCTTCGGATTGGTGGTTGACGGCATGGATAACGGATTTCCCAGCGAATACCCACATCAATATCACAAGTTGGCGGCCAGTTCAATTTCGGCGAAAGGCGGTCATCATAGGGCAATCCACGTCAATCTGCGTCGGAATGGCCACCAGCATGCTCTATAATCAGTCAATTCACAGGAATTAGAACTCATTTCATAAATAAGAACCCGATGCATTTTCACTAGAATGCGTGCTGGCAAGGCGTGCGACGCGTCGCGTAGTGGTACTACGCGCAAGGAGCGCAACACAGCCAGCGCGCATTCTAGTGAAAACCCGGAGGGAACGTGCTATTTGGGCGCCGCGCGGTGTTGCGCCGCTTGCACAGGGGACCACCCTGTGCGGCGCGCCACGCCTAGCGCTGCATCCCAAATAGCGCGTTTGCACGGGTCCTTATTTATGAAATGAGTTCTAACCATGTCAAACCAATTCGACCAAAAAAGCGAAGCCTGGTCGGCCCGCTTCTCCGAACCCGTTTCCGACCTCGTCAAGCGCTATACCGCTTCGGTATTCTTCGACAACCGCTTGGCCCAATGCGACATCGATGGTTCGCTGGCGCATGCCGAAATGCTGGCCCACCAAGGCATCATCAGCCTGGCCGATTACAGCGATATCCAGCGCGGCATGCAGCAGATCCGCGATGAAATCACCAGCGGCAAGTTCGAATGGCTGCTTGACCTGGAAGACGTACACCTGAACATCGAAAAGCGCCTGACCGAGATCATCGGCGACGCCGGCAAGCGCCTGCACACTGGCCGTTCGCGCAACGACCAGGTAGCGACCGATATTCGCCTCTACATGCGTGGCGCTGTCGACAATATCGCCGGCCTGCTGCACGCATTGCGGCTGGCGCTGCTGGATCTGGCTGAAAAGAATGCCGAGGTGATTCTGCCCGGTTTCACCCACATGCAGGTGGCGCAGCCGATCACCTTCGGCCACCATATGCTGGCCTACGTGGAAATGTTCGGGCGCGATGCCGAACGCATGGCCGACTGCCGCAAACGCATCAACCGTCTGCCTCTGGGTGCGGCCGCGCTGGCCGGCACCACCTTCCCCATCGACCGCGAGCGCGTCGCGAAGACCCTGGGCTTCGACGACGTCTGCCGCAATTCGCTCGACGCAGTATCCGACCGCGACTTTGCCATCGAATTCTGCGCCGCCGCCGCGCTGGTCATGACCCACGTTTCACGCATGTCGGAAGAACTGGTGATCTGGATGAGCCCGCGCGTCGGCTTCATCGACATTGCCGACCGCTTCTGCACCGGCTCGTCCATCATGCCGCAAAAGAAGAACCCTGATGTACCCGAACTGGCGCGCGGCAAGACCGGCCGCGTCAACGGCCACCTGATGGCGCTCTTGACCCTGATGAAGGGCCAGCCGCTGGCTTACAACAAGGACAATCAGGAAGACAAGGAGCCCTTGTTCGACACGGTCGACACCGTGATCGACACGCTGCGCATCTTTGCCGACATGGCCGGCGGCATCACCGTCAAACCAGACGCCATGCGCGCCGCCGCGCTGCAAGGCTATGCCACTGCGACCGATCTGGCCGACTACCTGGTGCGCAAAGGCCTGCCTTTCCGCGATGCCCACGAAGCCGTCGCTGCCGCTGTGCGCGCCTGCGAACAAAAAGGCTGCGATTTGGCCGACCTGCCGCTGGCCGACTTGCAAGGCTTTTCCAGGCTGATCGAGGCCGACGTATTCGGCGTATTGACGCTGGAAGGCTCTGTCGCTGCGCGTGATCATGTTGGCGGTACGGCGCCGAACCAAGTACGGCTGGCGATTGCACGACTGCGTACGGAAATAAAATAAGGAAACCTTATGCAAGTCCCTGCCGGTTCTACCAGCACTTCGGCCAGCGATTCGTCAACTCATGCAACACGCTCCCTAAACCGGCAGGACTATAAAACCCTGGCGCTGGCCGCACTTGGCGGCGCGCTGGAGTTTTACGACTTCATCGTCTTCGTCTTTCTCACCGCCGTCATCGGCCAGTTGTTCTTTCCAGCTTCGATGTCGGACTGGATGCGCCAGGTGCAAACCTTCGCCATCTTCGCGGTCGGCTACCTGGCGCGCCCCCTGGGCGGTATCATCCTGGCCCACTTCGGCGACCTGCTCGGCCGCAAGAAGATGTTTACCCTGTCTATCTTCCTGATGGCAATGCCGACTCTGGCCATCGGCTTGTTGCCGACCTACGATGCCATTGGCGTGGCCGCGCCGCTGGCGCTGCTGCTGTGCCGCCTGCTGCAAGGCGCAGCCGTCGGCGGTGAAGTGGCGGGCGCCTGGGTCTTCGTCTCCGAACATGTGCCGGCGCGCCATACCGGCTACGGCTGCGGCACGCTGACCGGCGGCCTCACGGCAGGCATTTTGCTGGGCTCGCTGGCCGCCACCGCGATCAACACCATCTATACGCCGCAGGAAGTCCTGGCCTGGGCCTGGCGGCTGCCCTTCATCCTGGGTGGTGCCTTCGGCGTCGGCGCCATGTATCTGCGCCGCTATCTGCACGAAACGCCGGTATTCATCGAGATGGCGCAGCGCAAGGCGCTGGCTGCCGAAGTTCCGCTCAAGGCGGTGCTGCGCGGTCACCGCAAGGCGGTAGCCATGACCGCCTTCCTGACCTGGGCCTTGTCCGGCGCCATCGTGGTCGTGATCTTGATGACGCCGACACTGCTGCAAAAACTGTACGGCTTTGATGCCAAGACTGCGCTGAGCGCCAGCAGCGTCGCCACCTTGTGCCTGAGCGCAGGCTGTGTCGCCTATGGCGCCATGGCCGACCGCTTGGGCGTCAAACAAGTCTTGTTCTTCGGCTGCCTGTCGCTGGCCGTCGTCTGTTGCCTGTTCTATACAAGCATCCGTCCGCACCCCGAACTGCTGCTGCCGCTGTACGCGGTCACAGGCTTTGCGGTCGGCGTAGTCGGCGCGATTCCCCAGGTGCTGGTCAATCTATTCCCGCCCCAGGTGCGCTTCACCGGCGTGTCCTTTTCCTACAATCTCGCCTATGCAATCTTTGGCGGCTTGACGCCTATCGTGATTACGCTGATGTTGAAGACGATGCCACTGGCGCCGCTGCTCTACGTCGTGGCGATTTGCTCGGTTGGGATGGCAACGGCTCTGTCTCTGCGTCCGCGGGAACTTGCCTGACCAAGGCTCGTCGCGATGGGCTGACTAGTCGTTTTTATATTCGTCGTATTTGCGTGCGTCACCACGCACCTTGTCGGCCGGATATTTGGCGCGATTGAGCGCCATTTTTTCTTGCACCGCCGTCGGCAGATCGATGTCGAGCTTGTCCGCCAGGCGAATCAGGTAGACGAGGACGTCGGCCATTTCGTACCCGGCTTCCCGCAGTTTCTCTTCGCCCAATTCCTCTTTCGTTCCCGTGTTCAGCCACTGGAAATGCTCGAGCAATTCAGCGGCTTCGACACACAGCGCAGAGGCCAGGTTCTTAGGCGCATGAAACTGATCCCAATCGCGCTCGGCGACAAACTCGCGCACTTCATCGCGAATTCTGGCGAAATCGCCCTGTGCGGTCGGCTGATTCATGACTCTATCGCCCCGCCACCATCATGCTTTCGATCAGGATCGAGCCAGTCTGCTTCGTGCCGCGCACCAGCACGTCCGCACCGACTGCGGCGATCTGCTGGAACATGTCCTTCATGTTGCCTGCGATGGTGATCTCTTCCACCGGATATTGGATGACGCCGTTCTCGACCCAATAGCCGGAAGCGCCGCGCGAATAGTCGCCGGTGACGTAATTCACGCCCTGGCCCATCAGCTCGGTCACCAGCAGGCCCGTGCCCAGCTTCTTCAGCATGGCCTTGAAATCGTCGGCAGGATTGGTCAGCACGGAAGTCAGCGACAGGTTGTGCGAACCGCCGGCGTTGCCGGTGGTCTTCATGCCGAGCTTGCGCGCCGAATAGGTGGACAGGAAATAGCCTTGCACCACGCCGTCCTTGACCACGCTGCGGCGTTGCGTCTTGACGCCCTCTTCGTCGAAAGGTGCAGAGCCGACCCCGCCGACCACATGCGGGTCTTCGGTAATTTGCACGTGGGCAGGAAAGACGCTCTTGCCTAGCGAATCGAGCAGGAAACTCGATTTGCGGTACAGCGCGCCGCCCGAGGTGGCTTGCACGAAGCTGCCGAGCAAACCTGCTGCCAGCGGCGCTTCGAACAATACCGGCACGCGGCGCGTGTCAAGCCGGCGTCCATGCAGGCGCGCCAAGGCACGCTCGGCGGCGTAGCGTCCGACTGCTTCCGGCTCGGCCAGACGCTTCGAGTCGCGCGCCGAGGAATACCAGTCGTCGCGCTGCATATGGGCGCCCTTGCCGGCAATCGGCGCCACCGCAATGGTGTGGCGTGAATACGGGTAACCACCCATGAAGCCGCGCGAGTTGGCGTTGACGAAATGCGACTGCTGGGCATACACGCTGGCACCCTCGCTATTGCTGATGCGCCTGTCGGTGGCAAACGTCGCAGCCTCGCAGCGTTGCGCGATGACTACCGCTTCTTTGGTGGAAAGCTGCCACGGGTAGCACAGCTGCAGGTCGCGCGGCTGCATTTCCAGGGTGTCGGCATCAGGCAGACCGGCGCAATCGTCTTCGGCGGTAAAACGGGCAATGTTGTAGGCGGCGTCAACCGTCGCTTCCAGCGCCTGGCGGGAAAAGTCCGAGGTGCTGGCATTGCCGCGCCGGATATGGCCCTCGGTGCCCAGCAACACGGTGACGCCTATGCCCTTGTCCTTGTTCTGTTCTATGGTCTCGATCTTGCCCTTGCGCACCCCCACGGACAGGCCGCTGCCCTCGCTGATTTCCACCGAAGCGTCGGATGCGCCCTTTTCCTTGGCGTAACGCAAAACGTCCTGGGCGAGCTGCTGCAACTGGGCCTGGCTATGGATGAAGACGGAATCGTTCATGGGCCGCTTTTCTTCGGGAAATATGTAAAACAGTTATGATAGCAGTCGTTCCCAGATTTACCCAATCTTACTCAGAGAGGCAGGTCAGGTATCCATGCCTAATCCCAATCGAGGCTCTTGCGGCTTCCAATCCAACGAATTCGAACAGGAATACGAGCGCCCCTCGAAGTCGCAGCTCAAGCGCGAAATGACGGCGCTGCAAAAGCTGGGCGAAGAGCTGGTCGCCGAATCGCGCGAGCGCGTCAAGCGCGTGCCTATGCCGGAAGATGTGCGCGACGCCATTCTCGAATGCCAGCAGATCCGCGATCATGAAGGCCGCCGCCGCCAGTTGCAATACGTGGGCAAGAAGATGCGTACGCTGGACGAAGACGAAGTCGCCGCGATACAACGCACGCTCGATAGCTGGAAAGGCCAATCCAAATCCGAAACCGCTGCCATGCATGCGCTGGAAAAAGCGCGCGACAAGCTGCTGGCGAACGATGGTGCACTGACCGAATTGATGGCGCAGCATCCCGAACTCGACGTCCAGCACCTGCGTACGCTGATCCGCAATGCGCGCAAGGAGCAGGCCGAGAACAAGCCGCCCAAGGCCTACCGCGAGATTTTCCAGATCCTCAAGTATCTGCAAGCCGAAGCCAAGCAAGACGCGCGGGCGGACGACTCGGCCGAAGCTGAGGAAGACGATGACACGGCAGAAGACTAATCCGGACGAATTATTGATCGGTCTGGTATCGGTGTCCGACCGCGCATCGAGCGGCGTCTATGAAGATCAGGGCATACCAGCCCTGCGCGACTGGTTCGGCGCGGCGCTGGTCAGCCCGTGGCAGATGGCGACGCGCCTGGTGCCGGACGAATCGGCGCTGATCGAGCAGGCGCTGATCGAACTGGTCGACGAGATCGGCTGCGAACTGGTCTTGACCACCGGCGGCACCGGCCCGGCCAGGCGCGACGTCACGCCCGAAGCGACGCTGGCCGTCGGCACCAAGGAAATGCCGGGTTTCGGCGAACAGATGCGCCAGATCAGCCTGAACTTCGTCCCGACCGCGATTCTGTCGCGCCAGGTGGCCGTAGTACGCGAAACGGAACGCCATGGCCAGCAGCATGCCGCGCTGATCATGAACCTGCCCGGCCAGCCCAAATCGATCAAGGAAACACTGGAAGGCTTGAAGGATGCCGACGGCAAGGTGAAGGTACCTGGCATCTTCGCCGCTGTGCCCTACTGTATCGACCTGATCGGCGGACCTTACATCGAAACCGACGAAGCCGTGTGCAAGGCTTTCCGGCCGAAGTCGGCCATCCGCCAGAAGTAACCCCCATTCATATCCGATATAGAACCGACATGACCGCCCCCCGCCTCGAAACCATACAGATCGACACCGCCCCCAACCCCACTGTCAGCGTCATCTGGATGCATGGCCTGGGCGCCGATGGCAACGATTTCGTTCCCATCGTCAACGAGCTCGATCTGAGCGGCTGCCCCGGCATATGCTTCGTGTTTCCGCACGCGCCAACCATGCCGGTGACGATCAACGGCGGCTACGTCATGCGCGCCTGGTACGACATACTGGGCACCGAACTGGTGCGACGCGAAGACGAAAACGGCTTGCGCAATTCGCAGAAGCTGATCGAGCAATTGATTGCCGACGAAAAGGCGCGCGGCATTCCGTCCGAGCGCATCTTCCTGGCCGGCTTCTCGCAAGGCTGCGCCATGACGCTGCAGACCGGCCTGCGCCACCCGGAAAAGCTGGCTGGCCTGCTCTGCCTGTCCGGCTACCTGCCGCTGGCCGGAACCATCACCGAGGAACGCAGCTCAGCCAACCAGCATACCCCCATCTTCATGGTGCACGGCCGTGCCGACCCGGTGATTCCACTCATGCGCGCCGAGCATTCGCGGGATCAGTTGCAAGCGCTGGGCTACAACATTGAATGGCATGAGTACATGATGCAACATGCGGTGTGCATGGAAGAGATCGAGCATATTGGGGCTTGGTTCAAGAAGCTACTCACAAACTAGCGCCCTCCCTTATGGCGTGGCTACGGATCAAAATGCACCGTCATTCCCGCGGACGCGGGAATCCATAGGGCGTATGCTCATCAACCTCAGCATGGATTCCCGCTTTCGCGGGAATGACGAGTTTTACGCTATATGGCATTGAAGGCGGTTCACGCCACGCCAAAAAATCTTACCTGAACACCACCGTCTTGTGCCCATTCAGCAGGATGCGGTGCTCGACAAACCATTTCACCGCCCGCGCCAGCACCACGCATTCGACGTCGCGGCCGATCGAGGTCAGCGTCTCCGGATCCATGGCGTGGTCGACACGTTCGACGTCCTGCTCGATGATCGGCCCCTCGTCCAGGTCGCCGGTGACAAAGTGAGCGGTGGCACCGATCAGCTTCACGCCGCGTTCGTGCGCCTGGTAGTAGGGCTTGGCGCCCTTGAAGCTGGGCAGGAAGGAATGGTGGATGTTGATGGCCCTGCCCTTCAGGGCATTGCATAGCTCGGGCGAGAGAATTTGCATGTAACGCGCCAGCACCACCAGGTCGATCTGGTTGGATTCAATGATTTCCAGTACGCGCTCTTCCTGCTTGCGCTTGGCCTCCGCCGTCGCGCCGGCCGCCAGCGGCAAGTGGTGGAAAGGAATATTGTAGCTGGCAGCAAGCTGATAGAAGTCGGTATGGTTGGAGACGATGGCCGGAATTTCCACCGGCAGCAGGCCGCTCTTGTGGCGGAACAGCAGATCGTTCAGGCAATGGCCTATCTTCGAAACCATCAGCAGCATGCGCGGCTTGCGGTGCGCATCGTGCAATTGCCAGTTCATCTGCATGGTGCCGGCCAGCTGCGCGAACGCCGCGCGCAAAGCCTGGTCCGTCATCGCAGCGTCCTCGGAAGCGAAATGCACGCGCATGAAAAAAGTCTGAGACATCGGATCGCCGAACTGCGCCGAGTCGATAATATTGCAGCCATGCTCGGACAGAAAGCCGGATACGCGATGCACGATACCGCGCTGGTCGACACAAGAGAGGGTGAGGATGTATTCCGGGTGTGTCATGGCTTGAACAAGTGTTAGCGGTTAGACAAAAAAGGGCTTCATTGTCGCACGGACGCGGCTTTGCGCCACAAAAAAGCACGATCGTTCAAATTGCGTTATAGTCGTCGATGTTGTCGTGCATCCGCATCGTATGCACACGTTCCGCACGCATTCCGCAAACATTCCCAAAAAGGAGACTCCCATGACCGCAGCCGCAACCAACCGTCAATTCCGCCTCGCTGCCCGTCCGGTCGGCATGCCTAAACCGAGTGACTGGAAAGTCACGACCGAGCCGCTGCGCGACCTCGCCGACGGCGAAATCCTGGTCAAGACGCTCTACCTCTCGCTCGACCCCGCCATGCGCGGCTGGATGAACGAAGGCAAGTCCTATATCCGCCCGGTCGCCATCGACGAAGTGATGCGCGCCGGCGGCATCGGTAAAGTGGTCGCATCCAAGTCGGACAAGTTCGCCGTGGGCGACGTGGTTTCGGGTGGCCTGGGTGTGCAGGAATACTGGATCGGCGCCGCCAACGATAAAACCGCTGCCTTCTACAAGGTCGATCCGAAAGCAGCACCGCTGCCCAAGTACTTGAACGCGCTCGGCATGCCAGGCATGACCGCCTACTTCGGCTTGCTCGACATCGGTCAGCCGAAAGCCGGCGAAACGGTGGTGGTCTCGGGTGCAGCCGGCGCAGTCGGCCAGACCGTCGGCCAGGTCGCCAAGCACAAGGGGTGCCGCGTGGTTGGCATTGCCGGGGGCAAGGACAAGTGCGATTTCGTGGTCAAGGAACTCGGTTTCGATGCCTGCATCGATTACAAGGGCGGTTCAGTCAAGGATGGCTTGAAGGAACATTGCCCGAATGGTGTGGACATTTATTTCGACAATGTCGGCGGCGATATTCTCGACACCGTGCTGACCCGTATCAACATGAAGGCACGCATCATCATCTGCGGCGCGATTTCGCAGTACAACAACACCACACCCGTGAAAGGCCCGTCGAATTACATGTCGCTGCTGGTCAATCGCGCGCGCATGGAAGGCATGGTTGTGTTCGACTACGCCGACCGCTACCACATCGCCGCCGCCGAGATGGCGAAGTGGATGCTGGAAGGCTCGTTCAAGACCAAGGAAGATGTCGTCGATGGCTTGGACAAATTCCCTGAAGCGCTGCTGATGCTATTTGAAGGCAAGAACTTCGGTAAATTAGTTCTGCAAGTCGCCAAAGACTAAAATCTCGTTCATCGTCAAACGCCGGATCTGTCCGGCGTTTTTTATTTCCCTCCCGATTTTCCTGGCAAATCTTGAATCAGGCACATTTCTCATTTTCGTTTTATAATTTTCAGTAATTACTGAAAATTATAAAACCATTAAATGAACAACCTGAGCCCCCTTACCCAGCGCTTCATCCTGCATTTCGGTGAAATGGGCAGCCGCTGGGGCATCAACCGCACGGTCGGACAGATGTATGCACTGTTGTACGTAGCCGGCAAGCCGCTCAATGCCGACGATATTGCCGAGAGCCTGTCCTTCTCGCGCTCCAACGTCAGTATGGGCTTGAAAGAGTTGCAAGCCTGGCGGCTGGTCAAGCTGCTGCACCTGCCGGGCGACCGGCGCGAATATTTCGAATCGCCCAAGTACATCTGGGATATTTTCAAGACCTTGCTGGAAGAGCGCCGCCGGCGCGAAGTCGAGCCTACGCTGTCGATGCTGCGCGACGCCATGCTGGAAACGCCGACCGGCGCAGACGACAAGCATGCCCAGCAGCGCATGCGCGAGATGTACGACTTGATCGAACTGTCGAGCACTTGGTTCGACGATGTGCAGCGCCTGTCGCCGGAGACGCTGGTGTCCTTGATGCGCATGGGCGCCAAAGTGCAGAAGCTTATCTCCGTAGGGGATGAAGTGCGGAACAAGTTCCGCTCCAAGGCCGGCACCAGGACGGCGGAGTAATACGATGCGCACGCCCGAGCAGCCCTCGCTGATGCACCGCCTGCGCGGCTTGCTCGGCCTGCACAATCTGCCCTTTGGAATCGAAATAGCATTGGCTCTTGCCGCAAAGCTGCTGATCCTGTTCTGGATCTGGCACGCCTTCTTTTCCGCGCCTCAGGCTAAACACATGCGCGTGCCGGCGGATCAGGTTGCACAGCACCTGCTCGCGGCCAGGCCTACCTCACCCGCACAGCCAGATTCGTCCATAAATTCCCCTACTCCGGAGATTTCGCATGATCCCCATCGATGAAGTCGTTACCCTGTCGCGCCTGCAATTCGCTGCGACAGCCATGTACCACTTCCTGTTCGTGCCGCTGACGCTGGGCCTGTCGTGGATCTTGGTCATCATGGAGTCGGCCTACGTGATGACAGGCAGCCAGGTCTACAAGGACATGACGCGCTTCTGGGGCAAGCTGTTCGGCATCAACTTCGCCATGGGTGTGGCTACCGGCATTACGCTCGAATTCCAGTTCGGCACCAACTGGGCCTACTACTCGCACTACGTCGGCGACATCTTCGGCACACCGCTGGCGCTTGAGGGGATCATGGCCTTTTTCCTCGAATCGACCTTCGTCGGCCTGTTCTTCTTCGGCTGGGACCGAGTCTCGCGCGTGCAGCACCTGGGTGTCACTTTCCTGGTCGCGCTCGGTTCCAACCTGTCCGCGTTGTGGATCCTGATCGCCAACGGCTGGATGAACAATCCGGTCGGTGCAGAATTCAATTTCGAGACCATGCGCATGGAACTGGTCAGCTTCGAAGCCGTGATCTTCAATCCGGTGGCGCAGGTCAAGTTCGTGCACACTGTCGCGGCCGGCTACGTGACGGCGTCGATGTTCGTACTCGGCATCTCATCCTGGTACCTGCTCAAGGCGCGCGACACTGCGTTTGCGCTGCGTTCGTTTGCGGTGGCTGCCGGCTTTGGCCTCGCCTCCACGTTATCGGTGATCGTACTCGGCGACGAATCGGGCTATACCGCAGGCGAAACCAACAAGGTCAAGCTGGCCGCCATCGAAGCCGAGTGGGAAACCGAACCGGCGCCAGCCGGGATCACTGTGGTCGGCCTGCCGAACGACCGAACCCAGCATACCGACTACGCGATCCGCGTCCCCTATGTGCTCGGTCTGATCGCCACTCGTTCGGTCGACACGCCGGTGACGGGCATCAAGCAACTGAAAGCCGAGCATGAGGTACGCATCAGGAACGGCATGCTGGCCTATGCGGCGTTGACGCGCCTGAAGTCGGGTGATACTTCGCCCGCCGCGCGTGCCGCCTTCGATCTGCACAAAGCCGACCTGGGCTTCGGCCTGCTGCTGAAGAAATACACGTCCAATGTGGTCGACGCCACACCCGAACAGATCGCACAGGCTGTCAACGACACGGTGCCCAAGGTATGGCCCATATTCTGGGCCTTCCGCTTCATGGTCGGGCTCGGCTTGCTGTTCCTGTTCATTTTTTCGTCGGCGTTCTATTTTCTGGTGCGCAAACAGTTGTCGCCGCAACGCTGGCTGCTCAGGCTGGCCGTGTGCAGTATTCCTCTGCCGTGGATCGCCGCAGAACTCGGCTGGTTCATTGCCGAATACGGCCGCCAGCCGTGGACCATCTCCGGTATCCTGCCGACACGCTTGTCGGCGTCGACGCTGCAGCCGGGCAATCTGTATTTCAGCCTGGCCGGCTTCATCGGCTTCTACACCTTCCTGCTCGCGATCGAAATGACGCTGATGATCAAGTACGCGCGGCGCGGGCCTGGCAGCCTGCACCTGGGGCGCTATCACGGTGAAGACCAAAGCCCAGCCGTTCAACCTTCCGCTGTCTGACGAGGAGCCGCCATGCCATTCGACTATGCAAGCTTGAAAGTGATCTGGTGGGGCTTCGTCGGCGTGCTCATCGTCGGCTTTGCACTCACCGACGGATTTGACTTCGGCGTCGGCATGCTGCTGCCCTTCGTCGCGAAAACCGACGACGAAAGACGCGTGCTGATCAATTCCATCGGCCCTACCTGGGAAGGCAACCAGACCTGGTTCGTCACCGCCGGCGGCGCCACCTTCGCCGCCTGGCCGCTGGTCTACGGCGCGGCGTTCTCCGGCTTCTACGTAGCGTTGATGCTGTTGCTGTTCTCGCTGTTCTTCCGTCCGGTCGGGTTCGACTACCGCAACAAGCTCGAAGACCGCCGCTGGCGCAATGCCTGGGATTGGGGTCTGTTCATCGGCGGACTGGTGCCACCCATCATTTTCGGCGTCGCCTTCGGCAATCTGCTGCAAGGCGTGCCCTTCCATTACGACGACACCATGCGGGTCGAATACACGGGCAGCTTCTTCGGCCTGCTCAATCCGTTCGGCCTGTGCGCCGGCCTGCTGAG
>Ga0213872_10000495_pt1 | contig 31494 bp, 19 predicted proteins | sample VelepicomBERX_R2_FD_160071 | JGI IMG/M metagenome (GOLD analysis project Ga0213872, IMG submission 160071) | Rhizosphere microbial communities from Vellozia epidendroides in rupestrian grasslands, the National Park of Serra do Cipo, Brazil - RX_R2 | ecosystem: Host-associated > Plants > Roots >...
CCATGCATCCGCGCGATGCCGCCCCGGCCGCCTTGCCGGAGCGCTTGCAGCCCTTGGCGCGCCGCTTGCGTCGCCAGTTTCAGGCCTTGGCACCGGAGCGCAGCCGCCGCAGCGGCGAGACTTCCGGACCGGATATCGACATCGACCGCGTCATCCGCTTCTTTGCCGAACGGCGTAGCGGCGTGGCCGTGGGCGAGCCACCGCTCTACCAGGCCTGGCCACCCGGCGAACGCAGCCTGGCCTGCCTGACGCTGGCGGATCTGTCGCTGTCCACCGAAAGCTGGGTGGGGGAGGCGGGCAGGGTAATTGATGTCATCCGCGACAGCCTGCTGCTGTTTGCCGAGGCGCTGGCCGCCAGCGGTGACGATTTCGGCCTGTACGGTTTCTCCTCGCTGCGGAGGCAGGAAGTGCGCTGGCAGATACTCAAGGACTTTTCCGAACGCTACGACGATGCCACGCGTGGCCGCATCCTTGCCATCCGTCCCGGCTATTACACCCGCATGGGCGCGGCCATCCGCCAGAGCAGCCGCATCCTGCAGCAGCGTCCGGCCAACAAGCGGCTGCTGCTGCTGATTTCGGACGGCAAGCCCAATGACCTGGATCATTACGAAGGCCGCTACGGGGTGGAAGACACACGGCAGGCGGTGCTGGAAGCCCGGCGCGAAGGCGTGACGCCGTTTTGTGTCACGGTGGATCGCGAGGCGGGCGAATACCTGCCACACCTGTTCGGCCACCGTGGCTTTGTGGTGGTGCAGCAGGCCGAGCGGCTACCACAAGTACTCACCCGCCTGTACGCCAGCCTGACCAGCTGAAACAGCGCAACGATTTACTCCAAGGTGTACGCACCTTCTGCCCGGCGCCTCCGCCGGGCTTTTTTTTGACTGGCCATCAACGCGCAGGCTTGATCCTGATAAAGGATGGCCCGCTCATTTCATGGCAGCATGCTGTTCTGCATCGAGCCAGGAGGGCCGCATGGCCAAGAAATTTCCGCTACATCCCCGTCACCCCGAACGCATTTGCTGGGGCTGTGACAAATACTGCCCGGCCGAGTCACTGCAATGCGGCAACGGTTCCGGGCGTACCCAGCACCCGGCCGAGGTATTGGGCGAGGATTGGTACGAGCATGGCGACTGGGGGCTGGAGGTGGAGCCGGAACAAAAATCGCTGACGCTGCCGGAGAAAGACTAAGTTGCGGCACTCTGCTACCTGACTTTGCCTTGCAGGCCGCGTGTCGAAGCCTGACAGAGGACGATGGCAGGGCATTACGTACTATTGAGGCGTGCGTCTGCACTAGGTGCATTGTTCATATCTTCAAGGATCACCATGGGACTCATAAGGTAGTGAAGGTAAGAGAATAGTTTGTATGCCATTCGCCTGACCATATTCGTTTAATGTCATTGACATAAACATGGATCAACTAGTCTGAGCGTTAGCTCGCCACACTTACTGATATGCAGAACCGGAGTGGTAGTCACCACTCCCACGCCACTTAGAGCCAAGTCACTTGTGGTTCCCTCGACTCTTACATTGCTGACCCAAAACTAGCCAGCACAGCCTGTGTTTCTTACCAATGTTATTAATCCGGCAGCCAAATACCGTACAGGCGACTCATGCCGCGTAGCGGATTTTTTCATGCCGGAAGTACGACCGGATTCTAGCCGGCTGCTTCTGCAATGAGCGTAAATGGGATAGCACTTTACCCTTGGAGTTGACCGTCCGATCGCACCGGCTCGCCAGCACTCATTCGGGCCTTCAAGTCGCCATTCAAGTATTCGTCCGGGTTCAGTTCCGGCGAGTAGCTGGGCAGGAAGAACAACTCAATTTCCTTCTTGTTCTCTTCTTCCTCCAGCCATGCTTGCACCAGCTTGCTGTGATGCACGCGCAAGTTATCGAGGATCAAGAACACCTTCTTGCCGCCGGCATCACGGATCAGCCTCATCAGAAACTTGATCAGCACCTGGGCCGTCAAGGTCTCCCGGTACAGCATGAAGCGCATCTTGCCTTGGTTGGTGATGGCCGAAATCAAGTTGATGCGCGCCCTTTTCGACTGGGACAGCGCCAGGACTGGGGTTTGGCCTTTCGGGGCGTAGCCGCGTGGATAGTGCTCGATACTCGACACCGCCGATTCGTCGCCCCAGCTGATTTCAGCCTTTTCCGCTTTAGCACGCGCGACGATGGCCGGGTACTCATCCTTGAGCCATTTCTCGACTGCAGCCGGTCGCTGCTCATAAGCGCGTTTGAGCGGGCGCTGCGGCGTGAAGCCCCAGCGGGCCAAGTACAAACGGACAGTACGGATCGGCAGATCGATCAGAAACATCTGCTTGATTACAGTTTTGACCGCCTGAGCACTCCACAGGGCAAACTTCAGCTTCATCTGGTCTGGCGTGCGATCCACGATGTCCTGCTTGATCCGGGCTTCCTGCGCCTCGGTCAGCCTACGGCCGGTGCCTTCGGCGCGACCGCGCTTATGTTCTTTGAGTCCCTGCGCACCTTGCTCCGCCTCACGCCCCACCCAAGCGGAAATGGTGGGACGGCGCAGCCCGAGTTCTTCGGCAATACTGGCTTGAGACCGGCCTCGCTTATACATCCTGATGACGGTACGCCTCAGCTGCTCACGGGCGGCCGGTTCAAGCTTGCGAACATCGATTTTTTCCATGCCGGAAGTATATCATCCGTACGGATTATTACTGCCGGGTTAATAGCAAGGCCGAACGCGTGTAGCCGAGTTCCTGGCAGGTTCTCTCGTTGACATCGATCAGATCTAGGGTAGTCGGATCGACGACCACAATCAGGTCGTTCGACTGATCCATCATTGTGCGGAACAATTGCAGTTGCCGTTCGGCCTCTTTGCGAGAGGTAATGTCGCGAACGATTCCCACCGCATGCCAACGGCCACGGATGCTGGTGGCCGACAGCGACAGCTCGATAGGGAAGGCGATACCTCCTTTTTTCAACGCTGTCAGCTCCAGTGTCTTACCCACGAGCGGGCCTTCGCCGCTGTTTCGGAAGCGGGTGAATCCTTCCCAGGATGAAGAGAGGTAGTGCGCCGGTGCGAGCAGGGGGTGTAGTTCCTGGCCGATGGCCTCATCGTACCGATAGCCAAAGATGCGTTCGGCCGCACCATTCCAGAAGGTGACGCAACCCGCATTGTCGAGCTCGATGATGGCGTCCTGTGCGGCTGTCGCAATACTGCGTAGCGTCTCTTCACTGTCGCGCAGGGCCCGCTCGGCGCGGCGGCGCTCAGTCTCGTTGCGCAGCGTTACCACGATGCCGTTGACGTCTGGGTCATCAAGCATGTTCCGGCCCGTGGCTTCGACGTCGATGATATTGCCGTCCTTACACACCACGCGTATTTCGACGCGGCTGTCCCAGCCGGACTGTTTGATTGCTTTGCCGAGCGCCTGCTGAGCAGAGGCGAGCGAATCGGGGGCGATGAAGGTCGAGAACGGCTTGCCAAGAATCTCTGCGTCATCGTAGCCGGTTAGGCGCTTTCCCGACGCGCTCCGGTAGGTGATGGCACCCGACTGATCGATTACATAAAAGGCATCCGATGCCTCCTCAATCAGCTTGCGGTAGTGACGTTCGCTGCGCGCCAGCGCTTCCTGAAGTTGGCGCCGTTCAGTAACATCCTCGAAGACGTGGATAGTTTGGAGCTGCTCGCCATTACCAACCACATAGACGTGCGAAACGAAGATGTCACCGCTATCGAGGACGAACTCTTCGTCGGGGATTGTTTCTCCGGCATGCGGTGTCACGCCGGCAAGACATTGGCGGCACTGGTTCAGAGGGCCTGCGATCTTGGGGAAACATTCGTAATAGGGCAGCCCGATCAGTTCCGTGAAGTCCATGCCGGCGAGTGTGGCATAGGCCCGGTTGGCCCGCACGATACGGAAATCCCAGTCATGGACGACCATCGGACTGCCAACGGCATCGACGGTATCAAGCCAGCCCTGCTTCACCCGTTGAAGGAAGTCGCGTTCCTGTTGAAGCTTGCTGATTGGATTGTGGCTTTCAGTATGCGCCGAACCCGTCGGCGGCAATAAGCTATCCCGAGCCGTGCTCACGGCCTCCTCCTAATCTATCGCTTGTTTTTACGCCGCCGGGCTGCTGTGGGCGTTCTGATTATGCTTATATAGTTGATAATTAGCATCCCAGTTTTTGTGGTTATATGCTGATTTGGATCAATTAGTGTGAAGCTGGTGACTGGAGGGTATTTGTACAGGGGACCACGAGCCTATCCAGCCGTATCCCGGTCACTCTCCATCTACGTACTAGTGATGGAGGGCGCGTTCCATCTGCGAACTCGACCACCAGATGGAACACTATGAATCACCCCTTACTTGCGAAACATGTCATGGCTGCAATGAAAGCAGAAGCAGACATTCTTACCCATGTTTGCAATCGTCCGCTTTGGCCGAACTTCTGCCTATTGCCTTAGTTTTAACCAAAAAAAGAAATCCCGTACCAGTACAGCATAGCGGGCAAGGCCGAAGCCTTGCCCGCTATGCCCTACCAGTGAAATAGCCTGTCCAGCCAGCCTTCCACCTTGCTGGAGATCACCGACCAGCCTTCCCGCAGGATGGTGGTGGCAGTGTCCTTAATGGTTTCCCACAGCCCTTTGCTGGCTGTCTGGTAAGCCTTTCCTGAGACGTATTCAGGCTTGGCTTCCCGGGCAATCGCCCACTTTTTTTGATTAGGCAGCAGGGTGACGATCTGCTCGACCAAGCTTGTCAGACCATAGCCTTCTTCTGACGATGTCGCACAGATGTGGTCAAGGGAGATATCGAAGGTTTGAGATAGCTGGATCTGCTTGCGGCTCAGATTGCTCTGCTGTGTGCTGCCGGGTAGATGCCGTTCGCGATCCCATTCCCCACAAGGTGCCACTTTGTCCACTTGGCTGATCACAAACAGTACCGGGATGTCCCGATCTGCCAGGTAGGGACGGATAACGCTGTTGAACACCTGCTGATCAATGGCCAGAGCGCGGTCATCGGCTTTGATCACCCACAGGATCAGATCCAGCTCTGGGAGTAACCTCTGATACAGGTCGGTGTATTCCTGATCCCGACCGATACTTTCCCCGACACCCGGGACATCGATCAAGGCAATCCCTTTCCCATTTTTATACGCCAGGGTGTATTCCTGTGGGTAGCGGGTACAGGCGGCAATGTCATCGACTTCGGCAATCTCCTGGCCAAACAGGGCGTTGCACAGGCTAGACTTGCCACCCCCGGTTTTACCCATGATGCCGACCACGGCCTGATAGTTGACCAGCTCTTCGATATGCGCCTGCAGTTCTTCGCGCTCTGCCTGGGTAAAGGCCTGGCCATGCAGGTTGAGAGTACTGCTGAGGTAGGCGAGCATCTGCTCGCCATGGCTAATTGGAAAAATCATGATTTGCTCCAAATCTGGAAACGACAACGCCCATCCCGTGGTGACGGAGATGGGCGCTGTGATAGGTGTGCAGTGTGTTCAGAACAGCATGACGCAGGGTCAGATCAGCAGGGTAAAGCCAAAACTGGCCAACCAGATCCAGAAGAAGTGGGTGCCACTCTGCAAGGATTTAGCCCGCTTCCACAAGTAGACCGGCACGATCAGGGCTGTTTTGCCAAAACCTTCGGTATCCACTCCTGCCTTCTCCAGGCGTTTGCAGTCCCATAGGCTCAAACCGATATTCAGCAGCAAGGTGATGTACCAGTATTTGTTGGTCTGGAGCGCGGTTGTCACCTCTTGGTCCAGGGTGAACTCGCTGCTGGACATGGCACCTGCCACCATGGCTTCCAGCAGAAAGCCCAACAGCGGTGCGACACATAAGAAACCGACTGCGACATTGCTGATCTTGTGGCTGGGTAGAGCAGGGGGTGTCTGGCTCACGGGCAACTGACCAGACAGCTCGGTTTGAGACAAGGTTGTCCATCCCGGCAGACCTGGGTTCCAGACCAGAGATTGCCCATTCAGCGTCTTGGTGTGGATCAGTGCGGTAATGACTTCAGAAGAAACGGGGCCATGACGCTGGCCATTGTGTTCATAGTGCCATGCAGACATAAAAATCTCCCTGATTGTTGTGGTCATGAATTGGGTGGGCAGTCGATTGCCCTGGGAATTGCGCAGATGAAGGAAAGGCAGGCACGAGCCCGTAGTGTGGGGTCACACGACGGGCGTGGTGGAGTGCAACGTTGCTCTAGTTGCAGTTGCGCAGATCTTGTTGATCGAATTCTTTGCCATGGGCCCAGCCAGCAACATGGCCGGCAAAGGCATCGGGATTAGGCGAGCTGTAGTCCGGCACCATAGTCAGTTGTACCCAACCGCCCGGCGCAGTAGCCGATACGCTGAAGGCTTTCATTTTCAGATTGCCGACTACGGTGGCACGGTCAGCCTGATACAGCTTGACGTGATCGTGCTTCGGATAGATGCAATTGCCTACCCCTGCCTTGGCGGCAAAGGCAGTCGAAGACGTAGCGGCTAACAGTGCTGCGATGATCAGGGTGTGTTTCATGATTCTTCTCCAAGTGAGATCTAGTTGTACGGTTGGTCTGGCCAGAACAGGGCGTCTGGTGTGTTTCTGATGCCCCTGGTCTGTAAGATAAATCCGCCTTTAAAAGCATTAATTCATCTGTATAGGTTGATAATCATCCTTGTGGGATGTTCATGTCAATGGGGTGATTTGCCACTATTCGAGTTGAATGGAGAATATGATGGCAAAAACGAAGGTGGACGCATTGGCGCTGAGCGTTGGCAAAGCGATTGCGGCACGACGGCAGGAAGCCGGATTGACCCAGGAGCAGGTTGCAACACGACTGGATATTGGCAATGAAGCGGTATCGCGGATGGAGCGGGGACTGGTGATGCCGACGGTGGCCCGCCTGCTGGAACTGGCTGGCCTGTTTAACTGCGATGCATCGTCACTACTGGTGGAATCCAGCAATCGACCGGCTGAACAGGCACAGCACCTGGCGCAGATGCTGGCCCGCTTGAATAGTGCAGATCGGGAGATGGTGCTGGCGATGGTGGAACAACTGACCAATCGCTTGGCTAAGCCGTTCTGACGGCACCTAGCTTGGAAGTGAGCCGGGTGGGGCGAGAGACCGCCTTCGGCTTATCTTCCACCTCAGCACTGCCTTCCACTGCTGGATAGAACTCTTCCAGCAGCTGCGGCACTTCCTCCTCGGTATCCTCGAACTGACCGTTCTGCAGCAATAGCCGGGCGGCTTGCTCCAGTTCGGCGGTATCGATACCGGCCTCCAATTGCTCGTCTGCTACTTTGCGTGCGGTACTGACCGCTTCGGCCAGGGTCTGGCCATCACGTAGTGTCAGATCCACGTAGTACACTGGGGTACGGTGCGACTGGGTGGTGCTCTTGGCCCGCAGACGTAACAGCAATGGCAAATGCTTGGTGTTGCCGCCACTGGCTGCTTCGTAATACTTCAGTCGTGCGGCCAGGGTGCGCACCGAGTTGTAGCCGGTGGTGCGGAAGATGAAGCTGCCCAGCTCATCCTGCTGGCCATCTACCTGCACATTCAACCTCCCGTACAGCTTGCAGCCCAACTCTTTGGCTAGTGGACAACGGTCTGGACCCATGCAACCAATCTCTTCCATCCCCTGACTGGTCACCCGCCGTGCCGTTTCTCCGTTACCGACACATACCGGACGGCCGTTATTCCGGTCGAAGGCACTGTATTCGGCACGTAGGTTCAGCTCGCTGTCGTTGAACAGCAGCTGAATCGGAATAGCGCGGATCTTGCCGTTCTGCGCCTGCTCCGACAGGGCCTGGTGTAAGGGATGCAGCAACCAGCCATCCCGGCTCTGTACTTGAGTGGTGAGTGAAAAGCTGTCGTCCTTCTCCGGCAGCCACCGTTCTTGTTTCTGCACCAGCTTGCCAATGCTGATCCGCCCGATCACGGGCGGGGTAATGGCGAGACCTTTAATCACGATGCTTTATATGAATGTCTCCCGTTTGAGCAAGAATCACATGTTTTGACTGACAGGTTCGGTTGCAGCTTTATATCCGGCCTTGTTGCAGCCTTCTACTGTGCTGCGGGCCCCGATGAAATCCGCTGACTCACACCTCATTTCCTTTGCGAGCCTGTAGGCTCAGAGCATCGTTCAGGTTCAGTGAGTCACGGTCCTACCTGTTTTGTCATCACACTTGATTGCCTGCGCAACCTTTCAACGTCATCCTCAATAGTTAAGTTAATCTGCTATGCCAGCTGCCTTATGCGGGTCTGGCACTGATATGCCCTGCTTGATAAGCCTGCTCGCGTGCAAGTACTGCCCAGATAATCCTGGCAGTTTTGTTGGCTTGGGCCACAATGGCCACATTCTTGTGGCGACGCTGACCCAGCTGTTTCAGCCAGCTGCAGGTATCAGCCTGATGGCGATGGATGATTCTGGCCCCATGGATAAGCAAGGTGCGAAGGTAGGTATCCCCACGCTTGCTGATGCCATGAAGCTGAACTTTCCCTCCTGAGCCTGTATGTCGGGGGACTAACCCCAGCCATGCCGCGAACTCACGTCCAGAACGGAATGTTCTTGCATCGCCGATGGCGGCCACTACGGCAGTAGCAGTCAAGAGGCCAACACCTGGAATGGCATGGATTGCTTTGACGGACTCTTCTGTTCGCATCCATTTACGCAACCGTTGCTCAATCTCATCGACCTGCTGGTCAAGTTTGGTTAAGCCATGCCACTGGTCTCGGAAAGTGTCGATCAGCATAGCCGGCAAGCGTTCAGCTAGCCGTTCCAATGCCATGGGCATTGCCTTATCCAGCGCAGAGCGGTTTCTGCCCATCACCTCACCGTGCTCAGTCAGCAGCCCTCGCAGGCAGTTGATCTGCATTGTGCGAAACTTGATCAATTGCTGACGCATGCGATGCATCGCGAGTACAGCTTGCTGCGCTTCGGTTTTGACGGCCACCGTCTTGCCAGGCTGTTGGAGTGCCAACCAGATCGCACGAGCATCTGCTGCATCGCTCTTATTGCCGATGTTAAAGGCTTTAACAAACCGCCCTGGCATAAGCCTGACCTGATGCCCCAACTGGCGAAGCTGTCTTGCCCAGTGATGCGCACCACCACATGCCTCCATACCAATCAGACAGGGTTGCCGATTGACAAAAAATGCAAGGAAAGCTGCACGTTTGATGGGCTTGTTAACGATTTCGCCCGTTTCGCTATCCACGAAGTGCACCTGAAATACGTTTTTGGCGATGTCTACACCGATAACAGTAAGCGTCATGTCAGATTCTCCGTTTGGGTTGAAGATCATGGAGATCTTCTTCTGCTGGCAATGTCTGCCAATGCACCGTGAAAGCCCATCTTGCGCTTCCTGTGCACTACCTACGATGGGTGGGAGACGTTCATTTCATTTCCTTTCAGTCTGAATGACAAAGCGCCGGGAACCGGCAATGGACTTGCTGTACTGAGCTAGTAAGGTGGGATGGTCTTGCGACAAGCGCTCGACATCAGGGGTAACGCGATCCTTGGAGCGCTTCCAGGTGATCCGGCCAGACTCAAACACCGCAGCAGAGGCATGACCCAGTACGTTCTGGATCTGCTGCCGTATGGCCGACTCCTTGGCCTCGGCATCCTCTTTACGCTGCCGCTCAGCCAATAGGGCAGAGAACAGCCGATTGCCTTCAATCGATTCAGACAGATCGATGGTCTGTCCATCGTCACGCGGGAATAGCCAGGACAGCGCAGCACCTGCATCATCCGAACCATCCGGTGCCGGTTGGGTATCTAGGACCACGTGCTGCCAAAACACCGTTTCGCGGGCAATCAGGTCGGCGATCTTGTCCTCATCGCGATTCACCCGATAGATCCGGAAATCCTGACCGCCGATCAGCACGGCTACATCGGCCCAATCGTGTCCTGTTACAGCCAGCTGATGCAGTACCTGACACTGATAGGCAACGGGAATACCTTCTTCCCACTGTGGCGCAGAGTGATAACTGGCCGTCTTGATTTCGAGGATGCCCCAACCCTCATCAGGACAACGCACTTCCCGGTCCAGATTGGCTAGCATGAAACGGTGGGTCGGGTGCTGCAGCACGGCATTCACCCGTCGTACCTTGCGACCGGTCCGCTCGGCATACACCCGGGCCAGAATGGGCTCCAGGATCGTGCCCCAGATGACAGGCTCTTTCTCAGACAGATCCTCCGGCTCCTTGCGACCGGTCTTCTCCAGCCACAAGGACAGTGGGCACTTGTACGGCGACAGCCCAATTGCCGGGGCAGCATCGGAAGAACCAATGCCCAGCTGGCGAATGCGCAGCCATTCATCACGAGACAACTTCAGGGTAGAGGCCAGACGAATGGCCTGTGCGTAGCGTTCAGCCATGGGGAAACACTCCTTATAAAGGCATAAAGCCCGGCAGCAAGGCTAACCGGGCGATGAATTGGATTAACGGAACTGAGAGAAATGACAGCAGAGCAAAAAGGCAAGGTGAAATCAGGAGGAGCAGCAGAAAAGCAGAACAGACCAGCCGCAACAAATCAGACCAACAGCAGAGTCACGATGGTGCGACCGGCACAATCACCGGCAGTTCAGGAGAGAGCGTTAACAGGATCTGCCGAATGGCCGGCCACTGCTGCGGCTGACCACGCAACATGAATTCCCCGGCCAACCGCACCAGGCAGGCTTTGACCCAATCGAAGGAGGGAGCCAGACCATCATGCAGGACGATCCACTCGGCAATAGCACTCCCCAGCGCTTCGGTCACTTCGTAATGCCACACCCCGGGTGCGCCCTGATTCAGCTGGTCGTACAGGGTGTCAGCCAGGGCTGCCACCATCGGCGCGTACTGCACCAATTCGGCATGGAGTTCCAGGCAGCCCGCACCCCAGATCACCAGCAGACTGCGTTCGGCATCGGGGCCGTCGTATGCCACACCCAGGCTGTTCCAGGTGCAGAAGTCCCGCATACCAGCCGTCAGACAAGCTGCCGTCAAGGCAATGGATTGTACGGAGGCCATGGCATCACTCCACCAGGGCCAGTGCATGCTCCAGCGCCTTACCCTTCAGCTGGGCACCCTGACCGAACCAGGCTGAATCCAGCCGGTAGTCCTGACTACGGGCGCGACGGCGATGATCGACATACTCGGTCATGGCATTCACCAGGCCCCAGGCTGTTCCCTTGGTACCGGTCAACAGAGAGCCCATGCCGCCGCCGCTATACAGTGCAGAAACCTGCTGCAATGCTTTCGAGGTGACGGCATCCTCACCTACTGCCACCAGCGGTTCGTCCAGTACCTCACGGAAAAACTGGCTGGCTTCTTCGGGAGAAACCGTGCGTTGCGACAGCTGCTTGATGTTGCCGATGAAACGATCCCAGGCCGACAGGCCAAGGCCCAGCGCATCTTTCACCTGCTGCGGATCAAACACGGTGGAATGGGGCACCTTTACCGCACCGGTTCTATCCTTCACCGCCATCTGCAAGGTGTTGTTGCACACCACCCGCACCGAGGTGAACTGGGCCGTCGTGCACAGTGTGCCGTCACAACTGGTGGCCAGCAGTAGATAAGCCTTCACCCGGTCCCCTCCCTTGAGCATGGCTTCCTGGCCGGTCTTGGCCAGCGCCCACAATTTACGGCCACCCTTCAATACGCCAGCGGTTTCCAGCTCGAAGCCACCGGCACTGACCAGGTCGCGATAGAACTCCAGTACCTCAGACGGTTGCACGACCTTGTAACGCGGCGAGACCACCGACAGCGGTGCCAGAGAATCCGAGCGATACAGCACCTTGGAATCGGCAAACGGTCGGATGTGCATGCCGTCGGCAGCCACATTGAACAGGACATCGCTCTGTTCAATACGCCAGTCCATACCGGCTTCGGTCAGCCACACTTCCAGCGGTTGTTGGGGAGACAACGGATTGCCCAGGCCATGCCAGGGCGTGGCTCCGACGAAAGCCATGGATTCGATGAGATGGGACATAGATCACTCCAATGAAAATGGCCCCAGTCAAAACGGAGGCCAGGGCATAAAAGACACCCGGAGTGGGTGTCGCTGTGCGTGTTCAAGGGAGTGATATATGTTTGAAAAAAACTGGATTAAATTATCAATTTATTTGTTTGTATTTTAGTTGAATTGAAATTGAGCTATTTATTAATTTTTCGGAACGAAGTGATAGATCTTATCTTGAAAAAAATTAAAGAGATTTATTTTTGGTTGATGTGTTCAGTAATTAAGAAAATAGCAAATAGCAAGGCCGCTACTGCAGTGCTACAGCATAGTGCTGCGAGGTAGACATTCAGAATCTGTTTCCAATTTAAAGGAATGGGTACGGCATCGAATTGTTGAAATGAAATGGCACTATTCCCTTCTGCGGGGCCGTGGGGCATGACAATGTATGATCCCAGTGGAATGATTGGAATTTTTGCAAAGATGAAGAATTTTGTTGTTATATAACTACCGTTCTCATTAATATCTCTTTTTCCGTAGTATATTGTTCCAATGCCATTAAATGAAAATGCCATAATGCATAATCCTGTATGCTAATTTTACAAATAAAACTAGGGTTTAATGGGTGGGGTGGATAGCCCATGGTTGTCTGTTTTGATTATTTACTGTGTGCTATTGTTTTTAGTAATGACAGCAACGAAGTGTGCTCAGCCCTACATGTCCTTCATCTGAGCTGCCAATGACAAAAATATTTGATACCATTAATGTATTGTAAAAATCTGGACGACTAGCAGGGTTATCAGCGGCAAGCATCAGCATCTGTTCAAGGTCATCTGACGACACACGCATGGGCACTCCTTTTGGGTATATGGTTTGGACAATGGAATTGCGCTAGGTGGTGCTGCTACTGCTGTCCTGGCGGAGAGGATAAGCTCATTCTCCGTCATCTTCTTCTTTGTGTGGCTGCGGTGGTCGTGCCTGTAGGCAGTTCCAACGCTTGTGGTACAAGCCAAGAGTGGTAACGGGAACATCGGTTAGCGAGCCATCTGACAGGCGCTGCTTCAGGCCGGCCTCGCAGCTAGGAATAGAAATGGATTTGCCGAACATATTCTTGCCGTCCACATAGCTAATATCACCGCGCAATACATAGCGGGCATCAGGCTGTGGGATAAAGCTGAACAGCCGAGTACATGTGATCGGCGCAACATTATAGATGGTGTTGTACGCGGATGCATTCAGCACCACTTCATACGCCAGCACTACCGGATCTCCAGCCCGTAGACGTACCTTGTCAGTCACGCTGGTACGCCCAACGTAGCACCCTTCTGCATCAAAGGTATTGATTATGCCACCCTCCTTGCCTTGCAATTCGGCAGACGGCTCCATCGCGCTGGGGAAGCGATACTGTATGCCGATGGACTGACAGGCGGTGAGTAGGGCTGAAAACAGCGCTAGCAAAACAAGAGAGTGTTGGTTTTGCATGCTTGCGGAGCCTCTTTGACAATATCACTGTTCAACAAACGGGCTTGCCGGGCTTGGTTCTACTACCTAAATAACTATTTATCTCACAGCCACCAAAAGCAACGGCGGGAAGCCGTGGCAACTCGCCCCGAGTTCTGATGACTCCGCTTCAGCCTGCGTTGTACGGTCATCATTCGCATTCTGAATTTATTCAGCATAAATAGGGCAAGCATGATACATATTGGGGTTCCGTACATATAGCGCCATGCAGTTAGCTCGGGTCTTGGCGGTGGAGAACCATCACACATAAATCCTGTTTCTGCACATATATAGTTCAACCATTCATGCCCGTGCCCAATAGACTGATAACCTATAATCGGCCACAACAAACCCAAAACCAAATGGCGAAACCGTTTTGGCATAATGGCGCATCTTAGGTACCAAATAAATGGCCAAGAGAAAATAATGAAACATCGTTCAACTATTTTCATTAAATATCGTTTCATTGCTTATCTGCCTTACTATTGGTGTCACTTACTACTGATGGCGTTGGTAGGAATGATGGGAAGTTGGAGATGACGTTATTTACACTGGAGCTATTCAATGATGAGCCCGCCCAGCGGAATGTGCCAGTTCCAATCGCAGATCCCGCTCCGCCGAAAATTACACCATATCCTGCAGATGCCCACGCACTATCGTTCTTTTCGCTATATGCATTATTAAAACTTGTATTTATGTAACCGCCAGCACCTCCGGCTACACCAGAGAATAATATTCCATACAACATGCTAGGACCACCGGCTACTTTTGCACCCCATGTTCCCAATGGCCCAATAGCAGGCCCCATGACCATCGCTGTATTAACCGCAAACAATGATTGGACCGGATTGATTGAACTTACTTTACAATTACCTTGTGCGCAATTTTGCGCATATTGCCCTGCTGCATCAAAACCACCGGCGACCCCCCCTGAAATCAACATGGCATCACCCACTGCCGGACCAACGAGACCATAGCCCCCGGCAGGCAGGGCTGCCGTACCGGCTAATACCAGGAAGTTTTTCTGGTTTTGCTGTTCATAGGTGGCATAGGCTTGTCCCGGTGCAATACCTTGTACCGTGAAGGCAGAGCTGGCTCCAGTGTTGTAGTTGGCGCGACCGCTGGCCAAGTCTTGTGCACGATTAAACGCAATATTCAAGTCGGCTTGTGCTGCTTTTGCCTCCTGCCGATACATGCTGGCTTGTACCGGATCTTTCTTATCAAAGGCATTAGCGATGGCATTGAAGAAATCCCGGTTGCTTTGCAATTGTGCGGTCAATGTCTGGCAATCGCTGGTACATGCTTTTGCTTGCTGCGTCAGCACTTGGGCGTCTGCTCTGTATTTCGCCAGCATGGCTTCCTGTTGTGAAGGCGTCAGGTTTCTGAGTTTGGCTATCCAATCCGCACCTGCAGACTTGGACAGGGAGTTGTTCAGCACCTCATTATTCGCCACCTGTCCCGCCGTCACCGCCCCTGCCGAATTCCCTGTGCTCAATCCCCCTGCCAGCGTACCCGTGAGTGTGGTGAGGGCGGCCACGGTTTGTTTCTGCTCATCGCTCAGCTCGGCCACCGTCTTGCCGGGGTAGAGCTGGTTCATCACCAAATCTGCGGTAATCGGGGCAATGCCGCCACCCACTGCGCCGGCGGTGGTGTTCTGGCCTTTGGCGGCGGCCAGTAGCGCGCCCAGGGCGGCGTGGGCCATGGCGTTGGCGGCCAGGTTGGTGTTGCCGTCGGCATCGGTGGTCATCTGCTTGACCACTTGGGCCAGGTAGGGCGCGGCGGCATCGGTGACAGCGCCTTTCATATCGCCCCCGACTAGCCCCTGGATGGCGGCGCTGATGGCTTGGCCGGCGCGCTGGAAATCGCCTCCGGTGCCGTATTGTTGTTTCATCGCCAGGGCGGCGGCTCGGTCTGCAGGGTCGCTGGAGGTCGCCAGTATTTTATCGGCCTCGTCCCGTTTTTGTTGGCTAATGGTGTTGGTGATGTCGCGGCCGATGTTGCCGATGATCTGGGCGGCTTTGATGGTGTCTTGGGTGTCTTTGAGCTTTTGCTGCAGTTGCTGAGCCTGTTGCAGCGTCAGGCTGTTGGTGAGCGCGCCGTTGGCGGTGCTGGCATCGCGCGCGGTGAGGGTGTCGGCAGCGGTCTTGCTGGCTGCATCGCCGCTGGTGATGGTGACGCTGGCCGGGCTGATGACGCTCTTGGTCTGGCTGCTTTCGTCATTATTCTTCGGCAAGCCAGCATTACCTAGTGCATTGGCAGCCAGATTGCTCATGACATTGCTCAGCAACGTACTGCCATTGCCTGCACTGATGCCAATGCTGGTGGAGCTGGCATCGGTGTGCTGGTGGTTGTTCAGGTCCTGGTAGCTGAGGCTGCCGGTGGTCAGCTTGTTGTGCTCGGCACTGGCCTGGCTGGTGATGGCCGCGCCGGTGAGGCTGGTATTGCCGGCGACATTGAGATTGAACCCGCCGCTGCCGGCGGCAATGCCGCTTTGGCCGGTGGCGCTCTGGTAGTCGTGGTTGATGTCCTGTGCCGCCAGGTTGGCACTGCCGCTGACGAACTGGCCGTAGCAAATGGGTGGCACGCAGACGCTGATGTCGAAGCCGCTGGAAGACTGATGGCTTTCGTACTGGCTTTGGTCTTGCAGAGTGGTGATGGCCAGTTTGCCGCCGACGTCGGCATGGACTGTTTTGCCGGCCAGTTGTGCGCCAAACAGCGTGGTGTCATTGCCGCTGTGTAGATTCAGCTGATTGCTGGCGGTGACCAAGGTGTTGTCGTAGGTGGTCTCACTACCATTGGCCACACCCTGGCTTTGGCCGACGCCAACCTGGAAGCTGATGCCGTTTTGCTGGCCGAAACCAAAGGTCGCCCCCACGCTGGCATTGCTGGCGTCGTTCTTGTTGTGGACTTCGGCGGTGTTGGTGGCCGCTTGCAGCAGGATGTCCTTGCTGGCAGACAGGTTGATATCGGTGGCTTGCAGCTTGGCCCCGGTGGCACTGAGATTGCCATCGGTGGCGATGATGTTGAGTGTGTCGGCCTGGACGATGGTTCCACGCTGGGTGGTGCTGTTACTGCTGCTGTCCTGGCTGCTGCTGTTGCTACCCACCGTGGTACTGACACCGAAAGCAGATGCATTGCCACGACTGGCATTGTTGGCGGTATCTTTGATATTGGCGGCGGCTTGCTCTTGCAGTGCTTTGGCTGCTCCACCATTCACCAGTTTGTAAGCATCGTAGCCGGCCTTGAGGGCCAGTGCGCCTTGCAGACGGTCATTGGAGGTATTGCGCGCGGCTTGGGCGGCATCGTAGACACTGGTGATGACACTGCCCACGGTGCCAGACAACTGGCTGCCGATGGTGAAGCTCTTGGTTTCCTGATGGTATTGGTTATTGTCCTGATTGCTGATGGCGTCCAGGGTGACGGTATTGCCTTGCAGGGTGGCAGTTTGCTTGGCCTGTAGGTTAGCTCCCTGGCTGAGCAGATTGCCCTGGCCGCTGCCGGTGTATTGGTTGTCAGCCCCGGCCAGCACGGTCAGCTTGCCGCTGTTGGCGCTAAGCAGACTGGTGCTTTGGGTGGTGCTGGTTTGGGTGCCGTTTTCTGTGCTGGCGGTGGTGCCAAACATGGTTTGGCGTGGGGCGGCACCGGAAACCAGCCCCACCGACCAACTGCTGGCGCTGGCCTGGTGATTGGTTTCCATGGTGTTGGTGGCGGCCAGGATGTTGACGTTGCGGCCAGCCTGCACGTTCAGGTTCTGGTCAGCCAGAACGGAAGCTGCGCTCGCTGTTGCATCACGTCCCGCCGTCAGGGTGACATTCTGGCCGCTCAAAGTGCTGCCGGTTTGTAATGAAGCTTTAGAGGCATCGTTTTGCTGAGACTGACTGGCCCCGACCTGAACACCGGTCAGGAAGTTAGCAGAGAGGCCCGATTTTTTCTCTTGATGGATGCTGGTAGAGATATCTTTACGGGCTTGTGTTTGCAGGTCGATGTCCCTCTGCGCGGTGGCCTCCAATGCACCAGTAGCATTGATATTGGAAGCGGCGACCGTCAGGTCACGCCCCGCTTGCAGCTGTACTTGCTGGCCGCTGATCTGCGAACCATTCAGCGCAGTGCTATCACGATGCGTGATGTCGGTGATGGTGGTCGAAGACAGTAAACCACTCTTTCCTTTGTGTTGGTGCGCTTCATCCACGATTTGTTGTGTACTGCCTGCCTTGATCGCGATATCGCGCCCGGCGGCTAGCTGCATCACACCTTGGGTGCTGACAATGCTGGCAGCCTGAGCGTTGATATCTTGCCCGGCGATCAGCTTGGTATCGCCGGTGGTCTGTACTGCAGAACCGACATCCTGACGACTGCTATCCTGCCGGTGGTTATTTCCATCCCACACAATGGATTGCTGATTGCCGGTGCTCACGGTGCTCAGATTCAGCTTATTGCCTGCGGCCAATACGGTGTTACCACCACTACTGCTATTACTGATTTCTGCCGCAACCAGGTTCAGATCGTGCCCGGCGCTGGCCACCAGGGTGGCTCCGGTCGGGTTGTTGACATACAGGCCAGCCAGCCGATTCAGATTGGTGACGCTACCCTGTGCATTACTGTTACTGCGCGTGGTGGTGGTAACATTGAGATCATTCCCAGCTGTGGCTTGCAGGCTGTTGGCGGCATCAATACGCCCACCAATGACGTTCAGATCTGTCGCCGCGCTTACTGCGACATCCTGCCCGGTAATGCGCCCGCCCAGGTTGTTGACGGTATTGGCAGTGAGCGAAACCACGGTTCTGCCGGCGATGCTGCCCTGGTTGTCCAAGGTGCCAGACAGTTTAAGGTCCAGTGCATTGCCTGCAATCAATGCCCCATTGCCATTCAGGTCCCCAGGTTTGACTTGAACATAAAGCTGGGGAACCAGTGCTTTGGTGACGGTGCCATTGGGCAGGGTGACATCTTTTTCCACCAGCCAGACGATATCGCTGGTGAGTTGGCTGATCTGCTGGGCGGTGAGTGCGATACCGGGACGCAGATTCCAGGCTTTGGCGACTGTGGCACCTTGCTCCAGCAGGGCACGATATTGCGCTTCATCATTACTGTAGCCATCCAGGAAGCGGCGGCCAGTCAACTGGGCGACTTGTTCGCGCAAGAGTTTTTGTTCGTAGAAGCCATCCCCCAGTCGTTTTTGTACGGTTGCAGGGTCGTAGGACAAGGCATTGAGCAGGTAGTCGGAACTCAACCAGTTTTTGTAGTTGGCAAAGCGCGGGTCGGTTTCCACCAGATAGCCCAGTTGGGGATTGCTGCTGAGGTGAAACAGGCTGTTGTTGGCGGCAAGCTGGAGGGTGCTGGTCTGCTGGGTAGTGACGCTGTTCGTACTGAGGCTGGCAATCTGGGTGGCGGAGGCTGTCGGTGCGGTATTTTGCTGGAATTTCACCGTAGCCAGGGAGATGTCAGTGATGACGGGAGCCGGGTTGTAAGCCGCCCAGCTGCTGCCGGTGTCGTCGCGCCCTTTCTTGTGATCGCGCCAGTACGAGGTTACGCCGCCATTGTCGGTGACGATCTGCTGACCGCTTACTTCGCGGTTTTGCAAATCCTGTACGGCAGCCGTCAACACACCGCCCGCCACAATATGACTCTTGTCATTGATCAGGCTATTGGCAGCAATCTGCATGCGACCCCCTGCACTGATAGAGCCGGGGTCCGTCTGGGTCACCGTGGTGGCCTGGGTATTACGACTGTATTCGTACTTGGTCCAGCTTTCGAAAGAGCCTTCCGGTGTCATCAGGTGATCGGATTCATCGTTGTAGATGTAAACCCCTGGAGTCCCGGGTGTGTAACGATTGGGCGAGCCGGAGCCTTGGTATTCAACGATGGATTGGGGACTGCCTACCGGCAGGATAGCCGTGGCAAAGTGCTCATTGGTGTTGTTGATGGTGGTGGCGGCCAGCGACAAATTGCCCAGCGCTTCGATGCTGGCACTATTGTTATTGAGGGTGGTGGCACTCCCCACGGCATGATGGTTGGCATCCAGGCTGCCACCAATGGCCATGTCTCCATTACTGAAGATGAGTGCATGCTCCCTGTTGTTCAGGGTACCCACCCCCAGATCCAGCCGATCGCGCGATGCAATGGTGGCGGCGGTGCCATTTTCGACAGCGTTATTCAGTGTGCTGGCACTGAGGGCGAGTTGAGTGCCATAGATTCTGCCGGTACCCAGATTGTTCAGGGTGGCAGCGGATAGCCAGGTATTCTCGCCATCAATCAGGCCACGGTTATTCAGGGTATTGGTGATATCCAGCTGCGTGGTGCCGGCATTGATGGTGGCGCTGGCCGCATTATCGAGATTTGCGGCGCTGAGGTGCAGTGCACCATTGGCAGAAAGTGCGGACTGGTTGCTGATCTTGCCTGCGGTATTCAGGCTGGCTGTGCCACTGGCTTGCACCGTACCGGTGTTGGTGAAATCACCCTGCAGGTTGATGGCAAGATTGCCGGTCGACTGAATGGTGCCATCACCGCTCAGGCTGCTGCTGGTGATGCTGAGCTGCTGGCCGGCCTGTACCGTTCCTCCGGTATTGGTGATAGCCAGGGTTTTACTGGGCTGGGTATCTTGCAGCGAGACCGACTGTGCTGAGCTGATCAGACCAGCAGTGTTGTCGAGTCCACCACTGCTCTGCACACTGAGGGCATGATCGGCCAAGATCTGACCATGCTGGTTGTTCAACTGGGCCGTTGTAATGTTGATGGACTGGGCTTGCAGTCCTTGCGCTGTGTTCTGGGTCTGCTGATTATCCAAGGTGTCAGCCAGTACCGATAACTGCAGCCCGGCGCTGATCAGACTGCCGGAGTTGCTGATGCTGGCTGCGTGAAGATTCACATTGCCATTGGCACCCAGTATGGCGCCTGCCTGGTTGCTGATTTGTGCCTGGCTGGCATCCACACTGGCATTGCCACTGGCCACCATGCTGCCAGTATTCACCACATTGCCGGTCGTGCTCACCTGCAGATTGCCGCCGGCAGACATCTTGCCACTGTTTTCCAGACGCCCGTCCTGCGTGACCACAACATCGCCCGCCGTCGCACCAATCTGGCCTGCCTGACGCATGCCGACACCGTGTTCATTGCCCACCAGCGTGATCTTGCCGGCATACATGCCACCCAGGCTGGCCACATCCAGCAGATACTGCGGAGCCGGTGCCGAAGGCGTCAGGGCAGTGGATTGGCTCAAATCAACACTGACCTGGCTGGCACCGGTGTTGACTTGTAATTTGCTGGCCCAGATGCCGGCATTCAGCTGTACCGAACGGGCAATCAGGTCGGTGTAGTCGGTTTGCCGTCCATCCATGCCGGCACCGCTCACCACGATATTCCCCTGTTGCACACGGTAGCCTTCCAGGCTGCCACCATTGAGTACGGCACTGCCGGTGGTCAATGTGGCGCGGTTGGCATTGATAAAACCGCAGCCGTCACAACTGATGCCAGCGGGGTTAGCAATCACCACCTGTGCCCGGTCGCCAGCCACTTCTACATAGCCACGTAACTGGCTGGGATTGCTGGCATTCACTTCATTCAGAATGACCCGTGCCGTTCCTGCCGCCAGCCAGGGGTTGCCCTGGACCCAGCCACCCAGCTGGGTCTGTACGCTATTACGTGCGTTATTGAGAATGGCACCTTGCCGGTCTACATCGAACTGACTGTAGGTGTTACGGGAAACACCAGCCCCACTGGGGGTCTGGATATTGATTTGCGGCACGCCATTGGCGGTATTCAGGATGGTTGGTTGCTGATTTTTGGGCGCAGAGGGATCGGCCACGACCTGAGCCTGTGCCATCTCCATTTGGCTCAATACCAAGCCGCCGGCCAACAGCAAGGAGAAGCAGATGGGTTTGAGCACTGCAGTAGTCGATGCTGACTGAGGGGCCGGCGCACCCGCAGCCTCCGTTGCTGGCTGGCCATGACTGGAGACGATTTCGGCCACCACCATTAACAGGCCTCGGGCCTTGTTGAAGACGATACGGTGCAGGTGCTTGTTCATGGTGGCTCACTCTTGAAACGGTAATGACTCGGTGACAGCTGAACTGCCATCCGGTAAAGCAGCAGGATGAAGGGCAAACCAGGCGCGTGCTTCTGCTGGCATGATGGCAATGCCATGGAACTGCTTGATACGCAGACCACGCTCATTGCTGCGGTGATAGAGGGCGCGCGTGCAGTTGTGACTGAAGAGATGGGCAATGATGTGGCGCATGGCACGGCTATGGCCAAACGGAGCGACCCAATCCAATAACCAGATACGGTCGCCGCTGGTCCAGTCTTCCGCAGGCATCAACAAGGGGTGCTGGTGCAAATAGCGCGACTCGGCTTCCAGACTCATCCGTGCCCAGGACAGATAGAACACCGGCTTGCTCTGCTCGCTGACCAGGACAAACTGGCCATGCTTGATGGCGGGGAGCAGCAGGCTGGATAAACCATGCAGTGGCGTATTACGGTGTGATGCGGAGTGCATCCATAGCCAGGCTGCGGAACCGAGAATGGTGGCTTCGTTGAACTCTCCACCCTGAAGCGCAGGCGCAATGATGTTAAAGGCCGCCATTACAGAGACCAGTTCAGGCTGAATCCTGCCGTGGTATTGGCAGTCTGGAAGTTTTTGGGCTTCTTGTATGGCTGGCCAATAAACAGGTCATAAGCAAAGGTTTTAAAGCCGCCACGCAAGCCCAACACGCCACCTGCCAAGCGCTTGCCAGCCAAGTATTCGGCGGACGGCCCATCGACCTCGCCATAATCCAGGCCGATATACAGCTCTTGTCCGCTACTGCCCAGGCTGAGTGCCAGGTCATTGCGCCACAGCCAGCCCCGCTCGGCAGACAGCACATTCTCGCCATCAAACCCGCGTACCGTATAACGCCCGCCAATGGAGAAACGATCCTGCGGTACTAGCGGCGTGCTATTCCACTGTGCGCGCCAGTTGGCGTTATAGCGCCACTGTGTCGTGGCCAGACGGAAAGGCAGCATCAACTGCAACTCGGCAGTTCTGATTTGAGGACGGGAAGTTCCCTCGCCAAAGTTCTCCTCCGGCGCAGGCAGGGAAGACATCGCGCCAGTACCTTGCCGCCAGGCAAAACTGGCATCCAGCGTGGCATCGCCCATGAATTCCTTGTGGGTCAGGCCAGCTTCCCAGCCAGCCATGCGTCGCCGCTGGACTTGTACCTCGGTATCGTCGATGTAATTACTGGAAGAGCGCATCCAGCCGCGCAGGTAGGCACCGAATTTACGCACGGCATCGCGGTATAGCAGGCGGGACAACTTGATGTCCTGGTTATCGCTATTGCCGCTGTAGAGGTAGGTCTGATTGACTCCGGCAACGGCTTGACGATAGTCGTAGTGACTGGCCGTCCAGCCCATCAACCAGTAGCCGTAAGGAATTTCGTAGTGGAAGGTATAGCCTTCCGTGCCCCGTGTCTGGCGGCTTTTGCCATCCAGATCATGGTTGACGCTGACGTAGAACAGATCGTTCAGTGTCCACCAGTCATCGAATGACAAGGTGGCACTGCCTTGATAACGCCCGGTGCTTTTACTGCCGGAGTCATCCGCAGACAGGCTCAGGCGAAACGGATTGCCTTGTTTCCATGTGATGACCAGATCACTGTCACCGGGATGCGCATCAGTGCTTTCAGAAGGTGTGATCTGGATATCGGCATCAGCCGTGGGCAGCCGTTTGAAATTCTCCAGTGCCTGCTCGATATCACGCAGATTGAGAATATCCCCAGGCTTGGCCGGCAAGGCATTCCATTGCGTTGCACGCAAACTGCTGCCAGGAGCAAAGCGGACTGCATGGATACGGCCGGGAATGAGCGTCAGGACCAGCGTCCCCTGACTTAAATCCTGCGGGGAGGCCAGGATGCGCGAAGTCACAAAGCCACGCTCCACCAGCGCATTCTGCATCCGCTTCATGACCAGGCTAACGCCATGGCTGCCCAGACAGCGTCCGACTACCGCATCATCAGGCTGGTTGGCCGCTTGTAGTAACCACTGGAAACGCGCCGCAGCATCACCGACCAATTCCAGATGCTGGATGATGAAGCAGGGTGTTTCATCCAGAGGGAGATGTTCTGTCCTGGAGGCAGGTGTGGGTTGTTCCAGGCGGACGTCTGGTGTTTGCTCTTGCTGCTGACGCAGTGCGTTCTCGCGCTCCTGCTGCCGAATGAGCTCTTGCTGGTTGGACTGATCTGTCGGTGTAGCGGCAAAAACGGATGCTGAAAGGAGTCCGATACATACGGACAACCTCAATGAATATTTATTAAGCATAACTGCCCGGCACGGATGAGTATAGTTTTATGCCTACAGGATGGGATTGCTGGGAAACAGGGTCAATGGAGGGGGGTAACTGCCAAACTGATATCAGCACGGTTGTTTTATAAAGAGATCGGTGAAAGCCAATACCGGCGGGAATTACAGATGTTTCATGCTGTAAATTTACGTAAAACCACTTACATACATTGAAAGTGTATTAAAAATGGTCTAAAGCCCGGGCTGAGGCCTGTTCAGAGATCTCAGCACTGATACGGCCTCAATACGCAGCCACCGCAATATCCAGGTGGAGCTTATCCATGGTAACCATCGAACGGTGAGGACGAGCAAGATGTCTGCTTAGTAGGGAGGCCGTAGTGCTTTACCGTGGCATTAGCCCTCAATTGTGAAACCGGTTACCGGCGCATCGGCGACCTGCTGTGCGCTGCGGGCACCAAGATCAACGACAAGCGCGTATACCGGCTCTACAAGCTGGCCGACCTGTCGGTGCGCAAGCGCCGCGGCAAGCAGCGGCTGAAGCTCGAACGTGTGCCGCTGCATGTATGTAGTTGAAATTTACTGGAATCATTGATTTTAAAGTGCGCGCTACTACCGATGATTGTGCTGCTCTCTGTATGTGCCAGAACGAAATCAATGGGGAGGGGTATTCTCAATGACGGATCGCCCTGTAAGGGGCTCGGATGCAACAGACTTTATGAGAAGGCCAATTGGCAGCGTGCTTGATATCAAGGATATTGAGCTGGTAGACCTGCCTACGTGTCGCCAGAATTGAAAGCAACTTTTTCTAAATAAAGGGTGGCGTTGAAGTCATCTGCGCTATGCGCGCAGATGACTTCGCTTTGAATCACGTTACGATGTACTCGTAAAGAACAAATGGAATGGGCTAGAGGCCAATTCTACTAATGCCAGTTAGCAGCGATGACGGGTTCTAACGTCGTTGCATAAGCGGACGGTAAAGTTGTCTGCCCCAGAGCGGGGGGCGCAAAAGTGCTCATCGCTTGTATCAGTGCATTGATATTGGCATTGGCTAAAACCTTTCCGTTTCCGGCAATGAATTCAGGCACTTGATCAGCGGCGGCACTATACCAGTTCTGGATCGTCAAGCTGTCATTGGTACCAATGATGCTCGCTATCAGGTTGTGACCAGACTGTGAGAACCAGATTTGATCCGTGGCCACATCGCTGCCAAAGAGAACTTCATCATTGCTCGTCAGTGTGCCACTGTTTTCAAGAACGCTGAGCGGGCCACCACCACGGTTAAGCTCGATGACGCCTTGGAGATTCAGCGTTGTACTGGCCGTTTTCCCACCTTGGTCCGCCGCGGTGATGGTGATGCTCAAATCTCCTGGGGTAGTCGGCGCGGTACCACTGAATTGGTGCGTCGTGGAGTTAAAGCTTAACCAGTTGGGTAGTGGATTTCCGTTTGACAACGTCGCTCCCCACATCAATGCGTCCCCTGCCACGGCCTCACTGAACAGATTAGACGGTATTGAATAGGTGAAGGCAGTTCCCGCCACCACTTGCTGAGCAACCAGAGACTGAGTAACGGTCGGTGCCTGATACGTTGGTAGAACGTTCATGGCAAAAGTAGTCGACGCGTTCAATCCCCCCTTGTCGGTTGCGGTTACCTTCAATTGTAAGGTCCCGATCGTCTGGTCGGTCGGAGCACCACTGAAGCTCATCGTCGACGGATTGAAGCTCAGCCAGGAAGGGAGTGGTTGGCCATTTGCTTGTGTCACCGTGTACATCAGTGTGTCGCCGGCAATTGCTTCCACGAAGGTGCTGGTTGGGAGAGTGAAACTGTAGGCAGACCCGGCTTTGAGGTTCTGGTCTGCGACAGGAGTCAACAATGTCGGCGCTTGATAGACCCCTGTCACGTTCAGGCTCAATGCGGTGGTTGCGCTCTTACCTCCCAGATCAGTCGCAGTCATGGCAAGCGACAATACACCCGTTAGTTGGTCGGTTGGCGTCCCGCTTAGTTGACCCGTTGTCGTATTGATGCTCAGCCAGGCTGGTGCGGGACTGCCATCTGCCATGGTCACACGATAGCTGAGGGTATCGCCCGCAATGGCTTCATTGAACAGGCCTGCGGGTAAACCGTAACTGAATACGGTTCCGACTACCGCAGACTGGGCCGGCAAAGTCTGGGCCACCGTTGGTGCCTGCCATGTGGGTGTGACTTGCAGTCCCAACGTGGTACTGGTACTCAGATTGCCCATGTCCGTTGCTGTGATCTTCAGTTGCAGTATTCCGGTCGTCTGGTCGGTCGGCATGCCGCTAAAGGTCTGGGTCACCGGATTAAAGGCCAGCCAGCTTGGCAGAGCTGCACCATTTACCAGTGTTGCACTGTAAGTCAAGGTGTCTCCCGGCATTGCCTCGGCAAAGAGGCTCGCCGGCAACGTGTAACTGAAGGCGGTACCTGCTGTCGCCGCCTGCGTTGCCAGTGCTGTGGTCACAGTCGGTGCTTGATACGCGGCGTTAACAGTCAGCCCAAGAGTCGTACTTGTACTCAGTCCATTGAGGTCGGTTGCGGTCACTTTGATCGACACCGCCCCCGTTGTCTGGTTCGTCGGTGTGCCGCTAAATTGGCCGGTGGCTGTATTGAATACCATCCAGTTGGGCAGTGCCGCACCGTTTGCCAGCGTCGCACTATAAGTCAAGGTGTCGCCTGGAATAGCCTCCGCGAAGAGGCTCACCGGTAAGGTGTAACTGAAGGCGGTACCTGCTGTCGCCGTTTGCGCCGGTAGCGCAGCGGTCACCACCGGAACGAGATAGGCAGCACTCACGCTCAGTCCGACCGCCGCGGTGGCAGACATCCCACCGGCATCGGTTGCTGTCACGCTCAGTGTGAGTGCGCCCGTCGATTGGTCGGTCGGTGTACCGCTGACGATCCCCGTCGTTGAGTTGACGCTGAGCCAGCTCGGCAGTGGATTCCCATTCGCGAGTTTTGCACTGTAGGTCAGCGTGTCTCCGGGAACCGATGTAAAGAGGGCCGAAGTGTTCCACGCAAACTGTGCGCCTGCACTGGTCTGTAGGCCGTTGGCATTCGTTGCAATAATCGGTGTTGGTGCAAAGACGAAATTACTGGCCGATAACTGCGATGCCAAAACGTTGTAGAGCGAGACTTTCCGGTAAAGATTGTCGCCTTTGACCGAGATACTGAGGAAGCGCGAACCGTTGATCTGCATGTTGCCAAAATTGAGTTGAGAATAGTTCGTTGCCCCGATGATTTTGGAGAGATCAATCTTGTCCTTCGCTGCATTGAATCCCACAATCATGTTGTTCAGCAGTCCGCCCACTGCTTGCGACTGGTCCATGATAAAGAGGTCGGGCCCAGAACCTGTGGTTTCGGTAATATCGGCAATCGGGCTCACCGTGGAGCTTGGGCCATTGTTGGCGGTTACCGTTTTGAAACCGAGTGTCGAATTGAGTGAGTCTTCTCCTTCCAGGTAGAAGATATTGGTTCCAAAACCACTCTGCATGTAGGTCAAGGCTGAGCCTGGACGAAAAACGGTGGTCGAAGTAGTGTCATTGCGCTCACCCACCAGTACGCCACCTCCCGAACCCGCAATGAGGGTCTGGTTGCCGGAACCAGCCTGAATAAAGTCAGAGGCACTGCCACCGACAATGGTGTAGTTACCGGTGGAGGCACTATATGTCAGCCCACTGGCATTCGAGAGGGAAATCGTTTGTGCGCTGCTAACCGGCGCGTTCACATTCACCGTCAGTGGGGTGGTGACTTTTTTACCGAAGAGGTCGGTGGCCGTGATCAACAGACTCACCATGCCGACCTGCTGGTTTGTTGGTGTGCCACTGAGCACGCCAGTCTGGGGGTTAAAATGCAACCAGTCCGGCAAGGGCTGGGTACTGCTGGCTGTTTGTACCGACAAGGTCAATGTGTCGCCTAGCGCACTTTCAGTAAACAAGCCCGTCGGTAAGGTATAGCTGAAGGTAGTGCCTGCTGTTGCCGTTTGTGTGGACAAGGTTTGTGATGCGGTTGGTGTCACTGAGGTCGGCGTGATATTGAAACCGATGGTTGTCGCTGCGGATTTGCCCCCCTGGTCGGTAGCGACCATCAAGACACTGATCAAGCCAGAAACCTGGTCGGTCGGGGTTCCGCTGAAGGTCTGGGTCGCTGCATTAAAAGTCAGCCAACTTGGCAGGGGCTGGCCATTCGACTGCGTTGCGGTATAACTCAATACATCACCGGCAATCGGCTCAACGAACACTCCGCCCGGCATGGCATAGCTGAAGGCCGTACCTGACGTCAGGCTTTGGGTCGGCACGGTTTGCACTACAGAAGGGGCCACATAGGCGTTATTAATCGACAGTGCCATAGTGCTGCTGGCGCTCTTACCGCCCATCTCGGTGGCGGTTACCACAATACTCAGATTATTGCTGCTGGTATTGGCAGGCGTACCACTAAACTGGCCGGTCTGGGGATTGAAACTCAGCCAGGAGGGCAGTGGGCTGCCATTGGCCAGTTTGGCGCTATAGGTGAGCTTGTCACCTGGTATCGCTTCGGTGAAGGTATTGGTCGGAATCGTATAGCTGAAGGCTGTTCCTGCCACTGCAGCCTGTGCCGTCAATGGGTTGGTGACGGTCGGTGTCAGATACACTGCATTGACCTGCAGGTTGAGCGTAGAGCTGGCCTGCTTGCCGGTCATGTCCGATGCTGTAACAACCACGCTGAATGGTCCTGTCGTCTGGTCGGTGGGAACGCCACTGAACTGGCCGGTCTGGGCATTGAAGCCCAGCCAGCTTGGTAGTGGGGTACCGTTGGCCAGTTTGGCGCTATAGGTCAGGGCATCCCCCACCGTCACCCCAAACAGACTCAGTGCGCTCATGCTGAAGGACTGGCCCGCCCCCAGTGTCACCGTCGGCGTATTGGCTACCGGCGACAGGGTGGCCGAAGATACCAAAGTACTCAACTGGCTGGCTGTTAAGGTTTCATCGGCAAACTGGATGCTACCGACCCCCTGGCCACCAAACTGTCCACTTAGGGTGAGGGTCGAGGACGGTGGGTTATTGCCATTAACGGTTAGCACCAGGTCATTGCCGCTCTTCGCTAGTTTCACTTGGCCGGCATTGATACCTTGCAGCTGCAGGATATCCAACTGTCCTGCATTGGTGGTGATGGTGTCCTTCACGCCATTCACAATGTCAGCCGCGCTGATAACGTAGGTATTGCTACCCGCACCACCGACCAGCGTGTCATTGCCCGTCCCTGCTTCAAGCGTATCGTTACCGTTCCCGCCCAGTAGCAGGTCATTGCCCGCATTGCCGATGAGGGTTGAACCATTGTTGTTTGCCGTACCGGCAATATTGCCGGAACCGGTCAGCACCAGCGTGGACAGATTATCGGGGAGCACGTCGTCAACGGACGAGTACTGGCCGATTTGTTGGCCATTGCTGTTCAGCAAGGCGGTGATCCCCTGATTGGTCCCCACCACATGCGAATCGATGTAGCCCTGTGAAATGGCGACTTGCCCACCATTCTGACTGCCTGTGGATGCACTCGCACCAGCGGCAAAGACAAAACACGCAGCATTCAATTGTGACGGCGTCACACCGACCAGGAACACGCTACGTCCCTGTGGGTCATTGGCAATTTGCACCAGCGTTCCCTGCGTAGTCCCCACCGTCAAGGTATTGAAGGTCAGTTGACTGAGTCCGGTCGCCTGACTGACCTGTGACAAATCAATCAGGTCGGTACCTGGCTTGAAACTGGCAATGGTGTTGGACAGCAGGGCATTGACACTATTGTTCGCAGTGGTCTGGCTCATGATGAAGCGGTTAAAACCGCTCCCTGCTACCATTTCAGCTGCAATGGTGCCGTATTGTGCGGTAGTGACCGTCTGGGTGGCTGTTTCACCATTCAGGTAGAAGGTATTAGCGCCAGAGCCCCCTTGCATGTAAGCCGGACCGCTACCGGCCTCAAACACATCATTCCCGCCACTGGTACTGCCCAGCATGACAACATTGCCGGTGCCGCCAATCATGATGTCGCTGGCACCTGCGGCAGCCTGAATCACATCCTGGCCTGCGCCCGCTTGCACAATCTGCGAACTGCCGGTCATCTGGTAAACCTGATTGCTGCCATCGAGCTGGGTAACCGGCTGGGTATACGACAATGGTGCACTGAAAGTCTGCTGGAAGGTAAATTGTGCAGCAGTCAGGCTGCTGGCCTGCACATTCTTGATGATCAGCGACTGGTTAGTCCCCAGGCCCGTGACGCTCACATCGGTGCCGGTCTGGGTCAGTACCAGGCTGGAAAACGACAACGGGTTACCTTTACTGTCGGTAAAGCCAACCAGATCGATGGTCTGTCGGGCCGCCACATTGAAGTTATAAATCGTATCACCACCAGCCTGGGGCGCGCTGAGTGCACCGCGGCTACGAATGACGTAGATATCCTGCCCCGTACCACCGGTCAAAGTATTGGTGCCGCGGCCGCCATCCAGAATGTCGTTGCCGTTGTTGGCGACCAGCGTGTCATTGCCGTCCCCGGCAAACAGATTGTTGATGGTACCCGGATTGGTCAGTGTCAAACCGGTGCCGCCGATGTTGGCCTTGCCCGTCATTAGGTTGATGCTGGTATTGCCCGAGACGTCTGCGGCATTGATGGCATCGATTCCTCCCGTAGATGCTGTCAATACGCTGCGACTGGCATTGGCGGCCACTTCGGTCGCGTACTCATTGGTATAGAAATACGTTTGCGAGGCAGAACTAGCGGCACCATACAAATTCAGGGCCCAGTTCTCCAGCGTGATCGGTTGCCCCGTTGTCTTATTGCTCACCTGCAAGGTCCATGTGCCTGCCGACTGTTCCCCCCAGTCCGCCGTACTCATTAGATTGGCATCAAAGGACGTCAGGGTAGCCGTGCCTTTATCGGTATTCGCAACAATCAGATTACTCTTGGTCCCGTCTGGTGCAATGAGCGTCAGCGTCAGATCGGCCAGATTGCCGAAGGTGATGTTGGCATTCACCACCACATGCTCAATCTGAATCCCGCTGGTGACCGAGATGGTGCTCGTCAGCGTCTGGCCCGCTTTGGCCGTTAGCGAAGCACTGTTGCTGGCCGACGTGGAGAACTGGTTGATTTCGGTGGATTGCGAGGTCCAGGTTTCAGCCAGGCGGACTGCGGCCAAGGCATCGACTTCACCGTAACCATAGTCATTGCTGAAGTGCATGCCACCGCCATTCCAGTTGGCCGCGCCATTGTTTTGCCAGCTGGTATTGGGATCGCTGATTTGTTTGGCCGACAACGCCAGAATGGCTTGGACATCGCGGTATCCGAGATTCGGATTGGCTTGCAGCATCAGCGCGACAATGCCGGATACAATCGGCGTGGCGAAGCTGGTCCCCGAAATGGTCTGGATGTTATTGCCAAAGACGGAACCGCCTGCATTCACCACCAGTTGGCTGACCGTTGTGACGTCATTGCCAGGTGCACTGACCAGTAGACTAGGGCCAGGATTGGAGAATGGGGTGGAAGGTAACACCAATGTCGACAAATCGCCGGGGTTGTCGACGGCGCCGACCTCAATGGAGTAGATATTACTGTTGAGCACGGACCCCTCTGCCGTGCCGCCGCTTTGTCGGGCATTGCCACCCGCTTCGACAATCAGCGTACCCAACCCCTTGCGGCCAAACTGGGCGGCCGCCTCTGCATTGCTCGTCAATACCTGATCCATGGAGGTCGGTGTATTGGGTGTCGACTGCGCAGGGCCGCTCAACGCGAAATCGGACGTCATTCCCCAGCTATTGTTGGCAATATCGTAATTCCGCTCAAACCCGAGGTTG
>Ga0213872_10000496_pt1 | contig 31478 bp, 29 predicted proteins | sample VelepicomBERX_R2_FD_160071 | JGI IMG/M metagenome (GOLD analysis project Ga0213872, IMG submission 160071) | Rhizosphere microbial communities from Vellozia epidendroides in rupestrian grasslands, the National Park of Serra do Cipo, Brazil - RX_R2 | ecosystem: Host-associated > Plants > Roots >...
TCTGAGGCCGTCATTGGTGGTGGAGAGGAGGAGGATCGAACTCCCGACCTTCGCATTGCGAACGCGACGCTCTCCCAGCTGAGCTACCCCCCCACGCGAGACCAATAGTATAGCTCAGGCCGGCAGGGCCACGGCGTCGAGGAGCTCGGTTTCGATCTGCAACTGGATCTTGTTCTGTTGCAAGGCCGCACCATCGACGAGGAAGGTGTCCTCGACGCGCTCGCCGAGCGTCATCACGCGCGCGAGCTGCAGGTTGATGCCGTGGCGCGCGAGCACGCGCGCGATCGCGTAGAGCAGGCCCGCGCGGTCGCTCGTGCTGATCGACAGCACCCAGCTGTCGCCGCGCTCGTCGGGGCGCAGCGCGATGCGCGGCGTGAACGGAAAGCTCTTCACGCGCCGCGACAGGCGCGCGCGCCGCGGCTCGGGCAGGGCTGCGCGCGCGGCGAGCACGCTCGCGAGCTTGGACTCGACGAGCGGCACGAGGTCGCGCTGCTGCGCGCCCGGGTCGGCGCCCGCGACGAGGAAGGTGTCGAGCGCGTAGCCCTTCTGCGTCGTGTGGACCTTGGCGTCGAGGATGTTGAAGCCCGCGCCGTCGAAGTAACCGCATATGCGAGCGAACATGTCGGGCTCGTCGGGGCCGTAGACGAGCACCTCGAGGCCGTCGCCGATCGGCCAGGGCCGCGCGCGCACGATCGCCGCCTGCGTCTCGACATGGCGCCAGAGCTCGCGCGCGTGCCACTCGAGGTCGGCGGCCTCGTGCCGCGCGAAGTAGCTGACCGACAGGGTCTGCCACAGCGCCGTCTCGGTGCCCGGCAGCATCGAGTGCAGCGCGAGCGCCTGGCGCGCCTCCTGCTTGCGCGTCTCGACCTCGGCGTCGAGGTTGGGCTGCGCGCCGCCGAGGCGGCGCAGCGTGAGCCGGTACAGGTCGGTCAGCAGCTTGCCCTTCCACGCGTTCCAGACCTTGGGGCTCGTGCCGCGGATGTCGGCGACCGTGAGCAGGAACAGCGCGGTCAGGTGGCGCGCGTCGCCCATGCTCGCGGCGAAGGTCTCGATCACGGCCGGGTCGTAGAGGTCTTCCTTCTGCGCGACGCGCGACATCGTCAGGTGCTGGCGGACGAGGAAGACGACGAGCTCGGTGTCGGCCTTGTCGATGCCGTGGTCGCGGCAGAAGCGCCGCGCCTCGTCGCCGCCGAGCTCGGAATGGTCGCCGCCGCGGCCCTTCGCGACGTCGTGGAACAGCGCTGCGACGTAGAGCAGCTCGGGCTTGTCGAACTGCGCGGCGAGCTGCGAGCAGAACGGGTACTCGTGGGCGTGCTCGGGGATGAAGAAGCGCCGCACGTTGCGCATCACCATCAGGATGTGCTGATCCACCGTGTAGACGTGGAACAGGTCGTGCTGCATCTGCCCGACGATCGCGCGGAACACCCACAGGTAGCGGCCGAGCACCGAGGTCTGGTTCATGAGCCGGAACGCGTGCGTCTGGCCCTCGGGCTGGCGCAGCATGGTCATGAAGGTCGCGCGGTTCACCGGGTCGCGCCGGAACGCGCCGTTCATCAGGCCGCGCGCGTGGTACAGCGCGCGCAGCGTGCGCGCCGACAGGCCCTTGATGCCGCGCGTCTGCTGGTAGACGAGGAAGGTGCGCAGGATCGCGTGCGGCTTGCGTTCGTAGAGGTCGTCGCTCTCGACCTCGAGCATGCCCGCGCGGTCGAGAAAGTCCTCGTCGATGCGCCGCATCAGGTCCTGCTGCGAGCCGTTGATGTGCTCCTCGAGGTTCAGCAGCAGGATCTGGTTGAGCTGGCCCACCGCCTTCGCGGCCCAGTAATAGCGCCGCATCAAGAGCTCGGACGCGCGCTGCGCGGCCGTGCCCTGGTAGCCGAAGCTCTCGGCGACGGCGGTCTGCAGGTCGAACACGAGGCGGTCCTCGCGCCGCCCGGCGACCGCGTGCAGGCGCGCGCGGATCAGCGCGAGCAGGCCCTCGTTGCGCTGCAGCTGGCGGCTCTCGAACGGCGTGATCAGGCCGCGCGCGGCGAGCGCCTTCCAGGTCTTGCCGAGGCGCGCCGCGCGCGCGATCCACATCAGCACCTGCAGGTCGCGCAGGCCGCCCGGGCTTTCCTTGCAGTTCGGCTCGAGCGCGTAGGGCGTGTCCTCGAACTTCACGTGGCGCTGGCGCATCTCGAGCGTCTTCGCGCGCAGGAACGCGCGCGCGTCCATCGCCGTGTCGAGCTCGCGCGCGAAGCGGCGGTACAGCGCGCGGTCGCCGCAGATCGGGCGCGACTCGAGCAGCGCGGTCTGGATCGTCACGTCGCCGGCGGCCTCGCTCACGCATTCGCGCACGGTGCGCACCGAGGAGCCGATCTCGAGGCCGAGGTCCCAGCAGGCCGAGATGAAGCCCTCGACGCTCGCGCGCAGGCCCGCGCCGGCCTCGGTGTGCAGGTCGGGCAGGCCCTGTTCGCCGGGTTCGGGCAGCAGCACGAGCACGTCGACGTCGGAATAGGGGTAGAGCTCGCCGCGGCCGAAGCCGCCGACGGCGATCAGCGCGCCGCCGGCCGGCATGCCGGCGCGCGCCCACAGCGCGGCGAGCTGCACGTCGGTGTGGCGCGCGAGTGCGTGGAGCAGCTTGCGCGCGCCGCTGACGCTGGGCCGGGCGGCCATGAACGCGTCGATCAGCGCCTGCTTGCCGGCCTTGAAGGCCTGGCGCTGCTCCTTCAGCGCTTGGACCACGGCGTCGTCAGGCCGCGGCGGTGATGAAGGCCGGCGGCGGCGGGCTGCCGGCCGACAGCGTCATGATCTCGTAGCCGCTCTCCGTCACGAGCACGGTGTGCTCCCATTGCGCCGAGAGCGAGCGGTCCTTGGTGACGATGGTCCAGCCGTCGCCGGTCTCGCGGATCTCGCGGCGGCCCGCGTTGATCATCGGCTCGACCGTGAACATCATGCCGGGCACGAGTTCCTCGAGCGTGCCCGGGCGGCCGTAGTGCAGCACCTGCGGTTCCTCGTGGAAGACCCGGCCGATGCCATGGCCGCAGAACTCGCGCACGACCGAGAAGCCGCTTGCCTCGGCAAAGGTCTGGATCGCGTGGCCGATGTCGCCGAGGCGTGCGCCCGGCTTGACCTTGGCGATGCCCTTCCACATGGCTTCGTAGGTGAAGTTGCACAGGCGCTTCGCGGCGATGGAACCCTCGCCGACGATGAACATGCGGCTCGTGTCGCCGTGCCAGCCATCCTTGATCACGGTGACGTCGATATTGACGATGTCGCCGTTCTTGAGCGGCCGGTCGTTCGGGATGCCGTGGCAGACCTGGTGGTTGATCGACGTGCAGATCGACTTGGGGTAGGGCGTGTAGCCGGGCGGGCAGTAGTTGAGCGGCGCCGGGATCGCCTGCTGGACCTTGACGATATGGTCGTGGGCCAGCTTGTCGAGCTGCTCGGTCGTGACGCCGGGCAACACATGCGGGGTCAGCATGTCCAGCACTTCGGAGGCCAGGCGGCCGGCGATGCGCATGCCGGCGACGTCGTCGGCGGTCTTGATCGTGATGGTCATGCGCGCGATTTTAGAGCCCAGCCCGGCCATGCAAGACATGGCCGGTCCTTCGACCGGCGTCGGCCAGTGCGCAGGCACTGGCCGAGTGCCCCCCAGCCCGGCCATGCAAGACATGGCCGGTCCTTCGACCGGCGTCGGCCAGTGCGCAGGCACTGGCCTCGGTCCGGTCTCAGCCAACCCACAGCACGACCAGGGACGCGGCGAGGCAGTAGCCGCCGAACAGGTGCCAGCGGTCGCCCTCGAGCCAGCGCGACAGCCAGCGCAGCGCGAGCAGGCCGGCGACGAAGCTCATGCACATGCCGACCAGTCCCGGCGTGAACAGGTGGATCAGCGCGGCCGAATGCTCGCTCGTCATCGCGGCCTGGGCCTTGTAGACGCGCCAGGCCTCGCGCACGATCACGGCCGGCGTGAGCACGACGGCGAGCGCGAAGCTGAACTCCTCGGCGCGGCGGCGCGCGACGCCGGCGATCAGCGCGGCCGAGATCGTCGCGCCCGAGCGCGAGAAGCCGCGGAACGGCAGGCACAGGCCCTGGACGGCGCCGATCAGCGCGGCGCGGCCGAGGCTCAGCTCGCCGCGCGGGTTCTCGCGGATGCGCGACGAGACGATGATCAGCACGCCGGCCGCGGCAAGCGCGACGGCGACGAGCCGCGCGTTGCCGAACAGGTGCTCGATCTCGAAGTCGGGCTGGTTCGCCATGAACGCGTGCTTGATCACGTGCATCAGGCCGTAGCCGATCACGCCGGTCAGCGCCGTCGCGACGATGATCCACAGCGCGTTGGTCTTGAACGCGCGCGCCGACGAGAAATAGCTTCGCTTCCAGGCCGACCAGAAGTACACGATCGTCGAGAACATCGTGCCCGTATGCAGCATCACGAGCAGCAGCGTCATCTCGGGCGTCGTCGGGTCGAGCGACATCAGCTTTTCGGCGGTGATCACGTGGGCCGAGCTCGAGACCGGCAGCAGCTCGGCGAGGCCCTGGATGATGGCGAGGATAAGGATTTGCAGATAGTCCATGGGGAGCGGGGGCACGAAGCGCGACGGCCGGAGAAGGGCGACAAGCGGCGCATGATAGCCGCCCGATTCTTAGGATTCTTAGCCGCTCCGCGGTCGCCGCCGCTGCGTGCGGCGCAACACCCCGCCTTGACCCGGCGGCGCCGGCTGCCTACATTACTGACTGATCAGTCAGTATTCTTTCAGCCGCACGCCGCCCATGCCAGCCGCCCGTCCGACCGCCGCCCCCGCTCCGCGCCAGCGGCGCAAGGACGCGCGCCCGCAGGAGCTGCTCGACGCGGCGCTGCAGCTGTTCACCGAGAAGGGCTTCGCGGCGACGCGCTCCGAGGAGGTCGCCGCGCGCGCGGGCGTGTCCAAAGGCACGCTGTACCTGTACTACGCGAGCAAGGAAGAGCTGTTCAAGGCGGCCGTGCGCGAGCACCTCGCCGAGCGCATCAGCGACGGCCAGGCGCTCCTCGAGCAGCACCAGGGGCCGATGGTCGAGCTGCTCGCGCACATGATGGGCGAGTGGTGGCGGCGCATCGGCGAGGGGCCGGCCGGCGGGCTCAGCAAGATCATGCTCGCGGAAGGCCATGGCCTGCCCGAGCTCGCGGCCTTCTACCGCGAGGAGGTCATCGAGCCCACCCACCGCCTGATCGGCGGCCTGCTCGAGCGCGGCATCGCGAGCGGCGAGTTTCGGCCGGTGCCCGTCGGGCCGACCGTGCAGGTGCTGATCGGCCCGCTGCTGCACCTGATCCTCGCCGAGCATTCGTTCGGCGCCTGCCTGCCCGGCGACGCGGGCCTGCCCGCGCAGATTCTGGAAACCCAGCTCGACCTGCTCAGGCACGGGCTGCTCGCTTCGCGCCCCTAGGCGCCCATAGAATCGCGGCTTTGCCGCCAGTATTCCCCGAGGGAAACGAGATGAATACCGAACAAGCCCGCTTCAACATGATCGAACAGCAGATCCGCCCGTGGAACGTGCTCGATGCCGGCGTGCTGTCGCTGCTGGCCGTGGTCCGCCGCGAAGACTTCGTGCCGGCCGCGCACCGCGCGCTCGCGTTCATGGACGTCGAGGTGCCGCTCGGTGCCGGCCAGGTCATGCTCGCGCCGCGCGTCGAGGCGCGCGTGCTCCAGGAGCTCAAGGTCCAGCGCCACGAGAAGGTGCTCGAGATCGGCGCCGGCTCCGGCTATATGGCCGCGCTGCTCGGCCACAAGGCGCAGAGCGTGCACACGCTCGAAACCGACCCCGGGCTCGCCGCGAAGGCGACCGAGAACCTGCGCCGCGCCGGCGTGCTCAACGTGACCGTGCACCAGCAGGACGGCGCGGCCGGCCTCGCGGCCGAGGCGCCGTTCGACGCGATCGTGCTGTCGGGCTCGGTCGCCGAGGTGCCGCAGGCGCTGCTCGCCCAGCTCAAGGTCGGCGGCCGTCTGGTCGCCGTGGTCGGCGACGAGCCCGTGATGGTTGCGCAGCTGATTCAGCGCACCGGCGAGCAGAGCTATGTGTCGCGGCCGCTGTTCGACACCGTCGCGCCGCGCCTGGTCGGCTTCGCCGAGCACAGCGCGTTCCAGTTCTGAGGCCCGATCGAGCGCCGGCCGTCGCGTGAAAGCGCCAACTACGCCGCCCAGAGCGCAGCTCGTCGCATGACGAGCTGCATTTGGGGGCGGCAGCCGCTATAAAGCGCCACTGCAACAAAGCCAAACGTCCAAGGAAGCCCATGCAAGCTCAACGCGCCATCTCCGCCCGAACCCTTCGCCTGTGCCAGCTCGGTGCGGCCCTGGCGCTCGCGTTCGCCGGCGCGGCCCAGGCGCAGAGCCTGCAGGAGCTCTACGACGCGGCGCGGGTCTACGACGCGAGCTATCTGTCGGCGCGCGCGCTCGCCGACACGGCCCAGGCCAAGCTGCAGCAGGCCCAGGCCCTCGCGCGGCCGACGCTCGGCATCGGCGTGACGAGCCAGTACCAGACGACTTCGATTCCGCCGGGCCAGACGAACGCCGGGGTGGACAAGAGCGGCAATCCGATCCCGCTGCCCGTGTCGCGCCTGAACACGACGACGAGCACGGCCGGCTTCAACGGCAAGATGGCCGTCTACAACCCCGGCAACGCGGCGACGATCGAACAGGCGCAGCGCTCGCTCGACGTGTTCGCGGCCGACCTGCAGACGGCCGAGCAGGACCTGATCGTGCGCGTCGCCCAGGCCTATTTCGACGTGCTCGCGGCCCAGGACACGCTGACGACCTCGCGCGCGAACAAGACCGCGATCGCCGAGCAGCTCGCCTCCGCCAAGCGCAACTTCGAGGTCGGCACCTCGACGATCACCGACACCCGCGAAGCGCAGGCGCGCTACGACCTCGCGGTCGCCCAGGAGATCCAGGCCGACAACGACCTGCGCACCAAGCAGGTCGTGCTCGACCAACTCGTCGGCCGCACGGGCGTGACGCCCAAGCCGCTGCTGCAGCCGGTCGCGCTGCCCGCGCTGCCGACCGACAACGTCGACGACTGGGTCCGCCAGGGCGCACAGGCGCCGAGCGTGCGCAAGGCCGAGCAGGGCCTCGAGATCGCGCGCCTCGACACCAAGAAGGCGCGCGCGCAGGGCGGCCTGACCGTCGACATGACGGGCACGCTCGGCGCGCAGAACGTGCGCAACAACCTGCCCGGCGCGCTTGCGGCCGCCGACGGCGCGGGCACGACGCGCGCGGCGACGCTTGGCGTCTCGATCAACTACCCGCTCTACACGGGCGGCGCGGTGTCGGGCGCGATCGTCGAGAAGCTCAAGCTCGAGGAGAAGGCCGCCGCCGACCTCGACTTCGCGCGCCGCTCGGTCACGCAGGCGACGCGCAGCGCGTTCCTCAGCGTCGAGTCGCTGCGCGCGCAGGTCAAGGCCTACGAGGCCGCCGAGGCCTCGAGCAAGCTCTCGCTCGAGGCAACCCAGCTCGGCTACAAGGTCGGCGTGCGCGTGAACATCGACGTGCTGAACGCCGAGAACCAGCTCTACACGACCGAGGCGCAGCTCGCGAAGGCGCGCTACGACACGCTGATGGCCGGCCTCAAGCTGCGTCAGGCGAACGGCACGCTCGAGCCCGGCGACGTCGCGGGCGTGAACGTGCTGCTCGCCAAGTAGGCGGAGAAAGGCGCGGCACAATCCGCGCCATGATTCTCGTTCTCTCGCCCGCCAAGTCGCTCGACTACGAAACGCCGGTCCCGCCCGAGGTGCTCGCGCAAGCCAGCGAGCCGCTGTTTCCGCGCCAGTCGCTGGAGCTGATCAAGCTGCTGCGCGGCTTTGCCGCGGCCGACATCGGTGCGCTGATGGACCTCTCGCCGGCGCTGTCCGAGCTCAACGTCAAGCGCTACAAGGCCTGGCGCCAGAAGCCCGCGCCGGCGGCGACCAGGCCGGCCGTGCTCGCGTTCGACGGCGACGTCTACGGCGGCCTCGACGCCAGGACCCTCGCGCCCGATGCGCTCGCCTGGGCCCAGGAGCATGTGGCGATCCTGTCGGGCCTGTACGGCGTGCTGCGGCCGCTCGACCGGCTCCAGCCCTACCGCCTCGAGATGGGCACGCGGCTCGAGCACCCGGGCGGTGCCGGCCTGTACAGCTACTGGGGCGACCGCATCGCGGCGCACCTGAACCAGCGCGCGGCCGCGCAGGCCTGCCCGGTCGTCGTCAACCTCGCGTCGCAGGAATACTTCAAGGCCGCGGACCGCAAGGCGCTGAAGCCGCGCGTGATCGAATGCGTGTTCGAGGACTGGAAGAACGGCGAGTACAAGATCATCAGCTTTTTCGCGAAGCGCGCGCGCGGCCTGATGGCGCGCTACGCGATCGACCGGCGCCTGACGGCGCCCGAGGGGCTGCAGGGCTTCGACCGCGAGGGCTACGCCTGGGCCCCGGAAGCGTCGACACGCGACCGACTCGTGTTCCGAAGGAAAATCGCCGCATGAGCCAGCAGACCATCACCCCCGAACTGCGCCAGTGGATCGTCGACCAGGCGAGCGCCGGCCACAAGCCCGAGCAGGTGCTCGCGGCCATGGTGTCGAGCGGCTGGGACCGCGACATCGCCGTGCAGGCGCTCGAAGAGACGCTCGAGCGCCACCTCGTCGAGGACGCGCAGGCGCGCGGCCTGCCCGAGCCGACCCGCGTGCCCGAGCCCGACCTCACGCAGGGCCGGCCCGTGCTGCGCGCGGGCGACCGCGAGGTCAAGGTGCTGATGGCGCTGCAGCACCCGCGCGTCGTCGTGTTCGGCGGCCTGCTGTCCGACGAGGAATGCGACGAAATGATCGTGCAGTCGCGCAAGCGCCTCGCGCGCTCCGAGACGGTCGCGACCGGCGCCGAGGGCAGCGAGGTCAACGCCGCGCGCACGAGCGACGGCATGTTCTTCGAGCGCGGCGAGAGCCCGCTGATCCAGCGCATCGAGAAGCGCATCGCCGCGCTGCTCGACTGGCCGGTCGACCATGGCGAAGGCCTGCAGATCCTGCGCTACCGGCCGGGCGCCGAGTACCTGCCGCACTACGACTATTTCGACCCGGCCCATGTGAGTTCGCGCGCGATCCTCAAGCGCGGCGGCCAGCGCGTCGGCACGCTCGTGATCTACCTGAACACGCCCGACGCGGGCGGCGCGACGGTGTTCCCCGACATCAAGCTCGACGTCGCGCCGATCAAGGGCAACGCCGTGTTCTTCAGCTACGACCGGCCGCATCCGATGACGCTGTCGCTGCACGGCGGCGCGCCCGTCGTCGCGGGCGAGAAATGGGTCGCGACCAAGTGGCTGCGCCAGGGCGTGTTCACCTAGCCGACGCCGATCCCGATCAAACATCCCCCAAGAAGAAGTCCTGCTCCCGTATGAAATTCAAGAACCTCCTGCTGTCCGCCGCGCTCGGCGTCCTGTTCGCTTCGACTTTCGCCCAGGCGCTGCCCGGCGACCCGGCCGCACCGGCGCTGGCCGGTGCGCACGCGCAGCCGGCGGCGAAGTCGGCCAAGCAGACCAGGGCGGCGAAGCACTCGAAGGCCGCCAGGCATGGCAAGGCGGCCAAGGCCGCCAAGAAGCATGGCGCGAAGCATGGCGGCAAGGCCGCCAAACATGCGAAGAAGAAGGGCGCCGGCCACTGAGAAATGACAAAGGGCACCCGAAGGTGCCCTTGCTGCAAGGTGCCGAAGCGGCGCCTTAGACGCGCTTGCGGTACTCGTGCGTACGCGTGTCGATTTCGATCTTGTCGCCGTTCTCGACGAACAGCGGCACCGGGATCTCGAAGCCCGTGCCCTTGAGGCGACCCGGCTTCATGACCTTGCCCGAGGTGTCGCCCTTGACGGCCGGCTCGGTCTCGATCTCGCGCACGACGGTCGTCGGCATTTCGACCGAGATCGCCTTGCCGTCGTAGAACACGACTTCGACGGCCATGTTGTCCTCGAGGTAGGAGATCGCGTCGCCCATGTTCTCGGCCTCGACCTCGAACTGGTTGTACTCGGTGTCCATGAACACGTACATCGGGTCGGCGAAGTAGGTGTACGTGCATTCCTTCTTGTCGAGGACGATCTGCTCCATCTTGTCGTCGGCCTTGAACACGGTTTCCGTGCCGGCGCCGTTGAGCAGGTTCTTCATCTTCATGCGCACGGTCGCGGCGCCGCGGCCGCCACGGCTGTATTCGGTCTTGAGCACGACCATCGGGTCCTTGCCCTGCATGATCACGTTGCCGGCGCGGATTTCTTGAGCGAGTTTCATGGGTCTTCCGTGGGGGAAATGGGGCAAGGCGCACGACAGCCGTCGCGCAAAGCCCTAGATTCTAGCAGGCGCGTGTGAATTCGAGTAGCTGCGTAACGAGGTCGGGCTGTTCGAGCAGGGCCGCGCGCCAGGCCAGCGGCGCTTGCGCGTCGAGCGGCGGCAGCGCGTCGGGCCAGTCGGCGAGGCCGTTCCACGCATGCCAGAAGCGCGCCATTGCGGCGCCGGGCGCGTAGCGCGCGAGGAAGGCGTCGAGCTTGGCCGCGTGCACGCCGTCGTCCTGCTCGTAGATCTGCCAGACGAAGGGCTTCGCCGCCCATTGCGCGCGCACGAACGAGTCCTCGCCGCGCACGAAGTTCAGGTCGGACGCCCACAGCAGATGGTCGTAGCCGGCCTGGCTCAGCAGCGGCAGCGGCAGCCAGCGCACGGCCGCGGGCAGGGCGGCCGGCGCGGCGCCGCCGGCGCAGGCGAGCACGAGCGTCGGCGCGTCGGCGAGGCGTTCGACGAGGCGCTCGCGGTCGGCGTCGGCGTAGGCGAACAGGCTGACGACGCGTGCGCCGCTGGGCGCGATGCCGTGGGCTGCGAACCAGGCCGCGCGATCGAAGCGCTGCTGCGCGTCGAGCAGGCCGGGCTCGCGCAGCAGGCCGCCGGTGCGCGGCGTGAAGCCCGGGTAGAAGAAATGCTTGGCGAGGCCGCGGCCCGGGCCGCTCGATTGCGGCGAGGGCAGGCCGTGGCTGCGCTCGACGTAGCCCTCGGCGCTCAGGTACTCGAGGTTGATCCAGCGCGGCGCCGGCTTGCGCCGCGCCATCGCCGCGACGAAGCCTTCGGGCAGCTCGCAGCCGAAGGTCTCGACGACGACGTCGCCGACCTCGTCGGCCCGCGCGGCGTGCTCCGAGGCCGCCCAGGGCAACACCTCGATACCTTGCGGCGCGCGGCCGGGCGCCATCCAGGCGAGCGGCGCGGCATCATCGAGCCAGAGCCGCACGCGGCGCCCGCGCGCGGCGAGGTTGCGCGCGAGCCGCCAGTTCACGCCGATGTCGCCGTAGTTGTCGATCACGCGGCAGAACAGCTCCCAGGTTTCCTCTTGCATCGCGAAATTATGATCCGCCTCATGCATGACCCCCAGGATCCCCGCGACGCCGCGCCGCCGCCCGCCGACGCCGAGCTCGGCGCCCAGGCCCAGGCCGCCTGGGCGGCCGAACGCGCCCTGATCGAGGCCGCCGAGAGCGCGCGCGTCGCGCAGATGGAAGCGGCCGCGCGCGCCGTGCGCGAGCGCCTCCTCGCCGAGGTCGCGGCGCTGCCGGCGCTCCCGGGCGTCTACCGTTACTTCGACGCCCAGGACCAGGTGCTCTACGTCGGCAAGGCCAAGAGCCTGAAGAAGCGCGTGTCGAGCTATTTCCACAAGGACCATGGCGGCACGCGCATCGGCATGATGGTCGCGCGCATCGCGCGGCTCGAGACCACCGTCGTGCGCACCGAGGCCGAGGCGCTGCTGCTCGAGAACAACCTGATCAAGGCGCTCGACCCGAAGTTCAACATCCTGTTTCGCGACGACAAGAGCTACCCCTACCTGAAGCTCAGCGGCCACAAGTTCCCGCGCGTGAGCTACTACCGCGGCGCGGTCGACAAGCGGCACCGCTATTTCGGGCCCTACCCGAGCGCCTGGGCCGTCAAGGAGACGATCCAGCTCGTGCAGAAGGTGTTCCGCCTGCGCACCTGCGAGGACACGGTGTTCAACCACCGCAGCCGGCCCTGCCTGCTGTACCAGATCCGGCGCTGCTCGGGCCCCTGCGTGCCCGAGGGGCAGGGCGGCGAGTACGCGCGCGCGGTGGCCAAGGCGGAGCAGTTCCTGCTCGGCCAGACCGACGAGGTCATGGTCGGCCTGCAGGCCGAGATGATGAGCTGGGCCGAGGCGCAGCGCTACGAAGAGGCGGCCGAGGTGCGCAACCAGATCCAGGCGCTCGCGAAGGTGCTGCACCAGCAGGCCGTCGACGAGAGCAGCGCGACCGGGCGCGACCGCGACGTCGACATCCTCGCCGTCAAGGTCCAGGGCGGGCGCGCCTGCGTGAACCTCGCGATGGTGCGCGGCGGCCGCCACCTCGGCGACCGCGCGTTCTTCCCCAAGCACGTCGAGGACGCGACCGCGCTGCGCCTCGCCGAGCGCGAGGACGACGGCGACGCCGCCGGCGCTTCGCCGGACGACGTCACGCCCGAGCGCCAGGTGCTCGAGGCCTTCATGGCCCAGCATTACCTCGGCGCCGACGTGCCGCCGCTGATCGTGCTGAGCACGGCCGTCGACGCGGCGCTCGGCGACGCGCTGGGCCAGCAGGCCGGCCGCCGCGTGACGCTGCAGGAGCAGCCGCGCGGCCAGCGCCGCATCTGGCAGGAGATGTGCGTGAAGGGCGCCGAGCTCTCGCTCGCGCGCCTGCTCTCGGAGGAGGGCTCGCAGCAGGCGCGTACGCGCGCGCTCGTCGAGGCGCTCGACCTCGGCGTCGCCGACGTCGAGGCGTTCCGCGTCGAATGCTTCGACATCAGCCACACCGCAGGCGAGGCGACGGTCGCGTCCTGCGTCGTCTTCGAGGCCCACCAGATGCAGAGCAGCCAGTACCGGCGCTACAACATCGAGGGCATCACGGGCGGCGACGACTACGCGGCGATGCGCCAGGTGCTCACGCGCCGCTACGCCAAGCTCGCCGAGGCCGCCCAGCTCGGCACCGGGCGCCTGCCCGACATCGTGCTCGTCGACGGCGGCCGCGGCCAGGTCGCGATGGCGCGCGAGGTGTTCGAGGAGCTCGGCCTCGACCTCGCGCTGATCGTCGGCGTCGAGAAGGGCGAGGGCCGCAAGGTCGGCCTCGAGGAGCTCGTGTTCGCCGACGGCCGGCCCAAGGTCTACCTCGGCCGCGACTCGGCCGCGCTGATGCTCGTCGCGCAGATCCGCGACGAGGCGCACCGCTTCGCGATCACCGGCATGCGCGCGCGCCGCGCGAGCGCGCGCACCGGCGGCTCGCGGCTCGAGGACGTGCCCGGCGTCGGGCCGAAGAAGCGCGCCCAGCTGCTGCAGCGCTTCGGCGGCGTGCGCGGCGTCGCCGCGGCGAGCGTCGAGGAGATCGCGACCGTCAAGGGCATCTCCAAAGAACTCGCCGAGGAAATCTACCGCGCGCTGCGTTGAAACAAACCCCCACAGGAGCGCAAGGCCATGATGAAGTCCCGTCGCCGTCTCGTCTGCACCAGTGCCGTCCTCCTGGCCGCTTGCACGAGCGTGCCGCTCTATCCCCCGAAACCACCGGCCCCCGCGCCGAAGCCGCCGATGACGCCACCCGCCCCCCCCGCGCCGCCGCCGGGCCCCGCCGTCGCGGCCGGCCCGCTGCTGCCGCCGCCGCGCATGCCGCGCAGCCTCGAGGACCTGCGCCACCAAGCGGCCGAGCGGCTCGTCGCCGCGAACCCCGAGCGGACCTATATGGGCAAGCCGCCCGACATCCTGCTCGGCATTCCGGTGCTCGAGATCGAGGTCAACGCCGACGGCAGCATCAAGCACATCCGCGTGCTGCGCGAGCCGCAGGAGGCCAAGGAGTGCACGCTGCTCGCGATCGAGGCGATCAGGCGCGCCGCGCCCTTCGGCGACGTGCGCCACCTGCCGCGGCCGTGGATCTTCGTCGAAACGTTTCTGTTCGACGACGCCCACCGCTTCAAGCCGCGCACGCTCGACGAAGGTTGAGCCACAATCCCGGCCCATGTTCTTCACGCTGCCTACCCTGCTGACCTGGGCCCGCATCGTGGCCATCCCGGCCATCGTCGGGGTGTTCTACATCGGTCAGGGGCCGAGCGAGAACCTGTTCGCGACCGTGCTGTTCATCGTCGTCGCGCTGACCGACTGGCTCGACGGCTACCTCGCGCGCAAGCTCAACCAGACCTCGTCGTTCGGCGCCTTCCTCGACCCCGTGGCCGACAAGCTGATGGTCTGCGCGGCGCTGCTCGTGCTGCTGTACCTGCGGCGCGTGGACGCGCTCGTCGCGCTCGTGATCGTCGGCCGCGAGATCACGATCTCGGCGCTGCGCGAGTGGATGGCGCAGATCGGCGCGTCGCGCAGCGTCGCCGTGCACATGATCGGCAAGCTCAAGACCACCGTGCAGATGGTCGCGATCCCGTTCCTGCTCTACCACGGCGAGCTGTTCGGCCTGATCGACACGCAGGCCTGGGGCACCTGGCTGATCTACCTCGCCGCGGTGCTGACGATCTGGTCGATGGTCTACTACCTGCGCAAGGCCCTGCCCGAGATCCGCGCCCGCGCGCGCTGAATGTATCGGGACTTTTCCCTGCTCGGGGCCTCGATTCAATGGGCATAGAATCCGCTTCCCCGCGATCGCCACGACGCGGCGTGCCAACACTCCGAAGGGGACATTAAGTGAACAAGTCCGAACTGATCGAGCACATCGCCAAGCAGGCCGACATCTCCAAGGCTGCGGCCGGGCGTGCGCTCGAGGCGCTGATCGGCGGCGTCAAGACGACGCTCAAGAAGAACGGCAGCGTGGCGATCGTCGGTTTCGGCACCTTCGGCGTGACCAAGCGCGCGGCGCGCACCGGCCGCAACCCGCGCACCGGCGACGCGATCAAGATCAAGTCGGCCAAGGTGCCGAAGTTCCGTCCGGGCAAGGCGCTCAAGGACGCCGTGAACTGATATCGTTCGTCCCCCCGTCCGGGAATCGAATCCCGGGTGCTTAGCTCAGTTGGTAGAGCGGCGCCCTTACAAGGCGTAGGTCAGCGGTTCGAGCCCGTTAGCACCCACCACGTGTTGGCTACAATGCCGCGCTCACCGAGCGCATGCGTGACCCAAAGGCGAACCATGGTTCGCCTTTGTGTCTTTGGGGCCCTGCGCCGGCCCGTCCCCGAGGAAATCGATGTTCGAGTTCGTCCGCAATAACAACCGTCTGTTCCAGTTCCTGCTGCTGCTGGTGATCGTGCCGGGCTTCGTGCTCGTCGGCGTCCAGGGCTACACGAGCCTGATGTCGGACGCCAACGCCACCGTCGCGACCGTCGATGGCCGCAAGATCAGCCAGGCCGAGTGGGACGCCGCCGTGCAGAACGCGGCCAACCGCGTGCGCGAGCGCCAGCCGACGGTCGACCCCAAGCTGCTCGACACGCCGCAGTTCAAGTACCAGGTGCTCGAGGATCTCGTGCACCAGCGCGTGCTGCAGACCGCCGTGGCCGACGAGCGCCTGGGCGTCGACGACAACCGCCTGCGCGCGCTGTTCGCGAGCGACCCGCAGATGCAGGGCCTGCTCGGCCCCGACGGCAAGCTCAACAAGGCCGTGCTCGCGGCCCAGGGCCTGACCCCGCAGGGCTTCCAGGAGCGCCTGCGCCAGGAATACGCGCTGCGCCAGGTCGTCGACGGCGTGTCCGCGACCGTGCCGGTGACGACGGCGAGCGCGACGATCGCGTTCGACGCGGTGCTGCAGCAGCGCTCGGTCCGGCTCCAGGCCTTCGACCCGAAGGCCTTCGAGGCCGACGTCAGGCCGGGCGACGCCGAGGTCGAGGCCTTCTACAAGGACCCGGTCAACGCCAAGCAGTTCGAGGTCCCCGAGCACGCCGACATCCAGTACGTCGTGCTCGACCTCGACGCGTTCAAGGCCGAGGTCAAGCCGAGCGAGGAAGAAGAGCGCGCCTACTACGAGCAGAACGCCGTGCGCTACACGGTCGCCGAGGAGCGCCGCGCGAGCCACATCCTGGTCAAGGTCGACAAGAGCGCGCCGGCCGCGGACCGCGCGAAGGCCAAGGCCCGCGCCGAGGCGCTGCTCGCCGAGGTGCGCAAGAACCCCGCGCAGTTCGCCGACCTGGCACGCAAGAACTCGCAGGACGAGGGCTCGGCCGCGAACGGCGGCGACCTCGACTGGTTCGGCCACGGCGCGATGGTCAAGCCCTTCGAGGACGCGGTCTACGCGCTCAAGCAGGGTGAGATCAGCAACCTCGTCGAGTCCGAATTCGGTTACCACGTGATCGAGCTGACCGGCATCCGCGGCGGCGCGAAGAAGTCCTTCGAGGACGTGCGCGCCGAGATCGAGGAAGAGCTGCGCAAGCAGCTCGCGCAGAAGCGCTTCGCCGAGGCCGCCGACGGCTTCACGAACATGGTCTACGACCAGGGCGACAGCCTCCAGCCGACGGCCGACAAGTACAAGCTGCAGATCCAGACCGGCTCGGTCACGCGCAAGCCCGCGCCGCTCGCGGGCGGCCCGCTCGCCTCGGCCAAGCTGCTCGACGCGGTCTTCGCCAAGGACACGCTGCAGGACAAGCACAACACGAAGGCGATCGAGACGGGCGCGAACCAGCTCGTGTCGGCGCGCATCGTCGCCTACCACGCGGCCGCCGTGCAGCCGCTCGACCAGGTGCGCGACCGCGTGCGCGCCCAGCTCGTCCACAAGCTCGCCGTCGAGCAGGCCGCGAAGGCCGGCGCCGCGCGCCTCGCCGCGCTGCAAAAGCCCGACGCCGACCTGGCCGGCCTCGGCGAAGCGATGCTGGTCTCGCGCGCCAAGCCCGGCAGCGTGCCGCCCAAGGTGCTCGACGCGATCATGGCCGCCGACGCGACCAAGCTGCCCGCGACGATCGGCACGGCCGCCGGCGACGGCAGCTACGTCGTCGCGCGCATCGAGAAGATCGTGCCGCGCGACCCGGCCACGCCGGACCCGAAGATGCTGACGCAGCAGTACGCGCGCGCCTGGAGCGAGGCCGAGGGCCAGGCCTATTACGACGCGCTGAAGGCGCGCTACAAGGTCGTCCTCAAGGTCGCGAAGCCGGCCGCCGCGGCGTCGGCGGCGCAATAAGCGGCCCGTCTAAAAAAGTTCGCGAGACAGGCCGGGAACGCAAAATTTCCGGTCTATAATCTCAGGCTCTGCGGTGGCTATAGCTCAGTTGGTAGAGTCCCAGATTGTGATTCTGGTTGTCGTGGGTTCGAGTCCCATTAGCCACCCCAAAACATGAACGCCGGCAAGACCCAGGTCTCGTCGGCGTTTTCTCTTTGGGCGGGCCGGCCCGGGGCCGGCCTCAGGCCGAGACCTCGTGGCGCGCCTGGAATTCGCGCGGCGACTCGCCGGCGATGCGGCGGAACGCGCGGCTGAAGTTGCCTGCGACGCTGAAGCCGAGGTAATGGGCGACCGCGTTGACGGTCGCACCCGGCGCACGCAGCAGGTCGCACGCGCGCTCGACGAGGATGCGCTGCTGGAGCTCGCGGAAGTTGATCTGCTCGCGCTTCAGGTAGCGGTCGAGCGTGCGCTTGGAGATGCGCAGGCGCTCGGCGAGCTGGTCGAGCGTGAGCAGCTCGCCGTGCGTCTCGCGCAGCATCATCTCGACGTATTCGCCCCATTGCGGCGCTTCGGCGTCCGGGCCGACGCCCATCAGGCGGCAGCGCTCGTCGATGTCCTTGAACACGCGCGGATTCGAGAACGGCGAGGTGCGGTCGAGGTCCTCGGCGCGCATCACGACACGCACGCCCGGCAGGCCCTTGGGCTCGAAGTGGAAGCGCACCGGCGCGAGTTCGGCGTAGCGCTCGACATGCGGCGGCTCGGGCATCGACAGGTAGATGTCGTAGGGCACGAGGCCCGAGAACAGCTTGAACTGCGAGCGGTGCGCGATCGCGAGCAGCTCGTACAGATGGTGCAGCGTGCGCGTCGGCATCGCGACGACGGGCGTGTACGTGAACTCGCCGTACTCGGCGCTGCGCAGGTAGCGCATGCTGAAGCCCTGGTTCAGCAGGTGGTAGTGGCGCACCGTGAAGCGGAAGCATTCGTGCGCATTCGGCGCGCTGAGCATGCCCAGGCCGACGACGTCGTGCGAGGTGAACTTGATCAGGCGCCCGCCCTCGAAGCCGAGGTCGGTGCGGCCGGTCAGGCGCGTCGCGGCCTCGCCGAACGCGTCGAGCTCCTCGGGCAGCAATTGCGCGTCGCTGTGCTCGAGCTGCGTCTGGTCGAGGCCGGCCGCCGCGAAGATCGCGTCGGTGTCCACGCCCTGCTCGCGCAGCAGGTCGCAGAGCTGGACCAGGTAGATCGCACGGAAGCGGCGGGGTGGCTTGCGCATGACGCCGGATTGTGCGTCATCTGCACCGCCGCGGGTCGCGTCGGGCGCGATCTCCCCGCTATCGCGTGGCGGGCCGCATCCGCGGCCCGCCCACTGGTGATGGATGAATCATTTGGCGCCGCGCGCGTGTCGCGGGTCCGGTGCGGCCAGTTTGCGTATCAATTGATGACAGACAAGGGGCCGAATCGGCCAGCTTTGGCGAATTGCCATATCATCAAGCCGGCCATTTGTGGAGAGCGCATTGGGGGGCAAGTTGAGGGCGGCACTGACATCGGAATCAATTTCCGCTGCCGATTCGGCGCACGCCGATGACGGCCGCCGCACGCGTTCGCGGGCGGCGCGGCTGTCGCCCGAGGAGCGCCGCGACCAGCTGCTCGCCTGCGCCGTCAAGGTCTTCGCGTGGAACGGCATGACGGGCGGCAACCACGCGCTCGTGGCTGCCGCGGCCCAGGTCGCGGTGCCGACCGTCTTCGTCTATTTCAAGAACCACGAGGCGCTCGTCGACGCCGTGCTCGCCGAGGTCGAGCAGGTCTACCTGGCCCAGGTCGTCGTCGCCGAGGGCGCCGAGCAGCCCGCGCTCGACGCGATCCTGCACCTGAGCCAGGGCCTGACCCAGACGCTCGAGACGCATCCTGCGCACGCGCGCCTGTTCCGCGAATGGAGCGCCTGCGTCAACTCCGAGCATTGGCCGCGCTACCTGCGCCTGTTTCGCAAGCTCACGCGCGCACTCGCCAAGGCGATCGAGCGCGGCCAGCGCGAGGGCAGCATCCACGCCGACCTCGATCCCGAGGACGAAGCCGCGTTCCTGTACGCGGGCGCGATGGCGCTGATGCAGATGATGGAGACCGGCGCGAACGCCGAGCGCCTGAACAAGTTCCAGCGCGCGCTGATCCTGCCGGTGCTGTCGCTCAACGCGCTGCCGGTCAAGGGCGGCGCGGCGCTCAAGCCGCTCGAGGCGCGGCGCGCGGGCCGCGCCGCGAAGACGGCAGCCTGAGTCTTTGTGCCCGGGCAGGGCACCCTCAGTGCGAGCGGATCGTGATCGTCGTGCCGCTGAGGTCGACGTTGCGCATCGTGATGCTGCCGAAGCTCGGACCGTCGGCGGGCGAGCCCTTGACGCGCAGGTCGGCGAGGTCGACCTCGGCGATCGAGGTTTCGAGGTTCACGGTCAGCGAGCCGTCGCCGTTCAGCGTGGCGCTCGCGTTGGGGCCATAGACCAGGCCCTTGACCGTCAGGTTGTAGTCGAGCATCGACAGCAGCGGGTTGAGCGCCTTGGCGAGGTCGCCGAGCGCCTTCAGTCCTGCCTGCTGCCCCGCCTGCTGCGCCGCGCCGGCGCCGCCCGGCTGGGCATTGCCGGGCTGCTGGCTCGCGAGCAGCACGTGGGCGTAGTCGAGGCCCTGGCCCGCGATCTCGGCCATCGAGTCGTCGTCGAGCGGCGTCATGCCGCCGTTCTTCGCGCGGGTGGCGGCGGCGTCGGCCATGCTCGCGAGCTCGGTCTGCTGGCGCGGCGGCGACGCGCCCATCGCGTACAGCGGCGTCATCAGCACCGCGACGAAGGACGCGACGAGGCGGATGTTGTGCTGCTTGCGCAGCACGCTGTCGACCTGGCGCTGGGTCGCGAACTGGAGCTCGACGAGGGTCTCGCCGAGGCGCCGGCCGGTCGCGGCCTGGCGCTCGATCGCGAGGCGCAGCTGCGCCTCGGTAATGACGCCGCGCTCAATGAGCAGCCGGCCCAGGCGGGACCGTTGCTGCGCGTCGTGCATTCTGGCGTTCATCGATTCCCCTCGAAGGCTTGTCGGCGCGATTGTTCGCGGGCCCGGCCGGTGCTGACAAGATGCCGAAGAGGCCGTGCCGGCCTCAAGGCCAACAAGTTCTCGTTTCCGGCGACTGCGTGCTCAGCGCGCCGGCGCGCCGGGTACCGGGACGATCGCGGCGGCCGCGGGCACGCGCCCGGCCGGCGCGGGCGAAGGCACCTTGAACGCCGTGTGCTCGAGGCCCGGCAGGTGAACCTTGGTCACGTAATGGGCCCAGTCGAGGCCGGCCGGGTCGACGCGGAAGCGCGCGCGGTCGGCCGCGTCGAAGCGCTCGGCCAGCGCGAGCAGCGCCTGGTTCTCGAACACGTAGTGCGGCGAGCTGTAGAACGAGAACGCCGTGACGAGCGAGCGCGTCGTCTCGAGCGTCTCGCCGAGCGGTTCGCGGTCGAGGCGCAGCGCGGCCGCGACCTTGTCGAACGCGCAGGCCGCGACGTTCGCGGCCGCGAGCGCGGCGAGGAACAGCGGCCGCGGCACGGCCGTGAACGGGCGCGTGGGCGGCTTGCGGATCAGGCGCGGGTAGGCGAGGCTGTTGCCGCGCATCTCGGCCTGGCACAGGTCGATGTAGCGGCCGATCGTGATCGGGTTGCGCGTGCTCGTGCCGCATTGGTAGACGCGGCGCTGGCCCGGCGTCGCGAGCGCGTCGGCGCCGGCCAGGATCACGCCGTTGGCGACGAGGTCGACCGGCACGATGTCGACGACGCCGGCGCGCCGCGCCGGGAAGAAGCGCGTCTTGCCGCGCGCGTAGGCGAGCACGATCGCGTCGCCGACCTTGATGCCTTCGATCCAGCCCGGGCGCGGCGACTCGCACGTGCTCTCGACGATGGCCGGGCGCACGATCGCGAGCGCGCGCGGGTGGCGCGCGTTCCAGGCGACCTGCTCGCCGAGCCACTTGGTCAGCGTGTAGGTGTCGTTGAAGCCGCGCTTGCGCGCTTCCTTGACGCCGAGCGCGATCAGCGCGCGCTTGCGCGCCTTCGGGCAGTCGACGCTCGCGCGCACGCGCGCGGCCGTTTCGGTCAGCTCCTTGATCAGCGCGTCGACCTCGAACGCGCCGGCGGCCGTGCGCGGCAGTTCGAGCTGCCACGGCGCCTCGAGCGTCTCGGCGATCGTGCCGCGCCGGTAGCCGTGGACGTAGCAGGTCGAGACCTGCACGATCGGCGCGCCGCCGGCCGCCTCGGCGAGCTCGCACAGCGTCGCGACGGCGTGGGTGTTGATCGCCAGGGCGCGGTCGAGCTCCTCGCGGAAGTCGACGCTCGCGGCGACGTTGACGATCACGTCGACCTCGTCGGCGAGCGCCGCGAAGGCCCCGGGGGCGAGGCCCAGGCGCGGCTCGGTCAGCTCGGCGCCGACGACGCGCAGCTGCTCGCGCACGAAGCGCGCGAGGCGCTCGGGCTGCTGCTCGCGCAGGGTGTCGAAGATCGACGAGCTCAGCACCTCGGCGTGCAAGCGCGCGCCCGGGTCCGGGTGCTCGCGGCTGCCGCGCAGCGGCAGCACGACGCTGCGGATGCCCGGGACTTCGCGGATCAGCTTCTCGAGCACGACCTTGGCGATGAAGCCGGTGGCGCCCGTGAGCAGGACGCGCTTGCCGTGAAATGCCTGGTCGACGGTGAGCGTCATGACGGACTCCTTCAGGTTTGGGGCTGGGCCAGCGCGGCCGCGCCGGGCAGGGCGCTCGCGCCCGCGGCGCCGGCGGCGGGACTCTGCAGTGCGAGGTTCAGACGCTCGAAGCAGGCCGCGACCATGCTCGCGGCAAGCTCGGGGTCGGGCATCAGGCCGCGGTCGGCGAGGAAGCCGACGCGCACGGTGTCGGCGTAGGACATGATCGAGATGCCGACGCCGATCGTGATGCTCTGTGGCACGAACACGAGCAGGTCGCGCAGGCGGTGGCCGGCGACGCTGCGCGCCTCGGCTGGCCCGATCACGTTCGTAATCACGGCCGTGCAGCGGCCCGTGAACAGGCCGAAGATCGCCTGCTGGACGGCGCGCGGCAGCGTGCCGGCGAGGCGCAGCAGCGCGAGGCCCAGCTGCGACTGCGTGCCGAGCTTGAGCCCCGTCATCTGGTCGCGCAGCCGCTCGATGCGGCGCTGCGCGTCGGCCTCGTGCACGGGCAGGTCGACGCCGACCAGGCCGAAGCGGTTGCCGAGCAGGTGCTCCTCGCCGCGCGGGCGCAGGTCCATCGGCACGACGGCGCGCAGCAGCGCGCGCGGGCGCTCGCCCTTCGCGCCGAGGTAGCCGCGCAGCGCGTCGCTGATCACGGCGAGCATCGCGTCGTTGACGGTCGCCTGGCAGCGGTGCGCGAGTTCGCGCACCTGCTGCAGCGGCAGCGGTGCCGACCAGGCCATCGCCTTCTCGAGACCCGGGCGGCCCTTCAGGCGCGTCGCCCGGTCGCGCCGCATGAACAGGATATGCGCGGCGTCGGCGAGCATGCGCGGCGCGCGGCGCAGCAGGTTGCCGAGGCTCAGGTCCTCGCGCACGCTCACGCGCGCCGGCACCTGCGGCGCGGCGCCGTCCGCGAGCGCGGTCTTGCGCGCGAGCAGGGCCATCAGGGCGCGGCCGTCGATCAGGCAATGGTGGATGCGCAGCAGCAGCGCCGACGCGCCGTCGACGCCCTGGACCAGCGTCGCCTGCCAGAGCGCGCGGTCGGTCGGCAGCGGCGCGGCGGTATGGGCCGTCGTCAGCGCCTGGAGCTCGCGCACGCCGCTGCCGGGCGGCAACTGTGCCTCCTGCAGGTGGCGCGTCGGGCTGAACGCCGGGTCCGGCACGAAGCGCGCGCCCAGCCACGAGCGCTCGATGCGGTGCGTGAACTGGTGGTGCGGCGTGAACAGCTGCTTGAGCCAGAGCGCCGCGTCGGCGAGCGTCAGCGCGGTCTCGAAGATCAGCGTCGTGTGGATCACGACGAGGTTCTGCGGCTCGTCCATGCGCAGCCACGCGTGGTCGCATAGCGTCATGGGCACGGCCGGCCCCGGTGTCGAATCGCGTGCGGTCATGCACTGTCCTTTGCACCGCCCGACTGCGACGGGCGATGTTGTCTCCGTCAGGCCGCCGCGTCCTTGCGCGGCGGTCCTTGAACGAGCCGGCTGTGGCTCCGGGAGTGTTGACTCAGCGCACTGCTAGGAGTGGGTACATCGTCAATTCACGCGCTACAACCGACGGCGCAGGGAACTGATAGTAGAGATCGCTACATATCGGACCGATCCGTAACTACCCTCGTATTGAGTTGGCTGACAATAAAAGATCCGGACCTGGGCAAATATGCTTCACCGTCTCGGTGCGCGCCTCCTCTGAGCGGTGCAAAAGCGCCCCCGACCGCACAGCCTTGGGACCACCGGAATGGGGGGTGGGCGGCACGATTTTGTTGCTTTTGTGTCGGTTTCGAGGCGCTGCTGCCCCCTGTCGGGGCTTGTTTTGACGATCCGTGAACTGCATCACGGTCTCAGGAATGCGCTGCAAGTCCTTGAAACCACGATGAAACTTTGCCGGGCAGGGGCCGGGGCTCGAATTAATGAGCTCGAACTCATCAGCGAAAACCCGCTCAGGGCTTGTCCTCGTGTTTGTAGTCATCGCTATTGATAACTTTCATTCCGCACTCTGTTGCCAAGTGGCTCCAAGGCTGTAACGAGCAGTCGGCACGGCACGCACCAGCGGCGGAGGGCAGTAAACCTATATCTAAACTTGAGGAGTCAACGATCATGATGAAGAAGATTGCCCTGGCCGCTTCCCTGGCCCTCGTCGCCTTCGGCGCTTCCGCGATGACCACCGTTGCCGATGAAGATCTGAGCGGCGTCAGCGGCCAGGATGGCGTGTCCATCGTCGCCGACCTGAACGTCAACATCGGCAGCTTCCAGTGGGGCAACAAGTCCCAAGGTTCGAGCGTGAACTTCAACAGCATCGCCGTGACCGGTATGGTCGCGATGACGCTGGACGTTATCAACGGCGCGAGTTTCATCGGTGCCGCCCCCACCGCTACGGCTCCTGGCACGGGCCTGACCGGCGCCGCGGTTGCCGCGGCTGGCGCTGCTGCGGGCTCGGTCGACTTTAAGAGTCTGGCCGCCAATGTGCTTTCGGCTACCGGCTATGCAGCGACGGCGACGGGCGGCCCGGACGTCATTCAAATCGCATTCCCGACGACGCATGACGCCAACACCCAGGCCGTCGCGATGAGCATCACGGTCGATTCGATCAAGACTGGCAACGGCGGCGCTTCGATGGGCTCGGTCGCCATCAACAACATGGACCTGTCGGGCACGAAGGTCTGGATCTACGGCCACTAATCCCTCCCGGGACGTGAGCTCGATGGGCCCGGTCGTTGCAAGACGGCCGGGCCCGTCCAGTCTTTGAGGCTCGTTCAGTGGTAACGGTAACTGGCAACACGAGGTCGCAATGAGATCGTGGCAATGGCTTTGCGGCGTCGTCCTGGGCATGGGCCTGGTCGCGGCTGCGCAGGCCGCGCCGACGGCGCTCAGCGACGCCGAACTCTCGGAGGTGGCCGCGCAGGGCCTGGTCGACCTGTCGAACTACAGCTACGACGGCAACGACTTCACCCGCATGACGCTGGGCGCGACGATCCAGCTCAACGCGAACCTGACCGGCATCCAGCTCGGCCAGTACAGCTACGCGCCGCGCAACGGCACCGGATCGGACATCGACATCCCGTATCTGAGCCTCGGCGTCAGCAACGGCACGGACGCGCAGCGTTACGTGACCATCGACGACCCCTACCTCGAATTCGTGTACACCGGCAGCGGCACGACGCGGCAGATCGTCGGCCTGCGCCTGGGCTTCGGCGGCGTCTCCGGGGAGCTCGGCACGCAGATCAATCGCTTGAGTGGCGCGCTCCTGATCAACGGCGGCGCGGCAGGAAACGTCGATTCGAGCACCGACCCGCTCGGCGGCAAGCGCTGGGACGGCAGCTGCGCGAGCGGCGCGTCGAACTGCCTCGCGCTGGCCAGCGTCGGCGCCGTGCAGGCCGGCAGCAGTGCCGGGCCGAGCCGTGACTTCTTCATCTCCCTGCTCAAGCAGGCCGTGCAGTTCGCGCCGGCTGCGAGCGGCATGAGCGCGCCCACGGCCGCGCAGGCCGGCTTCTGGCTCAACTGGACCGACCGGCTGTCCGCGGCCGTGGTCGGGCCGCCGCCGCCGAACCTGCCGAAGCAATAACCGTAGCAGGGTCGTTGTCCATGCGCAGTCTCGTCGTCGCCTGTTTCGCCGCCATGCTGGCCGGCCTGGGCGCGACATCGGCCGCCGCGCTCGAGCCGCTCGGCGACGAGGCACTGTCGAGCACCGTCGGCCGCGACGGCGTGAGCTTCGACGTGTCGAACTTCAAGGTCAGCGGCAACGCGACGCTGACCTATTACGAAGGGGCGCCCGGGACCGGCAGCCTGTGGTTCGGCAACCTCTACGCGACGCGCTCGGACAACACGGCCGACCCCTACGGCGACCCCTACCAGCTCTACACCCAGACTCGCCCCGGCCTGCCCGACATGCTCGTGCTCAGCAACCCGGTCAACGCGAGCGGCGCGGAGCGCTGGCAGCTCGCGGTCGACTGGGGCGTCAACGCCGACGGCGTCAACGCGTCGAACGGCACCATCATGGCGAGCAATATGGCGATCATGGGCGGCGGCCTGCAGATCGCGTCGCCGCTCGCGGGGGCCACCCAGGGAATCGTCTGGGGCTATGCGCTCGGGCTCAATATCGGCAACCTGATGTTCCAGCCGCGCGGCCGCGACGCCAACGGCTGGACCGACCCGGGGGCCGTCGCCGAGCAGCTCAACCTCGCCGGCGTGCATGTCGGCGCGGCGACGAGCGACGGCTCGAACCCGACCCAGCCCTGGGTCATCGCCGACGCGACGAACCAGCCGGGCCTGCTGTCGATCTGGGACGATCCCGACGGCACGCCGCACCTGCATGTCCAGATCGGCTGGCCGACCGCTGGCACGCAGGCGCCGGTCGGCACGATCAGCGTCGACAACATCGCGTTCCAGAGCGACCAGACCGGCAACCTCAACCTCGGGTCGGGCCGCATCGCCGGCGTCCAGATCCAGTACATGGACATCAAGTTCAAATGAGCGCGCGCCGGTCGATCGCGGTCCTGCTGGCATGCGCCGCCTGCGCGGCGAGCCTGCCCGCGCGCGCGCTCGCCCCGCTCGACGACGCGTCGCTCTCGAGCTATGTCGGCGGCGACGGCGTGAGCATCGCCGTGCACCTGAACCTCAACTACCCGAACGCGACCGACCCGGTCGTCAACTCGACGCTGACCGTCGGCTTCGACGTCGGCGGCCAGACCAACTACGCGGTGCTGCTCAACCCGCACGGCGTACTCGACCTGTTTTCGTTCACCTTCGATACCGTGCAGCGCGGCGACGGCGGCGGCGACGTGCTCGTGATCGGCCTGCCGACCTTCGTGGGCTTCCAGAATTTCGGCTTCGACGCGCTGGGCATCCAGAGCGACCCGACGGCGCCGATCAGCGGCGACCTCGGCCACGTGATCCTCAACGGCACGCTCTCGATGCAGGGGCAGCTGCGCGTCTGGGGCCGGCAGTAATTAAGACCTCAAGGGCAGAGTTCCATGTTCATCGTTTTTACCGGCGTGCTCGCCTTCGTGATCTCCCTGATGGGCCTGACCGAGCGCGTCGAGCCGCGCGACCTGCCCAAGAACACGCTGCAGATCCAGGTCTCGCAGGCCGGCGGCGGCATGGACAACGAGGTGCTCGACATCAAGGCCATGTCAGAGCTCAAGTACGCGAACATCTCGCGCCAACAGTACGACTACAGCTGCGGCTCGGCCGCGCTCGTCACGGTGCTCAACTACTACGTCGGCCTGCCCGTCAAGGAGCAGGGCGCCATGGAGGGCATGCTCGCCTATGGCGAGAAGGACAAGATCGTCGCGCGGCGCGGCTTCTCGCTGCTCGACATGAAGCGCTACCTCGCGTCGATCGGCGTCAGGAGCGCGGGCTTCCGCGGCGAGCGCGCCGACCTGCTCGAGCTCAAGCAGCCCGCGATCGTGCCGATCGACTACGGCGGCTTCAAGCATTTCGTCGTGCTGCGCGGCGCGCGCGACGGCCGCGCGTTCATCGCCGACCCCTCGATCGGCAACTTCGTCGTCTCGCTCGACGAGTTCCTGACCTGGTGGGACCGCAACACGCTGTTCCTGATCTACCCCAAGGAGGGGCAGCCGCCGGTCGAGAACCTCGCGCTGACCGACCACGAGCTCGGCGTGATGTACGACGACTACTCGCGCAATACCGACGCGTTCAACCGCGCGCTCGCGCTGCAGAGCGCGGTTCAGGGCAGCGCGGGCGGGATTTCGGTGCGGCGCTGGTAAGCGGCGCAGGGTGGGGCGTCGATCATCGATAACCTGTATGTCAATAACGGTGCGGATCAATACACTCGCCCGCACCCGAGTGGGGACCGACTGAAAGCGTGATGGTGATGAAGAAGTACATGATGATGGCCGCCGCAGCGGCAGCCGTGCTGAGCGGCACGGGCGCCTGGGCGCAGAACAACGACGGCGGCACGACCGCCACGACGCCACCGCCCGCGCAGCCGACCAGCGACGACGCGCGCAACGCGCTGCAGAAGCAGGAGGGCGACGTCGACAACGCCAAGCTCCTCAAGGACACGCTGACGGCGGTCAAGAAGGAATATTCGCTGATCCCCAAGGGCAGGTTCTCGCTCGTCTACGACGCGACCTACAACTACCTCGGCCAGCAGCAGATCGACGCGCAATTCAACAGCGGCTCGCTGACCCTGTTCAATATCACCAACGAGGCCCAGCACCAGCTGACCAACCAGGTCAGCGTGGATTACGGCCTGCGCGACGACGTGACGCTCAACGCCTCGCTGCCGGTCGTCAGCCAGTATGCGTCGAACTCGACCGGGCAGGGCTTCACGAACTCGTTCGGCGACATGGGCTTCGGCGCGCGCTGGCAGCCGCTCGGCCGCGTCAGCAACATGCCGACGATGACGCTCAACGCGGGCCTGCGCCTGCCGACCGGCAACAGTCCGTTCAAGGGCATCGCCGACCTGGGCAACGCGACGGGCTCGGGCTTCCTGCAGGGCAACGTCGGCGTCAACTTCAACAAGGTGATCGACCCGATCGCGCTGTTCGGCTCCTTCGGCTTCAACTACGGCATGACCGCGCGTCACCTGCTGCAGCAGCGCGGCAGCGAGGTCCTGACCTCGGTCAAGCCGGGCCAGACCTTCTCGTTCGCGCTCGGCTACGCCTACTCGCTGACCTACACGGTCTCGACGACGGTGTCGTTCCAGGAGGCCTGGAGCCGCTCGACCCACCTGAGCTTCCAGGACGGCACGACCAGCTCGACCCAGCAGCAGACGGCCGCCGTGCTCTCGTTGGGCCTCGGCGTGCGCGTCTCGCCGAAGACGACGATCAGCACGACGCTGGGCATCGGCCTGACCGCGCAGACGCCGAACTTCTCGATCGACGTGAACTTCCCGCTGCAGTTCGACTGACGCGCGGCCGATCGTGGTGAAGACCTGCGCCCGTCCGCGCAAGCGGCTGCTGCCCCTGTGCCTGAGCGCGGCGCTGTGCGCCGCCGCGGCGCCGGCCTGGGCGGCGATCAGCGAGAACCTCGGCGTCAGCATGGACGCGATGTCGCTCGGCAATGCCGTGACGGCCGCCCCGACTGGCATCGACGCGATCCACTTCAACCCGGCCGGCCTCGCCAACATCGACGCCGACACCTTCAGCCAGGCGTTTCTCGCGGCCCGGCTCAAGGGCTGGGCGGCGTTTCACCAGCCAGAAGGCTACGACGTCGGCGGCTGGAAGCAGGACCCGCTCGACGGCACGCACGGCGGCGCGTTCAAGCAGGCGCTGTACATCCCGGGCTTCGGCCCGTCCAAGGCGCGGCTGCCGTTCGCGGCGGCCGGCAGCGTCGGTGTGGCCTTCCACAAGCCGGGCTCGGACTGGACCTTCGCGACCGCGTTCTACCCGACCCAGGCGCTCGGTTTCGACCGCACGCTGACGCCCAACGATCCGACCAACTTCGACGGCAAGAAGGTCATCCTGCAGCGCCTCGTCTACCTGTCGCCGTCTGCCGCGTACAAGGTCTCGAAGACGCTGCAGCTCGGCATCTCGGTGCCGGTCTCGGACCAGTCCTTCTACCTGTCGACCGACATGCGCATGCCCAACGAGCTGCTCGGCATCATCGGCAAGCTGCAGCAGGGCTGGTGCGGCCAGGACGGCAACAGCAACCCCGTCGACGTGTTCGCGTTCGGCCTGTGCGGCGGCGGCAGCGACGGCCTGATCTCGCCGTACAAGAAGGCGGCCTCGCTGACGATCGACGCGACGGCGCCGATCGACATCACCGTCAACCTCGGCGTGCTGTGGGAGCCCGAGCCGTGGGTCTCGGTCGGCGCGGTCTACCAAGGCGGCTCCAAGACCATCGTGCGCGGCACCTACGAGATGGACGCCGAGCCGATGCTGCGCGCGTTCGGCAGCGGCCTGTACCACAGCCTGTTCGGTCCGATCGTCGGGGCGATCACGGGCATCCCGCCCAACATCCCGGCCCAGCAGACCGGCTATATGCAGGCCGTGCTGCCGTTCCCCGCGCACGCGCAGATCGGCATCGCGCTGAAGCCGCTCAAGGGCCTGCAGATCACGGCCGACGAGGGCTGGTCGGACTGGGGCTCGTGGGACAAACTGACGATCAGGTTCGACCAGCAGATCAAGATCCTCGAGGCCGCGCGCATTTTCGGCGTCGCCGACCCGTCGCAGCTCGTCATGCCGCGCGGCTACAAGTCGACGTGGAGCCCGGGCTTCGGCGTGCAATACCAGATCCCGTTTTTCCCGGCGCTGACGCTGCGCGCGGGCTACGAGCACCGCAGGTCCTCGATTCCGGGCAACAAGGTCGACCTGATCGCGCCGCTCGGCGACATGAACATCCACAGCTTCGGCCTCAAGTATCAGGTCGACGCGGCGACGACGGTCAGCGCGAGCGTGAGCCGCGCGACGACGCATTTCTACGCGCCGGCCGGCACCGACTGCAACCTGAACTGCACGAACTTCGACAACGTCATCTACAACCCCTACGCGGGCCTCGACGTGTCGGGTGGTCTGTCGCTGATCATGGCCGGCATGACCCTGAACCATCAATTCTGAAGCGATTCGAAGTGAGCAAGCCTGAGATGAATACCCGCCGTACCGTTGCCCGCGCCTGCCTCGCGCTCTGCACGAGCCTGCCCCTGATCGCCGCCGCCGCGCCCGACGCGGCGGCGCCGGCCGCGAGCGAAGACCCGGTTGTCGAGGCAGTCCGGCTGATGCGTGCCGAAGACGTGCCGCTCGTGCGCCTGCAGTCGATCGTCGTCAATGGCGTCGAACAGGCCAAGATCGGCCTCGACCAGCGCCTGCCGGCCGACAAGGTCGCGCCGGTCATGGCCGACATCACGGCGACCGCCAGCAAGACGATGAACGAGGTCGTCCCGATCGTGCACGACGCCGGCGTCAAGCTGGCGCCCAGCGTCGTCGGCAAGGTGCTGCGCGACAACTTCAACGACGAGGAGATGCGCCAGCTCGTCGCGCTGCTGAACTCGCCGGTGCGCAAGAAGTACGAGGCGCTGCTGCCGAAGATCCAGGACGCGATCGGCCAGGCCGTGACCGAACAGACCCAGGCGCAGGTCAACCCCAAGCTTCAGGAGATGGGCAAGGCCATCTCGGCACGGATCGCGACCGCCCTGATCACGAAGTAGAATCACCCGCTCAGGGGCCGACCCGGTTTCGACGTGGGTGCGGATCCGTTGTAGGGCATGCCGAGCACCAGTCCGCTCGTAAATCCACTGGAAACACAGTAACTGCAAACGACTCTACGTTCGCACTCGCCGCTTAATACCGGATGAGCTTCTCGACGGTTCGCCAATGGGCCGTGCCGAGCGCCGCAAGGCGCAAGGTTGAGAAGACACTTACATTGGCTGGTCAGGCGCCGGGCCACTCGGCGCAGGATGAGATCTAGTGGCTGGCGGGAAAGGCAGCGTGCCGCTGCGCGGCCTGAACGCGAGACTCAAACCAGACGGCTACGCATGTAGAACTGCGCGGTGATGGCTTACGGACGGGGGTTCAATTCCCCCCGGCTCCACCAGAACAGTGAATCAGCAAGATTCACAAACTACAAAACCCCTAAGCAAATCAACAGCTTAGGGGTTTTTTCTTGTCAGGTCGACTCACGTCCGCGCTTTACATCTCGCGCTGAAACGTACAACATTTCGAGCAACTCGACGGATCGGGTTGTACGTCTTGATGAGTTGTACGTTTCGGAAAGGGAGAACATGGCAGGCATTGAGAAGTTGAGCGACAAGACCATCCAGGCCGCGCTGAAGGCTGCGGTGGCGGCAGGCAAGCCCAAGACCATCGCCGACGGCGGCGGGC
>Ga0213872_10000497_pt1 | contig 31473 bp, 30 predicted proteins | sample VelepicomBERX_R2_FD_160071 | JGI IMG/M metagenome (GOLD analysis project Ga0213872, IMG submission 160071) | Rhizosphere microbial communities from Vellozia epidendroides in rupestrian grasslands, the National Park of Serra do Cipo, Brazil - RX_R2 | ecosystem: Host-associated > Plants > Roots >...
GTGTTCCGCGAAAATGACGAACTGTTCGGCGAGGCGAGCTGGGCGACGGTGCTGATCGGCCAGAACATCCGGCCCAAATATTACGACCCGGTTGCAGACATGTTCGACGCCGCCGAGATCGACCGCCGCGTCGAGGATGTGCGACAGGTGATCGCCCACTGCGCCCGCACCATGCCAACCCATGCCGAATTCATCCGCGGCCATTGCGCCGCGCCGGAAGAGCTCAGCCTTTGACGCAGTCCAGCGTGTCGCCCAGGGCCAACTCGGCCGTGCCGCGCGCCACCAGCCAGTTCACGCTCATGGTCTTATCGCTTTTGCGGATATAGACGAGGCGTTCGACCTCTCGGCCATCCTCGGTGCGCGACCACATCAGCGTATTGTCCATCCAGCCGTCCGATTTGTACCAGCGCACGCCGCTGAAGCGGTCGGCGATGCTGGCGTGATAACGCCCGGGCGTCTTGGTGGCGCCCCAGGTTTCGACCGAGTGATAGGCATGCGGGGCGAGATCGTCGTGATGGACGGTCAGGGTTAGGGTGCGGTCGTCCCATTCGGCCCGGATGGTGGCGGCGATGGGGGCGCCGCTCGAAACGAAATGGCCGGTGCAGTTCCAGGTGCCGATGAAATAGGCGAACGGATCCGGTTCCGGTTCGCCGGCTATGACGAGGCAGACCGGCAATGCCAGCGTTGCCAACATGACTAGAGCGCGCATCTTCCCTCCCTCGCGCTTATCCCCTCTCCGACAGTGCGGATCGGGGCATGTTCGCGTTAGCCCTCTTTCGATGAATGGCTTGCTGGGATCGACGGAGCGCGTGGTTTCAGTTCAGCGGTTCAGACTGCGAGGCGGCGTCGACGATGATGTCGCCGAATTCGCGCAGGAAGACCGAGCCCTTGACCGTGCGCTGGATCAGCACCGAGCGGCGGTCGGAATCATCGACCTTGCGCCGCACCAGCCCATATTCGCTGAGACGGTCGAGCGCCCTGGTGACGGCCGGTTTCGAGATGTTAAGCGTGATGGCGAGGCCGCGCACCGTATGGGCGGGCGGGGTGAGATAGACGGTCAGCAGCAGCGCCATTTGCCGCGCCGAGAGGTCGGGCGCATCCCTGCGCACACTTTCGACGATCGCTCCCCGCCACAGATCGAGAGCTTGCACGGCCTTCAGATCGATGCCCATTTTCCGCCCATAGTCGTTGCGAAAACGAAATTACCTGAGCGGGATCGGCTCGGCAATGGTCAAGACGCGTAACGCTTGCGGATTGCCGCATAAACCGCGCGCAGGCCCATGGCCTCGCCGCCTTCGGGACGTCCCGGACGGGCCGAGGGGTTCCAGGCGAACAGGTCGATATGGGCCCATTGGGTGCCGGGCGCCACGAATTCCGCCAGGAACAGGCCGGCGGTGATGGCGCCGGCATGCGGGCTGTCGCTGGCATTGTTGATATCGGCCACCTTGCTGTCCAACATGCGGCGGTAAGGCGTCCAGAGGGGAAGGCGCCACAAGGGGTCGTCGATCTCGCGGCCGGCCTTCAGGAGGTCCTCGGCCAGCGCGTCCTGGCGCGAGAACAAGGCCGGCAGATCGGGGCCCAGCGCGGTGCGCGCCGCTCCGGTCAGTGTGGCGAAATTCAGCAGCAGATCGGGCTTTTCGCTGTCCGCCTCTGCCAGGGCGTCGCACAGGATCAGGCGGCCTTCGGCGTCGGTGTTGCCGATCTCGACGGTGATGCCCTTCCTGGTCTTGATGATGTCGAGCGGGCGAAAGGCGTCGCCGGATACCGCATTCTCGACGGCGGGGATCAGCACGCGCAGCCGCACCGGCAGGCCGGCCCCCATGATGGCGTCGGCAAGGCCGAGGCTCACCGCGGCGCCGCCCATATCCTTCTTCATGATCTTCATGCCCGACGACGGCTTGAGATCGAGCCCGCCGCTATCGAAGCACACGCCCTTGCCGACCAAAGTGAGCTTGGGGTGGGCGGAATCGCCCCAGCGCAGATCGATCAGACGCGGCGCGCGATGGAGGGCGGCGGCGCGGCCGACCGCATGAATGGTCGGGTAATTCTCTTCCAGCAGCGACCCGCCGGTCACGACGCGAAATTCGGCGCCGTGCTTCTGCGCCAGCCCGCCGGCTACCGCGGCCAGCTCCTCGGGGCCCATGTCGTTCGCGGGCGTATTGACCAGATCGCGCGTCAGGCCGATCGCCTCGATCAGGCGCAGGACATGGGCGCGGTCGGCGGCGGCCGGCCAGGTCAGGCGCGGTTTGGCGGTGTCTTTGGCGGGTGCTTTCTTGTAGCGGGCGAACTGGTAATGAGCGAGGCCCCAGACCAGAGCGGCGGCGTCGGCTTGGGCCGGCGTAAGCGCGGCGTCGATACGCCACGTGCCGCCCGGCAGTTTGGCCGGCAGATGGGCGAAAGCCCAGAAATCATCCTTGTCCCAGCCGAACAGCGCGCCTTCCAGTACGCCTTTGTCGTCGGGCAGCAGGCAGAGGCTGCCCGCTTCGGCGGTGAAGCCCGACACTTCGATCCAGCCGCGCCGCGCTGCCGGCTGTGCTTCCAGCCATTTCTTGAAGCCGGATTTGCCCAAGGCCAGGATGGGCAGGTCGGGCGTCCCGTCGGCGGCGAAATGGGGATCGAAGGTCATCGTTGCTCCAAACTCTCAAAACAGGTAACTCCAGTTTCGGTCAATTCGTAGCGAGGTTCCATGGCCAATCTTGAACTCGTCATCGGCACGAAGCGCTATTCCTCCTGGTCGCTGCGTCCCTGGCTGGCGCTGAAGCAAGCCCAGCTTCCCTTCGCCGAAACGGTGATCGAGCTGCGCCAGGACACGACCTGCGCCGAGATCGGCAAACATTCGCCTTCGGGAAAGGTGCCGGTGCTTAAGCATGGCGGCCTGACCGTGTGGGACTCTCTCGCCATCTGCGAATATGTCGCCGAATTGGCCTGCGCCCATTCACTGTGGCCGGAAAATCGCGGCGCGCGCGCGGTGGCCCGGTCCGTTTCGGCCGAGATGCATTCGGGCTTCGTCGGATTGCGCCAGAATCTGCCGATGGATTCCGGTCACGATTTCCCCGATTTCACCCCGCCCGATGGGGCGGTCGCCGATATCAAGCGGATCCAGGCTTTATGGCGCGATTGTCGGGAGACCTATGGAGCGACGGGTGATTTCCTGTTCGGCCGCTGGAGCATGGCCGACGCCATGTTCGCTCCCGTCGTGTTCCGCTTCGAAAGCTACCGCATTCCGCAAGATAAGGTCGGGCAGGCCTATATGGAGGCAATGCTGGCATTGCCGGGGATGCAGCAATGGCGGGCGGAGAGCCTTTAGACTCCCTCTCCCCTCGTGGGAGAGGGCCGGGGTGAGGGGCCGTAATGGGATAGGAACATCGCCACCGCGCTCTCGACATTGCGCTTGATCTCGAGCTCGGTGGCGCCCTGATCGATGTCCATCAGGCAGCGGAATTGCAGATCGCCTTTGACCAGGCCGAGAAATTGGCGGGCGGCCAGGAACGGGTCGGGCACGGCCAGCAGGCCGGCCTGGGTCCATTGCTGGAAGAAATCCGCGATGGTGCGCAAGATCACCGAATTGCCGCTCTGATACATTTCCCGGCCCAGCTCGGGGAATTTATTGATCTCGCCGATCACCACCCGGAAGATGGTGAGCGAGGTCGGCTCGGTCACATAGCGCATGAATTGCGTGCCGATCTGATTGAGCATCTTCGCGATGTCGCGGTCCTGCGTGGTCGAGACGCCAGCCAGCGCCTCATGCAGCCTTTGCCGTACCGTGCCGACCACCGCGCCGAACAGCTGCTCCTTGTTTTCGAAATGCGCGTAGAGCGTCGATTTCGACACGCCGGCATGCTTGGCCACCGCATCCATGCTGGTGTTGCCATAGCCTTGCGACAAAAAGAGTTCGCGCGCGGCCGTGAGGATTTGGCCGATCTTGCCTTGGGGGTCGGATGAGCGGGGCGTGAGAGTGCTGTACATCAGATTCATACTAAACTGTTCGGTTTTATCCTAGACAAGGCCGGGCCGAAGGTCTATCTAAATCCGCATCGGACTGAACTGTTCGGTACAGATTTCTCCCGGCACTCTACAGAGGTGCCCGCGCCATGAAAAGGAATTAGAAATGACGGCGAGCAACAGCGTGAGCGGCACTCCTCCGGCTCCGCGCAGGAATAATGCCGCTCCCCGCCTGATTTTCGCCGGTGTCCTGGCCGCGCTGGTGGTCGGCGCCGGCGCCTATTGGCTGTCGACCCGCGGCACCGAAAATACCGACGATGCCTATACCGATGGCCGCAGCGCCGCCATCTCGCCGAAGGTGGCAGGCTATGTGCGCAAGCTCAATGTCAGCGACAATAGCAAAGTCAAGGCCGGCCAGATCCTGCTCGAGATCGATCCCCGCGATTATGTGACCGCGCGCGACAAGGCCGCCGCCACGCTGGCCTTCGACCAGGCGCAGCTCGAAAACGCCAAGGTGGCGCTCGAGATCGCCAAGGTCAAATATCCCGCCGATCTCGAATCGGCGCGCGCCAATGCCGAGTCCGCCAAGGCGACTCTCGCCCGCGCCAAAGCCGACCATGAGCGTCAGCGCAAGGTCGATCCGCGCGCCACCACCGAGCAGCAGATCGACGCCAGCACGCAGGCCGAGCTTTCGGCCCAGGCGCAGCTGGCCGACGCGCAGTCGAAGCTGCGCACAGCAGGGCTGGTGCAACAGAATATCGAAGCCGCCGAAGCCCAGGTTAAGCAGCTTGACGCCCAGGTCAATGCGGCCCGGGCCGATGTCGAGCAGGCCGAACTCAATCTCGGCTATACCAAGGTAATCGCACCCTTCGATGGCTGGGTGACCAAGCGCAATGTCGAGCTCGGCTCCTATGTCCAGACCGGCCAATCGCTGTTCTCGCTGGTCTCGCCCGACGTCTGGGTGACCGCCAATTTCAAGGAATCCCAGTTGGCCGACATGCGTACCGGCCAGAAGGTGAAGATCGCCATCGACGCCTATCCGGACCTCAAGCTGGAGGGCCATGTGGACAGCATCCAGATGGGCTCCGGCTCGCGCTTCACCGCTTTCCCGGCGGAAAACGCCACCGGCAATTTCGTCAAGATCGTCCAGCGCGTGCCGGTCAAGATCGTCATCGACAAGGGTTTGGAGAACGATGTTGCCCTGCCGCTCGGCCTGTCGGTCGATCCGAAGGTGATGACCAAATGAGCGAGGGTCCCGTCGAATCCGCGGCTCCGCCCGGTTCGAGCTGGGCGCCCAAGGCCAATCCGTGGCTGATCGCGGTGGTGGTGACCTCCGCCGCTTTCATGGAAATCCTCGACACCACGGTGGTGAACGTCGCCTTGCCGCATATCGCCGGCTCGCTGTCGGCGGGGACGGATGAGGCGACCTGGGCGCTGACCTCCTATCTGGTCGCCAACGGCATCGTGCTTCCGATCTCGGGCTGGTTCTCCAGGGTCCTGGGCCGCAAGCGCTATTTCATGATCTGCATCATGATGTTCACCATTTGCTCGCTGCTGTGCGGTCTGGCGACCAGCCTGCCGCAGCTGGTGTTCTTCCGTATCTTGCAGGGCTTCTTCGGCGGCGGACTGCAGCCGAACCAGCAATCGATCATTCTGGATACTTTCCCCCCGGCCAAGCGCGGCGCCGCCTTCTCGGTGACCGCCATCGCCACCATCGTCGCTCCGGTTCTGGGGCCGACGCTGGGCGGGCTGATCACCGACGATTATTCTTGGCGCTGGATCTTCTTCATCAATGTGCCGTTCGGCATCCTGGCCTGGGTGGCCGTGATGCGCCTGGTCGAAGATCCGCCATGGGCCAAGGCCCAGCATAATGGCGGCAAGCTCGATGTCGATTATATCGGGCTCAGCCTGATCTCCCTCGGCCTCGGGTGCCTCGAACTGGTGATGGACCGCGGCGAGCAGGAGGATTGGCTGGGCTCGCCCCTGATCCGCACCTTCTCGGTGCTGGCCGTGATCGGCATCGTCGGCGCCGTCTGCTGGCTGCTGTCCGTCGAAAAGCCGCTGGTCGATCTCAGGGTCTTGAAGAACCGCACCTTCGCCACCGGCGCCTTCATGATCTTCGTGCTCGGCGCGGTCCTCTATTCCAGCTCGGTGCTGCTGCCCCAATTGGCGCAACAGACTCTCGGCTATACCTCGCTGCTGTCGGGGCTGCTGCTGTCGCCCGGCGGCCTGGTGATGATCGTGCTGATCCCGATGATCAGCCGAATATTGCCCAAGGTGCAGACCCGCTTCCTGGTCGCGATCGGTTTCACCCTGCTCGCCATCGCGCTTTATCACGCGCGGACGCTGACCGCGCAGATCGACTTCAAGAATCTGATGCTGATCCGCATCTATCAGATGGTCGGCCTGGCCTTCCTGTTCGTGCCGATCAGCATGCTGGCCTTCTCGACCTTGAAGCCCGAGCAGAACCGGGATGCGGCCTCGCTCTACACCATGTTCCGCAACATAGCGGGCTCGATCGGCATCGCCGTCTCGACCTCGCAGGTGACGGAACTGAGCCAGAAACACCAGTCGCATCTGGCCGAGCACCTGTCCGTCCTCGATCAGCCCTATCTCGATACGCTGGCCCGCCACACCAGCGCACTGACGGCGCAGGGCGTGCCTGCCAGCGCGGCAACCAATGCGGCCAATGGCGTGATGCTGAAGGGGATGATCGTCCAGTCCCAGGTCATGGCCTATGGCGACATCTTCGTCTATTGCGCGATCTTCGCCCTCATCTCGATCCCGCTGGCCTTTCTCTTTCCGCCGACCAAGGCGGGCGGCCGTGGCCACCCCGGAGCTGCAGAATGAACAAAACCTCCCGCAAGACCGCCCGTCTGCTCGGGGCTTCGGCCTTGGCGCTGGCGCTGGCTGCGTCCCTTGGGGCCTGCACCGTCGGCCCCGACTACAAGGCGCCGGCCGAGACCAGCCGCGCCGCCTGGCAGGGCAAGCAGAGCGTGGCCGATTTCGCCCAGATCCAGCAATGGTGGGCCGCGTTCAACGATGCCGAGCTGGATAGCCTGGTGACCCGCGCCATCGAGGGCAATCTCGACGTCAAGATGGCCGAGCAGCGCATCCTCGAGGCCCACGCCCAGCGCGACATCGCCGCCGCCGGCTATTATCCGACCCTAAACGGCGCCGGCCAGGCGACCCGCGCCGGCATTCCCACCACGCTGGCCAAGCTGCCGACCGGCAACCGGATCGATTTCTTCCAGGCCGGCTTCACCTCCTCGTGGGAAATCGATCTGTGGGGCAAGACCGACCGCCAGGTCGAGGCGGCGGAGGCCAATGTCGGCGTCAGCATCGAGGACCGGCGCGCCGTGCTGGTCAGCCTGCTCGGCGAGCTGGGCCAGGATTATGCTTCGCTCCGCGCCGCCCAGCTGCGCCTGGTGATCGCCCAGCGCAATGCCGATGCCGAGAAGGAACTCGTCGATCTGACCCGCGCCCGTCAGAGCAACGGCCTGGGCTCCGAGCTCGATGTCGCCCAGGCGGAAGCACAATACGCCAATCTGCTGGCGGTGATCCCGCAGCTGGAGACCTCGATAGCGCAACAGAGCAATGCCATCGCCATCCTGCTCGGCCAGGAACCCGGTTCGCTGACCGCCGAACTGGCCAGGCCCGGCGCCCTGCCGCCGGCTCCTCCGGTGCTGCCGGCGGCGCTGCCGGCCGAGGTGGTGCGCAACCGCCCCGACATCCGCGAGGCCGAGCGCCGCATCGCCGCCGCCAACGCCCAGATCGGCGTGGCCAAGGCGGCCAGCTATCCCGCGCTGACGCTCAACCCGCAGGCCGCGCTGGCGGCCGGCACGCTGCACCAGCTCTTCACTTCCGCGGCGGCGCTTTGGGTGGCTTCGGCCAGCGTCAAGGAGCCGATCTTCGACGCCGGCAAGATCGACGCCAACATTCGCTCGGCCGAGGCTTCGACCGAAGAGGCGCGCCTCAATTACAAGAAGACAGTGCTGACCGCTTTCGGCGAGATCGAGGACACGCTGGTCGCCCATGAAGCCGAGCAGCGCCGCCACAAGCAGCTCGTCGCCTCGCGCGAGGCCAGCCGCCGCGCGCTGGAACGCGCCACCCAGCTCTACAAGGCCGGCTTGGGCGATTTCATCAATGTGCTGGACGCCGAGCGCGCCCTTTACGCCGCCGAGGATGCGGTGGCGCAGAGCGACCAGACCCTCACTGCCTCGACCGTCGCGCTCTACAAGGCGCTCGGCGCGGGGTGGCAAGCCGGCGAAGCCAACATTGCCGGCTGACGGAGAAGGAAGAGGAGCATGACGGCACCCCCCTCCGGAAGGCTCTTCTTCCTCTCTTTGCCTCTATTACTGCTGCTGTTGGTCTGCGGCGCGGCGCGGGCCGGCATGCCCTGCACCCTGGTCGAGGAGGCGTCGGCCGGCGAGGTGCTGCATCGCGACGGCCCCTGCGACCACCGCAACAGCCCGGCTTCGACCTTCAAGCTGGCGCTCGCCCTGGCCGGCTATGATTCGGGCATTCTGACCGACGCCCAGACCCCCCAATGGCCCTACCAGGAATCCTACAAATCCTGGGATGCCGACTGGAAAAAGAAGCCGACCGATCCGACCTCCTGGCTCAAGGATTCGGTGGTCTGGTATTCGCGGGTTCTGGCGCAGAAGCTGGGGCGGCGCAAGCTGCAGACCTATGTCGACGGTTTCGACTATGGCAACCGCAACCTAGCCGGCACGGTCAATTTCAAGGAGAGCCTGCCGGAAGCGGTGTGGGTGGATTCGACCTTGCGCATCTCGCCGGTCGAGCAGGCGGATTTCCTGCGCCGGCTGGTGAACCGGCAATTGCCGCTCAAGCCCGAGACCTTTGACAAGGCCTTCGCCGTGATTCCGACCTATCCCGGCCCCGACGGCTGGACCGTGCATGGCAAGACCGGCACAGGGGTTCAGGAAGGGCCGGACCAATTCCAATATGGCTGGTTCGTCGGCTGGGCCGAGAAGGGCGAGCGCAAGGTGGTGTTCGTCTATCTCATCAAGGATGATACGAAGCAGGAGAGCTTCGCGGGCCTGCGCGCCCGCGATCAGTTCATCCCGATGCTGCCGCTCCTGCTGATCAAGTCGGCGCCGCCCCCAAAGCGCTAAGCCATTCCCGTCTGGGCCGTGACACCGATCACATGCACCGACTCGACGCCTGCCTGATTATAAACTTCCACCCTCACGGAACCGGTGCCTGCTTGGCTTGAGGTCAAGGCGAGGCCACTGACGTCGGCCTCGATTTGCGAATAGCTGCCGGTCAGATGCAGGCTGGTGCCGCTCGTACTATGGCCGGCGGCCACATCGGTCAGCGTCCCGAGCGTCGTCGTGACATTGAGGGCAAGCGAGCCGACATGGTTCGCCGCCCAGGGATCGTAATAGCTGACCTTCATATCATGCAGCAGCGTATCGGCGGGGATGGTCAGGCTTGTCGGCCCGCTCAAGCCGGTCGGAGGAGGGGGCGGGGAGCCGCTGACCGTGATGGTGTCCCGCTTCGAATCCGACAGTCCCGCCTGATCGTAGACGGTGAAATTCACATGGGGGGTGCCGGCCGCCTGATCGATGAAGGTGAGGCTGGCGAGATCGCTGTTGATCTGTGCCAGCGTGCCAGTCAGGTGGGCCGCGTTCCCCGCAGTGACGCTGAAGGCATGGCCGGCGCTGTCGGTGCCCGACACCGTCCCGCCATCGGTGCTGATGGTGAGGGCCAGCGAGCCCGCATGATTGGCCGCCCAAGGATCCGACATGCTGATATAGAGCTGTAGCGTCGATCCCGCTGTAGCTCTGTCGGCCATCGGCACATTGAGGACCGGGTTGGGTTCGTAGGTCGTCGCCACCACTTTTTGGCTGTCGTTGAGGTCATTGAGATAGTCGATCTCGAAGATCCGCCCGCTGCCGGTATAGTGGGTTTGCACCTTGTCGTAATAGGTGCCACTGATCGTGCCCGAGTTGCCAAGCATGACATTGGCGATGGTATAGGCGGTCTCGGTATAGAAGCTGACGCCGCCGCCGGGATTGCTGGGATCGATATAGATCGGCGCATAGACATCCTCGCGCTGCCAGATGCCGGCGCTGGAGAAGGTCTCGACGTCATAGCCCTCGTCGATGCCGCCATGGGCGCCCGCCGGGGTGACCTTCAATGTGAAGCTGCCGTCGGGATTGACTGTTTTAAGGGTGCTGGCGAAGGTCGGAAAACCGAAGACGCTCCGATCGGCAACCTGATGGCCGGTCTGGTCGTAATAAAGGATCTCGGTGACGATTCCGTCGCCGTCGGTGTCATAGACATATTTGCTCGAGGCATAGGGAATGCCGTCGATGCTGCCCGATTGCGTCGTCATTGGAGTCCCTCCGGTCCGTCTCCCGCCGCTCAAAGGCGGAAGGCGGTCGGAGGTATCCGTGGCAAAAGCGTGATCGTCAGAACAGGGCGGAGTCGAGCGACATCACCGTGTTGGATCCCTCGGTCACGATGCGCCGCAGCGCGAGCGCTTCCGGCAGCACATGATGTGCATAGAAATGCGCCGTGGCGATCTTGGCGGTCATGAAGTCCTTTTCATGGGAGCCTTCCGCCAGCCTGGCATGCGCCGCGACGGCGGAGCGCGCCATCTGATGGCCGCCCAGGACCGTCCCCAGCAACATCAGGAGCGGCACCGACGCGGCGGCCGGCAAGCGGGCATCCTGCGCGGCCGAAGCCAACACCCATTCGATGGCGGCCAGAGCCTCGTCATGCGCCTCTTCCATCGCGCGGCCGATCGCGGCGAGTTCCGGCAAAGCGTCCTTCTTCATCGACACGGCCAGCGCCTTCACATCTGCCAACAGCGCCTTGGCCACAGCGCCCTGATCGCGCCCGAGCTTGCGGTTGATCAGATCATTGGCCTGGATGGCGGTGGTGCCTTCATAGATCGCGGTGATACGCACATCGCGGTAATGCTGCGCGGCGCCGGTCTCCTCGATGAAGCCCATGCCGCCATGCACCTGCACGCCGTCCGAGGCCACCCGGATGCCGGTTTCGGTGCACCAGCCCTTGACGATCGGATTGAGGAAGTCGGCCAGCAACTGGCCCTGTCTGCGCTTCTCGTCTGTCTTTTCATGCTCGGCGAGATCGAGCGCGGCGGCCTCGACATAGGCCAGTGCGCGCATCGCCTCGACCTTCGACTTCATGGTGAAGAGCAGGCGGCGCACATCCGGATGGTCGATGATCGGGCCGCGCTCGCTCTTGCCGATCGCCTTGCCCTGGATACGCTCGCGCGCATAACCCAAAGCCTGCTGATAGGCGCGCTCGGCCAGCGCCACGCCCTGCAGCCCGACATTGAGGCGGGCATTGTTCATCATCAGGAACATATATTCGAGGCCGCGGCCTTCCTCGCCGACGAGGTAGCCGATGGCGCCCTGATCGTCGCCGAACGACATGACGGCGGTCGGGCTGGCATGGATGCCGAGCTTATGTTCGAGCGAGACGGGACGCACATCGTTGCGCGCCCCCAGGGACCCATCCTCATTGACCAGATATTTGGGGACGATGAACAGCGAGATGCCTTTCACCCCGGGCGGCGCGTCGGGGGTCCGCGCCAGCACCATATGGATGATGTTGGACGTCATCTCGTGATCGCCATAGGTGATGAAGATCTTCTGTCCGGAAATGAGGTAATGGTCGCCTTGCTTCACCGCCTTGGTGCGAACGGCGGCGAGATCGGAACCGGCGCCGGCCTCGGTCAGCACCATGGTGCCGGACCACTCGCCGGAGACCAGCTTGGGCAGATATTTCGCCTTCTGCTCTTCCGAGCCGCAATGGATGATGGCGTGCGTGGCGCCCTGGGTCAGGATGGTGCACAGCGCGAAAGCCGTGTTGGCCGAGGCCCAGAGTTCCGATGTCGCCGCATTGACCAGCCAGGGCAGGCCCATGCCGCCGAATTCCTGCGGGAAGGGCAGGCCCAGCCAGTTGCCCTCGACCAGCGTGTCATAGGCCGGCTGCCAGCCGTCGGCGACGCGGACCTTGCCGTTTTCGAGCTTGGCGCCCTGTTTGTCGCCGGGATGGTTCAAGGGGGCGACCACGTCCTCGGCGATCTTGCCGCCCTCGGCCAGGACGGTCGAGACCAGCTCGGGCGTGTAATCCTCGCCCAGCAGCGAAAGGATCGGGTCGAGCCCGGCCAATTCGGTGAAAACGAACTCCATATCCCGCAAGGGCGCAGTGAAACCAGCCATCAGCAATAAACCCCCTTCTTACATGTTGCGGCGGTACTGCCCGCCAACCTGATAAAGCGCGTCGGATATCTGGCCGAGCGAGCAGACCTTCACGGCCTCGACCAGTTGGGCGAACACGTTCTCGCGATTGATCACCGCGCTCCGCAGCCGCTCCAGCGCCGCCGGCGCTTCTGCCGCGTGACGGGCATGGAAGTCGCGCAGGCGCTTCAGCTGGCTGACCTTCTCATCGTCGGTCGAGCGCTGCAGAACCACCTCGGCCTCGGCCAAAGGATTGGGATTGAGGAAGGTGTTCACCCCGATGATGGGATAGGAGCCGTCATGCTTCTGATGCTCGTAATGCAGGCTCTCATCCTGGATCTTGCCGCGCTGATAGCCGGTCTCCATCGCGCCCAGCACGCCGCCGCGCTCGGAGATGCGCTCGAATTCGGCCAATACCGCCTCTTCGACCAGATCGGTCAGCTCGTCGATGATGAAGGCGCCTTGATTGGGGTTCTCATTCTTGGCCAGACCCCATTCGCGGTTGATGATCATCTGGATCGCCACGGCGCGGCGCACCGATTCCGGCGTGGGCGTGGTGAAGGCCTCGTCATGGGCGTTGGTATGCAAGGAATTGCAATTATCGTAGATGGCGATCAGCGCCTGCAGCGTCGTGCGGATGTCGTTGAAATCCATCTCCTGGGCATGGAGAGAGCGGCCCGAGGTCTGGATGTGGTACTTCATCTTCTGCGAGCGCTCATTTCCCTTGTATTTGTCGCGCATCGCCACGGCCCAGATGCGCCGCGCCACCCGGCCGAGCACCGAATATTCCGGGTCCATGCCGTTCGAGAAGAAGAAGGAAAGATTGGGCGCGAAATCGTCGATATGCATGCCTCGCGCGAGATAGGCTTCGACGAAGGTGAAGCCGTTGGCGAGCGTGAAGGCCAGCTGCGAGATCGGGTTCGCGCCGGCTTCGGCGATGTGATAGCCGGAGATCGAGACGGAATAGAAATTCCGCACCTTGTGGTCGACGAAATATTGCTGGATATCGCCCATCATCTTGAGGGCGAAATCGGTCGAGAAGATACAGGTGTTCTGGCCCTGATCCTCTTTCAGAATGTCGGCCTGCACGGTGCCGCGCACCACTTCCAGGGTGCGGGCCTTGATATGCTCGGCCTGCTCCGCATTGGGGGCGTGTTTGTGATGCTCGGTGAATTTCTCGATCTGCTGGTCGATGGCGGTGTTCAAGAACATCGCCAGGATGATCGGTGCCGGCCCGTTGATGGTCATCGAGACCGACGTGTCGGGCGCGGCCAGATCAAAGCCCGAATAGAGCACCTTCATATCGTCGAGGGTCGCGATCGAAACGCCTGAATTGCCGATCTTTCCATAAATATCGGGCCGTTCGTCGGGATCGCAGCCATAGAGCGTCACCGAATCGAAAGCGGTCGAAAGACGGGTCGCCTTGGCCCCCGTCGAGAGCAGCTTGAAGCGGGCATTGGTGCGAAAAGCGTCGCCTTCTCCGGCGAACATGCGGGTCGGGTCTTCGCCCTCGCGCTTGAACTGGAAGACGCCGGCAGTGAAGGGAAAGAAGCCGGGCAGGTTTTCGCGTCCCATCCAGCGCGCCAACTCGCCATGATCCTTGTAGCGCGGCACGGCGACCTTGCGGACCTTGTTGCCGGACAGGGTGGTGCTGGTCAATGCGGTGTGGATTTCCTTGTCGCGCACCTTGACCACATAATCGTCGGCCTCGTAGCGCGCCTTCAGCGCCGGCCAATCGGCCAGCCAGCGCTTCACCTCGGGATCGAGATGCTCGGCGCGCGCCGCCGACAGCGCCGCTGCGTCATCACCCGACTTGCCGGCCTTCTTCAAAAGAGTCGCGGCCTCGGACAATTGCTGCACTTCGCGCGCGACTTCGGCCTGCGCATCGGAACGGGCGAGATAGGAGCGGACGCTGTCTGCGATCTCGGCCAGATAGCGAACGCGGGCGGCCGGAACGACGGCGGCCGAAGCCGAGGAGAAACGCTCCTTGCCGCGCGGCAGCCGGCTTTCGACGGTCGCGAAGCCCTTGCCGGTCAGGAGAACGAGCAGGCCGTGATAAAGCGCGGTGACGCCGTCATCATTGAAGCGCGAAGCGATGGTGCCGAAGACGGGCATGGTGGCCGCGTCGACGCCAAAGGCTTCGCGGTTGCGCTGCATCTGCTTGCGCACATCGCGCAAGGCGTCGAGGCCGCCTTTGCGGTCGAACTTGTTGATCGCCACCAGATCGGCGTGATCGAGCATGTCGATCTTTTCCAGCTGGCTGGCGGCGCCGAATTCCGGGGTCATCACATACATCGATAGATCGGCGATCTCGCTGACCGCCGAATCGCCCTGGCCGATGCCGGGGGTCTCGACGATGATCAGCTCGAAGCCTTCCGCCTTGCAGAGATCGATGATGACCGGCACCGACTCCGGCACTTCCGAAGCCGAGCTGCGGGTGGCCAGAGAGCGCATGAAGACCGGACCACCCAGCGCATTCATGCGGATGCGGTCGCCGAGGAGGGCGCCGCCGCTTTTCTTCTTGGACGGATCGATGGCGATGATGGCGATCTTGCGCTCCGGACTGTCGAGCCGGAAGCGGCGCACCAGCTCGTCCGTGAGCGAGGATTTGCCGGCGCCGCCGGTGCCGGTGGTGCCCAGCACAGGGACCGTCAGCGAAGCTGCGCGGGCGCGGCTCTCGTCGCGCTTGGCGGTCGGCAGCTTGCCGGCCTCGGCTGCCGTGATCAGCCGGGGAAGCCCTTCCAGCCCGAGGCTCAGCGGATCGAAATCGCAACGCTCGATCATGTCCTCGATCATGCCTTTGAGGCCGAGAGTCTGGCCGTCCTCGGGCGAATAGATGCGCTCGACGCCATAATCCTGTAATTCGCGGATTTCGCGGGCGACGATGACGCCGCCGCCGCCGCCGAACACTTTCACATGGCCGGATCCACGCTGGCGCAGGAGATCGACCATATATTTGAAATATTCGACATGGCCGCCCTGATAGGAGCTGACGGCGATGGCCTGGACGTCTTCCTGAATCGCTGCGGTCACCACCTCGTCGACCGAACGGTTATGGCCGAGATGAATCACTTCGACGCCGCCCTGCTGCAGCAGGCGGCGCATGATGTTGATGGCCGCGTCATGGCCGTCGAACAGGCTGGTGGCCGTGACGATGCGGATCTGATGGCGCGGCTGGTAATGTTTGACCGCGGCTTCGGGCAGGCGGCGAGACCCTTCCGGCATGATCGTTTTCTCCCAGATTTGGGCGGAGATTAGAAAAAGCGGCGAAAATGGTCTATGCTGTCAAATATCAATTTTTCTGACACAAAAAGCCATGTCCCAGATCAGCGGCGTCTCGTTCCATTTCGTCGATGCTTTGCTGGCTGGAAGCGGCCTCGAGCCGGCGCCTTTGCTGCGTGCCTGCAATATCGACAAACGCTCGGAGCGGATCAGCGCGCAGGCTTACGCCGCCTTGATGCGCCGCGTCGCCGATGCGCTGGGCGACGAGTTTTTTGGCCGCGACAGCCGGCGGGTTAAGCCCGGCAGTTTCGCCATGCTCGGCTATGCGGTGATCGGCTGCCGGACTTTGCAGCGTGCCTTGGCGCGGGCCATCCGTTTCTATGGGTTGATGCTGGACGACACGTCGGGCGGACTGGTCGAGCGGGACGGAATGCTGTGGATCGAGTTCCGCTCGAAGCCTGGGGTCGACCTGTTCGCCCATGAAAATCTGCTGCTTTTTCTGCATCGGCTGGCTTGCTGGCTGGTGAATCGGCGCCTGCCCGTCTCGCATCTCGGTTTCGCCTTTCCGGCTCCTCAGCGGGCCGAGGAATATAAGCTGATCTTCAGCGCCGAGGCTTCGTTCGGCCAGCCTTGTTCCTATCTGGCCATCGATCAGCGTTACGCCGGCTTGCCGGTGGCGCGGGGCGAGGCGGCGCTGAAAGAGTTTTTGGCGCTGGCTCCGGAAAATCTGTTCGTGCGCTACCGGCCCAGTCGCGGCACGGCGCATCTGGTGCGTCTCCATCTCGCCGCCATGAATCTGCCCGACTGGCCCGATTTCGAAAAACTGGCTCGGTCCTTGGGTATGTCGGCCTCGACCCTGCACCGCAGGCTGGCCGCCGAAGACAGCCATTTCCAGGAAATAAAGGACCAGATCCGGCGCGAGCGGGCCATCGTGCTATTGCGCCAAAGCGGGCGCAGCATCATGGCCATTGCCGAGGACCTCGGTTTCGCCGAACCTAGTGCCTTTCATCGCGCTTTTCGCAAATGGACGGGACGGGCGCCGGGACAATTCAGAACGAGCATGGGAGAGGAATGATGGAAGAGGTGGTCATCGTCGCCGGCGTGCGCACGGCGATCGGCGATTTCGGCGGCAGTCTGAAAGAGTTCAGCCCGACCGAACTGGGCGCCAAGGTCATCGCCGAGGCGGTGAAGCGCGCCGGACTCCAGCCGGCCGATGTCGGCCATGTGGTGATGGGCAATGTCATCCAGACCGAGGCCAAAGACATGTATCTGGCCCGTGTCGCCGCCATGGGCGCCGGCATCCCGGTCGAAACCCCGGCCTTGACCGTCAACCGTCTGTGCGGCTCCGGCCTGCAGGCGGTGGTGTCGGCGGCACAATCCCTGGCGCTCGGCGATTGTTCGGTCGCGGTGGCTGGGGGCGCGGAAAGCATGAGCCGCTCGGGCTATCTGATGCCGGCAGCCCGGTGGGGCATGAAAATGGGCGATACGCCGGTGGTCGATATGATGCTGGGCGCCCTCAACGATCCCTTCGGCAACGGCCACATGGGCATCACGGCGGAGAATGTCGCGGCAATGTTTGGCATCAGCCGCGAAACCCAGGATGCCTTTTCCGCCGAAAGCCACCGGCGCGCCGCCACTGCCATCGCCGAAGGGCGCTTCACCGATCAGATTCTCCCCATCGAGGTCAAGGTGAAGAAGGAGGTGGTGCCTTTCGTCACCGACGAGCATGTGCGAGGCGATGTCAGCGCCGACAAGCTGGCGGGGCTTCGTCCGGCTTTCAAGAAGGACGGTACGGTGACTGCGGGCAACGCCTCGGGCCTCAATGACGGCGCCGCCGCCTTAGTGTTGATGAGCGCTTCCGAAGCGGCGCGGCGCGGCGTCAAGCCGATGGTCCGCGTGACCGGCTACGCCCATGCCGGCGTCGACCCTTCGGTGATGGGGCTGGGACCGGTGCCGGCGGTCAAGGCGCTACTGAGCAAGACCGGTCTCAAGGTTTCCGATCTCGACGTCATCGAGAGCAACGAGGCGTTCGCCGCGCAAGCTTGCGGCGTCAGCCAGGAACTCGGCCTCCCCTCGGCCAAGGTCAATCCCAATGGCGGCGCGGTGGCGCTCGGCCACCCGGTCGGCGCGTCGGGGGCGATCATCCTGGTGAAACTGATTTATGAGCTGAAGCGGACGGGCGGCCGGCATGGCCTTGCCACCCTTTGTATCGGCGGCGGGCAAGGCATCGCCATGGCTGTCGAGGCTCTGTAATCTTGCCGACGCTCCGGCCAGCCTGTGTGATCATTGCGCTGCTGGCCGGCTCTTCCGGCCGGGCGACGGCGGCGGAACTGCCGCTGATAACCTGGATGCAGGCCGATACGCCGCCCTTCCATATCAGTGAAGGTCCGCTGGCCGGGCAGGGGGTGAAGGACCGGCAATATCAGTTCCTGGCCGCTCATTTGCCGCAGTTCCGGCACCGGCTGATGATCGCCAGCGTGGCGCGCAACTGGTACGCGGTCGAACATGAGGATGGCATCTGCATCATCGGCGTTTCAAATACGGCCGAGCGCCGGAAGTTCGCGCTGTTCAGCCAGCGTCCGCTGGTCGGTTTCGGCACCCGCATCGTGGTGCGCCGCGAGCAGGCGGCCCGCTTCAAGGAGTTTCTCGATCCGCAGGGCGCGGTCGATCTCGCCAGGCTGGCGCAGTCCCCCTCACTGGTCGGCGGCTATGTCACGGCGCTGCATTATGGTGACGAAGTCACCCGCTTCATCGAGGATGAAAGCCGCGCCGCCCGTCTCGACAAATTCGTTACCCCTCCCCAGCTCTTCAATGTTCTGAAGGCCGGACGGGTCGATTACATTTTCGGCCAGCCGGTCGAGGCCACCTATTACGCCAAGGAGTTCGGCTTGCAGCCGGGCGAGCTGGCGACCTTGCGGATCACAGGCTGGCGCGATGGCGGGGGAATCAGCGTCGGCTGCTCGAAGGGGGCGGCCGGAAGCGCGGTGATCAAGGCGGTCGACGCGCTGCTGGCCGACGAACAGATGTGGCGCGACTATACCGCCCCTTACCGCGACTGGTCGGCGGACAAGGACGAGAAATGATCGAAGACGAGATCGCATCGCGATCGGGACACTAGCGCAGCACCGGCTTGCTCTCATTGTAGAAACGCAGCGCCCCGGGATGCAGCGTCACGCCGAGACCGGTGATGGCGCCGGCGGCGGTGATAGGCATCGCGCCGCGGCGCGCTTCGTTCAGCACCTGCTGTGTCTCGGGCTGCCACAGCGATTTGGTGATGCCATAGACCAGATCCTCGGGCAGCTTGCCGGACACGACGAAGGTAAGATTGACGGCGATGGTCGGCACGTCGGCGTCGACGCCGGTATAAGTGCCGGCCGAGATGCGGCTGGGCTCGAGCAGCGCATCATTGCTCCGCATCTTCTCGACCGCCGGCCCCGATATGCCGATCAGGCGGATCGGCTTGATCTTGGCCAGTTCCGCGATGGTCGGCACCGGAGCCTCGTCCATGACGAAGAAGGCGTCGAGCTTGCCGGCCAGCATGGCGTCGGCGGCCAGCGCCGAGCGGATGGTGTCTTCCTTGATGTCGCTGTCCTTGAACCCGAGCGCGGCCAGAAGCTGATGGGCATGCAGACGGGTGCCCGAACCCTCCTCGCCCAGCGACACATGCTTACCCTTGAGATCGCGCAGGGAGCGGATCGGCCCGTCGCGCAAGACCACCAGCTGCATCTGGTCGCGCGAGAGATTGGCGACGGCGCGGACCTGGTCGGATCTTTGTCCCGGCGACAGCGGCGTGTCCGCCTCGACCAGGGCGGCGTCAAGGCGCCCCTCGGCCAGGGTTTCCAGATTGGCTTCCGAGCCGGCGGTGGCCGAGGCGACGGCGATAAGCCCCGCCACGCCGCAGCCCCCATTGTGATTGCAGGGCAGGCCGGGCGGGGCGGAGATCGCGCTGGCGATCAGGCTGCCCAGCGAGAAGTGGTTTTCGCCCGGCGGGCCGGTGCCGACCCGCAAATAGCGGGCTTCGTCTCCGCCCGCGCCGGCCGAGTGGACAAATCCCAGCAGACACCAGGCGGCGATTTGAGCGATGGTCGAAATCCGCCGCCAATTCATCGAACTTCTCCCGGATTCTTTGAGGGAGGCAGGTAAGGGTTTATACTATATCGCAGAATTGCGGCGGCGAGGATCGTCCCATGCTGTCAATTCGCCTTCTTTCCGCTTTGCTCTCCGTGACCCTCCAGCTTGCGGCCGCGTCGGCCGATCCGCTGCCGGCGGAGATCTTCGCCGCATTGCCCGAGATCGAGGGGGCGCGCCTGTCGCCGGGTGGCAAGGCGGTGGCGATGATTTCCGCCAAGGGTGGGCGCCAAGGGGTGCGCATCTGGCATTCCGACGGCGAGGTCGATTGGTATATGCCGGCCGGCGGCGATCTGATCAATTGGGTCACCTGGAAGGGCGACGACCGTGTGCTGATGAGCCTGCGCGCCACCGAATTCGAACAAGGTTCCTCGAGCCAGCCGGTGGGGCTCAGCCGGCTGGTTTTCGCCGAACTGGCCAGCCGCCAGTCGATCCGCGTCGCCTTTCATGAGCCGGCGGCCTCCGGTCACATTCTGGTCATCGGCCGGGAAGCCTATCGGCCGCCCAACGTGCAGGACCGGGTGATCAGCCTGCTGCCCGGAGACCCGCAGCATATCCTGATCTCCGCCGCCAATTCCGAGGATTGGGCCCACGCCAACGCCCTGCTCGTCGATGTACGCGACGGCGCTCCGGCCCTGCTGCTGCGGTCGACCGACAGGGTGGTGAAATGGATCGCCGACGCGTCCGGCGCGGTCCGTGTCAAGACCACGCTCGACCATCGGGAGGAGAGCTCCATCCTGCTTTTCTGGGCGCGCGACGATGACCATGCCGATTGGCGGATGGTGCACCGCTATGAACTGGATGTGGGCGAACGCTTCATTCCGCTCGCCTTCGCGCCGCACGCACCCGACGATCTTCTGGTGCTGGCCGATCAGCCGAATGGAAGGCTGGCGCTGCGGACCCTGAATGTCAGGAGCGCGACAATGGGGCCGGTGCTGGCTGCCGATCCGCAATGCGACATCGAGCCGGTAGAACGCGATTCGCAGGTGGTGGGATATCGCGACTCCTGCCAAGGCCAGGAGGAAACCTATTTCGACGGGGGCTGGCAGAAAGATCAGGCGATGTTGCGCCATGCGCTGAAAATACCGCTGGTCGAGATCGTCGACCGCACGCCGGACGGCAGATATGCTCTGGTCAAAACGATGGCGTCGACTACCGCGCCGCCCGTCTTCTGGTATTTCGACCAGTCGGCGGACCATGCCAAGACCCTGGTGCGTATCGGCCAGTCTAACGAGGGTCTGAAACCGGAGATGGCGGCGCCGGCGAAGGAGGTGTCGATCACGGCGCGGGACGGTCTGGTTTTGCCGGCGTTTCTGACTCTGCCGCCGGATCATGGCGATGAACCACTGCCTTTCGTGGTGATGCCGCATGGCGGGCCGACCGCCCATGATTCGCTGCAATATGACTGGATCGTGCAATTCATCGCCAGCAGGGGCTTTGGCGTGCTGCAGCCGCAATATCGCGGCTCGACCGGGTATGGCGCCGCTTTTCAGCGCGCCGGCTATCGCCAATGGGGGGCCAGGATGCAGGACGACGTCACCGACGCCACAAGCTGGCTGATCGACCAGAAGCTGGCCGATCCCAACCATATCTGCATCGTCGGCTCCAGCTATGGCGGCTATTCGGCGCTGATCGGCGCGGCACGGCACCCCGAGCTTTACCAGGGCGCCGCCGCCATCGCCCCGGTCACCGACATGGGAAGGCTGATGCGCGACCGCGACCATTCCGAATTCGGTGACATCAATCACCGAAGGGTGATGGGCAATATGGAATCGGCCGGCGTTGTTTCACCGGTCGATCTCGCCCCGGAAATCGCCGTGCCGGTTCTGCTGATCCATGGCCGTCGGGATTTCACCGTGCCGGCGGCGCATACGGAAGCGATGGAGACGGCTCTGCGCCGCGCCGGCCATTCGCCCACGGTAGTCTATCTCAAGGATACCGATCATTTCTTCAGCGATGAGGAGGGGCGGCTGCGGACCTTGAAGGCGCTGGACGGCTTTCTGTCGGCGGTTCTCAGCGCCGCTCGAACACCACGAAGCTGATATCGGGATCACCTTCGACGCGGCGGCGGCTGGCTTCGCGCCACGGGCCGCGGTCCCAGGCGGGGAAATGCACGTCGCCCTCATAGGCGCGGTGGATTTCGGTCAGATAGAAACGGTCGGCGCGCGGCAGGGCTTCCTGGAACAGCGAGCTGCCGCCGATCACCATCGCCTCTCCCTCCCCGGATTTTGCCAGAGCGTCATCCAGGCTGTGCGCCACGGTTACGCCTTCGGCCCGGAAGCCGGGATCGCGGGTCACGATAATATTGGTGCGGTTGGGCAGGGGCCTGCCGATCGACTGGAAGGTCTTGCGGCCCATTATCACGGTCTTGCCCGAGGTCACCTGCTTGAAATAGCGGAGATCCTCGGAGATGTGCCAAGGCAGCGCATTGTCGCGCCCGATCACCCCGTTTTCCGCCACCGCGACGATAAGAGAAAGACTCATACCGCGATCGGCGCCGAAATGGCCGGGTGGGGATCGTAGCCGGTCAGGGTGAAATCCTCATATTTGAAGGCGAACAGGTCGGTGACGAGGGGGTTCAGCGTCATGGTCGGCAGCGGGCGCGGCTCGCGCGACAGCTGGAGGTCGGCCTGTTCGACATGATTGGCGTAGAGATGGGCGTCGCCCAAGGAGTGGACGAACTCGCCGGGTTTCAAACCGGTCACCTGCGCGATCATCATGGTCAGCAGCGCATAGGAAGCGATGTTGAACGGCACGCCGAGGAAAATGTCGGCCGACCGTTGATAGAGCTGGCAGGAGAGTTTTCCGCCGGCGACATAGAATTGGAACAGGCAGTGGCAGGGCGGCAGCGCCATCTTGTCGACTTCCGCCGGATTCCAGGCGGACACGATCAGGCGGCGCGAATCCGGGTTGCGCTTGATCATCTCGACCAGCTTGGCCATTTGATCGATGGGGCCGTCCGGGCCCGGCCAGCTGCGCCACTGGGCGCCATAGACCGGACCCAGATCGCCATTCTCGTCGGCCCATTCGTCCCAGATGGTGACCTTGTTCTCCTTGAGATAGGCGATATTGGTCTCGCCCTGCAGGAACCACAGCAATTCATGGATGATCGAGCGCAGATGGGTCTTCTTGGTGGTGACCAGCGGGAAGCCTGCGGAAAGATCGAAACGCATCTGCCAGCCGAACAGGCTGTAGGTGCCGGTTCCGGTGCGGTCCTGCTTGTAAGTGCCGCTCTCGCGCGCCGCGCGCAGGAGATCGAGATATTGCTGCACCTAGAATCCTTTCTTCGTCTTTTCGAGCGCTTCGGCCACCAGCCCCGCCCATAGTAGAACCCCGGCCTCGTCTCCCACAAGATCTTGTCTGATCTCGATGCCGACATGCATCAGCCCGCGTTTCTCGCCATGGGTCGGCAAGGTGTAGTCGGTGGCGTCGGTCATGGCGTAGGGCTGATTGTCGGCCACCGCCAGCCCGCTACGCCCAAGCGCTTCCCGCAGGGACGCGGCGAAGCGGCCGTCGCGATTATACATCACCGCCGCCTGCATTTCCCGCCGCTGACCCTTGAAACTGTCGGTCATGCTGTGTTGGGCGATCAGGATGGTCCTGCGGCCCTGACGCTTCCGCTCGTCCAGCAGGCTGGCTATATGATGGTGATAGGGCGTGAAGATTTCATCGATCCGCGCTTGCCGCGCGGCGGGGGAAATTTCTTGGTTCCCGGGAATGGGGGTCATTTCGCTGATGAGGGGGATCGAGCCCTCTGTAACAGGATCGCGGTTGCAATCGATCGCGAGGCGCGAATAATTTTGCGCCACCAAGGGTGCATCCAGCGCTTCGGAGACCCGCTTGGCGACGGCGAGGGCGCCGATATCCCAGGCGATATGGCGCGTCAGTTCGGACTCCGGCAGGCCAAGGCCGCCGAGTTTTTTGGGTAGCAGGCGGCTGGCATGATCGACCAGAATGACGAACTCCGAGCCTCCGTCGCGCCTGAGTTCGGTGACGGCCGGTGGTTCATCGGGAGAGAGAAGCGAAAAAGGCATGTTGCGTGCTTGGGCATCCTACCCCAAATTTCTCACAGGGCAACGGATTGCGGGCTCTTCCCATGAGTGGGTAAATGCCTTAAACACTCCGTCCCCTTCCAAGGGCGACAAAAGAGTCTCGAGGGTAGTTACATGGCGCGTCGTGAAGTTGAATCCGGTCAGAAGTTTCGTCAGCCCGAGAGCAGCGTGGTCTGGGTGGTGGTCGATCTGACGCAGGACGCCGAAGGCATAGCCCATGCGCGCCTGGTGCGTGACGGCGACGCCACCGCCGTCAAGATGATCTCTGTTTCGGCCCTGAAGGATCCCAGGCTTTATAAGCTGGTGGATGAATAATCACCCTTGCGTTTTACCCTCCGGCCCCTGATATAGTCCCCCTCGGAAGGCTGGCGATGGACGAGCCCGTCGCCAACCCGGTCAGGTCCGGAAGGAAGCAGCCGTAACGATTTTCGGTTTGGGTCACCGTCCAGTCTTCCACCTTCCGCCGCTCCGGATTTCCGCGCTTTTCTGCATTGGCGATGACTGACGAGACCAACGCTCTCCCCTATCGCGTGCTGGCCCGCAAATACCGGCCTATCGATTTCGCCGGACTGATCGGCCAGGACGCTCTCGTCCGTACTCTGACCAATGCCATCAAGACCGGCCGTCTGGCGCACGCTTTCGTGCTGACCGGCGTGCGCGGCGTCGGCAAGACCACCACGGCCCGCATCATCGCCCGCGCGCTGAACTGCGTCGGCCCGGACGGCAAGGGCGGCCCGACCATCGAGCCCTGCGGCGTGTGCGACCAGTGCCGCGCCATCGCCGAAGACCGCCATGTCGATGTGCTGGAGATGGATGCGGCGTCCCGCACCGGCGTCAACGATATCCGCGAGCTGATCGAAGGCGTGCGCTATCGCCCGACGTCGGCGCGCTTCAAGATCTACATCATCGACGAAGTGCATATGCTTTCGACCGCCGCCTTCAATGCGCTGCTGAAGACGTTGGAAGAGCCGCCCGAGCATGTGAAGTTCATCTTCGCCACCACCGAAATCCGCAAGATCCCGATCACCGTCCTGTCGCGCTGCCAGCGCTTCGATCTGAAACGGGTCGAGATGGAGGTGATGGCCGAGCATTTCACCAAGATCGCGGCCAAGGAAAATGCCGAGATCGAGCCGGGCGCGCTGGCGATGATCTGCCGCGCCGCCGACGGTTCGGTGCGGGACGGCCTGTCGCTGCTCGATCAGGCAATCGCGCATGGCGCCGGCCGGGTCAGCGAGAGCCAGGTGCGCGATATGCTGGGTCTGGCCGACCGGGCGCGCGTCTTCGATCTGTTCGACGCCGTGATGAAGGGCGATACCGCCCAGGCTTTGGCGCTTCTGTCCGAACAATATGCGGTGGGCGCCGACCCCGCCGTGGTGCTGCAGGACATGCTGGAGCTGACCCACTGGCTGACCCGCCTCAAGCTCACTCCCGATCAGGCGGGCAGCGCCGCGGTGGCCGAAACCGAGCGGGTGCGCGGGGCCGATATGGCCAAGCGCCTGTCGATGGCGGCCCTGACCCGTTGCTGGTCGATGCTGCTCAAAGGTCTGGCCGAGACCCGCGCCGCTCCTTCGCCCTTGCAGGCTGCCGAAATGGTGCTGGTACGGCTGATGTTCGCCGCCGACCTGCCGAGCCCGGCCGAGGCGGTCGAAGCCTTGCGAGGCAATCCGCCGCCCTCCGGACCGTATCATCCCGGCGCGCCGGCCGGTGGCGGAGGGGCGCATGCGGTGATGCAGGCCAGCGTCGGCGGCTCCAGCGTCGGCGCCCAGCCGGTGATGCGGGCCATGGCCCAGCCGGTCGCCGAGTCACGCCCGCTGCCGCGCAGCTTCGAAGAGGTCGTGGCGCTCTGCTCGGAAAAGCGCGAGATCGTGCTGGCGGCCAATCTGACGGCGGCGGTGCATCTGGTGCATTTCGAAGCGGGGCGCATCGATTTCCGTCCGGAACCGACCGCTCCGGCCGATCTGGCGCCCCGCCTCTCGAAGCTGCTGGCGGAATGGACGGGCCGTCCCTGGCTGGTCAGCCTGTCGCGGGAGACCGGGGCCGAGACGATCCGCCAGGCCGGCATCGAACGCGAATTGCAGAAGAAGAAGGACGCCGCCAACCACCCGCTGGTGCAGGCGATCCTTTCCACCTTTCCCGGCGCCACCATCGAGGCCGTGCGGGAACTGGCCTCCGCCGCATCGGAAGCCGACGACGCTGAGGCGCCGCTGCCCGATTCCGGCGAACCCGATTGGACTTTAGGAGAAGATGAATGAAAAACCTCGGCAATCTGATGAAGCAGGCCCAGCAGATGCAGGCCAAGATGGCCGACATGCAGGCGAAGATGGGCGAGATGGAAGTCGAGGGCGCCTCGGGCGGCGGCATGGTCAAGGTGGTCATCACCGGCAAGGGCGAAGCCCGCCGCCTCAAGATCGATCCCTCCCTGGTGGTTCCCGACGATGTCGAGATGCTGGAGGATCTGATCGTCGCCGCCTATAACGACGCCCGCGTGAAGGCCGACAGCATGATGCAGTCGGAAATGTCGAAGCTGACGGCCGGCCTGCCCCTGCCTCCGGGCATGAAACTTCCCTTCTGATGGCGGGACAGGAGGTCGAACGGCTGATTGGGCTTTTGGCCCGATTGCCCGGCCTCGGGCCGCGGTCGGCCCGCCGTGCGGCGCTGCATCTCCTGAAGAAGCGCGAAGCGCTGCTGCAGCCCCTGACTGCGGCGCTGGCCGAAGCCGACGCCAAGGTCAAGACCTGCCGGATCTGCGGCAATTTCGACAGTGTCGATCCTTGCACCATTTGCTCCGATCCGGGCCGCGAGGCGACGATCTGCGTGGTCGAGGACGTCGCCGGCCTATGGGCGATGGAGCGAACCGGCCTCTATAAGGGTCGCTATCACGTTCTGGGCGGCGTGCTCTCGGCGCTGGACGGCGTCGGTCCTGAGGATCTCGGCCTCGACCGCCTGGGGGCCCGCGTGGCGCAAGGAGAGGCGAAGGAGGTCATCCTCGCCATCGGCACCACCGTCGACGGCCAGACCACGGCTCATTACATATCGGACCGGCTGGCCTCTTCCGGCGCCGCCGTATCGGGGCTGGCGCAGGGCGTGCCGGTCGGCGGCGAGCTCGATTTTCTCGATGACGGCACCATCGGCGCGGCGCTTAGGGCCCGGCGGCCGCTTTGAAACCGTCCGTTACCTGACTTGAAGGCCTTTTTCTTGCCTTTATGTTACTATAGAAGTCTCTTTTTTCGTGTTTTCCAGGTGTCGCCATGAAGTCGGTCGTTGCCCTTTTGTCCTTGGCCTTGCTGCTCGCCGGATGCGCCAGCACCATGCAGGCCGATGTGACGCAATTCTCCGGGGCCGCGCCTCTGCCGCCCGGCCGCAGCTTCGCCGTCCAGGCCGAGCCGAACCAGGCTGGCAGCCTGGAATTCCAGCATTATGCCGGACTGGTGGGCGGCGCCCTGCAGGATCACGGATTTCATGCCGCGCCCCCCGGCGCCAACGCCGATCTGGTGGTGCTGATCCATTACGGCAATGAAGGCAACCACACCGAAATCTGGGGCGATCCCTGGGGCTGGGGTCCCGGCTGGGGCTGGCACCGCCGCTATGCCTACGGGCCTTACGGCCCCGACACCCAGAGCCAGACCTATTACGCCGAGATGCTGGAAGTGCAGATCTTCGACGGCGCCGCGTGGCGCGGCAATGTCCGCACCATGCTTTATCAGGGCCGCGCGGTAGGGGACGCCACGGTGAACGAGATCAGTGCCGCCGTGCCGGCGCTGGTCCAGGCGCTGTTCACCCATTTCCCCGGCAATAGCGGCCAGACCGAGCGTCTCACGGTGCCGATGCCGCACGTCAATGCGGGGGCCAGCTGATGGCGCTCCTCCCGATCCGGGTCGCTCCCGATCCAGTCCTGAAAGCCAAGGCCAAGCTGGTCGAGACCGTCGATGACGAGCTGCGGCAGCTGATGGACGATATGCTCGAGACCATGTATGACGCCCCCGGTATCGGGCTGGCGGCGCCGCAGGTCGGCGTCTCGAAGCGCCTTATCGTGATGGACATCGCCCGCGAGGACGAACCCAAGGCGCCGCTCGCCATGGTCAATCCCGAATTGACCTGGGTCTCGGACGAGGACGCCACCTACGAGGAGGGCTGTCTTTCCGTGCCCGAGCACTACGCCGACGTGGTGCGTCCGGCGCGCGTTCGCGTCCGCTATCTTGACCGCGAGGGCAAGAAGCAGGAGCTGGAGGCGGACGGTCTGCTGGCCACGGTGATCCAGCATGAGATGGACCATCTGGATGGCATCCTGTTCATCGACCATCTGTCCAGCCTCAAGCGCAGCATGATCCTCAGAAAGTTGCTGAAATCGCGCAAACAGGTGCTGGACGAGGTCTCGTGACTCTTCGTCTGGTGTTCATGGGAACGCCGGATTTTTCGGTCCCCATCCTCGACAATCTGATCCAGGCCGGCCACGAGATCGCCGCCGTCTACAGCCAGCCGCCGCGTCCGGCCGGGCGCGGCCATCAGCTGCGACCCTCGCCGGTGCATGAATGCGCCGAGAGCAAGGGCATTCCTGTCCGCACCCCGAAGAGCCTGAAATCGGCAGAGGAGCAGGAGTCCTTCGCCGCTTTGCGCGCCGATGCGGCCATCGTCGCCGCCTATGGGCTGATTCTGCCTAAAGCCGTTCTGGATGCTCCCCGGCTGGGGTGCATCAATGTCCATGCCTCGCTGCTGCCGCGCTGGCGGGGCGCCGCTCCGATCCAGCGCTGTATAGAGGCGGGCGACGCTCGGACCGGCGTTACCATCATGCAGATGGATGAGGGGTTGGACACCGGCGCCATGCTGCTGGTCGAAAGCATGCCGATCGGCCCTTCGATGACCGGCGGCAAGCTGCATGACCATCTGTCCGCGATGGGCGCCCGCTTGGTGGTGGAGGCGCTGAAGAAGCTCGAGGCGGGCGATCTCCCCGCGACCCCGCAGCCGGCCGAAGGCGTTACCTACGCCGCCAAGCTCATCAAGGAAGAGGGCCGCATCGATTGGCGCCGTCCGGCCAGGCAGCTGGACCGGCAATTGCGCGCCCTCACTCCTTGGCCCGGTATGTGGTTCGAATTGAAGGGCGAGCGCATCAAGCTGATCGCCGCCCTCCCGGTCGCGGATGCGGGCGCGCCGGGCGAGGTGCTGGACGACGAGCTGACCGTGGCGTGCGGCGAGGGGGCGCTGAAGTGCCAGACCCTGCAGCGCGCCGGCAAAGGAGTCATGTCCGCCGCCGAGCTGTTGCGCGGCTTCGCCATCCCGGCCGGCACCCGTTTGGACGTTATATGATTGAGCCTCTACAGGCTCGGGTCGTGACCCGTTTCAAACTGACCGTCGAATATGACGGCAGAGGCCTGGTCGGCTGGCAGCGTCAAGACAACGGACCCTCGGTCCAGCAATTGCTGGAGGAAGCCGGAGAAAAGCTGGCTGGCCATCCCGTCGCGATCATGGCGGCGGGCCGCACGGATGCGGGCGTGCATGCCAGCGGGCAGGTCGCTCATATCGATATCGACAAGGAGCTGACGGCGGACCGGGTGCGCGACGGGCTCAATTTCTGGCTGGTGAAGGAAAATCCCGCCCCCCAGGTGGCGGTGGTGAAGGCGGAACTGGCGCCGACCGATTTCCATGCCCGCTTCTCGGCCATCGGACGGCGCTATTGCTACCGCATCGTCAATCGCCGCGCCCCCCTCACCACCCTGCGCGGGCTGGCCTGGCAGGTGCCGAAGAAACTCGACGCGGCCGCCATGCATGAGGCGGCGCAGCGGCTGATCGGCCATCATGATTTTTCCAGCTTCCGCGCCGTTGAATGCCAAGCCGCCTCGCCTATGAAGACGTTGGACCGGCTGGATGTGGTCCGCGACGGCGACGAAATCCTGTTCCATGCCGCCGCGCGCTCTTTCCTGCATCATCAGGTGCGCAACATGGTGGGCAGCCTGAAATGGGTCGGCGAGGGGCGCTGGAGCGCCGACGATCTCGCCGCCGCCTTGCAGGCCCGAGACCGGCGCGCCGGAGGGCCTACGGCGCCGCCTGACGGGCTGACCCTGACCGGCGTGGTCTATCCGGACTAATTCACGCCACTGTTCACGGTAGTCTGATTGACCACCTTCTTGACCCCCGAAGTCTTCTTGGCGATCGATTCCAGATCGCGCTGCTCCGCGGTCGTATCGACGGCGCCGGTCAGATAGACGATCCCGTCCTTGGTCGAGATCTTGACCCGGTCGACCTTGAGATCGGGGCGCTGGGCGAGCATGGATTTGACATTGGCGGTGACGGTCTCGTCCGAGCTCGTGGTGCCCTGCTGCGCGCCGGCGACGGCGGTCAGGCCGGAGAGGGCGAGGACGAGGGCGAATTTGGATAATCGGTTCATGGAAACCTCCTTCTTTCTCCACCCCTAACAGGAGCTGGCGAAGAGGAGTTCCTGATTCAAAGCCGCGCGGCGATCCCGTCGATCAGCAGCGCCAGCGCCGAATCGATCACCGCCAGGGCCAAGGCGGTCGAAGCGCTGACGCCAAGCCCGAAGCGCGCCAGGAACCAGCCATAGGCGCCCTGGACGATCTCCAGCAGCAGCCAGAGCACGGCCAGCATGTCGCGATCATCGCCAATCGGGAAGAATTCCAGCAGGACGAGGGGCAGCCATATCAGCTGCAATACCGGCTGGAACCAGTTATAGGCGACCATATAGCGATAATAATTGGGCCAGACGCCGAACCAGTCGGCGATCTGCAGCACCAGCAGCGGATAGGCCAGCCAGGATATCGCATAGGCCGAGATCTGGATGGAAAGGAAGCGCAAAGCCGCTTCATTCTGCAGGCTGGCGACCTGCTGATATTCCGCCAGAGCCCAGATCGGCAGGCAGACCCCCGCCGCGGCGAAGGAGCGCCAGAAGCCTTTGCGGCTGGCGTCGAAGAACAGGAATCCGACCTGATCGAAGCGGCTCAGGCGGCGGATGCCCTGCAGGGTCAGCATGGCATCCCGAAATAGTCTTGCAGCACGGCGAGATAGATCCCGGTCAGCGCCTCGAGATCGGCCAGCGCCACCCGTTCATCGGCCTTGTGCATGCTCTGGCCGACCAGCCCGAATTCGGCTACCGGACAGGCATTCTTGATGAAGCGGGCGTCGGAAGTGCCCCCCGTCGTGCTGAGTTCAGGGGTGCGGCCGGTGACCGATTTGATCGCCTTGACCAGCATGTCGGAAAGCTGTCCGGGCGGGGTCAGGAAGCTCTCGCCGGAGATTTCCACATCGAGGTCGTACTGGCCGCCGATCGCGTCGCATTTCCGCCGGATCCAGGCTTCGATATCGGCGCCGCGATGCAGATCGTTGAAGCGCACATTGAGTTTCGCCGTGCCGCGCGCCGGAATGACATTGGTGGCGGGATTGCCGACATCGATGCTGGTGAGCGCCAAGGTCGAAGGCTGGAAATGCTCCGAGCCCTGATCCAGCGGCTCGCCGGTCACGCTGGCCAGCATGGCGACCAGACGGGGCAGGGGGTTGTCGGCCAGATGCGGATAGGCGGTATGGCCTTGGCTGCCATAGACGGTGAGCGTCGCATTCAGGCTGCCGCGCCGCCCGACCTTGATCATTTCGCCCAGTTGCAGCGGATTGGTCGGTTCGCCCACCAGGCAGAGATCCAGTTCCTCGCCATGGGCCGCCAGAAACCGCAGCACCGCCTGGGTGCCGTCGAGCGCGCGCCCTTCCTCGTCGCCGGTGATCAGAAGGCTGATCGACCCGTTCGGCCTGCCTTGCCTCAGAAGGCGCGCCACGGCGGCGGTGAAACAGGCGATGGCGCCTTTCATGTCGGCGGCGCCGCGGCCATAGAGATGGCCGTCGATCACCGAGCCCTGGAACGGCTCGACAGTCCAGCCCTGCCCCACCGG
>Ga0213872_10000498_pt1 | contig 31427 bp, 18 predicted proteins | sample VelepicomBERX_R2_FD_160071 | JGI IMG/M metagenome (GOLD analysis project Ga0213872, IMG submission 160071) | Rhizosphere microbial communities from Vellozia epidendroides in rupestrian grasslands, the National Park of Serra do Cipo, Brazil - RX_R2 | ecosystem: Host-associated > Plants > Roots >...
GCGTCGCGAGCGACCTCGAAGCGCTGCAGCGCGGCCGGGTCGTCAGCGAGTTGCGTCCGCGCCGCTTCGCTGAGCGGTCCGGTCAGGAAATCGGGAACCCCCTGCAGTTGTTGTGCGCCCACCGTGCCGAACAGATGGCCGGGATGGGTTACGAGCTTCTGCCCGGCTTCGATGTAGGCGGGGCCGCCGGCGAGGCGTGCCGTGATGTCGGCCCAGGCCTGGGCGCGCGTGGCGGGTGTCGCGCCGTCGCGACCCGGGATCGGCAAGTGCAGGAACTGCGTGAAGACCGCGTCCGTCAGGGCCAGTGCGGGGCCGGCGTAGTCCTTTCGATCGGTCTCGTGCACCAGCAAGTGCTCGAGCTGGCCATCGATCTGCGCCCGCAGCAGCTTGGCGTCGTCGGCGTCGACGAGCGTGAGCGTACCGCCGCCGTGCTCGATCGCGTCGACCTCATGCGACCAGCGGCGTAGCCGCTCGATGCGCTGGCGCCGGCCCGCTTCGCTCGGGTTCACGAGCTCGCCGTCGTGGCCCTCGATGCCGAGAGTGGTCGCGAGCATGGGGTCCTGCTGCGCCATCGAGTCGATCATCTGCTGGGCCAGCTGGGTCAGCAGTTCATGCGGAGTCGACGCAGCCTGCGCAGGCGGGGCGCCGAAGACGGCGGTCGAGAGCAGGGCGGCCAGCAGCGCCGGGCGGAAGCGGGTCATGTTGTCCTCTAGATCAAAGACTTGTCGAGGCGCTGATGGTAGACGCTTGGACGTGCTATACTGATTGGCTCACGGCGGCTGTAGCTCAGTTGGATAGAGTACTTGGCTACGAACCAAGGGGTCGTGGGTTCGAATCCTGCCAGCCGCACCAAAAACAAGAAGAGAACAACGGGCTAGATGCACCAGGCGTCTAGCCCGTTTCCATTTGCCGCCCGCCTTGTGCGGATCTCGGATGCTCTTGCAATCTGCAGTAGATGTGTCAGTTTTTCGCAAGATTTGACGATTTCTTCACGCTAACGTTGAAACAATCGGGAGCCTGCCCGTCGGCTCCAAGTTTGGTTTCGCGCGGGTACCTTCCACCCTTATCCGCCCCAATCGGCCGAATCTCCTGATGTCCCGCCAAGTTCCGACCTCCAAGGTGCCTCGCCTGATCCTGTTCCATGGATTGGCCAGCACCCCGAAAGAGTTCGGCCTGATCCAGCATCCGCTGCGCCGCCTGGGCCTTTCGATGGAATGCCCGGTGGTGCCTGGCTACAGCCACGGCTCGCTGGATTCGCAGGCGGGCTGGAGCGACTGGGTCGATGCCGGTGTGCGCGTCGTGGAAGACTCCATGCGCGACGACGCGGGGCCTTTCGTGCTCGGCGGTCTGTGCACGGGCGCGATGCTGGCCATGGCCGTGGCGGCGCGGTTGGAAACGGACGCGCTGCGAGGCCTGGCGCTGCTTTCCCCCTTGGTGTCCTACGACGGCTGGGGCCTGCCCTGGTGGTATCGGCTGCGTCCGCTGGCGTTCGCGCTGGGCATTTCGGACCTGTTCGCGATGTCGGAGCGGCCGCCGTACGGCCTCAAGAATGAACGGCTGCGCCAATGGGTGCGCAGCCAGATGGACGGCGAGGACGCGACGCTGATCGGCCCGGCCAGCGTGCCGCTTCGCGTGGTGCGTGAAAGCGAACGACTTTCGCACCACGCGGTGAGCACGATTGCGGCGCAGAAGCTGCCTCAGCTTGTCCTGCATGCGCGCGAGGACGAGATCTGCAGCCTGCGCAGCGTGCAGCAGGCGTTCAGCGCGTCGCGTGGCGACTGGCTACGCATGGAAATACTCGACAACAGTTACCACATGATCACTGCGGACAATGACCGTCAGCATGTGGCACAGTCACTGGCTGACTTCGCCTTGAACCTGCCGCAATTGCATCGGCTGGTCGAGGGCGAGACCTTGCCGGGCTGGCCTGAGCTGGCTGTGGCGACAGGGACATGAGATGAACACGATTGAACGCCTTCAAAACCTCATTCACGACAAGTTCGACGTCGACAAGAGCAAGATCGACCCGGACGGGCCGTTTGCCGACTACGACATCGATTCGCTGACGCTGGCTGAGCTGATCTTCGCCATCGAGGACGAATTCCACGTCAACGTGCCGGACTCGGCCGCGACCTCGATCACGACGCTGCGCGGCCTCGCGCAGCTGCTCGACGAACTGCTGGCCGCGCAGGCCGCATGAGCGGCGGGAGCCGCATGGCACCGCAACTCGCCCGGGTCGGCATCGCCGGCATCGGCCTGTGGAGCCCGCTCGGCCGGGATCTCGATGCGGCCTGGGCGCGCCTGATGGCCGGCGAGTCGGCCATGTCGCGCATGAGCTTCGAGGGCCTGGCGGACATCGCCGCTGCCCGGATCGAGGACGACGTCTCCAGCGTGCTGAGCAAGCTTCAGCTCGTCGGCACGGAACGCGTGAGCCAAATGGCGCTCGGCGCCGCGCGCGACGCCATCGCCGATGCGGGGACCGGTGCCTGGGCGGATGCTGAACGCGTCGGGCTCTATCTCGGCACCGGCATGGGCGGTGCCACGACGCTGGACGCCGGCTACGCGGCGCTGCACGCTGGCAAGCGCATTCCGCCGCTGTCGGTGCCGACGGGGATGGTCAACGGCGCCGCCGCCATCCTCGCCATGCATTGCGATATCCAGGGGCCGGTGCTCACCTACGCCGTCGCTTGCGCGTCGAGCGCGGTGGCGCTGGCCGAGGCGGCGCATGCGCTGCGCCGCGGCGAGATCGACGTGGCCATCGCGGGCGGCGCGGAGTCCATCCTCGCGCGTGGCACGGTCGCCGCGTGGCAGGCGCTTCGCACGCTGGCCAGCCCCGACGCGGACGACGTGGGCCGGAGCTGCCGGCCGTTCTCGCCCGATCGTGCCGGCCTTGTGCTGGGCGAGGGCGCGGCCTTCTTCGTGCTCCAGCGCGAGGAGGACCTGCAGGCCGCCGGGCGCGGCGCCAAGGCCTGGCTGACGGGTAGCGCGGTGCGCTGCGACGCCGTCCACCTGACGAATCCCAACCAGCGCGGCCAGATCGCGGCCCTGCAGCAGGCGCTTCGCTCGGCCGGCCTGGAGCCAGGCGACATCGGCTATTGCAATGCGCACGGCACCGGCACGGTGGCCGGAGATCCGGTCGAATGCGCGGCACTGCGCGCGGTCTGGGGCGACGACCTGGCTGCGCTGCGCCTGAGCTCGACCAAGGCGGCGCACGGCCATCTGCTCGGGGCGGCGGGTGCGCTCGAAGCCGTCTGGGCCGTCCAGGCGCTGCGGCGTGGCGAGGTGCCTCCCACGCGCGGCGTCACGGTGCTCGACCCGGAATGTGTCGGGCCGCGCCACGTCCTCGGCACCGGTGAGTCGATGCCGGCGCTGCAGCACTCGATCAGCAATTCGTTTGCGTTTGGCGGCACCAACGCCAGCCTGGTCTTCTCGCGGGGCGACTGACGCCCACGGCGCCATCAGTCCGATGGAAAACCCGCGTTGATGCGGCGCTGAGCCGCCAACGCTTGCCCGATACTTGCTGCCGGGCTCGAGCACCAATTGCGGGGCCCGACGCATATGCTGAGCACGGGCTTTCGCAGAAGCATGACGATGTGGATGGCGGGTGCGCTGTGCCTGGGCCTCGGGCTCAGCACGTTGGCAGCCTGGCGTCAGGCTGAGCGCAACGAGGCGCAGCTGAGTGCTGCCTTCGAGCAATTGGCTGACCGCCTCGTCGACCAACTGGTCCTGCGCACCGGGCTCTACGAATACGGCCTGCGCGGTGCACGTGGTGCGGTGCTGTCGGCCGGTCCCGACAAGATCAGCCGCGCGGTGTTCCACCGTTATGCCGAATCGCGCGACCTCGCCACGGAATTTCCCGGCGCAAGCGGCTTCGGCTACGTCCGGCGCGTCAAGCCCGAGGATGAGGCCGCCTTTGTCCGCGCGGCGCGCGCCGATGGGAAGCCGGACTTCCATGTCCAGACGCTCACCCCGCATGAGGGCGAGCGCTTTCTCGTCCTCTACCTCGAGACCGGCGGAGCCCCGGTGTCCGTGATCGGCCTGGACATCGCCTCCGAGCCGCGCCGCTACGAGGCGGCCGTGCGGGCGATGCTGAGCGGACGCGCGACCCTGTCGGCACCGGTCACGCTGGCGCCGACCCCGAACGCGATCAACCAGACCGTGCTGCTGATGTTGCCGGTCTTCGCGCCCGGCCACGCCGCCGCGACCCCGGCGGAGCGCGCCGCCGCGACCGTGGGCTGGACCTACGCGCCGCTCGCCATCAGCCACGTGCTGGCGGGCCTGGATCTGGAGCACGGCGCCGCGAGCGTGGTGTTGCACGACGTCACGGAGCAGCAGCACCCGGTGCTGTTCTTTGACAGTCGCGTCCCGTCCGCCGCATCGGCCGCATCTGCAACGGCGCCTGCCGTTGCAGGCAGCAGTGCCGGGCCGGATCTCGTGGGTGAGGCAGCGTTTGCGCCGCTGCAGGCCGTACGGGAGCGCAGCGTCTTCGGCCGGCGCTGGCGCATCGAGCTGGCGGCCGCGCCGAGCTTCTTCGCCCGCCAACGCCAGGGCGAGCTGCAGCCGGTGTCGGTGCTGAGCTGGGGCGCCGCGGGCAGCGTGCTTTTCGCGGCGCTCGTCGGCGCCTTGCGGCTGGCGCGGGAACGCCTCGTGCGGGGGCGCCTGCACAAGGCGCAGCTTGCGACCATTGTCGAGAACTCGGCCGACGCGATCATCGGCGAGGCGCTCGACGGCGTGACCATCACCTGGAACCGCGCGGCCGAGGTCTTGTTCGGGCGGCCGGCGAGCGAAGTGCTGGGCAAGCCGGCGGCCGAATTGATGCTGCCCGAAGCGCGCTGGTTCGAGGAGCGCCGCCTGCTCGGCCGCATTGCGGCCGGCGAGGCCGTGCCACCTTTCGATGGCGACTATCTGCATGCCGACGGCCACAGCGTCGAAGTCTCGATCACGGCCGGCGCCATCCGGGGCGAAGACGGCCGCGTCGTTGGCGTGGCCAAGCTCATGCGCGACATCCGCGAGCGCAAGGAGGCGGAGCGCGCGCTGCTGGCCTTCAACGAACGGCTCGAACAGCAGGTCGCCGAGCGCAGCGCCGAAGCCGAGCGTGCGCGCCAGGACCTGCAGAACGTGCTCGACTGCATGCCGGCGCTGGTCGGCTACTGGGACCGCCAGCTCGTCAATCGCGTGGCCAACCAAGCCTACTCGACCTGGTTCGGCCGCAGCCCGCGGCAGATGATCGGACGGCACATCATCGAGGCGCTGGGGCTGGACCTGTACATGCGCAACAAGCCGCACATCGAGGCGGCCCTGCGCGGCGAGGCCCAGCGCTTCGAACTCGCGTTCCCGCGCCAGGACGGGCAGGGCGTGCGCCATTCGCTCGTCAATTACGAGCCGGACATCCGCGATGGCGAAGTGCACGGCTTCTACGTGATCATCCACGACATCAGCGAGATCACCGAGCACCGCGAGGCGCTGCGCCAGGAGCGCCTGCGCCTGGCCAACATCATCGAAGGCACGCACGCCGGCACCTGGGAGTGGAACGTCAAGACCGGCGAGACGCGCTTCAACGAGCGCTGGGCCGGCATCATCGGCTACACGCTCGCGGAGCTTGGTCCGGCCGACCTGCGGGCCTGGCGCGATCGCTGCCATCCCGACGACCTCGCGGCGGCGCAGCGGCAGCTCGAACGCCATTTCGCCGGCGAGATCGAGCATTACTCGGCCGAGTTCCGCATGCGCCATCGCAGCGGCGACTGGGTCTGGGTGCTGGCGCGCGGGCGGCTGTTCAGCCGCACGCCGCAAGGCGATCCCGAATGGATGTTCGGCACGCACCAGGACATCACGGCGCGCGTCCAGGCGGAGACGGCGCTGCGCGAGGCGATGCGCCAGGCCGAGGCGGCCAGTGCGGCCAAGAGCATGTTCCTGGCCAACGTCAGCCACGAGATCCGCACGCCGATGAACGCCGTGATCGGCGTGGCCCACCTGCTGGCGGCCTCGCAGCTCGATGCCGACCAGCGCGAGCTCCTCGCCAAGCTCCAGATCGCCGGCCGTTCGCTGCTGGGCATCATCAACAACGTGCTGGACCTGACCAAGATCGAGGCCGGCGAAATGGCCGTCGAGCACCTCGCTTTCTGCCCGGGCGACCTGATGCGCGAGCTGCACCAGCTCTACGGCCCGCAAGCCGAGGACAAGGGCCTGAGTCTCGAGCTCGAAGGCGTCGACGCCTTGCCGGCCACGCTGCTCGGCGACGCGCTGCGGCTGCGGCAGGTGCTCTCCAACCTGCTCGCCAACGCGATCAAGTTCACGAGCGCGGGGCGCGTCGTGCTGGCCGTTGCGCGCGGCGAGGCCGGCGCGTCGGTCGCGGGTGAGCCGGATCGCCTCTGGCTGCGCTGGTCCGTGCGCGACACGGGCCCGGGCATTGCGCCCGAGCTGCTCGACAAGCTCTTCATGCCCTTCACCCAGGCCGATGCCTCGACGACGCGGCGCTTTGGCGGCACCGGCCTGGGCCTGTCGATCGTGCGCCGCCTGGTCGAGCTGATGGGCGGGACCGCCGGCGTCGGCAGCCGCCCGGGCGTCGGCAGCGAGTTCTGGGTGCGGCTGCCCTTCCTGACGGGCGACGAAGCACCGACCGTCGAGCCTGGGCGCATGCATCCCGGAACCTTCGGCGGGCTCGAGGTCGTCGTGGTCGAGGACGTCGAGGCGGATCGCCGTGCCATCGCGGAGTTGTGCCGCGCGCTCGGATGGCACGCGGTGGAGCTGGCCACGGGCGAGGCGCTGCGCGAGCATTTCGACGCGGTGCTGCGCGGTGGCGCCCGCCTGCCCGACGCCTTGCTCGTCGACGGGCATCTGCCGGGCATCGACGGCCTGGCCATCCTCGCCGAGCTGGCCTCGCGCGTCGCTCCGGCGCGGCTGCCGGCAGCGCTGATCGTTTCGGCGCATGAGCGCGCCGAAATCGAGGCGCGCGGCGAGGCCGACGTCGTCGACCAGATCCTGAGCAAGCCGGTGCGCGGCTCGGAGCTCTTCAACGCGGTCAACGCCTGCGTCGCGCGCCTGACGGGCACCAGCGAGCGCGTCGAGCAGGCGACGCGAACATCGGCGGTGCCGGCGCGCTGGCTCGGCGGCGTGCAGCTGCTGCTCGTCGATGACAGCGAGATCAACCTGGAGGTCGCGCGCCGCCTGCTCGAAGGCGAGGGCGCCAGCGTCACCTGCTGCAGCAACGGCCGCGAGGCGCTCGCGCAGCTGCGCGCTTCGCCAGCGCGCTTCGACGCCGTGCTGATGGACCTGCAGATGCCCGAGATGGACGGCTTCGAGGCGACCCGGCGCCTGCGCGAAGACCTCGGCCTGCGCGATCTGCCGGTGCTTGCGCTGACGGCCGGCGCACTCGGCGAGGAACGGCGCAAGGCGCTCGAGGCCGGCATGAACGAGTTCGTGACCAAGCCGCTCGATCCCGAGCAGCTGGTGCACGTGCTGCGGCGCGTCGTCGAGCGTGCGCGCGGCCAGCCGGTGCCGCTGGGCGAGGCGCTGCCGTCGTCCCCACTGCCCGCGGACTGGCCGACGATCGCGGGCATCGATGCGCATGAGGCGGCGTTGCGGCTGCAGAACGATGCTGCGCTGTTCCTGCGCATGCTCGAGCGCTTGCTGCGCGAGCATGAGCCGGCGGCCATCGTCTCGGCCGGCGCCGACCTGGATCGCACGCGCACGGCGCTGACGGCGCAGGTCCACAAGCTGCGCGGTTCGGCCGGCATGCTGGGCATGGCCGAAGTCCACCGGCTCGCCGGCGCGGCCGAGGTGGCGTTGCGGACCGAGGCCGACGCGGTTGACGTCCGCGCGCGCCTGGGCGCGATGGCCGATGCGCTCGAGCGTGTCGGGCGTTCCGCGGCAGCGGTTCTCGCGGCACAGCGCGAGGCCGAGCCCGCGGCGTCTGCCGAGGCCGCGCCCGCCCTCGACGCGCAGGCGTTGCGCCGCCTGGGCGAGCTGCTGCGCGAGCAGGACCTGGCGGCGCTCGATGTCTTTGCCGGGCTTGCGCAGGCACTGCGCGCGCGCTGGGGCGTCGAGGTCTTCGAGCCGCTGCGCGACGCCATCGAGGCACTCGACTTCGTCTGGGCCCGCACGCTGCTCAAACGTGCGATGACCCGGGCCGAGGCCTGAGCCCGAGGCTGGGGCGCCGAGCTCAGCGGAAATCGCGGCTGCCGATCGCGAGCCGGCCGAGCAGCGGCGAGAGGTCTTCGAAACGCTGGGCGATCAGATGGCTCACGCCGCCGTCGCCGCGCTGCCAGCGGCCGTGCACGGCCAGCAGGCGCGCGTGCACGATGGTGTCGCGATGGGCCTGGTAGACGTCGGGCCAGACGATGACCTGGAGGTTGCCGGTCTCGTCCTCGAGGGTGACGAACAGCGTGCCCTTGGCGGTCTGCGGCCTCTGGCGGCCGATGACGAGGCCGCAGCCATGGGCCGAGCGCCCGCTCGGGTAACGCGCCAGTTCAGCGGCATGGCGCAGGCCGCGCTCGGCCAGGCGCTCGCGCAGGATGGCCAGCGGGTGGCTGCGCAGCGTCAGGCCGGTGGAGCGGTAGTCCCACAGCACTTCCTCGTCTTCGCGTGCGGCAGGCAGCTCGAGCTGTTCCTCGGGCCGGGCGGCATCGCGCAGCAGGGGCGGCAGCGCATGCAGGGCGCTGGCCTGCCAGACCTGCTGGCGGCGGTGTCCGGCCAGCGAGGCGAGTGCGTCGGCGGCGGCGAGCAGCTGCATCTCGGACTGGCTCAGGGCCGCGCGCAGGGCAAGGTCCTGCGGGTGTGCGAAAGGACGCTCGGTGCGAGCCGCGACGATCCGCTCGGCCGCCGCAGAGCCCAGGCTCGCGACGAAGCGCAGGCCCAGGCGCACGGCGGGCTGCTCGCTGGCGGTGTCGGTGGGCGCCTCGAGCCGGCTGTCGACATCGCTCTCGCTGACGTCGACGGCTCGCACCTCGACGCCATGCCGGCGCGCGTCCTGCACGAGCTGGCTCGGCGTGTAGAAGCCCAGCGGCTGCGAGTTCAGCAGCGCGCACAGGAAGGCCGCCGGCTCGTGGCATTTGAGGTAGCTGCTCACGTAGGTCAGCAGCGCGAAGCTGGCCGCGTGCGACTCGGGGAAGCCGTAGGACGAGAAGCCCTTGATCTGCTTGAAGATGCGCTCGGCGAACTCGTCCGTGTAGCCGTTGCGGCGCATGTTCGTGATGATCTTCTCGTAGAAGCGATCGAGGTCGCCCTGGCGCTTCCAGGAGGCCATGGCGCGGCGCAGCTGGTCGGCTTCGCCGGCGCTGAAGCCGGCGGCGATCATGGCCACCTGCATGACCTGCTCCTGGAAGATGGGGATGCCGAAGGTGCGCTCGAGCGCGACTTTGAGATCCTCTTTCGGGTAGTCGATCGGGTGGCCGGCGCGGGCGCGGGCACGGTTCTTCAGGTAGGGATGGACCATGCCGCCCTCGATCGGCCCGGGCCGCACGATGGCGACTTCGACGACGAGGTCGTAGTAGTTGTCGGGCCGCAGGCGCGGCAGCATGGACATCTGCGCGCGGCTCTCGATCTGGAAGACGCCGATGGTGTCGGCCTTGCAGATCATCTGGTAGGTGGGCTGGTCGCCTTCGGGGATGGTCGCCAGCGTCCACTCGCGGCCGCGCCACTGGCGCACGAGCGCGAAGCAGCGGCGCAGGCACGAGAGCATGCCGAGCGCGAGCACGTCGACCTTCATGAGCTTGAGCGCGTCGATGTCGTCCTTGTCCCACTGGATCACGCTGCGGTCGGGCATGGCCGCGTTCTCGATCGGCACGATGCGCGAGAGCGGTCCCTCGGTCAGCACGAAGCCGCCGACGTGCTGGCTCAGGTGGCGCGGCATGTTCATGAGCTGCTGCGTGAGGTCGCGCAGCAGGACCAGGCGCGCGTCGTCCTCGGGAATCACGAGGCGCGAGGAGTGGTGGCTGTGGCCCTTGGCGAGGTGGTCGATCATGGCCTCGTCGAGGCCGAGCGCCTTGCCGACGTCGCGCAGCGCGCTCTTGGGCCGGTAGCAGGTCACGACGGCCGTCAGCGCGGCGCGCTCGCGGCCGTACTTGCGGTAGAGGTACTGGATGACTTCCTCGCGGCGCTCGTGCTCGAAGTCGACGTCGATGTCGGGCGGCTCGTTGCGCTCGCGACTGATGAAGCGCTCGAACAGGAGGGTGCTGCGCTGCGGGTCGACCGAGGTGATCCAGAGGCAGTAGCAGACGACGCTGTTGGCGGCCGAGCCGCGGCCCTGGCAGAGGATCTTGATCGAGCGCGCGTAGGTGACCACGTCGGCGACGGTCAGGAAGTAGTGCTCGTACCGAAGCTCCTTGATCAGGGCGAGCTCGTGCTCGATGCGCTCCTGCCATTTGGCCGGCACGCCCTGCGGCCAGCGCTCCTTCGCACCGGCCCAGGTCAGCGCGCGCAGGTGGTCCATGGGCGCGAAGCCCTCGGGCACGACTTCGCTGGGGTAGCAGTACTGGAGGTCGTCGAGCGAGAAGGCGCACTGCCGGGCCACGCGCAGCGTCTCGGCCAGCAGCTCGGGCGGGTAGATCAGGGCCAGGCGCAGGCGGCTGCGCAGGTGGCGTTCGGCGTTGGGCTGGAGGTCGAAGCCGCAGTCCATCACCGTGCGGCCCAGGCGCGTGGCCGTCATCACGTCCTGCAGGGCCTTGCGCGAGCGGCGGTGCATGTGCACGTCACCGGCCGCGACCAGGGGCAGGGCGGTGGCTTCGGCGAGCTGCTGCAGCCGCGCGAGCCATTGCGCGTCGCCGGCCTCGCGCAGCAGGGTCACGGCGATCCAGGCGCGGCCGCTGAAATGCGCAAGCAGCCAGCGCGCCTGTTCGAGCAGGGCTTCGTCTGGCTGCTGCGCCTGTGGTGCGAACAGGACCAGGCAGTCGTCGAGCGCGCTGGCGCGCAGGCGCGACCACAGCAGCTGGTAGCTGCCCTTGGGGCTGTCGCGCCGCAGCCGCGTGATGAACTGGCTCAGGTTGCCGTAGCCGTTCATGTTGGTGGGCAGCAGCACGAGCTTGAACAGCGGCGCATCGGTGTCGTCGCGCACGAGGAATTCGCTGCCGACGATGAACTGCAGGCGCGGCGGCGGTCGTTCGCCTGCCTGGGCCTCGTCCGCCATGCGGCGCAGCTGCACATGGGCGCGCACCACGCCGGCCAGTGAGCATTCGTCGGTCAGGGCCAGGGCGGTGTAGCCGAGTTCCTCGGCGCGCTCGACAAGCTCGTCCGGGTTGGAGGCGCCGCGCAGGAAGCTGAAGTTCGAGAGGCAGTGCAGCTCGGCGTAATCGGGCGGGCGGCCGTTCATCCGAACACTCCGTGCAGGAACCAGCCCGGCTCGGCTTCGCCGAGGCGCTCGCGATAGAGCCAGACGAGGCCGCAGCTCGCGCCGAAGTAGAGGTGGTAGTCGCGCTGCTGTCCGGCACCGGCCCACCAGCCGCCCTCGACACGATGCGGGCCGGCGATGTGCAGCAGCGGGCCGTGGTGCAGCGGCTGCTCGTTGCGCGTGTCCAGGCGCAGCGGCGGGTCGAGCAGCCAGCTGGGCTGCGGCCCGGGCGGTGCGCGCCGGGGCGTTGGCCGCGCGGGCGCCTGCGCCCAGGCGCCCCAGTCCTGCATGGCGTCGAGGCGGTGGTCCTCGACAAGGCGCGCGCAGCGCACCTGCTCGGGCCCGAGGCGCACCGACAGGCGCTCGAGCAGCAGAGACAAGGCCTCACGCGGCCGGCCGCTCTGGGCGTCGGCCAGCAGGCTGTCGCTGTGCTCGTGCAGGGCGCAGGCCTGGCCGGCCTCGAGCCGCAGTTCGCCGGCCGGCGCGTCGAGCTGGACCAGCGCAAGGTGCTCGCCGAGCAGGCGCGCGAGATGGGCGAAATCGCGCGTGGCTTCGGCGGTGTGCAGGCGCAACTGCCCGCTGCTGGCGCTGTCGCGCGGGCGCATGGCGTCGTAGTGCCAGGCCAGGGTGAAGCCGTGCACGCCGGCGTGCCGGGCCGCGAGCCAGGCGCAGAGCTGACGCAGCAGGGCCAGGGCATGGTGGTGCAGGGCCGGGGCCTGCTCGACGCGGAAGGGCAGCTCCAGCCGCGCCTCGAAGTGCTCGGGCAGGAGCTGCCATTCGTGGGCCTCGGGGGCGTCGCCATAGGCTTCGTCGAGGCTGCGCAGCAGCGCGGGCCCGAAGCGCCGCGCCAGGGCCGCGCGCGGCAGGCGGCGCACGTCGCCCAGGCGCCGGCAGCCAAGGCGTTCGAGCATGGGGCGCTGGGCGACGACGGCGCTCACGGCGGGCAGGGGCAGGGCGTCGAGCGGCGTGCCCGGCGCCGCGTCGGCGCGCAGCAGGGCCAGGGCGGCGAGGCTGGTGTCGGCCCAGGGCGACGTGCTCAACGCCAGGCCCGCCGCGGCGGCGCTGGCGTGCAGGCGTTCGATCAGGCGACCCGGGCCGCCGAACAGGCGCAGGCTGGCCTCGGCTTCGAGCACCACCACTTCTTCGAGCCGGGCCACGCGGGGAGTGAACTGCAAGGCCAGCCAGGCCGTCGCTTGCAGTTGAGCCCCGGTGTCGTCATGGGTGCAGGACGTGGGCTGCGGCAGCAGGGCGAGCCAGTGCATGGTGCGGCAAGGTGGGGGTGAGCCGCGTGGGCAGGCGCGCGGTACGCATGCGTGGCGTCAGCAGCGGGGCGAGTTGGGGCGGCGTGGCGTCCAGGGCCAGCCAGCCCTCGAAGGCCGGGCCGCGCCGCTTGAGCAGGTGGATTTCGACCTGCCAGGGCTCGCGGGCGCGCAGCAGCAGGCGCAGCGGCGCGGCCGAGGACTGGCCGGCGGCCGCCTGCGGACGAAACAGGAAGATCGGCACGCGGCTGGCGAGCGCATGGGCCTGGAGCCGGCGGATCTGCTCGGGGCGTGCGTCGCGCAGCGCGGGCAGCCAGGCCAGCACGGCACCGCCGTCGCCCGCGCGGATGGCCTGCTCGGTCGTCCAGAGCACTTGCCGGGGTGTCTCCGGGGTGATCCAGAGCAGGGGTGTGGCTGCCAGGCCTGGCAGATGCGGCGTGTGCGGCGGGTTGATCAGCAGCAGGGGCTGTTGGCGCTGTGCCAGCGCGGGGGCGAGCAGGCGCCATTCGAGTGCGCCGGGCTGCTCGAGCAGGATCTCGTTGAGCCCGCCCAGGGCCCAGCCGCCGCCGGGCAGCTCGGCATCGAGCCGCGCATGGCCGCTGGGCAGGCCGGGGTGCGAGCGGTCGAGCTCGTCGGCACGGCGCAGCTCGGGCGGCAGCGGCGGGGCGGCAACATGGGTGACGGGGGAAAGCATGGCCAAAATACTGTAATTGCATACAGTATATGAATCCAGCTTGCCGGCGCAAGAGAATCCACGCCATGAACGACGACTTCTTCACCCTTCCGGACTTCAAGCCGGACCAGGCGCTGCTCAATCTCAAGCGCGGGTTGCGCGACCTGCGCTCGCTGCAGGAGCGCGGCAATGCCTTCGAGCTGCAGGGTCAACCGGTGGTGCAGCTATCCGTCGACGAGAAGCTGCTGCACGCCAAGCTCGCGCGCAAGCCGGCGCGCAGCCCCGAGTGGGATCAGAAGACGTGCAAGAACAGCGCTGACGTCCGCGCCTTGCAGGACGAGATCAAGCGCCGTTTATTGAGGTGGACAGACGAGACTCCATGATCGCCGGGGGGCCAGCTTGGGGGCGGCGCGGCGCTCGGCCCGGGGGACCGAATACCTTTTAGCGCAGTGCCAGTTGCGCGGCTGCCTGGTCGAGCGGCGCGGTGGCGCGAAGCGTGGCGGCAGCCATATGGCTCGCAGCGGCCGGTTGCTGGCTGGCGACCAGCAGGTGCTGCGGCACCGGCGCATGCGCCGTCAGGGGCGAGAGCGGATGGCCGCTCATGGCCCATTCGGTGGCACCGCCGACAAGCCAGTGAACCTGGGCGCGGCTGATGTTGCGCAGCGAGGCGACGAGGGCCTGGGCACGGGCGTCGCCCGGCTCGCCATAGACGACGAGGTCGCGGGAGAGGTCGATGCCGGCCTGCGAGACGGCGGCTTCCAGCGCGCCGAGGTCGTGGTGCGCCAGCCAGGCGTCGAGCGCGGCGGCGTCGATGTGAAGTGCGCCGGGAAGGCCGGGCGTTCCCTGAGTGGTCGTGGCACGCACGTCCCAGGCCATGGCGCCCTGGGCCAGGGCCGTTGCGCTGTCCGCGGCGGACAAGGCATCGGCACGGGCGCCGGCGCTCGCGAAGAGTGCAGCGGCGATCAGGGCAGACAGGGTGAGCGGGCGCTTCATCATGGCCGCCACTCTAGGGATCGGCCTTCTGCCCGTCCAATACAGAGTCGCAGGATCTTTATTTCGGAGCCGAATAAGGCGCCGTGATCCGCATCGGGATCGTCACCGGTCCGTCGTTGACGAGGCTGACCTGCATGTCGGCGCCGAAGCGTCCGCACTCGACACGGCCATGGCGCGCACGGGCCTGGGCGAGGAAGTGCTCGTAGAGCCGGCGCCCGTCCTCGGCCGGTGCGGCGGCGCTGAAGCTCGGCCGGTTGCCGCCGGCCGTGTCGGCTGCGAGCGTGAACTGCGAGACGACGAGCAGCCCGCCGCCGACGTCCTGCACGCTGCGGTTCATCTTGCCGGCCTCGTCCGCGAAGACGCGCAGCTTGAGGATCTTGTCGAGCAGCTTGTCGGCCTCGGCCGGGCCATCGCCGCGCTCGGCGCAGACGAGCACGAGCAGGCCGGCGTCGATGGCGCCGACGGCCTCACCGGCGATCTCGACGGCAGCCTTGCGTACGCGCTGAAGCAGGGCGATCAAGGGTTCACGCCGAGCGCTTCCACGTCGGTCGGAAGTAACTGAATACTTGCGCGCAACCCGGGCAGGGCTTCGATGAGCGCGCGCTCGACATCGCCGCGCATGGCGGCGGCGCGGCCAAGGGTCCAGTCGGCCGGTGCGTGCATGTGCATCTCGACGAAGCAGCGCTGGCCTGCGGCGCGCGTGCTCAGGTGGTCGAAGCGCACGCTCTGGCGGCGGAAGGGCTCGAGCGCGGCCTCGATGCGGGCGAGCGCGTCGGCGTCGAGCGCTTCGTCCATCAGGCCGCTGCCGGCACGCTGCAGCAGGTGCACGCCTTCACGCAGCACGTTGACGGCGACGACGAGCGCCGCCGCCGAGTCGAGCCACTGCCAGCCCGTCAGGCGCACGCCGGCGAGGCCGACGAGCACGCCGGCCGAAGTCCAGACGTCCGTGATCAGGTGGCGCGCGTCGGCTTCCAATGCCATCGAGCGCAGCGCGCGCGCCTTGCGCAGCATGGCCAGCGCGAGGCCGCCGTTCATGGCCGTGCTGACGATGGTCAGCGCCACGCCGATGCCGAGCTGGTCGAGCGCCTGCGGGTGCAGCAGCCGCTCGACGGCGCCGGCCATGATCCCGAGGCCGGCGGCGAAGATCAGCACGCCCTCGAAGCCGCCCGAGAAATACTCGGCCTTGCCGTGACCATAGGGATGCTCTTCGTCCGGCGGTTGGGCGGCGAGGGTGAGCATGGCCAGCGCGAACAGCGCGCCGGCGAGGTTGACCAGCGATTCGAGCGCGTCGGCGGCCAGTGCGACCGAGCCGGTCCACCACCAGGCCAGGCCCTTGAGTGCGATGGTGGCGATGGCGACGGCGACGGAGAGCTTGAGGTAGGAACCGGCTTGCATGGGGCGCCATTGTGGCGGCACTTTCGGGTCTCTGCCGGATGTGCCGCGCTCCTACAATCGCGGCGACTCCAATCACACCCGCCCGCAGCATGAAAACCGATCCCGGCCCGATCAGCACCGACGTCTCGCACATCGCCCCGCGCGAGAAGGCCGAGATCCTCGCGCAGGCGCTGCCGTACATCCGCAAGTTCCACGGCAAGACCATCGTCATCAAGTACGGCGGCAACGCCATGACGGACCCGGCGCTGCAGCAGGACTTCGCCGAGGACGTGGTGCTGCTCAAGCTCGTCGGCCTGAACCCGGTCGTCGTGCACGGCGGCGGCCCGCAGATCGAGGACGCGCTGAACAAGCTCGGCAAGAAGGGTCACTTCATCCAGGGCATGCGCGTGACCGACGAGGAGACCATGGGCGTGGTCCAGTGGGTGCTCGGCGGCGAGGTCCAGCAGGACGTGGTCGGCCTCATCAACGCCGCCGGCGGCAAGGCCGTGGGCCTGACCGGTCGCGACGGCGCGATGATCCGCGCGAAGAAGCTGAAGATGGTGGACAAGGACGATCCGGCCAAGGAACACGACATCGGCCAGGTCGGCGACATCGTCTCCATCGACCCCAGCGTCGTGAAGGCGCTGCAGGACGACCAGTTCATCCCCGTGGTCAGCCCGATCGGCTTCGGCGAGCACAACGAGAGCTACAACATCAACGCCGACGTCGTGGCCGCCAAGCTGGCCACCGTGCTCAAGGCCGAGAAGCTGCTGATGCTCACCAACATCCGCGGCGTGCTCGACAAGAACGGCGAGCTGCTGACCGAACTCACGCCGCGCCGCATCGACGAGCTCGTCGAGGACGGCACGATCAGCGGCGGCATGATCCCCAAGATCGCCGGCGCGATCGACGCCGCGCGCAGCGGCGTCAACGCCGTGCACATCCTCGACGGCCGCGTGCCGCACGCCATGCTGCTCGAGATCCTGACCGAGCAGGCCTACGGCACGATGATCCTGTCGCGCTGAACGGGCCGATGCCGGCGTCCGAGCGGGCCGGTCGACGCCGGCCCGTCTGGCTTTTCGACCTCGACAACACGCTGTACGACGCGCGCGCCGTGTTCGTCGCCGTGGCCGAGGCGATGACGGACTACATCGCGCGCCACGTCGGCGTCGACCGCGCCGAGGCCGAAGCCCTGCGGCTGCGCTACTGGAAGACCTACGGCGCGACGCTGCCGGGCCTGACGCGCCATCACGGCGTCGACGCCGCGCATTTCCTGCGCGAAACGCACGCGCTGCCGCAGCTCCGGGCGCTGATGAAATCCCACGCGCGCGACCTCGCGGCGCTGCGCCGCCTGCCGGGGCGCAAATTCGTGCTGACGAACGGCCCGCACGACTACGCTCGCCGCGTGCTCGACGGCCTGGGCCTGCGCGTTGGGCGGCGCGGTGTCTTCGAGGCCATCATCGGCCTGGAGCAGATGCGCATGTTCGGCCAGGACCGCTCCAAGCCCGACGCGCGCATGCTGCGCCACGTGCTCGCGCGCCGGCGCCTCAACCCGCGCGACTGCATCCTCGTGGAGGACGCCCTGATGCATCAGAAGTCGGCGCACCGCATCGGCATGCGCACGGTCTGGATGCAGGGTTGGCTGCGCGGCACGAGCCGTCCTGAAGCCGAGGCCGACGCAACGCTGCGGCGCCGGCCGGCGTACGTCGGCCGGCGGGTGCACCGCCTGACGGAACTGGCGTCGATCCGCGCACACCGCACGCTTTGATTCAGCTAGGGCTGGGGTTTGCCCATCCCCCACGAACAAGAAAGCCTGATCTGGCTCATGAGCCAGCCAGATCGTGCCCCCGCAACCCCGGGTGGGGACCCATAACGGGCGGCAGTCCTCTGGCATCTTCCGTCCCACACGGCGATTCGTTGTCCCGCTGTGAAAGGGATGTTTCCATGTCCAGCTTCTCAGTCCTCATCGTCGAAGACCAGGCCCGGTTTCGCGACACCTTCATCCATGCACTGAACGCCGACCCGGATATCCGGCTGCTCGGCGCCGCGGTCGACCTGCCGATGGGCCGGCGGATGTTCGACCAACTGCGGCCCGACATCATGCTCGTCGACCTCGACCTCGACCTGCCAGGCGGCAGCGGCATCGAACTCATTCGCCACGCGGCCCGAACGCATCCGCAGACCGATTGCGTGGTGATCTCGGTGTTCGGCGACGACCAGCACGTGCTCGCGTGCATCCAGGCCGGCGCCACGGGCTTCCTGCTCAAGGACGATGCCGGTCACGATCTGCCCGCGCGCCTGCGCACCCTGCATGAAGGCGGCAGCCCGATCAGCCCGGCGATCGCGCGCAGCCTGCTCAAGACGCTGGCGCCGCACTCGCAGCGTGGCATGCCGACCGGCGTCCAGGGGCGCAGCGGCCCGCGCGGCGAGGAGCCCGTGGCGCTGTCGGAGCAGGAGTCGCGCGTGCTGCACCTGGCCTCCAAGGGCTTCACCTTCGAGGAGATCGCCGGCTTCCTCAAGATCTCGCCCCACACCGTGATGACGTATGTGAAGCGCGTCTACCGCAAGCTGCACGTGCGCTCCAAGGTCGAGGCGATCTACGAAGCCAGGCGCATGGGCTGGCTGCACGATTGAGCCCGCGCAAGCGTCACATGGGCTGTGCCAGAATCGACCCGCCTCCTCGGCGGGCCCGTGGGTCCGGCGTCAACCCCGAGGGAGGCGGGTAGGGCCGCGCAGCGAACCTCCCGGGGGCATCCTGACCACGCTTTGGCCGATGACAGTGTCCGACGAACTGAATGCCCCAGCCGTGCCCGCGCCAGGCTCTGCCGGCGCCTCCTCTGGAGAGATGCCATCCGGTGAAGCGACGGGGCGCAAGCGTCCCCGGCCCGGCGAGCGGCGCGTCCAGATCCTCCAGACCCTGGCCGGCATGCTCGAGCAGCCGGGCGCCGAGCGCGTCACCACAGCGGCGCTTGCCGCCAAGCTCGCCGTCAGCGAAGCGGCGCTGTACCGCCATTTCGCCAGCAAGGCGCAGATGTTCGAAGGCCTCATCGAATTCATCGAGAGCAGCGTCTTCACCCTCGTCAACCAGATCACCGAGCGCGAAAGCAACGGCCTCGTGCAGGCGCAGCGCATCGTCGCCGTGCTGCTGCAGTTCGGCGAGCGCAACCCCGGCATGACGCGCGTGATGGTCGGCGATGCGCTGGTCCTCGAAAACGAGCGCCTGGCCGTGCGCATGAACCAGTTCTTCGACCGCATCGAATCCTCGCTGCGCCAGTGCCTGCGCAATGCGGCCGAGGCGGCGGGGTCCGACACGCCCAGCGTGGCCGCCAATGCGCAGGCCTCGGTGCTCGTGAGCTTCATCGTCGGGCGGCTGCATCGCTACGCGCGCTCGGGCTTCAAGCGCGCGCCCAGCGAGCACCTCGACGCCGCGCTGCGCCTGCTGCTCGGGTAGCTGTCCTGCGCATAGCCGGCTGGCAACAGGATGCTTGCGCCGCGCCAACGCCTGAACTTCCGGCTCACGCTGCGAATCGTGCTGTTCAGCTTGCTCGTGGCGCTTGCTGCGACGCTGGTCCAGCTCTGGAGCGAGTACCGCGACGAAGTCGGCCAGTTGACAAGCCGGCAAGCCGTCCAGCCGGACCTCGGGCAGATCTACATGCGCCTCGCCGGCCGGGGTGTCGAGATCCTGCTGCTCACCGTCGCCAAGATTGCCATCGTCGCGGCGTTCATCCTGCTGCTGGTGCGTCGGCTCGTGACCGACCCGCTGGCCCGCATCGCCGGGCACTTCGAGCGCCAGCCCGAGCAGCCGCTCGAACTGGGCCGCCACGCGCCCGAAGACTTCGACGAGATCGACCACTCGCCGCCCAGCTCAGCGTCAGCTACCAGCGGCTGGCGGCCTCGCATGCGCGGCTGCTGGCCTCCGAGCGCAGGCAGGCGGCGTCGCTCGTCGACCGTGAGCGCCTGCTGGCTTTGGAAACCGGCTTCAAGCAAGCCCTGGAACGCCAGGTCGCCGAGCGTACAGGCGAGCTCGAGCGCATGGTGGAGCAGCTGCGGCATGCGCAGCACATGCTGGTCGAGCGCGAGCGGCTCGCCTCGCTGGGGCGACTGGTCACGAACCTGGCGCAGGAGATCAACTCGCCGCTGGGGGTCTGCCTGACGGTGGCCACCGCGCTCGAACGCCAGCGCGGCGAACTGCGCGCCAAGCTGGCCGCCGGGCCGCTCAAGCGCAGCGACTTCGAACAGTTCATCGACGACCTGAGCGAGGGCGGTCGCCTGCTGCACCAGAACCTGATGCGCACCGCTGATCTGTTCGCAAACCTGCGGCGCCTGACGATCGACCCGGACAGTGCGCAACGCCGCCGCTTCGATCTGCGCGAGATGCTGGCGGCCACCATCGGCATGCTTGAGCCGGTCCTGAAGCCTGGGCGGCACCGCGTCGAGCTGCATTGCCCCGAAGGCATCGCGTGCGACAGCTACCCCGGCGCGCTCGATCAGGTCGTCTCTCAGATCGTGTCCAACGCTGTGCGTCATGGCTTTGCCGGCCGCGAGGACGGCCACATCGAGATCCGCGTCGAGCGGATCGATGAAGCGAACGTCGAGTTGCGGCTCTGGGACGACGGCCACGGCATCGAGCGCGAGGCCCAGCGACATGTCTTCGACCCCTTCTTTACAGGGCGGCCGGACACCGGTGGAACGGGGCTCGGACTTCACATTGCGCATCACGTAGTAACAAGTCTTCTCGGCGGAAGCATCCAGGTGCGCTCGACGCCGGGACAAGGCACACTCTTCCTCATCCGCATCCAGACCCGTCCCGTCGCGCAGGCGGAAGGTGTGCTTCATGGAACAAGCTGACGACGATCTGCAGTTCATCATCGACGACGAACCCGCCGCGCTCAGCGTCGCGTCCAATGCCTGGCGAGTCCTGGTGGTCGATGACGAAGAAGGCGTGCACCTCGCGACGCGCTTTGCCTTCAAGGAGTTCCGATTTGCCGGCCGCGGCGTCCATTTCGAGAGCGCCTACTCGGGCCGCGACGCGCAGGAGCTGCTGGCCAAGGACCAGGACTTCGCCTGCATCGTGCTCGACGTCGTCATGGAGAGCGATCACGCAGGCCTCGACCTCGTCCGCCACATTCGCCGCGAACTCGGCAACGAGACGGTGCGCATCATCCTGCGCACGGGCCAGCCCGGGACGGCTCCGGAGCTCAGCGTCGTGCAGGAGTACGACATCAACGACTACCGCGAGAAATCGCGCGCCACCAGCGACCAGCTCCACACCTCGCTGACCGCGGCGCTGCGCAGCTATCAGCAACTGATCACGATCCAGGCGAATCGCCGCGGCCTCGAGATGGTCATCGCGGCCTCGGCCTCGCTGCTGTCGCGCCAGGAGCTTGGCGAATTCGCGGCCGGCATCCTCATGCAGATCGGCGCCCTGATCCATACGCGGCCGGATGGCATCGTCTGCGTCGCAGCCGAGCGCAACAGCCGCGAGCCGGCCGGCGCGCAGCTCGAAGTCTTTGCCGCGGCTGGCCGTTATGCCAGCCGCGTCGACGCGCCACTCGACGACCCGGCCGACGCCGCGCTTGCCGAAACGATCCGCGCCGTGCTGCGTGATCGCACGAGCCGCTTCGGCGACTCGGTCAGCTACCTCTACCTGCCGGTGACCAAGCTCGGCGAGATCGTCGTCGTCGTCAACACCGACGGGCCCATCCAGGAGCTCGACCGCAAGCTGCTCGAGCTCTTCGGCATCAACATCGCGATCGGCTTCGACAACAGCTACATGTACCGCGAGATGGAGCGCCTGGCCTACGTCGACTCGTTGACCGGCCTGCCCAATCTCAACGGCCTGGAGCGCAAGCTCGGCGAGGGGCTCGGCGCCGACAAACAGTACGTGCTCGGGTTCGCCGACATCGACAACTTCGAGGTCGTCAACGACGGCCTGGGCCGCGCCATCGGCGACCGCCTGCTGGTCCATGTCGGCGCGGCGCTCGACGCCATGCCCGGGATCGGCATCGTCGCGCGCATCGGCGGCGACGTGTTCGGCTTCGTGTTCGCCATCGGTACGACCGAGCCCGCGCAGATGCTCGGGCGCGTGTGCGAGCGCCTCAAGAAGACGGTCGAGTTCGACACGCATCCGATCAGCCTCAGCGTCACCGTCGGCGCGGTGCGCTTCAGTCCGGGCACGGCGCTGCCGGCCGCCCTGGCGGCCAACGCCGGCGTCGCGCTCAAGGCCGCCAAGCGCAGCCGGCAGGGCGGCTTCCTGCTGTTCGAGGACAGCATGAACGCCGAGCTGCACGACCGCCTGCACCTGACGGCGCGCATGGACCAGGCGCTGGCCCAGCGCGACTTCTTCCTGCTCTATCAGCCGCAGGTCTGCCTGGCCACGGGGCGCATGGTCGGCGTCGAGGCACTCGTGCGCTGGCGCGACCAGGGCAAGGTCATCCCGCCCGACCGCTTCATTCCCGTCGCCGAGAGCTCGGGCCTGATCCTGCCGCTCGGGCGCTGGGTGCTCGAGGAGGCCGTCGCGCAGCAGCGCGCCTGGGCCGAACAGGGGCTGGTGCTGCGCATGGCGGTCAACGTCGCGTCCCGGCAGCTCTTCGAGGACGAGGGCCTCGTCGACCATGTGCGGGCGCAGCTCGAGTCGGGTCGGCCGATCGAGCTTGAGCTCGAAGTGACCGAGTCCGGCGTCGTCGGCGACGCCGGCGGCAGCCTCGGCCGGCTGCGCGGCATCCACGGCCTGGGCGTGCGGATCGCCATCGACGATTTCGGCACCGGCTACTCGTCGCTGGGCCAGCTGCGCCACCTGCCGGTCCACCAGCTCAAGATCGACCGCGTCTTCATCCGCGGCATCGAGACCAACCCGGACGACCTGCACATTGCCGAGATGATCGTCGGCATGGGGCATCGGCTCGGGCTCACGGTGCTGGCCGAGGGCGTCGAGGACGAGGCGCAGCGCGACATCCTCAAGCGACTCGGATGCGATGAAGTGCAGGGTTACCTGTATGCCAAGCCGCTGCCGGCCGACGAGCTGGTCGCGTTCGCGGAGCGGGTGGGCGTGCGCGAGGCCCGCGCCTGAAGCGCGCGGTGCCGGCGGGCATCGCCGGCTAGATCAGCAGCGTCGGTGGCCAGTCGTCTTCGGGCCGCCGCTGCGCGTGTGCCAGGTGCAGCGCGGCGTCGTGCGCCGTCCCGCTGCCGGCCGTGGTCGACACCCCGTTGCTCAGCAGCTCGTGCCAGCTCGGCAGCGCCGCGTTGTGCACGTGGGTCGAGGTCTGTGCCACCGTCGATGAACCGGCCTGTGCCGTGTCCTTGGCGAACCAGACATCCGCCATCTCGTGCGTCGCGCCGTCCGAGGTCGTGTAGCTCGAGATCAGGCCGATCAGGTTGCCGTTGTCGACCTGGCTCGACTTGCTCGCGTTCAGGTTCAGCGAGGTGATGCCCAGCTGCGCCAGCGTGTAGAACTCGCCCTGGCCGAGCACGCCGTGGTTGTCCGTCGCGACCCAGACGCCGAGCTTCGAGAAGTTGGCGTCCGCGGCGCTGATGATGCCGTCGTGGTTGGTGTCCTGCGCCGCCAGCGCCTGGAAACCGTTGGCCGCGTGCGAGCCGTCGGCCAGCAGCGTGCCGGTACCGAACAGCTGCGCGCCGCTCGTGATGTGGCCGCTGCTGTCGGCCATCGCGAGGAAGCCTTCGCCACCGGTGATCCAGCCCCACTGCTGCTTGTTGCCGGTGCCGTTCATGTCGAAGCTCACGCCCTGGCTGGCCGAGAGCGTGTGGATACCATGGCCGGAAAGGTCGAGCACGATCGGCGTGGCCAGGAACATGGCGTCGAGCTGCTTGCCGGTCATCGCCTGGATGGTGTCGGTCGCCAATGCCGCGATCTGGTCGGCGTCCAGCGCAGCGATGTCGCGCGTGCTCAGGCCGGCGACCATGTCGGTGCCGATCGCGGCAATCTGGTCGGTCGTCAGCGCGTGGATCTGCACGGTGTTCAGCGCGGCCAGGTCGGCCGAGCCGATCGAGGCGAACACGCCGGTCGTCAGCGCCGCGATCTGGGCCGTCGAGAACGAGGCGAACTGATGGGTGTCGAGGCCGCCCAGAGCGTCGCTGCCGAATGAGGCGACGATGGCGGTGCTCAGGCCGTGCAGGACCTGCGTCGTCAGCACGTGCAGTTGGGCGCTTGAAATCAGGTCGAGCTGGCTCGTCGTGAGCGCGTTGAAGGCCGTGCTCGTGATGCCGAGGACCGCGCGCGTCGTCAGGTCGGCGACATCGATGTCGCTGAAGCCCTGCCATTGCACTGTGGTCAGCTCGCCGAGCTGCTGGCTCGTCATCGTGTGGATCTGGTCGGTCGACATGGCAGCGAAGTCGTCGACAGTAAGCACGCGGATCGCGCGCATCGGCAACAGGCCGATGCCATCGGATGCGAGCGCGGCGATCTGCGTGCTGCTCCAGGCCAGGATCGGCACATTGGTCAGCGCGACGATCTGCTGGGTGTCCAGCGCGGCGATCTGCGTCGTCGTCATCGCCTGGGCCTGGAAGTAGCCGAGCACGCTGATCTCGGTCGTCGTCAGCGCGGCGATCTGGTCGCTGCCGAGCAGGCCGAACTCGCTCGAGGTCAGGCCGATGAAGGCGCGCGAGCTGAAACTCGCGAAGTCGGCCGTGTTCAGCGCGCCGAGCTGATCGGTATTCAAGGCGCCGATCTGCAGCGAGTTCAGCAGCGAGAAATGGGTCGTCGTGAAGGCTTGCAGTGTGTCGGTCGTCAACGCGGCGATTTGCGCCGTGTTCATCAGCGACAGCTGGTGTGGCGTGATCGCGCTGAGCTGGCCCGCGCCAATCTGGCCGATCTGGTCGGTACCGATGCCCTGCAGCGCCGCCGTGGTCAGCGAGGCGAGCTGGTTGGTGTTGAGCGCGGCCAGTTGCGCCGCCGAAAGGCCGGCGACCTGGGTCGAGGTGAGCACATGGAGCTGCGCGATGCTGAGGTTGCGCAGGTCATTGCCGCTGAGCGCGCCGAACTGGTCCGAGCTCATCGCAGCGAGCGCGCGTGTGCTCAAGGCCGCGAAGTCGGACGGGTCCATGGCGGCGACCTGGGCCGTCGACAGCGCGGCGATCTGGGCCGGGCTCATCGCCGCGGCCTGGTTGCTGGTCAGGAAGCTGATTTCGTCGGTCGTGAACGCGCCGAGCTGGGCAATCGTGAACGCGCCGATCTGGTTGGTGCGCAGTGCGTCGATCTGCTCGGCCGAGAAGACGGAGACCTGGTCGCTATTGAGGGCGCCGAGTGCAGCATTGCTCAACGCCGCGATCGACTGCGTCTGCAGGCCGGCGAGCAGCAACGGCGTGAGGCCCTGCGCCTGGGCGGAGCCCAGCGCGTTGAGCTGCGCGCTCGACAGCGCGTTGAGCTGGCCGTCGCCCATGCCGGCGATCTGGTTCGAGTGCAGCGCCGTGAACGACAGCGGCGCGACGGCGGCGAGCTGGCCCGAGCCGATCGCCGCGATCTGGTCGGTCGCAATCGCGCCGAACTGGGTCGAGGTCAGCGCCGCGAACTGTGTCGTGCTCAGCGCGTTGAAGGTGTCGTTGTGCAGGCTGGCGATCTGCGTGACGGTCAGCGAGCGCAGCTGCGCCGTGCTCAGCAGCATCAGGCCTTCGGCGCCGATGGAGGCCAGCGCGTCGGTCGTGAGCGCGCGCAGCGCATTCGTCGTGAGCGCCTGCAGCGCGCTGCTCGCGAGGTTGCCGGCTGCGCCAGGGTTGAGTGCGCCGGCCTCGACCGCCGTCAACGCGGCTGCCTGGGCACTCGTGAGCAGCTGGGCCTGACCGCCGTTCAGCGCGGCAATCTGGGCGGTGCCAAGGACCTGGACGGCCGAGGTGCTCAGCGCACCGATCTGCTCGGGCAGCAGGCCCGCGATCTGGTCGGTCGTCAGGGCGCGCACCTGGGTCGAGCCCAGGCCGGCGACCTGCGCCGTCGTCAGCGCGTTCAGGTCGGCGTTGCCGATCGTGCTGATCTGCGTGGGCGTCAGGCCGCGCAGCTGCGTCGTGGAGAGTGCATCCCATTGGCCGGCATTCCAGGCATTGAGCTGGTCGCTGCCGAGGCCGGGGAGGGCGCTGGAGGCGATGCCATGGACAGCATCGGTGCTCAGGACCGAGATGTGCAGCGAGTCGAGACTGCGAAGCTGCTGGCTGACCAGAACGGCGGTCTGCGTGCTCGTCAGCGCGGCGAACTGGTCGGTCGTCAGGGCCTCCAGCTGCGCGCCGCTGAGGCTGCGGATGAATGCGGTGGACAGGCCCGAGACCTGGTCCGAGCTCATCGCCGCCAGCGTGTTCGAGCCCAGGCTCTGCAGCTGCAGCGTGCTGAGCGCGCCGACCTGCGCGCTGTTCAGTGCGGCGAGGTCCAGGCTGCTCAGCGCGGCAAGCTGGTTGGCCGAGAGGTGGCGCAGCTGGTCGGTCGTGAAGGTGGCGATCTGGTCGGTCGACATCGCCGCGATCGCGGCCGAGCTGAGCCCCAGCACGGTGCTGCTCTGCATCGCCTCGAGGTCGTCGGTCGTGAACGCGCTGACCTGCGCGGCCGAGATGCCGGAGAGCTGGTTCGAGCGCAGTACGCCGATCTCGTCCGTCGTCAGGGCCGAGAGCTGGTCGGTCGAGAAGCCGCTGAGCTGCGACGAGATCAGTGCCGACACGCCGTGCGTGCCCAGCGCGACGATGTCGTCGGTCGTCAGCGCCGTGAGCTGCACGCTGCTGAGCTGGCGCAGCTGGGTCGTGGCGAAGGCGCCGATCTGCGTCGGGCTGAGGTTGGCGATCGTCGCCGTGCCCAGCGTGTGGATCTGCAGGTTGGTCAGCTCGGTGATCTGCCGGGTGCTGAGCTCCTGCAGCGTTTCCGAGGGCAGGGCGGCCAGCGCCGCCGTCGACAGCGAGGTGATGACGCTGCTGCCGAAGGCTTGCAGCGCCGACGATTCGATCGCGACGAGCTGGTCCGTCGTGATGCCGAAGGCCTGGTTCTGCGCGATGGAGCCGAGCTGGTCGGACGTCATCCCATCGAGCTGGTCCGAGGTCAGCACGCGCAGCTGCGAGGCGAGCAGCGAATGGATCGAGTCCGTGCTCAGCGCCCCGACTGAATCGGTGCCGAGCAGCGGCAGCTGCACGGTGCTCAGCGCGCGGACCTGGGCCGCCGACATCACCGAGACCTCGGTGCTCGTGAGCCCGGCGAGCGCGTCGGTCGTGAGCTTGTTGATGCGGTCCGGCGTGACGGACGCGAACTGCTGCGTCGTCAGGCTGCCGAGCTGGGCGGTGCTCAGCGCGTTCAGCGCCGCCGTGCTGATCGTTCGGATCGTGTTCAGGCTGATGGCCTGCACGTCCGGCGTCGTCATCGACTGGATGTTGCCCGCGGCCAGGTAGCCGATCGAGCGCGCCGACAGCGTCGAGACCTGCAGCGTCGTCAGCGCCCCGACCTGGCTGGGCGTGAACTCCAGCCATTGCGCGGCGTTCAGCCCGGCCAGCTCGGCGGACGTCAACTGCGCGATCTGGTCCGGTGTCAGGGTGGTGACGTCGATGGCCATCGTCGGGCGGGGGCTGGACTGGGGTACCTCAGAAGCGCAAACCCCGGGGCGGGGCCCCGGGGTGTTGCTGGACTATCAGATCAACGGTGTTCCGCCTCCGAAGCCCTCGTCCTCGGGCTTCTTGTGCAGCATCGCATGGGCCATCAGCAAATCGTGCTGATGGGTGGTCGCGTCGTGTGGCGTGACCGCCGCGGTGTGCATCGTCTGCGTCACCTGCGTCGTCGCCGCCGTGGCCGCTGCCACCGTACTGCCGTCGAGCACGCTGTGCGCCGGTCCGGCCAGCACGTCGCTGAGGCTCGGCGTACTGGACGCCGTCGCGCTCGCCGTGCTTGGGTCGGCCTTGGCGAAGTAGACGTCGGCCATTTCGTGCGTCTTGCCGTCGGAGGTCGTGTAGCTGGAGATCAAGCCGATCAGGTTGCCGTTGTCGACCTGGCTCGACTTGCTCGCGTTCAGGTTCAGCGACGTGATGCCCAACTGCGCCAGCGTGTAGAACTCGCCCTGTCCGACCACCCCGTTGGTCTCGGTCGGCACCCAGACGCCGAGCTTCGAGAAGTTCGCGTCCGCGGCGCTGATGATGCCGTCGTGGTTGGTGTCGTACTGAGCCAGTGCGACGAAGCCGTTCGCTCCCTTCTCGCCGTTGGCCAGCGTCGTGCCGGTACCGAACAGCTGGGCGCCGCTCGTGATCTGGCCGTTCGGGCCTTCGACCGCGAGGAAGCCTTCGCCGCCCGTGATCCAGCCGTACTGCTGCTTCTGGCCGTTCGCGTTCAGGTCGAACTCGACGCCATGGCTGGCCGACACGGTGTGGATGCCTGCGCCGGAGAGGTCGAGGACCAGCGGCGTGGACAGGAACATCGCGTCGATCTGGTCGCTCGACATCGCACCAGTCTGGTCCGACGTGAACGCGCTGACCTGCGACATGCTCATGTGGCCGAGATCGTAGGTGCTGAAGCCGTGGATCTGGTCGGTCGTGAACGCGACGATATGGTCGGTCGTGAGGCCCGTGATCTGGTAGCTGCTCAGCGCGTGGATGTCGTCCGTCGCGATGCCCCGGATCTCGTCCGTCGTGAAGCCATGCAGCTGCGTCGAGGACAGCGCCGTCATCTGCGTCGTCGTCAGGGCGTGGATGCTGTCGGTCGCGAAGGCCGAGATGTGCAGCGTGTCGAGCGACTGCAGCTGCTGCGTCGTCAGGGCGTGGATGTCGTCCGTCGTGAACGCGTGGAGCTGATCCGTCCCCATCGCAGAGAAGGCCGCCGTGCTGAGCGCATGGACGCCATCGGTCGACATGGCGTGGATGCCGTCGGTCGTGATGCCGATGAACTGCGAACTCGTCAGGCTGCTCCACTGTGTCGACGTCATCGCATGCACGTCGTCGGTGCCCAGGGCGTGGAAGTCCGCCGATGCCAGGCCCACGATGCCGGCCGTCGTCAGGACCGAGATCGCGTCCGTGTGCAAGGCCGCTACCTGGTCGCTGGAGAAGGCCTGGAGCTGGATCGAGGTGAAGGCCCTCGCGTCGTCCGTCGTCAGCGCGCCGAGCTGATCCGTGGTCATGCCGACGATCTCCTTGCTCGTCAGCGCCGCGAACTGCACGGTGCTCAGCGCATGGATGGCGTCGGTCGACAAGGCGTGGATCTGATCCGAGCCGAACGCCGAGATCTGCGTCGAGCTCAGGGCCTGCACTTCGTCGGTATGCAGGTTCTTGAGCTGGTCGGTCGCCAGTACCGCGATGTCCGCCGTCGTGATGGCGTGGATCTGGGCGCTTGTCAGGACGTTGAGGTCGTCGGTCTTGAAGTGGCTGATCTGATCGGTCGTCAGCGCGGCCATGTCGACGGTCGACAGGGCACGGGCCTGATCGGTGCCGAGAGCGTTGAGCTGGTCGGTCGACAGAGCCGCCAGCGCCGTGCTGGTCAGCGCCGCGACGTTGTCGGTGGTGAGCGCGACGACCTGGTCGGTCGTCAGACCCACGAGCTGCTTGCTCGTCATCGCCGCGAACTGCACCGTGCCCAGCGCGTGGACCGCATCCGTCGACAGCGCATGGACCTGGTCGGAACCCAGGGCAATGACCTGGGTCGAGCTCAGGGCCTGGACTTCGTCGGTGTGCAGGTTCTTGAGCTGATCAGTCGCCAGTGCCGCGATGTCGGCCGTCGTGATGGCACGAACCTGGGTGCTCGACAGGGCGTTGAGATCGTCGGTCTTGAAGTGGCTGATCTGGTCAGTCGTCAGCGCCGCCATGTCGACGGTCGTCAGGGCACGGGTCTGGTCGGTGCCCAGGGCGTTGAGCTGGTCGGTCGACAGCGCAACCAGACCCGAGCTGGCCAGGGCCTTGACGTCGTCGGTGGTGAGCGCCACGACCTGGTCGGTCGTCAGACCCACGAGCTGCTTGCTGGTGAGCGCAGAGAACTGCACCGTGCTCAGGGCGTGGACTGCATCGGTCGACAGCGCATGGATCTGGTCGGAGCTCAGCGCCGCGATCTGGGTGGAGCCCAGGGCCTGGACTTCGTCGGTGTGCAGGTTCTTGAGCTGATCGGTCGCAAGCGCGGCGATGTCGGCGGTGCTGATGGCACGGACCTGCGTGCTCGTCAGGGCATTGAGATCGTCGGTCTTGAAGTGGCTGATCTGGTCAGTCGTCAGCGCGGCCATGTCGACGGTCGACAGGGCACGGACCTGGTCGGTGCCGAGAGCGTTGAGCTGGTCGGTCGACAGCGCGACCAGAGCCGAGCTGGTCAGGGCCTTGACGTCGTCCGTGGTGAGTGCCACGACCTGGTCGGTCGTCAGGCCCACGAGCTGCTTGCTCGTAAGGGCAGAGAACTGCACCGTGCTCAGGGCGTGGACATCGTCGGTCGAGAGCGCATGGATCTGGTCGGAGCTCAGCGCCGCGACCTGACTGGAACTCAGGGCCTGGACTTCGTCGGTGTGCAGGTTCTTGAGCTGATCGGTCGTCAGCGCAGCGATGTCCGCCGTCGTGATGGCGCGGACCTGGCTGCTCGACAGGGCGTTGAGGTCGTCGGTCTTGAGGTGGCTGATCTGATCGGTCGTCAGCGCAGCCATGTCGACGGTCGCCAGCGCACGGACCTGGTCGGTGCCCAGGGCGTTGAGCTGGTCGGTCGACAGAGCCGTCAGCGAGGAGCTGGTCAGGGCCTTGACGTCATCGGTGGTGAGCGCCACGACCTGGTCGGTCGTCAGGCCCACGAGCTGCTTGCTCGTGAGGGCAGAGAACTGCAGCGTGCTCAGGGCATGGACGTCGTCGGTCGTCAGGGCGTGGACCTGGTCGGAGCTCAGCGAGCCCACCTCGGCCGAGGTCAGGGCCTTGATCTCGTCGGTGTTCAGCGCCTTGAGCTGATCGGTCGACAGCGAGCTGAACGCCGTCGTCGTCATGGCCTTGACGTCGTCGGTGGTCAGGGCGACGACCTGATCGGTCGTCAGACCCAGCAGTTGCTTGCTGGTGAGCGACGCGAACTGCACCGTGCTCAGCGCATGGACGTCGTCGGTCGACAAGGCGTGAATCTGGTCGGAACTCAGGGCGACGACCTGGGTCGAGCTCAGGGCCTGGACTTCGTCGGTATGCAGGTTCTTGACCTGATCCGTCGTCAGCACGGCGATGTCCGCCGTCGTGATGGCACGGACCTGGGTGCTCGTCAGGGCGTTGAGATCGTCGGTCTTGAAGTGGCTGATCTGATCGGTCGTCAGCGCGGCCAGGTCGCCACTGCTCAGTGCACGGACCTGGTCGGTGCCGAGAGCGTTGAGCTGATCGGTCGACAGCGCGACCAGAGCCGAGCTGGTCAGGGCCTTGACGTCATCGGTGGTGAGCGCCACGACCTGGTCGGTCGTCAGGCCCACGAGCTGCTTGCTCGTGAGGGCAGAGAACTGCAGCGTGCTCAGGGTGTGGATGTCGTCGGTCGACAGGGCGTGGACCTGGTCGGAGCTCAGCGCGGCGACCTGGTTGGAGCCCAGGGCCTGCACTTCGTCGGTGTGCAGGTTCTTGAGCTGATCGGTCGTCAGCGCAGCGATGTCCGCCGTCGTGATGGCACGAACCTGGGTGCTCGTCAGGGCGTTGAGATCGTCGGTCTTGAAGTGGCTGATCTGGTCGGTCGTCAGCGCCGCCATGTCGACGGTCGACAAGGCACGGACCTGGTCGGTGCCCAGGGCGTTGAGCTGGTCGGTCGACAGCGCGACCAGAGCCGAGCTGGTCAGGGCCTTGACGTCATCGGTGGTGAGCGCCACGACCTGGTCGGTCGTCAGGCCCACGAGCTGCTTGCTCGTGAGGGCAGAGAACTGCAGCGTGC
>Ga0213872_10000499_pt1 | contig 31417 bp, 29 predicted proteins | sample VelepicomBERX_R2_FD_160071 | JGI IMG/M metagenome (GOLD analysis project Ga0213872, IMG submission 160071) | Rhizosphere microbial communities from Vellozia epidendroides in rupestrian grasslands, the National Park of Serra do Cipo, Brazil - RX_R2 | ecosystem: Host-associated > Plants > Roots >...
GGTTGGGTTGTCAAGAGATGGCTCGGTTTCCGGCGCGATAATGACGGCTTACGGACGCCAGAAGAGCAACAGTCCGAACAAAAGCAGCCATAAGAAATCGAGGTAGTGCCAAAAGGCCCCCACTCCCTTTGCGACGGCTTTCGTCTTCATCTGGTACTTTGGGCCGCCCGCCGGCTCGCGCGTACGAATCAGCAGATAGGCCAACCCGGCGAGCCCCAGCAGAATATGCAAACCATGCAGCCCGGTGAACAGGAAGATAAACCACGAGTGCGGATTGTATGCCAGCACAACCCCGGAGCGCAGGATCTGTATCCACGCCGCGATCTGCCCCAACAGGAAAAGCACCCCAAGGCCGGTCGTCCAGGTCGCCAGGCGAAAGAACCCGGCCTGATCGTTGCGCGCTAGTCTGCGACGCGCGGTTTCGAAGGTCACGCTGCTGGCGAACAGCAGAGTTGTCGTACCCCACAGGACCGCGGGAACGTGAATATGCCCCCAAAACCGGTTGTATTCCGAGCGGACGACAAACACGGCGATCATCGCGCCAAACGTCATCGTGACTGTTGCCAGAACAACGATGACGGTAATCAATGAGAGGGAGTTCAGGTCGCGTTCTTGGGCGACCGTGTCAGTTGCCGAATGCACTTCAGTTACTATGATGCCTCTCCGGCCTGCTGCCGTATCCCATCGAACGCGGTTTCTGCTGTAGATTAAGGAGATATGCGCGCGCTCGCTTCTCGTGCGGTTCTGTATTTTATCGTTCTTTCATGCGGCATTTCGGCGTTTTCGAAGGCCGGCCCAGCCACCGACAGCCGGTTGCACGGCGGCTTCCGCAACGCAACGCAGGCGGGCTGGATTTTCGTACATCTCGAAGGCACTCCCTCCGCTATCGGTTTTCAGCACGGTTACCTTTTGACGCCTGAGATCGAAGACGCTAAGGCTGCCATCGAGTTGAGCCTTACGCATGAGGTAAAGCACAACTGGGCAGACCTGCGCGTGGCCGCCGAGAAGGTGCTTTGGCCCGGCGTGCCGCAGGAATACCGGGAAGAGTTGCAAGGGATCGCAGACGGCCTCAAAGCACGTGGCTCGAAGCTGGACGTCACGGATTTGCTCGTCATGAACGCCTCCCTCGAGCTGCCGTACTACTATGACGCGCTGGAGCGGCGTCAGGGCAAGCCGGGCGATGTCAAAATCGGCGAACACTGCAGCGCCTTTGTCGCCACGGGCAGCTATACCAAAGACGGACGAATTGTCATCGGCCACAACATCTGGACAGATTATGTGACCGGAAGCCGCTGGAATATGGTGTTCGACATCGTGCCCGCTTCCGGGCGCCGCTTTCTCATGGACGGTGTACCCGGACTGATCCACAGTGGGGATGATTTCGGCATGAACGATGCTGGCATTTTGATCACCGAGACAACTATTTCCAATTTCCACGGATTCAAGGAGCAAGCCACTCCGGAATTTGTCCGCGCGCGGAAGGCGATGCAATATGCGGAGTCGATAGACGATTTCGCACGCATCATGGAGCAAGGCAATAACGGCGGCTATGCGAATTCGTGGCTGGTGGGCGATCGCAAAACGAACGAGATTGCGCGCCTGGAACTGGGGTTGAAGTTCGTCACTCTGGAGCGTACCAGCGACGGCTATTTCGTCGGTTCGAACTTTCCCGTCAATCCGCAGCTGCGGGCTGCTGAGACAGATTATCCGAATGATCCGAATTTCGGAGATGAAACCCGGCACCGCCGCTGGGAACAACTGATGGCGGAGAACAAGGGCCGCATCGATGTGGAAGCGGGGAAGAAATTCGAGACGGATCACTACGATGTGGTTACCAAGGAGTTCGATCCAAGCGAACGGACGCTGTGCGGGCACATCGACCGTTCGAGCCGTGGGATGAAAGGCTGGCAGGATCCATACGCACCGGCAGGCACAACGCAGGCAAAAGTGACCGACAGTGCGATGGCGGAAAAGATGTCTTTTGCGGCCGGAATGGGCCATCCCTGCGGACTGGAATTTCACGCCAAGCAACATCTCGCTGCGCATCCGGCATTTGCGTGGCAAGCGAGCGAACTCCAGGATCTCAAAGCCAACTCATGGATCGTTGTCGCGGCGCAATCAGGGCCGGAAAGCAAGTGAGAATCGAGCGGCGCGCGCGCCACTCCGTTTCAGGCGCATTCTGCCCATAGCCATCTCGCGTGTAACTCAACGCTCCCTGGCAAAGTCCATTTTTCGCTGCAGTCTTATTGGAGAAACATACAAAGATGGTAGAAACAGTTGACGTCGAAGCGGATGTGCGCAGAATCGTTTCCGGAATCAGCGGTATACCGGAGGACTCGGATGCGCAAGCGGATCTGTACCTGGATCTTGGAGTCGCATCCGTACACGCGCTGCAGCTTTTGACGGAACTGGAAGAGCACTTTGAAATCCAGATACCGGACGACGACTTCGTGGAAGCGACATCGATTGCCAGGCTCACCCAGTTAGTCGGACGTCTCACGAAAGCCTAGCTGTGGTTGATCGTACGAATGGAAAATCCCTTCGCTCGGGATTCTTGCGCCATGCATCGCTGCGGCCCGATGCACCCGCTGTAGTCGTGCGTGGCGCGACGCGATCCTACGGCGAATTACAGGACACCGCAAGCCGCTGGGCAAACGCGATTCTGGGCGCATCAGCGCGACCGCCGGAACGCATGGGCGTGTTCGCTTACCGCAGCGACGTCGCGTATGCCGGGACATTGGCGGCACTGTTCGCAGGCGCAGCGTTTGTCCCGCTGAACCCAACGTTCCCGCCCGACAAAACGCGCGCGATGATTGCGCAGGCCGATCTTGACGCGATCATCATCGACAGGAGCTGCGCGGCGCACATTACGAACGTGCTCGCGGGAATGAGTGTGCCGCTGCTGCTCACTCCCGAATTGGAATCGCCCCGTTTTGAGGCGGTGGATATTCCGGTGCTTGATGCGGCGGAACTGAAGCGCACGGCAGCCCAGGGCAACATGCCGCCGCTCACGGGCGAGGACGTCGCATACCTTCTTTTCACGTCGGGAAGCACGGGCGCACCCAAAGGAGTGCCTGTGACCAACGCGAACGCGGTCTACTTCATGGAAGTGATGTCGGAGCGTTACGGCATCACGGAGAACGATCGCTTCTCCCAAACTTTCGATCAGACCTTCGATCTCTCGGTCTTCGATCTGTTCATGGCCTGGAGCAACGGAGCCTGCGTACACTCGATGTCGACCATCGAGCTGCTGGCGCCGACAAAGTTCATCAACAGGAACGAGCTCACAGTCTGGTTTTCCGTGCCCTCGCTGCCGGCGCAAATGATACGGCGCAACACACTGACACTCGCGAGCATGCCGAGCCTGCGCTGGAGCCTGTTCTGCGGCGAGCCGTTGCCGGTCCGTACCGCACAGCTCTGGCAGGCAGCGGCGCCGAACTCGATTGTCGAGAACCAGTACGGGCCAACCGAGTTGACGATCGCATGCTTCGTGCACCGCTGGGATCCGGAGAAATCGCCCGCGATCTGCCAGAACGATGTGGTTCCGATCGGCCGTCCCTATCCGGGATTAGCCGCGCTGCTCGTCGATGAGAATCTCAAGCCGGTGCCGCACGGGGAGCCCGGTGAACTGTGCGTAACCGGCCCGCAGACGAGCCCGGGCTATTGGCGCGATCCGGTGAAGACAGTTGAGCGCTTTGTGCAACTTCCCGTGTCGGAACATGAGACGCGGCGCTTCTATCGCACAGGCGATCGCGTTGTACGGCTCGACACCGGGGAATATATTTTTCTCGGGCGGGCCGATTATCAGATCAAAGTACTCGGACACCGTGTGGAATTGGGCGAAGTGGAAGCGGCGCTGCGCTATGACACAGTAGTCGAGCACGCGGTGGCTCTCGGCTGGCCGCTGAATCAACTCAGCGCAGAAGCAGTGATTGCCTTCGTGTCCGGCACCTCGCTCGATGAGCAGAAATTACTCGAGCGCGCAAGAGAGGTGCTGCCGCCCTACGCAGTTCCGCAAAAACTGTTTCTCGTGGACCACATGCCCTTGAACGCAAACGGCAAAGTAGACCGGCGCGCCTTGCAGCAACAGGCGGCAGACTTCAAACTGGAAGCGGTAAAGCGATAACTAAACAGCCACTACGGCGGGTGCCTTGGGCTGTAGGCTCATTACCTTGCGAGCCGGATTTCCGGCGACAACGGTATTGGCAGGCACGTCGCTCATCACATAGGCACCGCTGCCGACTACGCTGTTTTCGCCGATGGTCACGCCCGGAAAAATAACGGCGCCGCTACCGATCCAGACGTTATCCCCGATTTTGACCGGCCGAACGTCTTCGACATTGGCGGGCGCGCCCGCCCGGCGGAGATCCGGATCAAGCGGGTGGCCAGGGGAATCGAAGATGGTTACGAAGGGCGCGAGGCGGCAATGGTTGCCAATAGAGATCTCTTTGCCGATGGTGAATATGCAGCCGTGACCGATGCCCGAGTTGTTGCCCACCCGAAGGGTAGGATTCGGACTGTAGCGGACCGCAAACGAAAAGTTGCACTTGCCATCGACGATCACGTTGTCGCCGAGAACAATGTCGCCTTTGCCCTGCACCCAGTGAATAAAGACACCGGTATGCAGGTTACGCCCATAACTCCGGCAGTAAGCCTTAAACAGCGGCTCGCAAACAAAGACCCGATAAAGCGTGTACCAGAGCTGCCGGACGCCAATGAAGACCAGGAGCACCGGCCGAGCGATCACCCGCGGTGCAGGAACGCTGAAGTTCAGCACCGCGCGGCGAAAGCGGCGAACGGTCACTGCTAACCAATGGTCCGATGTAGCGAATGAACGGTACAGCGACATAGAGACTGTTCTTCCCTATTGTTGCAGCGAATGCAACTACGGTTACAGGCAGATTTGCCGCCGCTTCGCGAACAGGAGGCCAGTTCCGTTAAGAGGAAGCGGTTTCGCCTGACGAGCGCGCGGCAGCATCGAGGCGCGCCTGCGCTTTCGCGATGGCGTGGTTGGCGGCTTCCGAAGCGGGCGCGTCCTGCGCGGATCTCAGAGCATCGTGAGCTTCGTCGAGTTCACGCCGCGCGGCGGCAACGTCGATATCGTAACTGAACTCAGCGTGATCCGCGAGCACGCGAACGTGATTCTCGAACACTTCGACAAAGCCGCCGTCTATGGCAAGGAACTGCTGGCGGTCGTAACGGGTGTAGCTGAGAACACCCGGGCCGAGCGCGCTTAGCAGGGGAGCGTGCCCCGCCAGGATGCCAAGCTGGCCGTTTCTGCCGGGCAATTCGGCCTGCAGCACCTGCTCATCGATGAACAGGCGCTCAGGCGTGGCGACTTCAAGCTGAAAGGTATCTGGCATATTGCGACACGCTTATCACATCTGCATGCGCTGTGCGGCTTCGACCACGTCTTCGATGTTGCCCTGCATGTAGAAGGCCTGCTCGGGAAGACTGTCGTGCTTGCCGTCTACGATCTCCTTAAAGCTGCGCACGGTGTCTTCGAGCTTGACGTACTTGCCGGGGCGGCCGGTGAATTGTTCGGCCACGTGGAACGGCTGCGAAAGGAAGCGCTGAAGCCGGCGCGCGCGGGCTACGATCTGCTTGTCTTCATCGCTCAATTCATCGATACCGAGGATGGCGATAATGTCCTGCAGGTCTTTAAAGCGCTGCAATGTCTGCTTGACGCGCTGGGCCACATCGTAGTGCTCCTGGCCGACGATGTGGGGATCAAGAATGCGCGACGTGGACGCGAGCGGATCGACCGCCGGATAGATACCGAGCTCGGAGATAGCACGAGAAAGGTTGGTGGTCGCGTCGAGGTGCGCAAACGTAGTGGCCGGCGCGGGATCGGTGAAATCGTCAGCGGGAACGTAGATCGCCTGAACGGACGTAATGGAGCCGCGTTTGGTCGAAGTAATGCGCTCCTGCAGGTCGCCCATCTCGGTAGCCAGGTTCGGCTGATAACCGACGGCCGAGGGCATGCGGCCCAATAGCGCAGATACTTCGGAGCCGGCCTGGGTAAAGCGGAAAATGTTGTCGATGAAGAGCAATACGTCCTGCCCTTCCTCATCACGGAAATACTCAGCGACAGTGAGACCCGTTAAACCCACGCGCAGGCGCGCGCCGGGTGGTTCGGTCATCTGGCCGTAGACCAAGGCAACCTTGGACTTCTGCCAATCGTGCGGGTCGACGATGCCGGCTTCCTGCATTTCGAGCCAGAGGTCATTGCCTTCGCGGGTGCGCTCACCCACGCCGGCGAACACCGAAACACCGCCATGTTTCATCGCGATGTTGTTGATCAGCTCCTGAATGATGACCGTCTTGCCGACACCGGCGCCGCCGAAAAGGCCAATTTTGCCGCCGCGGAGGTAGGGCTCGAGAAGATCGATGACCTTGATACCGGTCTCGAACATTTCGAGCTCGGTGGCCTGTTCTTCGAACTCGGGCGCAGCGCGATGAATGGAGGCGCGCTTCTCGGTTTGCACCGGACCCATGTTGTCGACCGGCTGGCCGAGCACGTTCAGCACGCGGCCGAGGGTCGGCTTACCGACGGGAACGCTGATGGGCGCGCCCGTATCGAATGCCTTCATGCCACGGACGAGACCGTCGGTCGGTTCCATCGCGATGGTGCGGACGCGGCCTTCGCCGATGTGCTGCGCGACTTCGGCGATGATGTCCACTTTGATGGGAACGTCGAAACCTTCACTGGTAACGCGGATGGCGTTCATCAGTTTTGGAACGTGCCCTTCTGCGAACTGGATCTCAATGGTCGGACCCGCGACTTGTACTACGTGCCCTTCGGCGACAGCCTGTGTTGCCATAAAGTACCTTCTTATTCCTTTGGGCGCTAGCCTAGGGCGGCAGCACCGCTAACAATTTCAATGATCTCGCGCGTAATGCTGGCCTGACGAACACGATTGAGGGTCAGGGTCAGGTCACTGATTACGTCACCGGCATTCGAGCTGGCAGCGTCCATCGCGGTCATGCGCGCGGCGTGATAAGCCGAGATGGATTCGAGCAACGCACGGTAGATTTCCAGTTCGACGTAGCGCGGCAGCAGAGTGCGAAGAAGCTCTCCCGGCGGCTGCTCGTAGATGTAGTCGATCTGCAGGTCGGCGTTTTCCGGCAGCTCGACCGGAAGAATTTTGCGCAGGCGCAGATTGGGCGCCATAACGCTCTTGAACTCGTTGAAGGCGAGATAGACAGCGTCAGTCTCGGCGTCGCGGTACCGCCGGATCATTTCATCGGCGATTTCAGCAGCCTGATGGTATTTCGGCTTATCCACGATACCGACATGCTCGCCCGTTAAGTTGAAGTTTCTACGACGGAAATAATCGCGCCCCTTGCGGCCAATGGCTTCAATGCGCAGCTCGGCGGCGTGGTGCTCATCGACAAAACGTTGAGCCATACGGAACAGGTTGGAATTGAAGGCGCCGGCGAGGCCGGTATCGCTCGACACCACAATCAATTGGATGCGCTTTTCTTCGCGAACCTGAAGCAGCGGGAGATCGGCGGTTTCTTCCGTGCTTCGCGCGGCAGCGGCGACGTTGCGCAGCACTCGTTCCATGATCCCGGCGTACGGGCGCGACGCTATGGCTTGTTCCTGGGCGCGGCGCAGCTTAGCAGCCGAGACCATTTTCATGGCCTTGGTAATCTGCTGCATGTTCTTGACGCTGCGTATGCGGCGCCGCAAATCGATTAGGCTAGGCATGGACTAAACGTGATCCGCTGGAGGGCGCCGGCTAGACGCTCAGGGTCGTGTTCTGCTTCTCCGTGGAGGCTTGCGCAGGAACTCCGTTGCTCGCGGGCGAGCCGGTGCGTCCCTCGGACGACTGCGGTTTTGTCCCGGCGGGACGCGCAGCGGAGGCCGGCTGGAAGAGTTTCGAGAACTCAATCAACGCGTTCTTGAGTCCGCCCCGGATATCGTCATTGAGCTCTTTCTTTTCGCGGATCGCCTTCAGGAGGTCTGACTTGCGGCCGTCGAGAAAGCTGTAAAGTTCGACCTCAAAGCGGCGAATCTGATCGACCGGAAGATCATCGAGAAAGCCATTGGCGCCGGCGAACAGGATGGCGACCTGTTTTTCGACCGGAATCGGCGAATAGGGCGGCTGCTTCAAAACTTCCACCCAACGTTTCCCGCGGTTGAGCTGGTCCTGGGACGCCTTGTCCAGGTCGGAGCCGAACTGGGCGAAGGCTTCGAGGTTCCGGTACTGGGCCAGTTCGAGACGCAGGCTGCCGGCCACGGAGCGCATGGCTTTGATCTGGGCGCTGCCGCCGACGCGGCTGACCGAGAGGCCGACGTTGATGGCCGGGCGGATGTTCGAGTTGAAGAGGTCGGTTTCGAGGTAGATCTGGCCGTCGGTGATGGAAATGACGTTGGTCGGGATGTAGGCGGAGACGTCGCCAGCCTGCGTTTCAATAATGGGCAGCGCGGTGAGCGAACCGCCGCCATTGGCATCGTTGAGCTTGGCAGCACGCTCCAGCAGGCGGCTGTGGAGGTAGAACACGTCACCGGGATAGGCTTCGCGTCCGGGCGGGCGGCGGAGAAGCAGCGAGATTTCGCGATACGCGGCAGCGTGCTTCGAAAGATCATCGTAGATGCAGAGGGCGTGGCGCTTGGAGTCGCGGAAGTACTCGCCGATGGCGCATCCGGCGTAGGGCGCGATGTACTGCATTGGCGCCGGGTCGGAAGCCGTAGCGGCGACCACGACGGTGTAGTCCATGGCCCCGTGTTCTTCGAGGATGCGGACAACCTGTGCGACGGTGGAGCGCTTCTGGCCGATGGCGACATAGATGCACACCATGTCCTGGCCCTTTTGATTGATGATGGTGTCGAGCGCGACAGTGGTTTTGCCGGTCTGGCGGTCACCGATGAGAAGCTCGCGCTGGCCGCGGCCGATGGGCACCATGGCATCGATGGCTTTGATGCCGGTCTGGACCGGCTCTTTGACGGGCCGGCGGTCTACGACGCCGGGCGCGAGGCGTTCGAGCGAGTTGAAGCCGGTGGTATCGATATCACCTTTGCCGTCGATTGGATGACCGAGCGCGTTGACGACGCGACCGACCATGGCTTCACCGACCGGGATGGACATAATGCGTCCGGTGCGGCGGACCTGATCGCCTTCCTTGACGTTGCTGTAGTCGCCGAGCAGCACCGCGCCCACCTGGTCTTCCTCGAGGTTGAGGGCGATGCCGACCGTTTCCCCGCCGAAATCGACGAGTTCGCCGGCCATGACATTCTGCAGCCCGTAGAGACGAGCGATACCATCGCCTACGCTGATGATAGAGCCGGTCTCGGATACGTTCGCGACTGCGTCGAAGTTTTCGATCTCGGAGAGCAGCACTCGCGAGATTTCATCTGCTCTGATTTGAGCCATACGTTCTTAATCCTTATTAAACACGCGAGAACAGCCGCTGGCGCATGCTCTCGAGCTTGCCTCGGAGGGTAGCATCGTACTCCATGGAGGCGACGCGCGCACGGACGCCCGCGATCAATGACGGATCGACTTCATAATGCGCCCGAACGTACTTTCCGGTTTTCGCACCGAGTGCGCGCTCGATATCCTGGCGCTGTTCTCGAGTAAGTTCCTTCGCAGACGCGATTTCGGCGGGGATCCAGCCGGTCCGCTCGTCGGCAATCAATTGAAAGTGCTTGTGCATAGCCTCGAGATCGCGAGACCTGCGGTGCGAGATGACAACCAGCAGAAAATTCCTGATCAGGCGATGGAGGCCTAACTCGTCGACCAAACGGGCGATCACCGCTTCCTTGCGGGGCTTGGTTACAGCCGGCGAAAGAAGGACGATCTGCAGATCTTTCGAACCGGAGATGAGCTCCGATGCCGCCTTGAGCTGGGCGGTTGCGTCCGTTGGCGAAAGGCCGGAATTGGGAGCAAACACGGCATCCGCGAGGGCGTTGGCGTAGTGGGAAGCGAGGGCACCCGGCATTTAATTATTCCCTCGCTCGACCAAGTGCACAAAATCCTGGATGAATTCCTCCGGCTCACCGCCAGGAAACGCATCCCAGAGCCGGCGCTCCGCCACACTGAGGGCGAGCTGGGCCGCATGACGGCGGACCTGGTTGGCGCCCTGCTGGCGCAGCGCGTCGATCTCATTCAGCACATTGCGGTGGATGTGATCCACCTCTTCCTGCGCTTCCTGTCTGAACCTCGCGTGGTCGCGATCAAGCTCTCGCTGGGCTTCCTCGCGTAAGCGGCGGACCTCTTCGGCAAGCGTAGCCATTTTGCGATCGATCTCAGAATAGCGGTAATCCGCTTCGAGCTTAAGGCCGGTCGCGTCTTCAATCGCTTTTCGAATATCCGCCGAACGTGCATTGAAGAAGCTGGGCGAATAGCGGGCTATGGCGTAGCCGAGCAGGATGGCAAAGATGCCAAAGTTGATGATCTTGTACTTGCCCACCCGATCCATAGCGGCGGTTTCCTGGGGCGAGGGCTCCTGCGCACGCAAGTGGACGGCGCCTGCAAACAGGAATAAAGCGGTAAAGAGGCACAAGGGAGCGAGGCCGCGACGGACTGCCCGAAAGAATGGGGCGCTTTGGCGCATCATGCCGCTCTCCGTGCGAGGAGGGTGTTGACGATCTTACTACTAAGGGCTTCTACCCGGGCATCGAGCTCGGACTGAGCGCGTTCGACTTCCTTTGCAATCTGCCCGCGGGCGTCCTGGATCTCGGCGTCGGCTTGGGCTCGGGCTTTGGCGACAGCCTCGGCCTGCTCCTCAGACCAGCGCCGACGGAGGGCTTCGTGCTCGGCGTGGATCTGGGCGCGAGCGATCTGCAGAGCGCGTTCAAATTCAGCGTTCTTTTTCTCGGCTTCCTCGAAGGCACGCCGGGCGAGTTCACGCACTCCTTCGGTCTGACGGCGACGCTCTTCGAGCACGCGGGCGAGCGGCTTAAAGAAGACGTATTTCAGATAAAACGTCAGAAAAAGGAAGAAAACGGCGGTGGGCACTGCTTCAAGCAGCAGGTCAGCGAGGGCCTTTAGCGTTGCATCCATGCAGAGCTGATATAGGGAAGGAATCGCGCAGCTCGGGGCTCAGAAAACAAGCGCACTACGACCGTGTAACGAACGTCCCTAAAGGATTACGCTAGCATAGCGGATTTCTAGGGGTCAACGAACCGGCTGGAGAAAGATTAAGCCAGTAGATTCAGCTCACGCGATAAACATCTCTATATGTAGCACACGCGCCGCGCCGTTTTCCTCCCAGGGTAAGTCCTGGTTTTCCCCAAAGCGCTAAATCCGTGTACACTAGGGAGCAGGTAAACCATTTGACTTCTTTTGTCTCTGAACCCCTGGCGCGGGTCAGCGCCATCCGCTAGTCCGGCATGTATCCACCAAGAAACTTCCCGCCTCGCCGGCCTAGAATCCGAGAGAACGTTAACGAAGCGATCCGAGCACGCGAGGTGCGTGCTGTCTTTCCGGACGGATCCGTAGAGATCATGCCCACGCCTGCGGCCGTCCGCAAGGCGCAAGACATGGGACTCGACCTGATTCTGATCGCGCCCACTGCAGAGCCACCCGTGGCAAAGGCCATGGACTACGGCCAATGGCAGTATGAGCAGAAAAAAAAGCAGCATGATGCCAAGAAAAAGCAGCATGTCATCCAGGTAAAAGAACTAAAATTCCGTCCCAATACGGATGACCACGACTACGAATTCAAGAAAAATCACGCCATCCGGTTCCTCAAAGAGGGAAACCGCGTCAAAGCCGTAGTGCAGTTCCGAGGACGTGAAATTGCGCACGTCGATCTTGGCAAGAAGCTGCTAATGCGCTTTGCAGAGGACCTGAACGGGGTCGGTGCGGTGGAGGGGCAGCCACGCCTTGAAGGCCGCAACGCACACGTGATCATCAGCCCTGTCAAGGCGACCGCCAGCTCGAAAGAAAAGCAAAAAGAACAGGGCCAGGGCCCGGCACAAGCGGCGGCGAACCCAAATCCGGCTTAGGAGCCCGCGGCGGGCTGAATACCTGCCCAACTGCCGCCTGAAAGGCGGCTGCAGCCAGGATTGGCTGCCCCACTCCCAAAATATTCTTCCTCGAATTTTGGGTAAGTTGAAAATTCGAACCCATTCGGAACGGGCTGCACGGGCGTGCTCTGCTTGATCTTTGCGCTTTCGTCCGCAGCGATGCGCGCAAGCCGATCCCGCTGGAGCTCGCGCAGCATGGCGGTATCCTTTTCGCGCTGCCGGCGGAGCCGGTTTTCCTGGATGCTCAGATTGTTGAGCTGACGTCGGTAACCGAGGAAGACGTGTGCGTCAATTAGCGACCGGCGCACGGCCTGATCCTCTTCAGCCGGGAATTGTTCCACGGCTTCGATGCGGCCGATGGCATAAATGCCAGCTTCGAGGGCCGGAATACGAAGAAGCCGCCATTCGGTGTCCGCGAGGGATTGGACCAGACGGCGCTCCTGATCGGTTTGCGGCTGCCATTCGGCGGCGAAGGCGGCGATCAGAGCGGAATAGGCCGCGACATCATCATCGGGCAGCAGGACCGTTTGACCAGTTAAGCCGGTTTTGACTGCGGTCAGCGAAGATTTGGCTTTGCCGGCTTCGGTCTTGGGGCCGGAGGACAGTTGTGCGTTGGCGCGATTTGCCTGTAGCTGGGCCTCGGATACTGAGGGCTGCGTTTCAGCCCTGCGGGCGAGCTTTTTTTCGCGGCGTTCCTGGGCTCTGCGGATTTGGCGGGCAGTCATGGGCGGCTCCAAAAATGGATTGGCCCGCAGCAGGTGGATGCCCGCTGCGGGCCTGACTGACGCTAGCACATGAACGGAAATATACGAACTTCGCTGCTATGAGAGATAGCGGTTAAGTTGCAGATTCGCGGAAAGAAACAAATTTTCGGGATGCTTGTCACCGGCTCATCACACACAACCCTGGGCATAACTGGCGTGGATGTCGAACGAGCTTGACCGCTTGAGAGACCGGCTTATGGCCATGGCTGTCGTCGCCATGGAAAAGGCGGACGCCGGACTTGAAATCCTTTAATCAGCTGGGCTTCGAAGCATTGCCCCCGGTCCCGCCACTATGCTAAAAACAGGACACTATGGAGGCCATACCCATCACAGCACGCAAGTACACCAACTTCGATGACATCAAGGCGGACGAATACCGCTATTGGCAAAGTCGCCCTGTGCATGAGCGGATGGATGCGATAGAGGAACTGGTTCAAACTGCCTATGCGCTCAAGGGGTGGGAGATCGAACCTGATGTACCAAGACTACAAAGACCTTTTGTCCGCCTTCCAGTCCCATGGCGTTAGATACCTCGTCGTGGGAGGCTTCGCGGTTGGCTTTCACGCGCAACCGCGCTTTACCAACGATCTGGACCTTTTCATACAGGCCGACCCTGCAAACGCACAAGCGGCGTACGCCGCGCTTGCCGAGTTTGGCGCTCCGCTGCAAGAAATCCGCCCGGAGGACTTCACCGACCGCAGCAGCTTTTTCCGTTTTGGCCGTGAGCCGCATGGCTTCGATATTCTTCCGTCCATTCCCGGCGTCGACTTTGAAGCTGCATGGCAACGGCGGGTTGAAGGGGTGATCGACCCCGCGACGGGCTTCAAGGCGTTTTTTATTTCGCGCGAAGACCTCATTGCTTCGAAACTCGCGTCGGGACGCAAGCGCGACCTTATGGACGTTGAAGACATTCAAGAGGCCGCTGAGAGCCAGCACTCAAAGCCTGCAAAAAAATAGCCGCCCGAGGGTGCACCCGGAAGCGGCCCTAATCAGTGAACACGCAACCGGCTTTACTCAAGCGTGGGCGAGAACATCGAAGACACTATTAGCTAAAGGTAATAAACAATAACGTTCATGTCCCGAACCAGCAGCAAGTTTTGGAATAGCTGAAAAACTGCTATCTACGCTGCGCACCGTTCCCACTTGGTTGTTCCTCGGCCTTGCCGCCGCGTGCGCTGTCGTTCTTTTCTCTCCTGAGTTCGCGTCCATACACTTAACCGATTTAAGAAAGCAGTGGGGTGCGTACATCGCCTTATTCGGGATAGTGGCTTCGTCGCTCGGTGTTTTCCGTATCGCAGAAGTGTCATTCAAGGCCGCGCTGGGTTCTTTAAGGAGAAAACAAAGCCGACGAGTTTTAAAGTTTTGGCTGGGGCCGTCTCAAACCAGGCTGTGGGGTGCCACACAACAGGTCGATGGGCGATTTGTTTCTCAAGTCTCAGTCTCACTGGATGTTCTCAATACCTCTCATCTGCCTATCTGCATCGCCCGCGTCGAAATCGCTAAGCCGAAATGTCCGGATGTAATTAGTTCGAGCTTTTTCTTTCCGAGCCATGATTACCACACCGCCGACTACGAGACGATTGATGCGTACGAAACTGCTACAGCTCAAATCCACATTACGGCCAATGGGCTGTTATCACATTCTGAAGCCCCTATTCCTGTCAACATCGCCGTATTTGACCATCAAGGAACGCGGTACCTGATTAAGGGCGTCGTTTGCGGTCCAATTCCTAAGCCAGCAGCCTGACCTCGTGTGACCACATTTAAGCATGATTACCTGTAAAGTGCATCTGAGTGGCGCTGGTTATCTTCATGACGCAACACTCCCGCCGTGCCGCGCGTCGGCGAGTCCATCTGGTTCAGCGATGATGAGAGAGAAACACACGGGATTGCGTACAAGGTGGAAAACGTCATGTACGCGTATCACGGCGGCGAGGTTCAATTCTTTGTAAAGCGCGAACCGACACTGTTTTTCAAGCAGTGGGGCGACTGACCTTATCTGCGTTTCAGAAAGAGTAAGTTTCGGGATGATTTTTTTTAAGGCCCATAAACAAAGGGTTTACCAGTCCCGAAAGTCTGTCCCAAAATGATGCAATGAAAACTCACGGCGCTCAGGAAAGCGGGGTGCAGAACGAGTTGATCGCCTGGAAGCTGGACCGGCCAGCCGCAGCTCGCGCGGCCTGATCACCATGCCGGACGACTTATGCGATCGAGGCGTCAAATTCCGATCGTTGACGGAAGCGAGCGGCAGTTAGAGGCCGACAGGCCGCGCCATGTGGCAAATGCCTAATAAGCGGCTCTTCACACCCGGCTCATCACCACCAACCCTGGCATATAGATAGAAGGTAGAGCGAAGGCGAATGAATCGAGTTGCGCTGGTGACGGGCGCTGGGAGCGGAATTGGGCGGGCCGTGAGCCTGGCTTTGCACGCGTCCGGATGGGATGTAGTGATGGCCGGCAGAACAGGGTCGAGGTTGAATGAGACGGCGGCGATGGCGAAGGCGACCGGTTCGAGAACGGTTGTGGTGCCCACCGACGTCAGCGAACCCGAAGCGGTGGCGGCGCTGTTTGGCAAGATCCGCGAGGAGTTTGGGCGGCTGGATCTGCTGTTCAATAATGCCGGTGTCAACGCACCGGCTGTTCCGATTGAGGAACTGAGCTACGAACACTGGCGTGAAGTCATAGCGGTGAATCTGACGGGAGCCTTCCTGTGTGCGCAGGAGGCGATCCGACTGATGAAGACACAGCAGCCCAGAGGCGGGCGAATCATCAACAACGGCTCTATTTCGGCGCACGCGCCACGACCAAACTCCGCGCCTTATACAGCCACCAAGCACGCGATTACCGGTCTCACGAAGAGCCTCTCGCTTGATGGAAGGCCCTTTGATATCGCCTGCGGGCAGATCGATATCGGGAATGCCTCGACCGAGATGACAGAGGCGATGACAGCCGGAGTACTACAGGCGAACGGCAGCAGAGCGGTAGAGCCACGCATGGACGTGCAGCATGTGGCCCAGGCAGTGCTGTATATGGCCGGGCTTCCGCTAGATGCGAATGTGCAATTCCTTACTGTTATGGCGACCAAGATGCCGTATGTGGGGCGTGGATGAGAAGCGCCGGGATCCGATTCAGGACGCGGCTGTCCCATAAACGCGACACCGCTGGACGGGGAGGCGTCAAAGGCCGGCAGAAATACGTAGAATTCGATTTGGCAAACCAATTGCGCAATGCTCTCCGGGAGAATCTCATGAGCGATCTCATGCGGGATGTTCGCTATACAGCGCGGGTATTGTTGAGGACTCCGGCGGCGACGGCCATTGCCGTTCTTGCGCTCGCGCTGGGCATCGGCGTAAACGCATCCTCCTTTATCAGCACGAGCGCGTTGATTCTTCACCCGCTGCCTTATCCGCGGCTGGATCGCATTGTGACCGTTTGGGGAACGCTGCCGAAGCTGCAGACGGAGCGAAGTCCGCTGGCGCCGGCGGATTTCATCGACCTCAAGAATGAGAGCCACTCGTTCGAGCAACTCGCAGCTTACCGTGAATGGAATGCGGCGCTGACCGGGACAGGCGATCCCGAATGGGTGCAAGCGACGGTGGTGACGCCGGGCTTCTTCCGCGTGCTTGGCACGGGCGCCCGGCTGGGACGCACCTTCGCGGGGGATGAGAGCGACGCATCCCCGGCGAGAGTGGCAGTGGTGAGCCAGGGATTCTGGAAGACGCATCTGGCGGGATCGGCGGATGCGGTGGGCAAAGCGATTTCGCTCGACGGGAAGAGTTACACCGTGATCGGCGTAATGCCTGCCGAATTCAACTATCCGCTCCAAAACGAGATCTGGGCGCCGCTTACGCTGGACGCAGCCGAGCAGCACCAGCGCGCGGTGCATAACCTGATGGTACTGGGCCTTCTGAAGCCAGGCGTAAGCGCGACCGAAGCCAGCAGGGAAGCCGCGGCGATTGCTGCACGGCTAGCGCAGCGGTATCCGTCGACGAACGAAGCTCGCAGTATAGTGGCAGCTCAGCTTCGCGAATCGAGCGACCAGGTGACGAACCATTTCCTCCTCACGCTGATGGGCGCGACCTTTTTCGTGCTGCTGCTCGCGTGTGCAAATGTCGCAAACCTGCAACTGGCACGCGCTGCGAACCGGCAGAAAGAAATAGCGGTGCGGGCAGCGCTCGGGGCAAGCCGGGCCCGGATCGCGCGGCAGTTAGTCATAGAAAGCCTGCTGATCGCGCTCGCCGCGGGCGGAATCGGGCTTCTTCTCGCGAGCTGGACAAGCGACGCGCAGCGGCCGTATATCTCGCCCGGAGCATTGAGGGTTGTGCCGGGACTCGCGAATATGCACGTGGATTCGACCGTGGTGATGCTGACTTTTGCGGTGTCCATCGCGGCAGCGTTGCTGTGCAGCCTGCCGGCCATTTTCCAGCTTGTGATGCGGCGGATGCGGGCGGATCTGCGCGATGCTCTGCAGGAACGCGGCGGCAGCCAGGGAGCGCTTCCGGGCCAGAATCGTTTGCGGTCGGTGCTGGTTGTGTTCGAACTCGCCATGGCGTTAGTGATGCTGGTGGGAGCGGGCCTGATGGTGAACACATTCCAGCGCCTGCTCGACCGTTATCAGGGATTTGACCCGAAGAATCTGCTGACGATGCAGGTGTCACTGCCGGCGACTGCGTACCCAGGCGGAGCGCAGATAACGTCGTTTTACGACCGGGTGCTGCAGGCGCTCAAGACTGTTCCGGGCGTGAGAGCAGGAGCGGTTTCCTCGAGCGCCGGACCTGCGGAGCGGCTCGTGATTGAAGGACGGCCAGAGCCCCGGGCCGGTGAGCCGAGGCCTTACGTCAAGGCCGTGAGCGGCGAGTTTCTGGAAGCCATGCGCATCCCGCTGCTAAGCGGGCGCTTTCTTTCGGACAGGGATCGAGCGACTACACCGGGCGTCGTGGTGGTGAGTGAAAGCATTGCCCGCCATTACTGGCCGAATGCCAGCCCGGTAGGCAGGCGCATTCAGCTCAATGGGCAATCGGGATGGCTGACAGTTGTCGGTGTGTGCCGGGATGTCATCGATGACTGGTTCAGCGGGCAACCGTCTCCGGCGGCGTATGTTCCCTACACGCAACATCCCAGCGCTTCCGGAGTGATCCTCCTCCGCACAGCGGGCGACCCGATGCAGGCGGCGCCGGCAGCGCGCGCAGAGATCCGCAGCGTCAACAAAGATTTGCCGGTTTACGACGTCGAGACGATGGAAAAGGCGATGGCCGACGAGCGCGGAGGAGTTCACGCCGCAGCTTCCACAATGACGGGATACGCGATTATCGCTTTGCTTCTGGCGACTACCGGCATTTATGGAGTGCTCTCCTATTTCGTGGCAGCGCGGACGCATGATATCGGCGTGCACATGGCGCTAGGCGCAAACCGAGTGGACATTCTCAAAATGACGATGCGGAGAGCCGCCGTATTGACTGCGGCGGGCCTTCTCATCGGGATACCGCTCGCGGTATTGCTCACACGCGTGATGGCGAGCGCGCTTTACGGAGTAGTGCATCTGGAGCCGATGACGTTCGGCCTGTTCGCCGGCGTTCTTGCGCTTTCGGCGCTGCTGGCCAGCTATCTCCCGTCGCGGCGCGCGACACGCATCGATCCAATGAAGGCTTTGCGGAGCGAATAGTCTGCGTACAAACAGCAAGCCGTGGCTAGAGTTGGCTGGCTCTCAAGACGCAGGATTATATGTATGAAGAAGACTCTAGATATTGACGACGAGCTCTTCAAACAGGCTAAATTGGCATGCGGTGCGGCTACCGATACCGAGATTGTTCGTTTGGGTCTCGAGGCACTGGTGCGCCGCGCCGCTTACGAGCGCCTTCGAACTCTCCGTGGAACTGAGCCTCACGCACGAGAGGTTTGCAGGCGTCGCAAAAAGGCGTCTGCTAAACGCAAGATCGGCTGATGGTTTTGGTCGTGTAGAGAGCGAACTCTCGTCTAGTGCGGCTGGGACTACCTTGAGCGCCGTGGCTTGAACCGAATGCGCGCTCCTCGACAGATGCGGTCTGTAAAGGCGGCTGCCAGGATTGGCTGCCCCACAACGAGATGCTAAGCATGAGCTGGTTCAAGCTGCCAACCACCGTTCCGGGCTAGAATGGCGCAAGTGCTACGCGTACGGCTGTTGCATTGGAAAGCCGCGGAGGCTGCGGTAACCAGAGATGTCCTGCTCCGGGCGGGATTCCGGGTGGAGTATGACGAGACGTTCCAATCGGCGCTGATGCGGAAGTGGCGCGAGGATCCACCAGCGGCGTTTGTGATCGATCTTTCGCGGCTGCCGTCGCAAGGGCGCGAGATCGCGATTGCGCTGCGGCAATCGCCAAAGACCCGACAGGTCCCCATCGTCTTCTGCAATGGCGCGCCCGAGAAAGTGAAGCTGATCCGTGAAGTTCTTCCCGATGCGACTTACTGTGCGGGCGAGGAGTTAGTCAAGACCGTGAAGCATGTACGGCCTGTGCAGTCGCCGGTCAGGCCGTTGGATATGATGGACCGCTACGGATCGCGGACGACCGCCCAGAAGCTTGGCATCACAGAGGGAAGTACGGTTGCTGTTATCGATCCGCCAGGCAACGTAAGTACCATGCTCGGCGTGCTGCCGCGCCGGGTCGAGTTTGTTGAGCAATGCGGGGCCGTGACGCTGTGCTTTGTTAATTCCCCGGATGGTCTGCGGGCCGATCTGTCTCGCGTGCGCAGCCTGGCAGCGAGGACGAAACTTTGGATTTTGTGGCGGAAGAAGAGCGCTCCCGGTCATGAGGGAGTAACGGAACAGCTAGTCCGGGAAACAGGGATCGGTTTAGGGCTGGTGGATTACAAGATCTGTTCGATTGACAAAACCTGGAGCGCGATGCTGTTCGCACGAAAGAAGTGAGATATGGAAGAACGAGCCGACGAGTTACAGCAGGCGTTTTTGACGTTTTCGCGCGAGAAGTTGAAAGACGAGTACTGGCCGAGGATCTGCGCGTGCATTGAGTCGCTCACGGAAGAGCAGATCTGGTGGCGTCCGAACGAGACGAGCAACAGCATCGGAAATCTGCTGCTGCACTTGAACGGGAACATGCGGCAGTGGATTGTGGCGCCTCTGGGCGGCGTGGCAAACACGCGGAATCGGGATGCCGAGTTCGCGGAACGGCGGCACCTTGACACGGCCACACTACGGAGCGCGCTGGACGAAACACTCGAGGAGTTCGATCGCATTCTGGCTCGATTGACGGCAGCGGACCTGCTCAAGACCTATACCATCCAGCGATACGAAGGCATTACTGCTCTTGCAGCGATCTATCACGTGGTGGAGCATTTTGGCATGCACACAGGCCAGATCCTCTACATCACGAAGGCCATGACGGGAAACGACCTGGGATTCTACCGGCAGTTAAGCGGTTGGGGACCGGTGGCGTCCAGCCACTAAATTCTCTGCGCTATTCTCTGCGCGCGGCGGTACCTGATGAAAAGCATTGCCGCGAAGCCGGCGGCAAGGAGGACGAAGTAGCCGCCAGGCTCAGCGGCCGAACTCGCGGCAGAGGCGACAACACTGATGTCGTCCAAACCGAGGTATGCCGGATTTTGCAGGAAGCCGAATTCCAGCACGGTTGACGAAGACGAAGCAGTTAGCCCGTTGAACGTATATTTGACGAAATTGTCGAGTTCGGGAACCGGGTTCTGGACGGAGCCGGGAATGACGGAACCGTTCCAGGAAGCCTGGAACACACTGGGGGCGTTATCTCCATCGCTGGACGGGTTATCCAGATAGTAAGTAAGTGAGTAAGTCCGTCCCGGTGTGGTCGCGAGGGCCTGGGACAGATAGCCGTAAGTGGTGGGATCGCCCGGTGTGCCGATGGGGCCTAGCTGCGCTCCAAAGTTGCCGCTGTTTGCAAAATTCGGGGCAACTGACGCGGCGGGAGCGACGAAGTTATATCCCAAGCTTCCGGACTCTGTCCAGGACGTGAAATCACCGGTTTCGAATCCGCAGTTTGCGACTAAGTTACCGGAAATGGCACCGCAAACGCTTGGACTCGCGGTTGCAAGGGCGGGGAGAAACACTGCTGAAAGCACAGCAAAATGTAATTTCTTCAACACTTGTTGAAGGCTCCTTTCGAAACGTACCTCACGGTTTTACATAAGCTGTGCTGGGTTTTTCAACGGTTCTATAAGTAATGAGCGTTCTAACGGGATGTGGCAAGTCGTTCGAGTTCCGCGTGGCGCATGCGAGCGAGAGCTCTCAGCAGCAAAGAAGCCCGAGCGCGAGCTCAAGTTTCGGCATAGTAGCGGTCCGTCGCCTGAACGATCAATCCCTTCTCCTTGGTCTTTAATTGAAGCTTACGAAACCCCGAGGATGTGACCGGCTGGTCAGAGACGAAACCGAGGCTGTACTGGCTGCGCAGCTCCTCCTGGATGGCGTCGTAGATCTGGCTGATGCTGCGAGTTTTCGACACCTCGAAGTAGCCGCCGCCAGTTTCGCCGGCGAGATGCTTCAGGACACCTTTGCCGCTGGGCCCGAGTGAGAGATGGCCGCCGTAGTAGGACTCGTCGGAGAACAGGATGCAGTAGACGAGGGTATCGGCGCGCTGTGCGGCTTCGATGGCATCCGTGAGGGTAACGGTACTGCCGAAGTCGACACCATCTGTGAGGACGATGAAGGCTTTGCGGCCCTGTACGCTGCGCATAACCTTGATAGAAGCGGTGCGAACGGCATCGTAGAGCAGCGTGCCGCTGCCGTTGCGGGCCTGCTCGGCAGTCGGCGAATCAATCAGGGAAAGCGTATCCTGCAGATCTTTGTGCGAGGCGGTAAGGCCCTGGCGGATGACGACCGCCTGATCGAATTGAACGATGACACCCTTGTCTTTGTCTTCACGCAGGACCTGGTCGAGAAACCGGTTGCTGGCGCCGCGCTCGTCTTCGAGGACCTTGGTCTGGCTGAGACTGCTGTCAACGAGCAGGCCGATGGTAAGCGGGAGATCAGATTCCTGGGAGAAGTAGCGGATGATTTGCGGCTTGCCGTTCTCGAGCAGGGTGAAATCGGTCTTGCCCAGATTGCGAATGATCTGGCCGCCTTTGTCACGCACGGTAGCGAAGACGTTGACAACTTTGACCTCGGCAGAAAATGTAGGTTGATCCTGCCCGTGCAGCACACGCGCGCTCAGTACGGCGCAGGCAGTTGAGGCGAGCCACTGACGGCGTGTGAGGGGATGGGGAAGGCTGCACATCTTTAGATAGACGGACGAACGGCCCGGGTCCGGTACTGCAACAATCGACACGGGCCAGGTGTTTCTACTGGGGGTCCAGGTGGTGGCTGCTTCTCAACAAGACCGGCAGAAGGCGGTGCGGTATGTGTTTCGGGTTGCGAGCGTGGATGCGGTAACGATCGGTTACAAAAACACGGCTGAGATTGATGAGGCGATAGAGAACATCAATCTGGCGCTGGCGTAATGGCAGGCCAACTTGCCTCTTGAAGCGGGGCAAACCTTCGGCTAACATCGGGTGACCTCTTTGGGCAGAAGGAGAGCGAACCGTGATGTTACTGCGAGTCTTACGTGCCACCGCCTTGGCTGTGCCTTTTCTTGCAATGGCGGAACTGAGTGTCAGCGCCCAGACATCCACTGCTTCGGGCGAAGCTGTACTTCCATTGAGCATCCGCAGCTCCGATCGTGCGGCTGCCTCAAGTTATTCCGATTTGCGAGTCCGTGTATTCCCCAGGCTGAATGACGACGGGACGGTTCGACAATCGTCAACATTGACGTTAGGCGATTCGGGGAGCCGGCCCTTCCTCACAGAAGGCGCAGAAGCAAATACCCAGCCGGAAACACTCCCGGACAGTTCGGTACGGTCAGTACCCGGCGTGCCGCCACCCGGTTTTTACCCGGCGGACGTCGCCTATCACGGTGGCGCCCTTTTGAAATCAGTGCAATCAAATAACGTCTATGTCAGCCGTCCGTCGACGGAATGGGGCGATCCGGCAAAGTTCCTGGCGGATCTCGGAAAGAGCACGTTTGTTCATACGATTGATCAGTACGTGCACGAGACTTCGGCGAATCGATATACCGTCGGCATCGGAGCTACGATTCTGTATCCGATTTTCGGTGTCCTGGGAAATAACGATCTTCTCCAGATTGTTCACTCCGCCGCCTCATTCTTTGGCAGCGGCTACGGACACATCTACCACGTCTTTCTTCCCAAGGGCGTCGACTTTTGCGACGAGCCGAGCGGGCAGTGTTATTCGCCGGATAACCCGTCCACATTCGTCTTTTGCGCTTTTCATGGAAGCGTCCAGTTCAGCGATATTGGCCATGTCATTTTTAGCCTGGAACCGTACCAGAACGTTCTCGGCTGTTCGACCCAGCAGCCAAGTCCGAATGGGGCGCTCATAGATTCAACAGATAATGTGCTGTCCCACGAGTTGTTCGAGGCGATCAGTGACCCTGATCCTGGGAGTGGCTGGTATGCACAAAATTCGCTGGGCACGTTCGGCCAGGAGATCGGCGACCTGTGCCCTGGCATCTCTCTGACTGGTCCGTTTTTCAAGAACCCTGTCAGCAGGCTGAACGGCCATCTTTATGAGATTCAATTGGAATACTCGAACACCTACCATGCGTGTGCGAATGTTCCGTAGCTAATCGCTATACGACTCTCATCAAGATAAAAGTCAGGTCATCGAACTGCGGAGCATCGGCCATCCAAACCTTGAGCTCCTGGAGAATCTGCGACGCCATTTCGTTGATGGGGAGATGAGCGGTGCGGCGGAGAACGTCTTTCAGGCGGTCTTCGCCGAACTCTTCCTCGTCCGGGTTGTGCGCTTCCGTCACTCCGTCGCTGAACGCAATCATGACATCACCTGATTTGAGCTCGACGGACGCCTCTTCGTAGCTGGATTGGGCGAACATCCCGATGATGGTGCCGCCGGCGGCAAGCTCTTCAATGGGCGCGGCGGAGGCAACGAAAGGGACAGGCGAGTGAGTTTCTGCCGCGCGAAGGAGTAGCGGCGGGTTGTGTCCGGCGTTGACGTAGCGGAGGCGCCGTTGCTCTTCGTCGATTTGACCATAGAAAAACGTTGCGTAGCTGCTGGTGCCGGTTGACCGGTGCAGGAGTCGGTTCATTTTGCTCGCGAGCTCGGCGAGGGAACCACCGTTGGTGTCGGCGAGGCTGCGGAGCGAAGCCTGGACGACCGACATGATGAGAGCCGCGGCAATGCCCTTCCCCGCTACGTCGGCAAGAGCGATGCCGATCTGCCGATTGCCGAGATCCAGGAAGTCATAGTAGTCGCCGCCGACCCCGCGAGCCGGGAGGCACATGCCGGCGAGCTGAATGCTAGCGGTTTCGGGAAATTTCTCGGGGAACAGGCGCTTCTGCACTTCGGCGGCGAGGAGGAGTTCGCGGCGAAGGCGCTCCTGTTCAACGATGCGATCAGTGAGGCGGCTGTTTTCGAGCATAAGCGCCAGTTGTGCAGCGGCGGTACGGACCGCGCGGCACTCCTCGGCGCTGTAGGCGGAGCGGGCGTTTGGCTCTCCCAACAGAAGAATGCCGATCATCTCGGTTTTCGAGAGTACAGGAACGGCAAGGCGCGCGTTGAGGGCGGCGAGGGTATCGAGTTCGGAAACGTGCTCCGGCGCAAACTCGGCGGCCCAGTTTCGGATACCGGTGAGTTCGCAGGCGGAGACCGGCAGGGCAGACGAGTAATTGCGAAGCCGGTTCAGCAGAAGCGCGTTGGCGGGCAGGATTGCTTCGCGAGGACTTGTTTGCGCGGCGGCCGCGCTGAGCCGGAATGGCTGATCCGGCAATTTACGAGTGAAAAGGTAAGCTGCGCAAGCTTGCACTCGTTCGCGCAGGACCTGGAGGGCGGCTTCGATCGCCTGGGGAAAGGACTCGGCGCGGCGGCTCGTCTCAGAGATCGCCGCGAGAAGTTCGCCTGCCGGGTTGGGCGCTTCGGGCGCATGACGAATCACTTTCGAGATGCGTTCAGTCAGGAGCCGGTAATTAAAACGCACCCGGTTCAAATGCAGATCGCTGCGGACAGCGACCATCGGAGAGAGCGTGCCTGCGCGCCAGGCGGGAAACCAGCAGGCGAGCAAAGTGCAGGCGGCGACTAGAACAATTGCGCCGAAGAACGGAAAAGGGCCGGAGAAGTGGACGTGCAGGTCACTGGTGGCGAGCAGGCGCGCGCACCCCAGCACGATAACGAGGCCAAGGCCGATGCCGATGGCAGCCATCCTGATACCGTCGCCGATGACGAGGCGCCACAGATCGCGGGGCGCGGCACCCATTGCCATGCGGGTCCCCATTTCGGTGATGCGCTGCCTAACTGAGTAGGCGATGACGCCGTAGAGGCCGAGAAGAGCGAGCAGCAGCGCCGATGCAGCGAAGAAGGCAATCATGAGCGATTGCAAGCGCTGGCGCGAGAGCGAGTTCCGGATGAGTTCGGGCATCGTCGAGACATCGAAGATAGGCTGATCAGGATCGATGCTTTGCACGGCGCGGCGGAGCTCGTCTGTCAGAGCGGCTTTCGGCAGCGGCGAGCGCACGGCCCAGGTCATGTCCGAAGGCGTTACGGCACGGTATGAGAGATAGAACTCGGGGCGCACCTCGCGATAGAGGCCGGCGTTGCGGGTATCGCCAACGATGCCGACGATCTGAAACCGTTTGTCCCAGGAAAGAATCCGGACATAGGCGCCGAGCGGGTTGCTATTCGGCCAATACAGCTTTGCGAGAGTCTGGTTAATGACCATCGGGACGACATCGCCGATTTTGTCTGCCTCAGTGAGGAAACGGCCGGCAAGCAGCGGAATGCGCATGCTCTGAAAGTAATCGGGACTGATAAAACGTTGCTCGATGGATTCGGTCTCGAGCCAGTTCTTCGGAACGGGCCGGCCCTCCACGCGCATAACGGTGTTATTACCCCATCCCGTGAGCGGCATGAGATCGGTAAACCCTGCGTTTTCTACACCTGGGAGGCGACGGATGGTTTCGATGAGGCGGGTTTCGTAGGCAGCCTTTTCGTCCTGTGTTTTGTACTTCAGCTCCGGCGCGTAGACATGCATAACGAGGAGGTTTGCGGTATCGAAACCGGGATGAATGCGGTAGAGGCCGCGCAGGTGCTGCGCAATGAGTCCGCCGACGACCAGCAGGGCAAACGCGAGAGCCACTTCGGCAACGACAAAGAAGCGCAACAGGCTGCGGCTGCGCGCGCCGGCGGACGCACGGGTGCCTTCGCTTAGGGCCTCGTTTGGAGCAACGCGGTGTGCCTGCCAGAGAGGGAAGAAGCTGAAGAAGAAAGCGCATCCTACGGCGAGCGTGAGAGCGAAGCCGAGCACCTGCCAGTTGAAGGCAATTTGATCGGAGCGCGGAATTTCGTCAGCCGCTAGAGAAACAGCGATGCGCACCAGGATGTAGCTGAGCAGCGAGCCCAAAACTGTGCCGGCAAGCGAAACGATAAGGCCTTCAGCGAAGTACTGGACTCCCAACTGCCAGCCGGTAGCACCGAGAGCGACGCGGACTGCTGTGTCCCGGGCCCGCGCGACAGAACGGGCCAACAGGACGCTCGCTACGTTCGCGCAGGTGATCACGAACAAAGCAATCGCTGCAATAAATAAGAGGATCAGGCTCGGGCGGATGCCTTCGACCGCGAATTCGAGGACCGGAATGAGATACTCGAAGTCCGGCTCTGCGTCAGCGGGGTGCTGGCGCCGCAGGCCGGCGAGGATGCGATCGAAATCCTGACTCGCCTGCCCAGGCGTGCCGCCGACCGGGAGCTTAACCACGCAACGCAGATAGTGATACGACCGATACTGCTTTTGATTGGAATCGGGGTTCAGCGGAATCCATACGTCGTTCTTGTCCTCATATATGGGGTAGCGAAACCAGCCGGGCATCACACCAACGATGGTGTAGCGGGTGCCGTCGATAGTGACCGGTTTGCCGAGGATAGCGGGATCGGAGCCGAAGCGGCGCCATAATGCGCTCGAAATAACCGCCGCATAGGGCCCATTCGGTTCCTTCCTGTCTTCCTCAAGCTTGTCTTGCTCAAACCAGCGGCCCATAACGGGTGAGACGCCGAATGAATTAACCAATGCGGCGGACACCTGCGTGCCGACGACGTGCACGGGTTGTCGATTGAACGTGACGTTGATGCTGCCGGTGGAGCTACAGCCATAGGCCTCGACACTTCGAAGCTGAGCAGCATAATCGAGGTAATCGGAGTAAGAGGTTACCGTCCACCAGTTCGGATGCGCACGCCACGCGCCGAACACGCTGTAATAACGCTCCGGATTGGCGTACGGCAGCGGGTTCAACAACACCGCGTGAATGAGCGAATAGATGGCGGTGGTGGAACCTATGCCAATTGCAAGGGCGGCGACGGCGAGAAGAGCAACGGCCCGCGCGCTCTTCCATGCCCGCCAGCCATGCAGAACGGAAGCAAGCATCCCTGAAGGTAGATCATACAGGGTTTGCCGCCCCCGGACTATTCATAATGAAGGGCCTGCATCGGCGGAATGCGCGCCGCACGGATCGCCGGAACGATGCAGGCCAACAAAGCACAGGCGGCGAACAACAAGGTGGAAGTGGCCAGGGTTAGCGGATCGCTCGGGCTGGTTTTGGCCAGAACGGCCCGGACCACGAAATGGCTCAGCCAGGCGCCGCCAAGGCCAAGGACGAGACCGGGCAAGAGAAGGCAGAGTCCGCGGACCGTGACCCGACGAAGGATGTCATTTGCAGTAGCCCCGAGGGTCATTCGGATGCCGAACTCCTGCGTGCGGCTTCCGGCAACGTAGCTGATGACGCCGTAAATGCCGACGACGGACAGAACAACCGCCAGGACAGCGAAGCCGATCATCCAGATCACCATGAGCCTATTGGCCGCCATTTGCTCCGCGATCAGCGTATCGAGCGAACTAATACGCGAGAACGCAAGATCCCGATCGAGACCCTCGACGGCAGCCAACATGGCTTGAGCAGCCGAAGCGTCAGCGCTGCTGCGGGAACGAAGCAGCAAGTGCATCTCGCGGCTGGGAAATTGGCGGTAGGAAGCGAGCAGCATCGGTCGAGGGCGCTCACCTGGTTCGAATTGCGAGGCATCCTCGACGAGGCCAACAATGCGAATGGACTGGCCGCTATCGCCCATTATTTGAATCGTATGGCCGAGGGGATCGCGACCGGACAAGTAGCGGTCTGCAAAGGTGCGATTGATGATGCCCACAGGGCTTTGACCTGCATCATCCCGTGAATCAATGCCCCGGCCGCGCAGCAAGCGCAGGCGAAGCACCTGAAGATAGTCTGGCGAGACGGGGTTGAAGAGGGTGGACGGGATCGCGTCAGGCCGCGCCGCAATCCCGTCGAGTTCGAACCGGACAGCTTTGGTCCATCCACCAAAGGGCGGGAATTCCGAGATGGCGGCAGATTCGGCTTGCTGAATGCTTTGTGCTCGCGACAGCAGTTCGTTGAAAAACTGCCGGATTCTGTCGTCGTTCGGATATTGCTTTTGAGGCAGAGAGAGTCGGCCCAAAAAGACGTGGTGAGGGTCAAAGCCGAGGCTCACCGAGTAAATAGCGAGTAAGTCGCGGCACAGAAGACCGGAGATGACGAAGACCGTCAATGTCATGGCTATCTCGCCTATGACCAGCAGATCGCGCCAAAGGCCGAGGCGCAGCGTACCAGAGGAGCCTCGCGATATCTCTTTCAGCACTTCATGAACGTCGAGGGTGCTGAGCCGCAGAGCCGGACTCACACTGAAGAGGATGCCCGCCAAAAGTGCGATTCCCAGGGCGTAACCGAGAACAGGATAGTTGAGCCCGACGCGGCCGTAATTCGGTAAGTACTGCGCCAGACTTTCGGGAAGGCGGCTTCCGATTCCGCTGGTCATCCCAGCGGCTACCAGCAAGGAGACCGCTCCACCGGCAAGGAAGAGGAGAATGCCCTCTGTTACTAACTGCCGGGCAAGGCGCCAGCGGCCGACGCCCAGGGCGAGCCGCACGGCGATTTCGCGGCGGCGGTTGATGGATCGCGCAAGGACAAGATTCGCGACGTTCGTGCAGGCGATCAGCAGAAGGCAGGCCACCACCCACAACAACACCCGGATGCCGTTCTCCCCGCTCTGACGCGCAACGGCTTCGGCATACGGAAGAACGCGAAAGCCGAGGTTGTTGTGAGTCGCCGGAAAACGGCGCTCGAGGCCGCGAGCAAGGCGGTCGAGGGTCGCCCTGGCCTGAGCGATCGTGACGCCAGGACTGACGCGGGCGAAGATGGCAATGCTGCGGTCTGCGCGGTTAAAACGTTCGCGCGGTCCGAGGACCAGCGGCACCCAGACGTTCATCGCACCCATGAGGGGAACGTGAAACCGCGGGGGCATGATGCCGATGACCCGGTAATCCGTGCCTTCGAGCCGAATATTTTTGCCGATGATGTTAGGGTCGGCCGCATAGCGGCGCTGCCACAGGCCATTGCTGATCACAACTACCTGCGCCTGGCTCTTGCTTGTTTCCTCGGGAAGAAAGCTGCGGCCTTCGGCCGGCTTGACGCCAAAGAGCGGGAAGAAATCGGACGAAACACGGGCACCCTGCACGCGTTCGGGCTCGAGACCCGCTCCGCTGAGATTAAAGCCCTCCAGGTCGAACCCCGCAACAGACTGGAACGTGTTATGGGTTGCTTCGCGGAATTCGGTGTAATCGGCCGGAGAGAGATCTTCAACCGAGCGTTGCAGCCGCTGCTCAAAGCGAATCAGAGCGATTTGTTCAGAGTGCGCGAACGGTGAGGGAGTCAGGAGGAAAGCGTAGGCGAAGCTGAAGACCCCGACATTGCAACCGATGCCGAGCGCGAGAGTAATGACGGCCGTGAGAGTGAAGCCGGGATTCCTGCGAAAGAGGTGGAGCGCGTAGCGAATATCCTGGCCCAGACTCTGCATACCGGCCGACTAATTTAGTTTACTACATAGGGGCTGATATATCGGTAAGATGGCTAAGCGGGTTACAAAAGCGCTAATCCGAATAGAAAAGGTATTTGCGCCATTGATCGTCGCTGCGACCGAGAAGGCGCATGAGGTGCCGGCTGGTATGCAGGCTGAAGGGGCGGGGCGGGCGAAGCAGTTTCATTCCGGCTTCTTCAGGCGTTCGGCTGCCCTTTCTGTTATTGCAGGGATGGCAGCAGGCGACAAGGTTTTCCCAGGTAGTCTCGCCGGCGCGGGAACGGGGGATTACATGATCGAGCGTCATCTCGCCCGAAGGCAGCGTCTTGTGGCAGTACTGGCAGGTGTAGCGGTCGCGCATCAGGATGTTCTTGCGCGAGAGGGCACGGGTCTGATGCGGGATGCGCCGGTATTCGAGCAGGCGAATCACCGAAGGCACTTTTAGCGAGAGCCTGGCGGAATGAACATGAGACGGCGCCAATTCTTCGGCGGACGCCACGCCTTTCAGAATCAACACCAGCGCCCGCCTTGCCGCGCAGATGTTGATGGGCTCGTAGCTGGCATTCAGCACGAGGACAGGTCTATGAAGTCGATCCAGACTGGGCATCAAACACGCTCCACTTACCTTGGCCCGCATACAGCTTTCGAGCCTGAAATCTAAAACTCGCTACTCGGGCGCCGTTCCGGCCGGGGCGCGCTGCGCCGCCACATGCCGGGATAAAGCCAAACCTGGCCGGGATAAAGCCAAACCTGGCCGGGATAAAGCCAAACCTGGCCGGTGAAAAGCAAAATCTGAACCCAGAGAGCGACGGTCCACCCGCGCCAGAGTCAGGGCCGATACACGTGCGGCGCCCGCCTTCTTCAATGCGGCGGAAGCCGCGCGCAGCGTCGCGCCCGTAGTGAAAACGTCGTCTATCAGCAAAATCCGCTTGCCGGCTAACTGGCCGGGGCGCTTAACCTGGAACGAGCCCCGCAGGTTTTCGCGCCGTTCGGTCTCACTGAGGCCGGCCTGCGACTTTGTGTGGCGCGCGCGGCGGAGGTTCGCAGAAAGCGGCATCCTCAAGCGCCGGGCAACGGGCCGCGCGAGCAATTCCGCCTGATTAAAGCCGCGCTCCCATTGCTTGCGCCAGTGCATCGGCATGGCGAGCACCAGGTCGAACTTCTCATCGAGCGGCAGCGCTTGTATCAGCAAGCGGCTCAAGGGCAGCGCCAGGCTCTCAATTTTTCCGTATTTAAAAAGATGAATTAATTTCTGGAGGGTACCTTCAAAGCTGCCGAAAGAGTAACAGGCGTCAAAGTTCGCCATACTCTCGCGGCAGACCGTACAAAGGTCGTGCTCATCCAGTGGATAGGCATCCACAAAGGGCGTTCGGCAGGCTCTGCAGAAGAACTCTGCCTCCAGAAGTTTGGGAAGAGAAAGACAGGCAGGACAGACGGGAATTCGGGATATACCAACGAGAGGCTGCTCGCAGAGGCGGCAGTCGTCAGGGAAAACCGTGTTGAAAAAAGAGCGTGAGAGAGTTGCAGCGCCTTTTAGCAGCGCCTGCGGCCATCGGCTCGGATTGGTTATGCCAGTGCGAGTCGTGAGACTATGGAAGGCACACCCCCACTAAGGAATTAGTATATATCAAACAATTCTAGGAATAGTGGGAAGCAGCGGGGAATATTGCTGAAAAACGACAGAGCCGGTCAAGTCAATAAGTTGTAACAATAACGGCAGACCGGCCGAATCCGAAATCATCCGGTACACCGGGAGGC
>Ga0213872_10000500_pt1 | contig 31273 bp, 36 predicted proteins | sample VelepicomBERX_R2_FD_160071 | JGI IMG/M metagenome (GOLD analysis project Ga0213872, IMG submission 160071) | Rhizosphere microbial communities from Vellozia epidendroides in rupestrian grasslands, the National Park of Serra do Cipo, Brazil - RX_R2 | ecosystem: Host-associated > Plants > Roots >...
GAACGACGAGACTGAATTCACCTGGATCATCGACCCGCTCGATGGCACCACCAACTTCATGCACGGCTTCCCGCAGTACTCGATCTCGATCGCCCTGTCCCAGCGCGGCGTGGTGCAGCAGGCCGTGATCTACGACCCGGTGCGCAACGACCTGTTCACCGCCACCAAGGGCGCCGGCGCCTACCTGAACGACAAGCGTATCCGCGTGACCAAGCTGGACCGCATCGCCAACGCCCTGCTGTCGACCGGCTACGTGGCCGGCAACGCCAAGGCCCTGGACGAATACCTGAAGATGTACGGCATCATGGCTGAACGCTGCCATGGCGTACGCCGTCCGGGCAGCGCCGCCCTGGACCTGGCCTACGTCGCCGCCGGCCGCCTGGACGGCTTCTACGAAAAAGGCCTGAAGCCCTGGGATATCGCCGCCGGCGCCCTGCTGGTGAGCGAAGCGGGCGGTATCGTCGGCGAGTTCAACGGCGAATCGGACTACCTGCACAAGGGCGACATCATCGCCGCCAGCCCGAAGATCTTCGGCCAGATGGTCGGCCTGCTGACCCCGTTTGCATAAGCGCGCCACAGCCTGTTACAAATAAAAGGGGGCTGCGGCCTCCTTTTTAATTTCCGTAACGAAACAAGTCATACTTCTTCCTGTTATACTCCCCCGCATCAAGGGCTTAACCGCCTGTAGTCAGTTTAATATTTACAAAAAGTCATCATGTCCTTTTCCTCCCTCGGTTTGTCCGACGCCATCATGCGTGCCGTAGCCGAAACCGGCTATACCACCCCGACGCCGATCCAGCAGCAGGCGATCCCTGCTGTGCTGAATGGCGGCGACCTGCTGGCCGGTGCACAAACCGGTACTGGCAAGACCGCCGGTTTCACCCTGCCGATCCTGCATCGCCTGTCGACCGACGCCAATGGCATCAAGCTGACCAGCAACAGCTCGCCGCGCCCGATCCGCGCCCTGATCCTGACCCCGACCCGCGAACTGGCGGCCCAGGTGGAAGAAAGCGTGCGCACCTACGGCAAACACACCAAGCTGAACTCCGCCGTGATCTTTGGCGGCGTCGGCATCAATCCGCAGATCAAGCAGCTCAAGCATGGCGTCGACATCCTGGTGGCAACGCCGGGCCGCCTGCTGGACCACATGGCCCAGGGCACCGTTGACCTGAGCAAGATCGAGATCCTGATCCTGGACGAAGCCGACCGCATGCTGGACATGGGCTTCATCCGCGACATCCGCAAGGTGCTGGCCGCGCTGCCGCCCAAGCGCCAGAACCTGCTGTTCTCGGCCACCTTCTCCGACGAGATCAAGGCCCTGGCCGACGGCCTGCTGAACAATCCGGCCATGATCGAAGTGGCGCGCCGCAATTCCACCTCGGAAGTGATCGCGCAGAAGATCCACCCGGTCGACCGCGACAAGAAGCACCCGATGCTGGCCCACCTGATCAAGTCGAACAACTGGTCGCAGGTGCTGGTGTTCACCCGCACCAAGCACGGCGCCAACAAGCTGGTCGAGCAGCTGGCCAAGGACAGCATCAACGCCATGGCGATCCACGGCAACAAGAGCCAGTCGGCCCGTACCCGCGCCCTGGCCGAGTTCAAGGACGGCACCCTGACGGTGCTGGTGGCAACCGACATCGCCGCGCGCGGCATCGACATCGACCAGCTGCCGCACGTGGTCAACTACGACCTGCCAAACGTGCCGGAAGACTATGTGCACCGGATTGGCCGTACCGGCCGCGCCGGCGCGACGGGCGAAGCGGTATCACTGGTCTGCGTGGACGAGCACGACATGCTGAAGGGGATCGAAAAGCTCATCAAGCAGACCCTGCCACGCGCCATCATTCCTGGTTTCGAGCCGGATCCGAACGCCAAGGCGCAGCCGATCCAGCTGCGCAGCGGCGGTCCCGGCCATCGCAATCCCGGCCAGGGCCGTGGCGGCAACGGCGGCGCACACGGCCGCAGCAACAACGGCCAGGCCGCACGCGGCAATGGCGGCGGCCAGCGTAGCGGCGGCGGCGGCAATGGCGGCAATGGCCAGCGCAGCAGCGACAACCGCAACGGCGGCCCGCGCGCGCCGCACGGCGACAATCGCGGCAACAGCGCCGGCCGCAGCGGCGCCCAGCACCGCTCCGGCGGCCGCGGCCGCTGATTTTTCCAGCCTCAATAAACCCGGGGTCAGGTCCGGCAATCGGACACGAGCCCAGCCGTTGGCGTCGCTACGGCTGGGCTCGTGTCCGATTGCCGGACCTGACCCCGGTTTGTATTACGATAGCGGCTTAGCTCAGGAGTCCGCCATGCCACGATTTGCCGCCAACCTCTCCATGCTGTTCACGGAAGCGCCTTTCCTGGACCGCTTTGCCCTCGCACACGAGGCCGGCTTCGAGGCGGTCGAATTCCTCTTCCCCTACGTCTGCGACGTCGAGCAGATCACCGAGCGCTTGCGCCGCTACCAGCTGCAACTGGTGCTGCACAATCTGCCTGCGGGCGACTGGAACGCGGGCGACCGCGGCATGGCGTGCGATCCGCGCCGCGCCGACGAATTCCGCGCCAGCGTGCAGCTGGGCCTGGAATATGCCAGCGAACTCAAGGTGCCACGGGTGCACTGCATGGCCGGCAAGACGCCCGGCGGCCTCGCGCCCGAGCGCGCCCGCGAAACCTTCATCGACAACCTGCGCTACGCCGCCGACGCCTTCGCGCCGCACGGCATCGAGGTGCTGATCGAGCCGATCAACCACTTCGACATTCCCGGCTACTTCCTCAACCACAGCCGCCAGGCGCTGGACATCATTGCCGAGGCGGGCCGCCCCAACCTGTTCCTGCAGTACGACATCTACCACATGCAGCGCATGGAAGGCGAACTGGCCAACACCATCCGCGCCCAGCTGCCCATGATCCGCCACATGCAGCTGGCCGATACGCCCGGCCGCCACGAACCGGGCACGGGCGAGATCAACTACCGCTACCTGTTCCGCTTCCTCGACGAGATCGGCTACGCGGGCTGGATCGGCTGCGAATACAACCCGGCCAATGGCACCGCCGCCGGACTGGGCTGGCGCAGCGAACTGGCCTGAACCTGCCCAAGTTGCGTATCCGCAAGACCCAAAATCTTCACCTGGAGCAAGATTAATCCCGACGCCAACGCCGCGGAGGGATCATGCCATTGCCTCGCGTATTTCGACGACTCATCATGCTGGGCCTGTGCGCCCTGCTGTCCGCCTGCGCCACGCCGGGCAAGGACGCCAGCGCCCGCCTGCAGGCCGTGCGCGACTTGGCCGCCCAGGCGCACAGCCTGGACAACTACGCCGAGCTGACCGAGCGCTACCGCGCCACCTACCAGCGTGAAAAGCCCTTCCTCAGCGCCCAGGCCGACATCGGCGAGCACCTGATGGATGCGCGCCGCCAGGCCGCCTGCGACGACCTGATCACCCTGCACCGCGCCGTGCAAGCCTATCTCTACCTGCTGGGCCAGCTGGCGGGCGACGAGCGCTACGATGTGGAAGACCAGGTCAAGGGCATCAGCAGCGCCATCAAGGCCTGGCCCGATACCGGCCTGGACGAGCGCCACGTCAACGCCTACGCCGGCCTGACCCGCCTGCTGGCGCGCGCGCTGACCCAGGGCTACCAGGACCGCTCCGTGCAAGCCCTGCTGCGCGAAGGCGCCGCGCCCATGCAGACCCTGCTGGACGCCATGCGCACCTTGCTGCGCTACTACGCCAAGACCAATGCCAACGAGGCGCGCATCGTGCTGGGCGTACTCGAAGTGGAGATCCCCTTTGCCGACACGCCGCGCGACCGTCTGCTGGGTGTGCTGGGCAAGGAGCTGCTGCAGACCAAGCAGGCCGAGTACCGCCTCATCGGCCGCCGCTACACCCTGACCGAACGCAGCCTGGACGAGCTGGCGCGCCAGCATCTGGAGCTGCTGACCCGGCTCGATCCCGCCAGTCCCCATCCCTAAGGAGCCGCCATGCCCGCCACCACCAACGCCGCCGCCAGTCCGCTCGACCTGGAAGCGCTGGCCGACAGCCTGTCCGCCTGCGCCGACATCCTGCACACGCGCCTGATGCGCGCCATCCGCCACGGCCCGCCCGCGCCGGAGGACAGCGCCACGCCCACAGCGGCGCCCGCCTCCTCACCCGCATCGGGCAGCATCGATCAAGGCCTGTCGCAAGGCGCGGCCCAGGCCTTGTTTGAAAACGAGGTGGCGCTGCGCCAGCGCGCCAACGGCCTCTACCTGGAAGCGGCCGAGCTGGCCGGGCTGGGACTGGGCGGCCAGCAGCAAGTCCTGCTCGACCTGGCGGTGCAGGCGCAGGACAAGATCCGCCGCATCAACCGCCTGAAAGACATGGTCAGCCTGCTGGCCGACCTGCTCTCGCTGGGCGCGGCGGTGGCGGCCGGCAAGCCGGAACACCTCGGCCCGCCGGTGGAAAAACTGCGCCGCCACCTGGCCGATCTGCAAGCCGGAGCGCCCCCGTCCGTCCAGCCTTGACGCGCGCTGAGCTGCACGCAATTGCAGTAGAATGGAAACGACCCTGCGTGCACCTGGAGTGGACATGAACGGACTCAGCCCAGAACAACTCGCTGCCCTGCAAGCCCGTCTGGAAACAGCCCGGATCAACCTCGTCAGCCAGCTGGAAGACGACATCGATCCGGAGGCGGATTTGCGCCTGCCCCTGCCGCATGAAGTGGAAGCCTCGCCCGCCGACAACGCCAGTCAGCGCACGCTGAACGAGCTGGTGCACGAGGCGGCCGAGCATAGCGCGCATCACCTCAACCTGGTACAGCACGCCCTGGCGCGCATGGCGGATGGCGAGTACGGCCTGTGCGAAAACTGCGGGGAAGAGATCGGCTACTCGCGCCTGGAAGCGCGGCCGGAAGCGCGCCTGTGCATTGCCTGCCAGACGCGGCTGGAAAAACGGCGCTAGCGGCTCAGCCCCTCACTCAGCCCAGTTTTGGCTGCGGATCTTGGCCACCTGCCGCGCCGCCAGCCAGGTCCACAGCTGCAAGGCGTCGGCCTGCTTGAGCGCCGACATATGGCGCGGACTGGCCAGGGCAATCTCGCAATCGCGGTCCGACCATTCCTCAAAGCGCACCTGGCCGCCATTCGACACTTCCATTGCATACATCAGGCCATCGTCGTAGCCAAAGCGCAGCACCGCGCTGCCGGGGCCGCCGTCGGGATTCTGCACTTTGCCACTGTAGACTTCGGCCAAGGCCGCCGCCATCTGCGCCTCCGACGGGGCCGTCACGTCGCGTCCGTCGGGACGGGTGAGCACTACCCATGCCTGTGTCATTGACGCCTCCCTATCGATTAGCTCTTGTTCAGACTGGCAACTTGCAATGGAGTTCGCTGCTTTTTATTGTAGCAACGTTCACTGGCCACAAGCTCCACCCAATGGCAAATTCAGCGCGGACGCAACAGCACAGTATCTGCACAAAAAATCAATCGTGCGAACAGCCACGACAAACTTGGCCGTATAATAAACTTTCCAAACGCAAAGCTTAGTCCCAGCCAGGAGCGCCCGATGGAGCCAGATCTACAGTTGCCCGCTGTAGCTCCCGTCTTCCCACCGACGGCGCCCTCGCCCGAATCCACGACTGGCTTGCGCCCTGCCATCGACCCGGACGAGCACAGCGCCCGGCTGGCCCTGCTGGACCAGCTACGCCACGCCATCGCGGACGATCAGCTGCAGCTGCTGTACCAGCCGCTGGCCGATCTGCGCCACGGCGCCGTGGCCAGCCTGGAAGCCCTGGTGCGCTGGCGCCATCCCCAGCGCGGCGTGGTGACCGCCCAGCACTTCATCTCCCTGGCCGACGAAGCCGGCCTGACGCCCGCCATCGGCGCCTGGGCCTTGCAGCGCGCCTGCGCCGATCTGCGCCACTGGCGCGAACAGGGCCTGTCGGTGGCGCTGAACGTCTCGCCCCGGCAGTTCTGCGCGCCTGGCCTGGCCGATGCGGTGGCTGCCGCGCTGGCCGCCCACAGCCTGCCGCCCAGCGCGCTGGCCCTGGAAATCACCGAGCAGGCCCTGACCCTGGCCGGCGCCCCCAGCGACGCCATCCTGGCCAGCCTGAAAGCACTGGGCATCGGCCTGACCCTGGACGATTTCGGTACCGGCCACTCTGCCCTCAACAATCTCAAGCGCTTCCCCTTCGACGCCGTCAAGATCGACTGCGTCTTCATCCGCGACGTGGTCACCGACAGCGGCGACGCCGCCCTGTGCAAGAGCATCATCGACATGGCCCACCACCTGGGCATGAGCGTGGTGGCGGAAGGGGTGGAAACCGAAGCCCAGTGCGACTTCCTGCGCCTGAACATGTGCGACCAGGTGCAGGGCTGGTTCTTTGCCGCGCCGCTGGCCGCGGCCGAAGTCGACGCCCTGCTACAGCAAGGCCGCGTCCTGCCGCCGCACCTGCTGCGCCTGCACAAGCCGCCGCGCCGCCTGCTGCTGGTGGACGACGAACCGAACATCATCAGCGCGCTCAAGCGCCTGCTGCGGCCCGACCAGTACCAGATCCACACCGCCAACAGCGGCCAGGAAGGGCTGGAGCTGCTGGCGCGCCAGGCGGTCGACGTGATCGTCTCGGACCAGCGCATGCCCGGCATGCTGGGCGCCGACTTCCTGCGCAAGGCGCGCCAGCTGTATCCCGACACCCTGCGCATCATGCTGTCCGGGTACACCGAGCTGCAGTCGGTGACCGACGCCGTCAACGAAGGGGCGATCTACAAATTCCTCACCAAGCCGTGGGAAGACGAGCAGCTGCGCGCCCAGGTGGCGGAAGCCTTCCGCCTCAAGGAAATCGCCGACGACAACGCCCGCCTCAACCGCGAGGTGCGCACCGCCAACCAGGAACTGGCCGCCGCCAACCGCCGCATGGAACAGCTGCTGCGCGAAAAGCAGCAGCAGATCAGCCAGGACGAGATCAGCCTGAACGTGGCGCGCGAGCTGCTGCAGCATTTGCCGCTGGCGGTGCTGGGGCTGGACGACCAGGGCATGATCGCCTTCGTCAACGGCGCCGCCGCGCGCCTGTTCCAGCACAGCGGCGCGCTGCTGGGCATGGAGGCCGGCGCCATGCTGCCCGGCCTGGCCTGGCCGGGAGAGCACCAGCCGCACCAGCAGCACGCCATCGAGCTGAATGGCCAGCGCCACGTGGTCCAGATCTACCCCATGGGCCAGCAGTCCGCCTCGCGCGGCGCCCTGCTGACCGTCAGCCGCGCCGAGGAGCCATCATGAACCGCGCACAAAGCATCAAGCTGTCGCTGGCCCGGCCGGGCATGCTGCTGGCCGCGCCCCTGCTGGACGCCAATGGCGCCGTGCTGCTGCCGGAAGGCGCCACCCTGAGCGAATCCAGCCTGGCCGGACTGCGCCGGCGCGGCATCGATACCTGCGTGGTCAGCCTGGCGCAAGACGCGCCCGATCCGGCCCAGCAAGCGGCCGAGCGCGAACGCGCCTGCGCGCGCCTGCAGCAGCTGTTCCGCCACCGCAGCGACCCCGACGACAGCGACGCCGCGCCCGAGCTGCTGCGCGTGCTGACCGCCTTCCGCCAACAGGAATAAGCCATCATGAACGCACCCGGCATCGCCGACATCGTCGCCCGCATCCAGCACCTGCCCTCGCTGCCGGCGGTGGTGGCCGAGCTGATGGCCAGCACCGAACAGGAAGACATCGACCTGCACGCGCTGGCCGACAAGATCGCGCTCGACCAGGCCCTGACGGCGCGCACCCTGCGCCTGGCCAACTCCTCCTTCTACGGCCTGCCCAGCAAGGTCACCTCGATCCAGCAAGCCATCTCGGTGCTTGGTTTTCACAGCATCCGCACCCTGGTCACCGCCTGCGCGGTTACCGCCAGCTTCACGCCCACGCCTGGACTGGACTTCGACTTCGAAGCCTTCTGGCGCCACTCCATCGGCGCCGCCGTGTGCGCCCGCGCGCTGGCGCCGCGCCTGCGCGTCAGCCCGGAGAGCGCCTTTACCGCCGGCCTGCTGCACGATCTGGGCACCCTGGTGCTGGCCACCCGCTGCCCGGAACAGTACCGCGCGGTGGAAGCCTACCGTCGCCAGCACGATTGCAGCACCGGCGCCGCCCAGCTGGCGGTGTTCGGCTTCGACCATGCCGCCATCGGCAGCGCGCTGGCCGAACGCTGGCAGTTCCCCGCCGCCATCCAGCAGGCGGTGGCGGCACACCACCAGCCGCCGTTCGGCAGCGACAGCGCGGGCGACGCGGCCGGCCTGGCCAGCGCGGTCTACCTGGCCAATGTGCTGGCGCACGCGCTCGACCTGTCCGGCCAGGAGGACGACCAGGCCCCGCCGCTGGCGCCGCAGGCCTGGGCCCTGCTGCGCCTGAGCGACAGCGACTGCTTTGCCCTGTTCCGCGAAGCCGAACAGGTGTTCGACGACATGCGCCAGATCCTGGTGCAATGACCACGCTCGCAACAAGGAACCAAGGAGACGCCATGAACCCGCACCACGATCTGCCCACGCTGCCGGTGCCGCCGGAGCTGCACGCACAGGACAGCATCGCCGTCTCGGAATTCTTCGACGGCCATCCGGTGGCCACCTTCGTGATCGACACCCGCCACGTCATCACCCACTGGAACACGGCCTGCGAGCACCTGCTGGGCTGGAGCAAGGAGGAGATGGTCGGCACCGGCAACCACTGGCAGCCCTTCTATCCGCGCCAGCGCCCCACCCTGGCCGACCTGATCGTCTCCGGCGTGGACGACGAGATCGACAACTACTACCTGGGCAAGCATATGCGCTCGTCCCTGATTCCCGGCGCCTACGAGGCGGAAGACTTCTTCCCCAATATCGGCGTTGGCGGCCATTGGCTGCACTTCACCGCCGCACCGCTGCGCGACGGCCACGGCCAGCTGGTCGGCGCCATCGAGACCCTGCGCGACGTCACCGAGCGGCGCGTAGCCGAAATCGCCCTGCGCAAGGCGCACGACAACCTGGAACACGTGGTGGAAAAACGCACCGCCCAGCTGGCCGAGATGAACCTGCGGCTGGAAGACGACATCCGCCAGCGCCAGCTGGCCGACGACGAGCTGCGGCGCCAGAACATCGCCCTCACCGAACTCAATGAGCGCCTGTCGATGGCGCAGGAACAGCTGGTGCAGGCCGAGAAGATGGCCTCCATCGGCCAGCTGGCGGCCGGCGTGGCGCACGAGATCAACAACCCGATCGGCTACATCTTCTCCAACCTGGGTTCGCTACAGAACTACCTCGACCAGCTGTTCGAGATGCTGGCCGCCTACCAGCAGGCCGAGACCAGCGTCGCGACGCCCGAAGTGCAGACCCGCCTGCGCGCCATGCGCGAGCAGATCGACCTCGACTTCCTGCGCGACGACATTCCCTCGCTGATGGACGAATCGCGCGAAGGGATCAAGCGCGTGCGCCACATCGTGCAGGATCTCAAGGACTTTTCGCGGGTGGACGCCAACCAGGAATGGGTCTGGTCCGATCTGCACCAGGGCATCGACTCCACCCTCAACATCGTCAGCAACGAAGTCAAATACACCGCCGACGTGGTCAAGGAATACGGCGACATCCCCGACATCCAGTGCCTGCCGCTGCAGATCAACCAGGTGATGATGAACCTGATCGTCAACGCCGCCCACGCCATCGGCCCCGAACGCGGCACCATCACCGTGCGCACCGCGCGCGAGGACGAGGGCCATGTCCGCATCGAGGTCAGCGACACCGGCAGCGGCATCGCGCCGGACGCGCTGTCGCGCATCTTCGATCCCTTCTTCACCACCAAGGCGGTCGGCAAGGGCACCGGCCTGGGTCTGTCGCTGTCCTACGGCATCGTGCAGAAGCATGGCGGCCGCATCGACGTCCAGACCGAGCTGGGACACGGCACCACCTTCCGCGTCCTGCTGCCGGTGCAGCAGGGAGCCGCTCCATGAACGCCGATCCCAGCACGATCGCCGCAGCGCAGCAGCAAAATCAGCAGGAAGCCCTGACCCTGCTGTGCGTGGACGACGAGCCGAACATCCTGGCCGCGCTGCGGCGCCTGTTCCGCACGCGCGGCTACCGCGTGCTGACTGCGGAGAGCGGTGCGGCCGGCCTGCAGGTGCTGGAACAGCAGCCGGTCGACCTGGTGATCTCGGACATGCGCATGCCGGAGATGGACGGTGCGCGCTTTCTGACCCTGGTGCGCCAGCGCTGGCCCGACACCGTGCGCCTGCTGCTGACCGGCTACTCCGACATCCACTCCATCCTGGAAGCCATCAACTGCGGCGAAATCTACCGCTACATCACCAAGCCCTGGGACGACAACGACATCGTGCTGGTGGTGCGCCACGCGCTGGAACGGCGCCAGCTGGAACTGGACAAGCGCCGCCTGGAAGCCCTGACCCAGCAGCAGAACGAAGAGCTGAAAGCCCTCAACCACAGCCTGGAAGCCAAGGTCGAGGAACGCACCCGCCAGCTGAAGACCGCGCACGATGTCGCCGTCGCCGCCAACACCAAGCTGAAACAGAACTTCATCACCACCATCAAGATCCTGTCCAGCATCGCCGAGATGCGCGGCACCAACCAGACCGGCCATGCCCAGCAGGTGGCCGACCTGGCGCGCCAGATCGCCATCAGGATGGAACTGGAGCCGCGCGAGGTGCAGGACATCTTCATCGCCGCCCTGCTGAACGACATCGGCAAGATCGGCTTCAGCGACGAGATGCTGCAAACCCCGCTGACCGCGCTGCAGGGCGACAAACTGGGCCTGTACCGGCGCCACCCGATCCGCGCCGAGCAGCTGCTGATGCCGCTGGAGGATCTGCGCGGCAGCGCCGATATCCTGCGCGCCCAGCTGGAGCGCTTCGACGGCAACGGCCATCCCTATGGCCTGCGCGGGCTGGCGATTCCGATGGGTGCGCGCATCCTGGCGCTGGCGGCCGACTACTTCAACCTGCAGCACGGCGCCATGGTGCAGCGCCACCTGCGGCCGGACGAGGCCAAGACCCTGATCCTGGACGCCAGCGGCAAACGCTACGACCCCAATGTGGTGCTGGCCTTCCGCCAGGTGACCGATGCGGCGCTCAACTTTGTCGACCCGCGCGGCGGGGTGGAAATCCTGTCCGGTGAAATGGTGCCCGGCATGGTGCTGGCGCGCGACCTGGTCAGCCGCGACGGCCTGATGCTGCTCACCGCCGAGCATGTGCTGGACGCGCGCATGATCCAGCAGGTGCAGGACTTCGAGAGCAAGAGCGGCAGCCGCCTGTCTATTTGGGTGAAGCCAGTGAAGCCGGCGGCGTGACCGGCAGCCGCACCGTGAAGCAGGTGCCGCGGCCCTGCACCGAAGCCACCTCGATGCGGCCGCCGTGCTTCTGCACGATGCCGTAGGACAGCGACAGTCCCAGCCCCGTGCCGCTGCCCACCGGCTTGGTGGTGAAGAAGGGTTCGAAGACGCGGTTCAGATGTTCGCGCGCGATGCCGACGCCGGTGTCGGTCACCGCCACCCAGACCCAGTCGTCCTTGCTGCCGGTGCGCAGCGTGATCACGCCCTTGTCGCGGATCGCCTGGCCGGCGTTGACCAGCAGGTTCATGAACACCTGGTTCAGCTGCGAGGCCATGCAGGTCACCGGCGGCAGCTCGCCATAATGCTTGTCGATGCGCGCCTTGAACTTGAGCTCATTGCTGACGATGTTCAGCGTGCTGTCCAGGCCCTGGTGCAGGTCGGCCACCTGCCAGCCCGCCTCGCCCACGTGGGAAAAGTCCTTCAGCGCCTGCACGATGTCGCGCACCCGCCGCAGCCCGTCCATCGACTCGCGCACCAGCGCCTGCACGTCCTCGCGCACGAAGTCCAGATCGGCGCGCTCGCGCACCTGGGCCATCAGGTTCGCCACGGCGGGCTGCGCGGCGGCGGCGGCTTCGTATTCGCCGATCACGCCGAGCAGGCTGCCCACGTAGTTGTTCAGCGAGCTCATATTCGAGTTGACGAAGCCCAGCGGGTTGTTGATCTCGTGCGCCACGCCCGCCGCCAGCTGGCCGATCGAAGCCAGCTTCTCCGCCTGCAGCAGCTGCTGCTGGGCCGCGCCCAGCTGGGCGATCAGCTTCTGCTGCTCCTCGCCTTTGGCGCGCAGCGCTTCTTCCATCTGCTTGCGCGCGGTGATGTCGGTCAGCGCCCCCACCACTTCCAGCGGCGCGCCCTGCTCATCTCGGATCAGGCGCAGGCTGTCGTGCACCCACAGGTAGGAACCGTCGTGGGTGCGGAAGCGGTACTCGTAGGCGCGCTGGCCCTCGGTGAACACCAGCGCCAGGCTGGAAAAAATATTCGGCGCGTCGTCCGGATGGATATGGTCGAACCAGAAGTTGGGATCGGCCGTCATCTGCTCGGGCCGGTAGCCCAGCAGGTGGTAGGCGTTGTTGCTGACGAAGGTCATCTTGAAGTCGCCGCTGGGCACGGTGCTGTAGATGATGGCCGGCGTATTGTCGATCAGGTATTGCAGGCGCGTGCCAGCCTCCGGCGCCGCAGCCTTGGGCGCCGCATCGGAGGAAAAGAATTCGAATTCATCGAATTGCATGGCGCAAGCCTCGCTTTCAGCCAGCCGCAACCAGACGATTATGCACGCTTCCGCTGCGCCGCGCCACGCCCGCTACGCTAGCGTGCGGGCCGGATCAGGCGACCGCTTCCGGCGCCGGCGCCGCCAGCCACTGGCGCGGATCGACCCGGTAATACTTGATGAATTCCGCATACAGCTCGGCGTGATAGGCCGCCATCAGCCAGGGCTTGGAGAAGAAGGTCTCGGTGGCGACGGCAAAGAATTCCGCCGGACTGGTGGCGCCGTAATGGTCCATCACGGTGGGCTGGCGGTACATGGCGTGCAGGCGCAGGTTCTGGTAATCGCGCGACAGCACTGCCGACCAGTCGCTGTAGCTGCCCGGGTGGCCCAGGTAAGGCGCGCCGTTGGCCCGGCCCGATTCGCTGTCCAGCTGGTGGGCAAACTCGTGCAGCACCACCTGGTGGCTGCCGCTCCAGTCGTGCGCCGCCTGCTGCACATCGTCCCAGGACAGCACCACGCGGCCATCGTCCCAGGATTCGCCCAGCATGGTCTTGCGGCCCGGCGTCACCACGCCGCCCGGTCCCACCTCATTGCGCGCGGCGACAAAAGCGCCGGGATAGACCATGATGGTGTGCAGCGATGAATACACCTTGCTGGGCCGGTTGAGCAGCAGCAGGCAAGCCTGGCCGGCGATGGTGACGGCCATCTCGTCCGTCACTTCCAGGCCGTCGCAGCCGATGAATTTTTTGGTGTGCAGGAATTGCGTGACCAGCTGACGCAGCTGCTGCTGCAGCTCGGGCACCATCGCGCGGTAGACCGGCACATTGCGCGCCAATACCGCCAGCGCGGAGGCAGGCAGCGGCTTCTTCAAGGCGCGCTGCAGACGCCAGCGCGGCCAGGCCAGCGGCAGCGCGATGGCCAGCAGCGTCAAACCGATCCAGAGTATTGCTTCCATGCCCTGCGTTCCCGAAATGGATAATGCTGGCTAGGTGGGGTGCCTTGCCAGCATTTCAATCATTTTCTTACAGGAACGCGGATGACGCCAGTGCGGCCAAAGCGCCGCTTAGTGGCTCTCGTCTTTCTGTTGCGATTGCGGCGCGCCGAACAGGGCCGCCACCAGCGGATCGCGCATCACCGGGCCGCGATTGACCCGGATCGCGTAGTGGGTATCGTCCGCCAGGATGTGGAAGTGGCGGCCCGCACCGGCCATGCTCTGCTCGCGGATGCCGGGGCGCTCCTTGCGCGGCGGCGCGCCTTCGCGCTTGGGCTGGACAATCGCCGCCAGGAAGGCCTTGACCCGGTCCGGATCCGGCGTCAGCTGGTAGACCGCCTTGCCCAGGTAGGTGGCGGTGCCTTCGATATAGCGCGCCAGCTCGATCACGCCCGCCTCGCGCAGGTCGCGGATGTATTTGCGGGCGCCCGAGGGAGAAAACTTGAGGAACCAGGCGATCTCGTCCGCCAGCATCTCGTGCATGGACAGTTCGCCTATCAGTTTTTGCATGTTCTCAATGCGGCGCAAGGTCGCCGACGTGGAGCGCACCCGTTCGATCGAGGCCATGCACAGGGCCGGTTTGCGGTCGAGCGGCTGTACAGGACGTTCCACCAAAGCCAGCTTGGTGCTGCGCTCCGGCTGGGTCGCCTTCATCTCGTTCTGGACGAGAAGCTGGGGTTCTCTGATTGCCTGCATTTTTGTACTCCTTTGGTGTTTGCCGGTGATCTGGACTCAAGAATGCATTGCGGTACGTCCTTGGTCTGTGCGTCAACGAACATAAAAAGCGCAAAATATTTCCACTTTGATATTTTTTCTTTACGTGTGTCAGCGCACCGAAAGCCATCCCGCCATGCCGTACGCTGGCCGGGCATGACCCCTCCCACTTTCAAAGGACCGCATCATGAAATACACTGTTTTGCTGGCCGCCCTGGCGGCCGTGGTGGGCCTGAGCGCCTGCCAGAAAAAACCCGCCGACCAGCCGCCGGCGCCTGAAGTCTCCCAGCCGGCGCCCACCCCGGCGCCGGCGGTGACGCCGCCCACCACCGTGCAGCCGGACGGCAGCACCAAGCCGGCCGACACCACGCCGCCGCCCAGCAGCACGCCACCGGAACAGCATTAACTCCGGTGTGGGTTTGATCGCCGCCGGCGCCACAGGTTCGGCGCGATCACCGTGGTGCACATTTGATACAGCACAAAGATCTGTGGCCCAGCGTACGGACGGGCCGCACCAAGCTCCCTAAGCTCCAGTCCAACAGCAATGCTTGCAACATTGCTGGAAAGATCATTCAACAACAGTCGGGAGCTATCCATGAAGATGAAGAAAAAGATCGCCGCCGCTGCCGCGGCTACCCTCTGCCTGTCCGCCGCCGCCCTGGCCCAGGACGCGCCGGTCAATCCCTCCTGGTATATCCAGCCCAGCCTGAACGGCCTCAAGCCGGATTCCGATTTCGGCGTCGATCACCACGGCTATGGCGCCGGACTCAAGTTCGGCAAGCCGGTCGATCCCTACTGGGATGTGCAGGTCGGCGGCACTTACGCGCGCTCGCGCGAGAACGGCCAGCGCTACCAGCAGGACACCCTGGGCGTGGACGGCCTCTACCTGTTTTCGCGCAAGAGCTTCCGCCCCTTCCTGCTGCTGGGCATCGGTGCGGAACGCGACAAGTCCAACCTGACCGGCATTGGCCAGATCAGCAAGACCTCGCCCTACCTGAGCGCGGGCCTGGGTTTCCAGAGCCAGCTGAGCGACCAGTGGTCCTTCCAGGCCGATCTGCGCGATGTGCACGGCTTCATCCGCGGCAACGATTTCCCGACCAGTAAGAGCAATAACTATTACCTGACCATCGGCCTCAACTACGCCTTCTCCAAACCGGCGCCGCCGCCACCGCCGCCTGCGCCGCCAGCACCGGCGCCGGCCGTGGTGGAACCGCCCGCGCCAGCGCCAACGCCGGTGCCGACGCCGCCACCACCGGCACGCTTTGAGAAAGTCACCATGTCGGCGACCGAGCTGTTCGGCTTCGACAGCAGCAAGCTGGCGCCCAGCCAGCCCAAGCTGGACGACATCGCTAGCTTCCTCAACACCAACCCGACGGTGGAAAAGGTCACCATCACCGGCTATACCGACCGCATCGGCTCGGCCGCCTACAACCAGAAGCTGTCCGAGCGGCGCGCCAACGCCGTCAAGGACTACCTGGTCGGCAAGGGCGTCGCGGCCAACCGGATGGACGCCGTCGGCAAAGGCAAAGACAACCCTGTGGTCACTTGCAACAACAAGAAACGCAGCGAGCTGATTAAGTGCCTGGAGCCGAACCGCCGTGTGGAAGTCGAACAGATCACCGTCGAGAAGCAGGTCCAGTGAGCCCAGCCTGCCGCCGGTGCAGCTGCACCTGGCCAGCCTGCGCACCGTGGCGGTGGGCGCCGTCACGGACTGGCTGAACCACCGCGCCAGCAGCAAGGGCGCGGCGCTGGCGTTCTACACGCTGTTCTCGCTGGCGCCCATCCTGGTGCTGGTGCTGGCTATTGCCGGCTTCTTCTGGGGCCAGGAGGCGGCCCGGGGCGAACTGCTGAACGAACTGCGCGGCCTGCTGGGCGCCCAGGGCGCCGCCGCCGTGCAGCTGGTCCTGGTAGGCGCCCACAACAAGGACGAAGGCCGCCTGGCCACCTTGGTGGCGGGCGTGCTGCTGCTGTTCGGCGCCACCAGCGTGTTTGCCGAACTCAAGGCCAGCCTGGATGAGATCTGGCAAGCGCCGCCGCCCGTTCACAGCAGCCTGTGGGAAGTGGTGCGCACCCGCCTGCTGTCCTTTGGCATGGTGCTGGTGCTGGCTTTTCTGCTGATGGTCTCGCTGGTGGTGAGCGCCCTGCTCACCCTGCTGGAGCACTACTGGAACAGCGTCTGGCGCAATGCCGAGGTGGCGCTGTCCCTGCTCAACCACGCCTTCGGCTTCTTCGTGATTGCCGCCATGTTCGGCGTGATCTTCAAGATGCTGCCGCGCGTGCAACTGAGCTGGCACGATGTCGGCATCGGCGCGCTGGGCACAGCGGCCCTGTTCACCTTGGGGAAGTATGCGATTGGACTGTATATCGGCAACAGCGGTGTTGCCAGCAGCTTTGGCGCGGCCGGTTCGCTGATTGCCCTGCTGCTATGGGTCTACTACTCCGCGCAAATCTTTTTCCTCGGCGCCGAGTTTGCGCGCCAGTACGCGCTGCAGCTGGGCAGCCTGCGCCAACGTTAGCAGGCTGCCCCCGCGCTTATTTCACGTGCAGGTCGTTCTTCACGGCCGTCACGCCTTTCACGCCGCGCGCCACCTCGGCCGCTTTCTGGATCTCGGACGGGTCAGACACGAAGCCGCTCAGCTGTACCGTACCCTTGAAGGTTTCCACATTGATCTCCGCCGATTTCAGTTCCGGCTCATTGAAGATGCTGGCCTTGACCTTGGTGGTGATCACCGAATCATCGACATACTCGCCGGTCCCTTCGTGGGTGGCGGTGGAAGCGCAGCCGCCCAGGCTCAGCAGCGAAGCAGAGAACACGGCAACAGCAATCTTGTGTGCGAATTTCATGGCTATTCTCCTTGGTTTCATTAAGCAAAACCGGCAGTAGCTCTGCCGATAGACTACGTTTTACGTGGAAATACCGCGCTTCTCTGTACGGCATCGCACAGACCCCCATGGGTGCGCTGACTATCCTGAAATGACTTTTTACGGGAGGACAATATGAAACCAAGCTCCAGCGTTTTTGCAGCACTGGCGATGGCCGGCATTGCCACCGTGAGCGGTCTGAGCGGCTGTGCCAGCAACAATCCATCACCAGCGCCGGTCACCTACTCCTCGGCCAACCAGCAGGGCGATATGGCGACCTATGGCACCATTGACTCGATCCAGATCGTGCAGGCGGGCGGCGGCACCAGCGGCGTCGGCGCCGTCACAGGCGGCCTGGTCGGCGCACTGCTGGGTAACCAGATCGGTTCCGGCGCGGGCCGCACGGCTGCTACCGTGGCCGGCGCGGCGGGCGGCGCACTGGTGGGCAACAAGGTGGAATCCAACCGCAACGCTCCGCACGACACCTACCAGATCAGCATCCGCATGGATAACGGCGACTACCGCATCGTCAACCAGGACAACATCGGCGACCTGCGTGCCGGCAATCGGGTACGCCTGATTAACGGCCAGGTCTACCGTTATTGAAATCGGAGGACATCATGAACAAGCACGCACTCATCGGTCTGCTCTGTGGAGTGGCCCTGTGCACGGGCGCGCTGGCACAGGAAGAAGTCACGCCGGCCGCCACCGCGCAGCAGCAAAAGAAAGAAATCGCGCATGGCGACCCGCATCGCTGGTATGTGGCGGACAATACTTCCGCCTCCCAGCTGGCCAATCTGCGCAAGGAAATCAACGCGGCCCTGCAGGAACAGCTGACCGCCTGCCGCCAGCACCATGACGACCGCAGCACCTGCGAACGCGATGCCCGCACCACGTACGCACAGGATATGGCGCACATCCGCCAGATCCGCAAGGAAAACAACCAACTCGAATAAGAGCGTCCCCTATGCCGCCTGGCTGCCCGTTTGCAGCCGCGGCGGCAGTTCGTGCAGCACCAGCGCCGCACCATCCTTGACCTTCATCAGCCAGCCGGCCGCCTCGATGGCGCGCTGCGCATCCTGATAGCCCTGGTCCCAGCGCCACTGGGTGGAACCCCGCGAGAAATTGATGTCCTTGGACGCCATATGCCAGTCGCGTCCCGAGTACGGCAGGCGCACGATGTGCAGCGTGTTGCCGCAACCGAGCGCATCCAGCTCCGCAGCCTGTTCCTGGCTGCGTGCTTCCGCCGGCAACGCCCGGTACAGCTCGCGCAGCTTCTTGCGCATGGCATGGGTGGCCAGATAATCCTCGATATGGCGCTGCGAGCGCGAGGCGTAGGTGACGTCCTTCTGCCGCGTCTGCACCTCGTCCAGCGTGGCCGGTTCGTCGCCGTCAGCGCTCCACAAATCCACCATGAAGCACAGCGTGTCGACGTTGGCGGTATCGTCCAGCACGGTTTCCAGCGGGGTGTTGGAATACAGCCCGCCGTCCCAGTACAGCTCGCCATCGATGCGCACCGGCGCAAAGCCCGGCGGCAAGGCGCCGCTGGCGCGGATATGGTCGGCGTGTAGGTCCATGTCGCGGTTGTCGAAGCGGCGCAAGGTGCCGCTGGTGACCTTGAGCGCATTGACGGTCAGGCGCGGCCCGCCCTCGTCATTGAGGTAGTCGAAATCGACCAGTTCGTTGAGCGTGCCCAGCAGCGGCGTGGTGTCGTAGAAGCTGGCCTCATCCGGCAGCACCGCCATGCCGGCGGCAAAGGGATTGAAGGGCCGTGGCGTAAAGAAGCCCGGAATGCCGCGCCAGAAGGTCGCCATGGTCTGCAGCTGGATGCTGGTGCGGCGCTGCACATCGGACAAGGCGCGCAGGTCGATCTTGTCCGGCTGCGAGACGCCGTCCCAGAACTGACGCAGCCTTTGCAGCCGCGTCTCGCGCGGATTGCCGGCAATGATGGCGGCATTGATGGCGCCGATGGAGGTGCCGACCAGCCAGTCCGGCGACAGCTCATGCTCATACAGCGCCTGGAACACGCCGGCCTGATAGGCGCCCATGGCGCCGCCACCCTGCAGCACCAGCACCACCCGCAGCTTGGCGGGATTGAGCGGCCGGTTCAGCCGCGCTTGCGCCGTATCAGCCATGCAGCCCCCACGGCAACCACCGCGCCGACGGCCAGCGCGGGCTTGAGCAAACGCTTGCGGGCGATGTAAGAGCCCAGGGTCAGCGCATACGGCAGCAAGCTGCTCAGCTTCAAGCCGCTCAGCCCGCCCGGTTGCAGCAAGGCGCCAAAGCGCGCCTGCGCCAGGCCGACCGCCTGGTCCACCGCTTCATGCAGGATCGCTTCCGGCCGCAGCGCCTGCGCCACCTGGGCCTTGGCGTGGATCACGCCGACCCGGTAATACTCGCCTTCGCGGATCAGGCGTTCTTTCTGGACCTCAATCGGTACTTCAGTCATGGGGACTCCGGTGGATTACATCAAGCGCATTACATCAACATGTCACGGTCGGATTTCAGCTCGGCCATGGTGGCCGGCATCGACAGCTTGCCGCTGCGGACCACATTACGCGCATACATCAGCAAAGCCAGTGCGATCACGCCGAACACGCCCGCCAGGATGGGCAGTATCTTCCAGCCCATGCTGTCCCAGGCCAGATAGGCGACGGTCACACTGAGATAAGCAATCGCGAACCAGCCCGCCACCACCGCCAGCGCAAACACGGTGACCAGCGCCAACAGGTGGTTGCGCACCTCGGACAACTCCAGCGCGGCCAGTTCCAGCCGCGACAGCAGCAGCCCGACCGCGTTGCGTCCCACCGCGGCCAGCGACGCCAGCAAGCCCGGCGCAGCGGGCTTTTCTTCGGACAGGGACACGGCGGCTTACTTGCGGCCGATGATCACGCCCACCAACAGGCCGACGCCTGCCGCCACGGCGATCGAACGCCATGGATTTTCCTTCACATAGGCGTCGGTCGACTTGGCCATTTCCTTGCCGGCCGCCAGCGCCGACTGCTGGGCTTCATGCGCCTTTGCCAGTGCCGTGTCCAGCGCGCGCATGCCGCGGCTGCGCAGTTCGTCGGCCTTTTCGCCGGTCAGGGCGGTGGCGGCGGAGAACAGCGCCTGGGCATCTTTCACCAGGGTTTTCACGTCGTTATTCACGGTACTGATGTTTTGTTCCAGCATGATGAAGCTCCTGTTGTGGTTGGGTGGTGTCGCTATGCCAGCAGATCCCTCAGATCGTCCGCATGTTCCTCTTCCACCGCCATGATCCTGATCAATAAGTGGCTGGTGGTCGGATCGGTGTGGCCGATCTTTTCAATCATCTGGCGATACGATTCAATGGCCACGCGCTCGGCGACCAGGTCGGCCTTGAGCATCGCCTGTACATCTTCACTCGCATCATACTCGGCATGACTGCGTGCGAGCAATGTTGCTGGATTGAAATCAGGTGTGCCATTCAGCTGAATGATACGCTCTGCCAGCCAATCGGCGTGTTCCTGTTCCTGCTGCGCGTGTTCCAGGAACTCCGCCTTGATGGGACCGTTGCCCAGCCCCATCACCGTATAGTAGTGCCGCTTATAGCGCAGGATGCATACCAGCTCGGTGGCCAGCGCATCGTTCAGCATCTGGATCACCGCCTCCCGGTCGCCCTTGTAGCCCTGGGTGACCGGGCCATCCTGCAGGTTGCGCGCGGCGGCGCGGATGGCTTCTTTATCGATGCCGCTGGTTTTTGCTTCATTCGCTTCTGCCATGATTGCTCCTTGGTTCAATGGCGGTTGGAGATGGGCGCGCCGTTTTGCGACAGCACGATTTCCACCCGCCGGTTCAGCTGACGGTTGCCCGCCGAATCATTACTGGCCACCGGATAGGCCTGGCCATAGCCATGCGTGGCGATGCGCTGGTCGCTGATGCCCATGCCGATCAGGGCATTGCGCACCGATTCGGCGCGCCGCTGCGACAGCTCGAGGTTGTGCGAAGCCGTGCCGGTGCTGTCGGTAAAGCCTTCCACCATGACGATGCCCTTGGCATCCTGGTTGAGAATATCGGCCAGCTTCTGCGCCACGCGCATGCCCTCCGCGCTCAGCTCGGCGCGGTCGACGTTGAACAGCACGTCGTTGAAGGTAATCACGTAGCCGCGCTCGGTCTGCTTGGCCTGCAGGTCGGACAGCTGCGCCGCCAACGCGGCCGAACGGGCCTGCTCATCGCGCGCCTGCTGTTCGGCGCTGGCGGCCTGCAGCTTGGCCTGGTCGGCGCTGGCGCGGGCCTGGTCAGCCTGTGATCGCGCCGCCTGCGCTTCCTGGGTGCGCTGCTGCAGCTGGATCTGGTCGCGCTGGCGTTCGGCCTGCGCCACCTGGGCTTCCGCCTGTTTGGCGCGCGACACTTCCTGCGCGGTGGCGATGCGCTGCTTGGCGATATACGCCAGCTTGTCGACATCGCCCGTGCTGTCGCCATGGGCCGAGGCCGCGTTGGCCCGGTCCAGCGCATCGGTGGCGCTCTTGAATTCCAGCGGCGCGTTGGCGGCCACCGAAGGATTGTTTTGTGCGGCCATGAAATCGCCGCGCGCCTGGTCCAGCATGGCGGTATTGGTTGGCGCCGTGCTACAGGCGGACATGGCCAGCGAAATGGCAAACGCGGCCGAGGTGAGGGACATTATTTTTTTCATGATCGTTCTCCTTTATTGCTGGATAGGCTGGCGCGACAATTCTTCGCGCAGCACGCGGATGCTCTCTTGCAGCTCATTGGCCGCGTTGGTGGCCTTGGCGGAATTGGCCTTGCTCTGCGCCAGCTTGGCGTCCGCCGAAGCCTGCGTGGCCAAGTCCTGGGCCGTGCGGTAATCCTTGGCGGCCAGGGCCTGGTTGGCGCGCATCAGCTTGTCGCGCGCCGACTGCATTTCATCCGGCGCCAGCTCAGCCGCACCGGCGCTGGTGGCACTCTCCACGGCGGAACGCGATACCGCCACGTCCGCCACAGCCGGCGTTTTCTGGCTGGCGCAAGCGGCCAGCCCCATCAGAACAAACACACCGCTCAGCAACTTGAGTTCTACCGTACGCATATTTTTCTCCTTACGATGTTGTGCACGATAGCGACGTTATAAGCGCTGGCTTGCGCGCTTTCTGTACGCTGCCGCACACGCGCGCAGGGTGCGCCAACGCACAGCCGCATCTCAGCGCGAGGCGTAGGCTCCTTTACAATGTCGCTTTATCCATCACGCCGATGTCGCCATGACCCAGACCACACCCGCCAAACGCCACCGTCTTGCCCGCGCCATCACCGCCGTGCTGGTGCTGCTGGTGGCTGTGCCGGTGCTGGCCGTGGTGCTGCTGCTCAACTTCGACTGGAACCGCGCACGGCCCTGGCTCAACGAAAAAGTCAGCGAGGCGATCGATCGGCCGTTTGAAATCCGCGGCAATCTGTCGCTGACCTGGCAGCGCCAGGGCCACTCCGATCAGGACCGTACCTGGCGGGACTATCTGCCGCTGCCCAGCCTGCTGGCGGAGGACATCCACATGGGCAATCCGGCGCCCATGGTCAAGGCCGGCGCCGCCCCGGAGATGGCCAGCGCGCGGCAATTCGCCTTTTCGCTGAACCTGCTGCCGCTGCTGGATCACCAGATTTCCATTCCCGTGCTGCGCTTCGACACGCCCGCCGTGCTGCTGCTGCGCACGCCGGACGCCAAAGCCAACTGGATCTTCAAGCAGGCCGACAAGCCCTCGCCGTGGAAGCTTGACTTGCAGCGCGTGGTCTTCTCCAAAGGCAGCGTGCATTACAGCGACGCCCTCACCCACACCGACGCCAGCACCGACATCGACACCATCAACGCCGATCCCCAATACGGCGTGGCCTGGACCCTGCGCGGCAAATGGAACCAGCAGGAGGTCAGCGGCAGCGGCAAGGCCGGCGCCGTGCTGTCGCTGGAACAGCAGACCGCGCCCTATCCGCTGACTGCGCGTCTGGCCGTGGGCGCGACGCATATTGAAATCACCGGCACCCTGACCAAGCCCACCGCCCTGGCGGCGCTGGACCTGCGCCTCAAACTGTCCGGCAACAGCATGGCCCGCCTGTATGCGCTGACCGGCGTGCTGCTGCCGGAAACGCCCGCCTTCTCGACCGAAGGCCACTTGACCGGCACGCTGGGCCCGGCCAGCAGCGACTGGGTCTACGACAAATTCACCGGCCGCGTCGGCGGCAGCGATATCGAAGGCCGCCTGGAATACCGCACCGGCAAGCCGCGCCCGCAGCTGAGCGGCAACGTGCAATCGAAGCTGCTGCAGTTTGCCGACCTTGGCCCGCTGGTCGGCGCCGACTCCAACGCCAGCAAGGAAGCGCGCGGCGTGGCGCCCGTTCAACCAAACGAGAAAGCCCTGCCGGTGGAAAAATTCCATACCGAGCGCTGGACCGCGCTGGATGCCAACGTCAGCTTCAAGGCCCAGCGCATCGTGCGCGACAAAGACCTGCCCATCTCCAACGTCGATACGCAGATTCATCTGCAGGACGGCGTGCTGGCGCTGACGCCGCTGAACTTTGATATCGCCGGCGGCGCCTTCCGCTCCCAGATCAAGCTGGACGGCAGCGGCAAGCGCATCCCCGACGCCATCGCCGCCGAGCTGAAGGCTGACGCCCGCCACCTCAAGATCAAGCAGCTGCTCCCGCGCCTGCCCGCCATGCAGGCCACGGTGGGCGAGATCAACGCCGACCTGTCGCTCAGTGCGACCGGTAATTCCGTGGCGGGCCTGCTGGCCAGTTCGAATGGCGAAGTCAAATCCGTGGTTACCGACGGCAGCATCAGCAAGCTGCTGCTGGAAGAAATGGGCCTGAACATCGGCAACGTTGTGCTGACCAAGCTGGTGGGCGACCATCCGGTCAAGCTGAATTGCATGGTGAGCGACTTCGGCGTCACCAACGGCCTGATGCAGACGCGCCTGTTCGTGGCCGATACCGAAGACGCCACCGTCAATATCGGCGGCACGGTCAACCTCGACAACGAGCGCATGGACCTGACCTTGAAGCCTGATCCCAAGGGCCTGCGCGTGATCACGCTGCGTTCGCCGATCTATGTGCGCGGCACCTTCAAGCAACCCGACGTCAGCATCGACAAGGGTGTGATGGCCTTGCGTGCCGGTGGCGCGCTGGCCTTGGCGGCGGTGGCGCCGGTGGCGGCGATTCTGCCGCTGATCCACGCCGGGCCGGGCGACACGCCCGCCTGCGGCAGCCTGCTGGCCGAGGCCAAGGCCAAGCCGGTGGCGCCGCCTCCGGGCAAATCGCGCCCCGGCGTGCGCTAGCGAACGGAAGGCAGGCGCGCGCTGCCTTACTCTATCCTTGTCGTTAAGCACAAGGAGAAACTCATGAACACCATCCAGAAAGCGCTAAGCATTGCCGCCCTACTGGGCCTGAGCGCCTGCGCAGGCATGAGCACGCAAGACCGTAACACTGCAGTGGGCGCCGGTGTCGGCGCGGTGGCCGGTTCCGTCCTGACCGGTGGTAGCGGCGTAGGTACAGTCGGCGGCGCCGCCGTCGGCGGCGTGATCGGGAATCAGGTCAGCAAGCCCCCGCACTAAGCTCCGCTGAAATAGCAATGAACCCGCGGGCCCGACGCCATTTGGCGCTAGGCTCATGCGGGTTTTTTTTTACACAGGTGCGGGCGATAGGCGATCAGTGCCGCGTACAATTCAGGTGGCAGTACCTCACTTGCCGGGCGGGCAGCAGCAAAGTCTTCCTCAGTCCATTCAGGAGAATCCGGGTCAGCCGCAATACCGGCGTTAATCGCATCCTCTTCTTCAGGTGTAGGCAGATATATCTTCCGGCCGGATCTAGTGACGATGAACATAGTCCCTCACTTCTCTCGTATTGGCTTTGCGCAAGCTGATGACACGAACCACGTCGCTTCGCATGCAGTAAACCATCACATGCAAACGGCCAGCGATGAGGCCGGTAGCTAAAAATCTTCGTTCAGCATAACGCCTCCGAACGTCTTCACGAATCACAGCAGTCGCCCACTCAAACAGCTGCGCATCAACCAAAGACAAGCCATGCTTGCTCAAATTCCGTTGGTCCTTGCGCGGATCGAATTCGTAGCTCATTAAGTTTAGACTACATTCCCTGGCTGTGTTTGTCTTGCCAGGTTTAGGGTGTGCTAAATTGCCGCGATGCATGCTGAGGAAATTCAAAGCCTCGATGGAAAACGACACTTAGGATGCCTGAAAAATGACTGAACTTACCCTCATAGTCGGCCTGCTCAAGACGGAGAGTAGCTATAAATCGGAAATTGAACGACCTTCGACCGTGGTTGAAGACACTATTCAGTTTTCATTCTCCGCGACAGGAACTTGGCGGATTCGCACTTACGCAATCGACCACGACATACACATCCACTCAATAGATGGCGGCGCAATAGATGAAATATTTGCCGAGACCCACATTGACAAGCACTATGATGAAATATTGAAAGCGCGCCACACACTGAAACTCAAGAATGTGAATGATTCAGAGGAAGTGAGTCGCGTGCTCCGATCTGCAGGTTTACCAGGCATGCTTGAAATGGCCCCAGCTGGTTTTGCGTTCTACAATCCCGTCCGTCGAGACTACAGAACCCAATCAGAGCCCGAATAAGCAAGTCTTGAATAGGCTTACAAGAACACGTTGGCCATCCCGATCGCGCCATTGTCCTTGACCAGCTCGTAGCAGCGGCAGGAGACCGCTTCCAGCCCGGAGGAATCCAGGATCTCGATATTGCCCCGGCTGTAGGTGATCAGGCCCTGCTGCTGCAAGGCGCTGGCGGCCTTGGTGACGCCGACGCGGCGCACGCCCAGGGCATGGGCCAGGAACTCGTGGGTCAGATGGAACTTCTCCGACTGCAAGCGGTCGCGCGTAATCAGCAGCGAACGCGCCAAGCGCGCTTCCAGCACATGAAAGCGGCTGCACACGGCGATCTGGATCGCCTGCGCCAGCAAGGTATCGGTATAACGGTACAGCAAGCGCTGCAGCGATTCCATCTGCGCGAACTCGCTGCAGAAATCGGCCGAATCCATCCGTCCCATGCTGCCCGCGCGCTGCACCACCGCCCGCACCTGCGCCAGCTCATGTCCCAGCGCGACCGAAGCACCGATCATGCCCTCCCGCCCCACCGCGCCCACTTCCAGCGTCATGCGGCCTTCCGCCACCGCCAGCAGGGAGATCAGTGAGTTCTCAGGAAAGTAGATGTAGCGGATCGCCTGGCCCGGCTCATACAGCACCTCGCCCATATCCACATCCACCGTATCGCACAGCGACTGGATGCGCTCCAAATCCTCATCCGGCAAGCTGGCCAGCAAGCGATTGGCGCCATTGCGGCGGCTCATGCTTTCCTCGGCAGCGGCATCGTGGGACAGATTCATGGAGCACCAATCCTTTGCAAATACACAGCTCCGGCCCAGCGTATCGGGATTGATTTGCTCCGTATGTACGATGACGCACAGAACAAGAACATGTCTTGAGGGAAAATTGGCACCATCTTCCATCAACAACAAGAGGAAACATCATGGACACTACCGAGATTCGCCATAAGGCTGCTGCCCATCCCATCATGATCATCGCCGCTGTCGCCGTGATCCTGTTCAGCAGCGTGGGCATTGCCGCCATCATGGGCTGGCTGCCTTCTTCCAGCGCCAATGGCGCAGCCAACACCAGCGGCGCCGCACTGGCGCCCGCTGTCGCCACCACGCCAGCCGCACTGCCGCCAGGCGCCGGCAATTCCAGCTACAGCAACAGCCGCGGCAATGTGAACGGCCAGTACCCGGCGCAAGGCAACGCGCCAGATAACCCACAGCCTGTCGCCGCCAGCTGCGACAACTGCGGCGTCATCCAGGGTGTGCGTGAAGTCCACCATCGCGGCTCGGGCACCGGAGTCGGTGCAGCGGGCGGCGCGATTCTGGGCGGCCTGCTGGGTAACGCCGTCGGCGGCGGTCACGGCCGTCAGCTGGCCACCGTGGCCGGTGCGGTCGGCGGCGCGGTCGCAGGCAACCAGGTGGAAGGCAATATGCGCAGTTCCACCAGCTACGAGATCGTGGTCCACATGAACAATGGCGCCACCCGCACCTTCCACCAGAGCGCCCTGCCGAACTGGCGTGAAGGCGATCACGTGCGCGTGGTCAACGGCCATCTGCAGGCCGACTGAGACGCGCCACTGCGTACGTCAGCGAACGGAAGCGCCTTCCTCGGCCAGAGACAATGAACTGTATCCCCGAAATTCAATGAGGAGAAAATCATGCTCTACACGATTGCTGTCGTACTCTTGATTCTGTGGCTGCTGGGCGTGGTGTCGTCTTACACCATTGGCGGCTTCATCCACATTCTGCTGGTGATCGCCATCGTCATGGTGCTGCTGCGCCTGATTAGCGGACGCGGCGTCTAGCGACACCATCCCCCCTGACGGCGCCTGCGGGCGCCGTTTTCGTTTATGCTATGGAACTCACGCATAACAAGGAGCCGCCATGAAACGTCTGTCTGCCTTGATTATCCTCGCCGCCCTCGGCACCGGCTGCGCCTACGCGCAGAACATGAAGCCCGGCCAATGGGAAATGACCAACAAGGTAATGTCCTCCAACGGCCAGACCAATGCCGCCATGGCCAACGCCATGAAGCAGCTGGCCAATATGCCGCCCGAGCAGCGCGCCCAGATCGAAGCCATGATGGCCCAGCACGGCGCCAGCATGCCCAAGGTGGGCGCCGATGGCGGCATGTCGATCAAGGCCTGCGTCACGCCGGAGATGGCGGCCAAGCACGAAGTGCCGACCGGCCAGAGCGGCAAGTGCAGCCATAACAATACCCCGGTGGCGGGCGGCATTGATGTCTCGTTCAGCTGCACCGAACCGCCTTCCAGCGGCCACGGTCAGGTGCGTTTCAATGGCGACACGGGCTTTACCATGCAGATGGATGTCACCAGCTCGGCCACCGGCCAGCCGCAGCAGATGCACGTGGAAACCACCGGCCGCTGGCTGGCCGCGACCTGCTCGAAATAGTTATTCGAGACCGGCGAAGCGCATGTACAGGTCGCGCGCCTTGGTGGCGATCGGACCGACCGGCAAGGAGCGGCCTTCGTAGCGCACGCAGGCCGTGACCTTGCCGTAATTACCGGTGTTGAAGATCTCCACCGCCGATTCCAGCTCCTCCGGCCGCACGCTGCGCTTTTCCACCACGATGCCTTCGCCGGCCAGCAGCTGGATCACGCGCGCCCGCGTGATGCCGGACAGGAAAGTGCCATTCGCCACCGGCGTCACCACCTTGCCCTGCGGCGTCACGAAGAACAGATTGGCGGAAGCAAACTCCGCCACATTGCCGGCGCTGTCGCATACCACCGCGTTATCGTAGCCGCGTTCCTTGGCGTCGCGCAGCGCGCGCGAGGTATTGGCGTACAGCGAAGAAGCCTTGGCATCGGTCGGCGCCATCGATGGTTCAGGACGGCGCAGCTTCGACAGGCAGGCCGAGAAACCCTGGCTGAAGTTGGGCATCGGCGCATCGAACAGGGTCAGCGCAAAGGCGCTCTTGTCCGCTACGGGGATCAACAGGCCCTCGGTGCCAAACACCAGCGGACGGATATACAGCTCGGCATCGGCCGGAAACTTGGCCACGCCTTCACGCACCAGGAACTCCATCTCGCCGACGGTCAGCGGGCATACCAGGCCCAGGCGTTCGGCCGAAGCGATCACGCGCTCCAGGTGCGGGATCAGGTCGGGCATCTTGCCGCGAATCGCGCGCGCGCCATCGAATACGGACGACCCCAGCCATACGCTGTGATCCATCGCGCCAAACAAGGGAGTATTGCCGTCGCTCCAGCGACCGTTGAAGTAAGTGAGGTACATGGTGGTTCCCGGAAATGTGCTGCCGACAATGTAGCACAGGCGGAAAAGCCGCGTCAGAAGGAGTGGCGGATGCCGATATTGACGGCGCGGTCACCGTGTCCCGCCTCGGTGGCATTGCCCACCGTATAGCCCGCGCCATTGCGGTTATGGATGCGCGCCAGCGACATGTACAGGTCCGTGCGCGGCGAGAAAGTATAGGTCATGCCCACCGCGATCTGCTGCGCATCCTGATTGAGCATGCTGAGATCATCCTTGCGCACGAAGGAGGCCAGGAAGGTGAAGGCGCCGCGCGGTACGGCAATCCCGATCAGTGCATCGCGGCTGTCGGAGGAAGGCGTATTCTGCGCCAGCGCCACGCCGTAGGGGTTGGACATATCCCAGGGCGAACTGCCCTCGCCCTTGCTGCGGCCCACCGCCGCATAGCCGGTAAAGGCGCCGAAGTTGAAGTTGGCCGCCACCAGCACATTGCGTCCCGACTGGTCGGCCACCGGCGCCGGTCCGTTGCCATCGATCAGATTGTCCTTACGCTGATAGGACACGCTCAGATTGGCCGCGCCCTTGGCATAGCCGATGGTCAAGCCGTAAGCGCGGTTGATGGCGCTGTTATACGGCGACTCGCCAAAGCTGTAGATTGCCCCCGCGCGCAGGCCGTTCAGGCGCGGCGTCAGGTACTTGATGGCGTTGTCGTAGCGCTTGACGCTATAGCCCACCAGATTGGCCGCGCTGCCCGCCATGCCGCCATGGAAAGGGTCGGCCACATCGGTCAGCGTCTCGTACACGAAGTTGTACTGGCGGCCCAGGGTCAGCATCCCGGCCGGACCGTCCAGCCCGACAAAGGCCTGGCGGCCGAACAGGCGGCCGTTCTGGTCCGACTGCCCGGAATCGTTGAGGATGCCCGCTTCCACACTAAAGATGGCGGAGGTATTGCCGCCCAAATCTTCGCGGCCGGTAAAGCCCAGCCGCGAGCCGCTCTCGACGCCGCTGCTCAGCCGCGTATGGGGACAGGCCAGCTTGCAGCCGCCCTCGCCCACCACGGCGGCATCCAGCGTGCCGTACACCGTGGTCTGCGTCGTTTGTGCGAACGCAGCAAGGGGCAAGCACACCAGCAGCAGGAGACAGGATTGCTTCATCTGGAAACTCCGGCGATCACGAGTCTGTCACTGCTATCTTACGTCCGCCTGACAATGTCACTCTGTGCGACGGATCACCAAAAATAAAGAGAATGGGCCAAACTTGATGCACCACAGCTGTGCGCCGGGGGTATAGTGTGGTGCAATTACCGTTCCACTTTGTGAAAGGCAGATTGATCATGCAACGCCAGACCGCCCAGGCCCAGTACGCCAACAAACTCGGCAGCGCCAACGATGCCCTGGATCATTTGCGGGATGGCGATTTCATCATCGTGCCGACCGGTGCGGGCGAGCCGCCGACGCTGCTGACTGCGCTGTCCGACCAGCGCCGCCGCTTCCGCGACATCAAGGTCTCGCAGATTCTGGCGATGCGCAAATACGGCTATTTCGACTGCGACACCACCGAACACGTGCGCCACGTCGCCCTGTTCTTCGGCGGCGCCTCGCGCGAGGCGGGACAGGCCGGCTGGGCCGATTTCATCCCCGCTTATTTCTCCGAGATCCCCAGCCTGATCGAGCGCGGCCTGACGCCTTCCGACGTGGTGTTCTCGATGGCTTCGCCCATGAACGAGCAAGGCTACTTTGCCCTGAGTCTGGGCGCCGACTACACCATGGCCGCCGTGCAGAAAGCCCGCGTGGTGGTGCTGGAAGTGAATCCGAACGTGCCGTTTGCCCACGGCCAGTGCCATGTGCATATCTCACAGGTGACGGCGCTGGTGGAAAGCGAGCAGCCCGTGATTGAAGTGGGCCTGCCAAAGATCGGTCCGGTGCAGGAAGCGATCGGCAAATACGTGGCCGACATGATCGAGGACGGCTCCACCCTGCAGATCGGCTATGGCGGCATTCCCGACGCGGTGGTGATGCAGCTGACCGAAAAGAACGATCTCGGCATCCACACCGAAATGATCGGCGACGGCATCCTCAAGCTGGTGGAAGCAGGCGCGGTCAACAACCGCCGCAAGACTTTCCTGCCCGGGAAGATGGCGGCCACCTTCGCGCTGGGCTCGAAGCGCCTGTACGACTTCATGCACCACAATCCCATGCTGGAGATGCATCCGGTGAACTTCACCAACGATCCTTATCTGGCGGGGCAGAACGACAAGCTGGTGGCGATCAACGCCAGCCTGCAAGTGGATCTGCTGGGCCAGTGCGGTTCCGAGAGCATCGCCCACCTGCCCTATTCCGGCACGGGCGGCCAGGTCGATTTTGTGCGCGCGGCCAACCGCTCGCGCGGCGGCAAGGCC
>Ga0213872_10000501_pt1 | contig 31176 bp, 38 predicted proteins | sample VelepicomBERX_R2_FD_160071 | JGI IMG/M metagenome (GOLD analysis project Ga0213872, IMG submission 160071) | Rhizosphere microbial communities from Vellozia epidendroides in rupestrian grasslands, the National Park of Serra do Cipo, Brazil - RX_R2 | ecosystem: Host-associated > Plants > Roots >...
AGCGGCCCGTCAGGTCGCGGCCGAACTTGCGCAGCAGCGAGGCACGGCTGACCGGGTAGTTCGCATAGTTGCCAAGGTCCGGATCTTGGGCCGTGCCGGTCTTCACGTGGTGAGTCATGTGGTAGCCACGGTAGATGGCCAGATCCACGAAGACCGGGGCGCCGCAAAGCCAGTTGCCCACCCACTCGCCGAGCCGGCGCGAACGCAGGAAGGAACGGTGCGCGCACTCGTGTGTGAGGATGCCCAAGCCCAGTTGCCGGCCGCCGAGCACCACGAGGGCCACGAGAACCGTGACCCAAGAGGGCCGCGCCATCACGAGCGCGAAGGCCGCGGCGATCAGCGCCCAGTTCAAGGCCAGCATGCGCCAGGCCAGAAGGTCGGACTTCGCCATGAAGCGCTTGAGCTGCTCGCGCGGCAGGGTGTTCCAGGTGACGGCCATGGCGTTGGTGTTTAAGAGACGGCTCCGATAGTGTCCATTGGAGCAGCGGTGGCACATTTTCGGCTATCTTGAAGCGCCAAACGATTGATATGAACCGCCCCGCCGTGCGCGCCGCTCTGCTGCTGCCCGAGCGCGTCTGGGCAGAATCGGCGCGCTCAGGCAAGATTTGCTGCTGGGGTGTCCAGCACGCTGACCTCGCGCGGCACTGACGTGGCTGCCTGTGGCTTGTTCGAACTCGATCTCCTCGCCGACCGGCGCGCGCCCGTGCTCAGTCTCTGCGGTCTGCCTGACCGCTCCCCTATTCCGCTCGAAGCGGCGGCGCGGGCCGGCGCCACTCCCTCGTGTTCGTGCCCGCTCAGGTCGCGCCCAGCGACGAAAGCCCGCCGGCCCGACAGCGCATGGCTAGCTGGATCGCCCCCAGCATGCGCGCGACGCCCCGGACACCGACGCGCCCATTCTTTCGGGATGGACACCCTGCGGTGACTCGAGCCAAATTACCGAACTTTGAAAAAAGGAAATACTCCAATGCTCACCCATATCAACCAAGCAAGGTCGTCAACCATTCCAGTCGCTGCGGTCATGGTTATGGTCGTTTCGATGCTTGTGACGAGTGCCTCAGCGACATCGCCCCAGCCTGTCACTTGGAGCTACCCAGCCCTTCACGGGCTGTGCATCCTTGAGGCTGCCGCTGCCGCCAATGGCGAATCTGCGGCGTATCCGATCGGTCAGGTGGTCGCAACGAAGACCGGAAAATGGGTGTGCACCGCGGTGATTGCGCGCCAGGTGCCAGTGGAGTTGGCCGGCGTTTGGATCAAGCTTGGTCAGCAGCCCGCCAAGGTCAATTGACCTTTGGTTCCACATTTGAAGGCATTGTAGCGATCGCGACCATGTTGACCGGCTTGGGGCAATATTCACAGGGCGGTGCGCGCTTCTTTATTAACGTCATTAAGAGCGAAGCCGATCGAGTCATGATGGTCGGGGTTGCAAGACGCGCCACGACGAAAATAACTTGGACCTGTAACCCACCATGCTCATTGGAATTGATGCCGAAAATTATCGAACAAATGAAGCTTCCACATCAAAAAAATGGATGACTCCGATTCTTGGCAATTGAGGACGTGATATTTTGCGCATGACTAACATAATTAGCGTCTGTCTGGGTCAGAGAATTCTCCTCAGGTGATGCCGTGAGAGGAAACTTGGCCAACCTCTATGCTTCAGCAAACATCGGTCGCCAAGGCATCATCATCCCTTGATGTAATCATGCCAAATTGTGATTGGCACCAATGCAGTCCAGCCACAAAAATCTCGCCGGGATGAATTTCCGGGCGCCACTTGGTCTGGCGCATAATTTTCCCAGAAGGTACCTGTGGCCTTATAGACTTCGGCCACACACCAGTAGAATTGCCGTGCCAGCCGTTCCGCTAGTGCGTGTTGACCAACGGTCTCAAGGCCGCGAATCACCATATAGGTCGTTGGTGCCCAGGAACTGCCGTGCCAATAGCCGCCCTCGGGATCGAAGTCAGGGCTGTCGGCTGGCAGGGTGGCGACCGGAACTTGGCGCCAGAACTGGTTCGGGTCAGTGAGGTGGGCCAGCAAGGGCGCTAGGCGCGTCTCAGGCACCACACCTGCGACCAGGGTCCAGAACATGCCAATATGGCGGCGTGGGATGTGCTTGCCGTAGCCGAGGTCGTAATAGAACCCGTCGTCTTCGTTCCAGCAGTGCGCATTGATGGCGTCCGACGTTTCCTTTGCAGAAATTCGCAATCGTTGAATATCTGTATTCTGGCCGATATGCTGTGCAATCTCGCTCAAGTTATTGGCAAACAGCACCATCTGGGCCGACATATCGACCGAGCGCCCCTGACGGTTCCACTTGGCGTCCAGGTCACCATAGATGACCCAGTAAAATAGCGGGTTTGAGAACCTGATCCCATGGCCATCATCGCGCCAGCCTGATGGGTAGCGCGGAATATTGTCCATTCCGGACCCTAGGGAGTCGCTGAAATACAGATGGTCCTCGCCTCGATAATTTGCGGCAAGAAAATCGAAAAAACGCACCAGCTTGGGGTACACGGTCTTCAGCCGTTCGAGGTCTCCGGTCTCGCCGAACAACTCAAGCTCAGCAAAGGCTAGCAAGGGCGGATTGATGCTGACTGGGTGGGACTTCGGCCAATAGGGTGTGCCGTCGGCCTTGTACTCGCGGCAAATGAAACCGTCCGCATCCTGCCGCTGATAAAAATTGTCCAGCGCGTTGGCGATCGGTAATTCCTTGGGGTGGAATTTCGCGTAGGTCGCAATGAAGCAGGTATCCCAGAGGTAAATGCTGCCGCTGAAGGCGGCATCGACAAAGGGTTTTTTATAAACCGGGTCGTTCGGGCCGCCGCGGACCTTTTGCTTGGCCAGCTTTAGAGCTTGGTCATACATCTCGTGCTGCAAGGCTAATGGGACAGCCCAGTCTCTCGCTTCAGCGGCCGCAAACGCCTCGGTGGACATGGAGGCGGCCCATGCCGCAAGGCCTGACAAACATTGGCGACGAGATAGCGTCATGATCGACCCTGATGTGTTTGGAGCCGGCCGCTAATTCTTTTGCCATTTTGGGTTCAGCGGCGCCCCACAATCTCCCGCCACGTTATATATCGACTCGAGATCGCCAAGCCTTGCCAAACCGGCCAATTGCGATGTCATTTGCGGACAAGCGACGCAGTGCGATTGGTTTTCCCGCGTGTTTATGCAATTCTCGCCAGCCGTTCAAGAACTAAGGGAGCGACATGAGACTTGGCATGCGGACAAAGTTGGGGGCGAAGCTCCTGGCAGCAGTCATCTTGCTGTTACCTTACCTGTGCCATGGCGCCGAAGACGCCTTCACGGATCTTCTGGACTTCCATGGCGCGCCCACCGGCGCTGATGACCGCAGTTTCAATATCTTCTTCGACGCGGGCGCCTGGCACGGCTACAGCCTCGTGCCGGAGAAGGATGTCGATACCGGCTTCACCGGCCCCTTCATCCACAGCCTGGGCAAGGGGCAATGGGTCGGGAGCTATGTGGGACGCCTTCATTTGCGCGACGCGGACACGGGTCGTGATCTGGCCCTCAAGCCCGATGCTGCATCAGGTCACGCCGCGCCCGGCTATCTGCAGCGCAGTTATTCGAGCGATGAGCTGAAGGTCACCGAGACCTTGTTTTTTGCCGATTCATGGCACGCCCTGGTGCGCATCGAGTTGAGCGCTCCCTCGCTGCGCCACATCGCCTTGCGCACGACCGGGCGCCCTGTGGTGTCACGCAGGGCAACGGTCTCTACGGCGGGCGACCAGGTGCTTCAGCGCTTTGCCGGCACCAAGACCGTCTTGACCACACGCTTGATCGCCACCGGAGCCACCGCGCAGCCCGCTCGATTGACGGCCACGGAGTTCAGCCTGGCGCTGAACGAGACGCTGACGGTCGGCCCGGACCGCCCCACGGTGGTCAACATTGAACAGGCCGCGACCTACGACAACGACGTCGAACACCCCGCACCCGTCGATGTCGAGCATGCGTGGGAAGCCAACCGGCTGCGCTGGGCCCGCTATCTCGCCCCGGTCGCGTCTGTCCATCTCGCCGGTCTGCCCGACGACGAAGCTCGCCGCATGGCGGCCAAGGCCATCGTGACGCTGATCGGGAACTGGCGCGCAGCACGCGGCGAACTGTTGCATGACGGCGTGATCCCGTCCTATTCAGATTCGAATTACAACGGCTTTTGGGCCTGGGACTCGTGGAAGCATGTCGCCGCCCTCGCGTCCATTGCCCCGGAGCTTGCACGCGATCAGATGCGCGCGATGTTCGATTATCAGACCGCGAACGGCATGGTGCCGGATTGCATTTTCCTGAACAAAGCCGACAACAACGCACGCGACAGCAAACCGCCCCTGGCCGGATGGGCGGCTTGGCGTCTGTTCCAGGCAAGCGGCGACCGTGACTTCCTGGCGACCATGTATGACAAGCTGGTTCGCTACCACCGCTGGTGGTATGCCGAGCGAGATCACGATCACAACGGGTTGGCCGAATACGGCGCCACCGACGGCACGCGGGTCGCGGCGGCGTGGGAAAGCGGCATGGACAATGCAGCCCGCTTCGATGACATCGAGATGCTCAGGAACGGCCCGCACGCATGGTCGGCTAACCAGGAGTCCGTCGACCTCAACACGTATCTGTATGAAGAAAAGCGTGATCTCGCGAACATCGCCGGCGTCCTTGGATTGGTCGATGAGCGGCAGAAATGGCTGGACGAGGCGGAAAGCTTGAAGGCTGTGGTCCAGGCGCAGTTCTACGATGCCAAGCTGGCATACTTTTTCGATAGAAGATTGCACGACGGCGCCTTGATTCGCATCTTCGGCCCCGAGGGGTGGATTCCGCTGTGGGCCGGACTGGCAAGCAGCGAGCAGGCTCGGCATGTAGCGATCGCGATGACCGACCCTCGCAAGTTCGCCACCAAGATGCCATTTCCATCACTGGCAGCGGACGACCCGCGGTTTTCACCGGTCAAGGGCTATTGGCGTGGGACCGTTTGGATCGACCAGGCCTACTTCGCCGTTTCGGGCCTGCGGCGTTACGGGTTTGGCCGAGAGGCCGATGCCATGGCGCTTCGCCTCGTGTCCAGCGCCCAAGGGCTGGCCGCTCAAACGCCATTCCATGAGGTGTACGACCCGCTCACTGGCCATGGCCTGCATGCACCCAATTTCAGCTGGTCCGCTGCTCACTTCTTCATGCTGTTGGTGGATTCAAATCAGCACTGAATTGGGACCGGTTTGCGATCGTGCCAAATCATCGGCGATTGACGCGAGAACTGGTGTGGCCGCGGTGGCGGCGCTCATCGCATCCCTTGATAGCTCAAATGCCTTGCAGTGTGGATGGGACGGATCCGGCCCGGCCGAGGCACCCGGTGGCCGGGCCCGGGCGACCTTAATTCGGCGATGCTGCTGATGCAGAATCCTTCCACGCCGTCGGTCCTGCCTGGATGCCGCAACCGCGCTGCATCAGGGGGCTCATGCTGCGACGCGGCCTTTTTGCGAGCTACCTATGCTTCGAATGCTGTGCTTGGTCCTGCTGGCGACGTTGACGACGAATGAATGCGCGGCCGCGCCCATATCGGTCTGCATACAGCCGGGGCCGCCGCCCTGGGCCTATTGGCAGGACAGCGCGAGCAACGCGACCAAACGGACACTGACAGGCATCTCGGTCGAAACCGTGCGGGCGGCCTTTCAGCAAATCGGGCAGTCGGTCGATATTCGGGGTGACTTGCCCTGGGCACGCTGCATGGAGATGGTCGAAAAGGGCCTGATCGACTTCGCGATGGACGCCTTCTTCGACAGTGAGCGCGCCAAGCGTTTCGACTACTCGATCCACTATCGCAGTGCGACGCCGCAGATCTTTTTTCGCCGCGCCGACCCCGTGGTGATCGGGCACGTGTCCGAGCTGAAGCGCTACCGCGGCTGCGGGCTGCACGGTTGGAGTTACGAGCACTATGGTCTGTCCAAGAACGACCTGGACATCGGTTTTGTCTTTGAAAACATGGTCAAGAAGCTCAAAGCTAAGCGCTGTGACTACTTTGTCGACGAGATCGAGACCGTTTACAACCACAAGTTCATCGGCGACGACTACCTGGCCGATCCCGAACTGGGTCACGGACCGGTGCCAGGTGCCCAAGTACCGACCTCGCACCTGATGACGGCCAAGGGATCGCCCGCCTCCAGGCTGCTGCCAGCCCTCGATAAGGCGCTCGCCGGCTTGATCAAATCAGGCCAAGCCGAGGCGATCTGGGCGCAGCACACCAAAGAATTGCCGTTCAAGCCCTAGGAATGGCCGACAGTCATGAGTGGCTCCCCCGCCTGTCGCAGCGCCAAGGCGAGTGGCGGTGCCAGTCCGAAGCCGATGAGGCCCTTGCTCCACGCTCGGGAGCCTGAGCGTCTGGAGCGCGTGCGACTGCCTGGCGCCAACGACTGGCCCAGCGACCGCCTCCAGGCAGGCTGGCTCCCGGACATGAACGACCGCTCAAGGTATCGACACTTGCCGGCCACTTCTAGACAGCTCGAACGCCAGCAAACTGGCGTCCAAACCGGGAAGACCTAGGTCGGCAACGGATCGGGCATGATCGACAAGGCCCGTTATCCGACCGAAGTGCATATTCACAGTCCCGACCCCAACCGGTCACCCGCGAGAGGCTGCTCTCGCTCTCGGGTAGGTAAATCATGAGATAAGAGGGCGATGTCTCCATTCACACCAAGGCGCGTGGCTGTGTCCAATGGCTAACTCCGTGATCGTGATGGGTGTGGCTGGCTGCGGCAAGTCGAGTCTCGGGCGTGCCCTTGCCGTCGCGCTGCACTGCCCGCTCATTGAGGGGGACGAGTTCCACAGCGCCATCAGCAACGACAAGATGCGCCGCGGCATAGCGCTGGACGATGCCGATCGGGCCGACTGGCTCGATCTCCTGGGCGAGCAACTGCGCGCGCATCCCGAACGCGTCGTGCTGACCTGTTCTGCTCTCAAGCGCAGCTACCGCGACCAGCTGCGCTTGGCCTCTCCCGGGCTCAAGTTCGCCTTCCTGCGCATTGATCCGGTCCATGCGATGCAGCGCGTGAGCGCGCGGGCCAGTGCGCATCTGTTTCCGCCCTCCCTGGTGGCTAGCCAGTTCGAAGCGCTCGAGTCACCCGAGGGCGAACCCGGTGTACTTGTGCTGAACGCCACGGCCCCCTTGGATCAAATCGTGGAGGCCGTCGTGACCTGGACGACCTCGACCACAGACGCGGCTTGACTGCAGGTCCGACCGCCCTCTTTCGCATCGCCGCCAGGGGACAACGAAGCATCACTTGTACGGACGCAAAGTGCCGAACCGGCGCCCGATGTTCGGTCCGTTGTTGGGCGTGGGCACTGGGGGACTCTGTGGCTGGCGCTGAAATGCGATCTCGCGGTCTCGGCCACTTGCTGACGTTCGTCAGCGTCAGCTATCAGGAAGTCTGATGGGCCGGCTACAGCTCGCTGAGGCCACCGGAACGCGCCTGATGATCTTGCGTACGCGACGGCAGGGCTTGACCTCAGATAACCAGCGGATAAGATGTATACACTCAGAAGGATATACATCATGGACCTGCAAGTAGCCAAATGGGGTAACAGTCTTGCCCTACGGATCCCCTCCGAGGTCGTGCGCCGCCTCGGGTTGCGCGAAGGTGCAACTGTGCAGGCGCAACTCACCGTCGATGGCAGTCTGTCCATTCGACCGGCGCAGTGGAATCGCAAGGCATTTGCGCTCGAGTTGACCCATGCCCGCAGTGCCATGCCCATGAGCGAGCCCGTGATGGAGGAGCTGCGCAGCGGTGCGCGGTACTGACATGGTCTATGTCGATACCAGCGTCCTCGTGCCGTTGTTCCTGAATGAGCCGTACAGCGCGGCGGTAGCCGACTGGTACGCCCGCGAAAAGAGTGAGCTCGTTGCCGCGGCTTGGTGCATTCCGGAGTTCGCCAGCGCCCTCGGTATCAAGCAGCGCACCGGTGCCATCGATTTCCAGCAGGCACAGGGGGCCTGGGCACGCTTCGAACGCATGGTAGCTGCTGACCTTCGACTGCTACCGGTTGAGCCCGCCACCTTCCATCGCGCGGCCGAGTTGGTGCTCGACGCGTCGAGCGCATTGCGAGCCGGCGATGCCCTGCATTTGGCGTGCGCCGAGGCTGCGGGTGCGAAGCGCATGGCAACCTTGGACGACGTCTTGAGCCGCAACGCACAGCGACTGAAAATCAAGTCGGTGGTTTTGCGTGACGCGCCCTGAAAGATGCGACGGGCTCGAAATGGCGTGAACGGCGGCACTCATGGACCCGCATTCGGGGGCGCCGGTCCGCATGCATGCGAGCGGCTGCTTTGAAGATCCAGACTGCTAAGCCAAGCCTGCAAACTTCGCTTGCACCTACTCAACGCAAAGCTCCGGCAATCCGATGATCTCGGCTCAGCGCGCGGCTGAAGCTGACCAGCACAAAGACTTGCCTGCTCCCAGTCAACTTGGCTCGAAGCCTGGCGTTACAGTTGACGGGGCCGATCACGTCTCCCGTTTCGCAAAGGACCACTCATCATGAAAATCTCCCTATCGAAGAACATCGCCGTGCTCGCGTTCTCGATCCTTGCACCCCTGGCCGCCAGCGCGCAGCAACTGCCCGGGAAGCATCCGGGGTATTTGCACGCGCTTTCCGATCTGAGGGCTGCGCGCTGGTTCCTCTACCATCAACCGGGCGATGCCAAAGTGTCCGGTTCCGAGGATGTCGCCATCACCGAAATTGATGCTGCCATCGGTGAGATCAAGCGGGCATCGATCGACGATGGCAAGGACCTTAACGATCACCCTGCAGTGGATGTCAAGGAACACGGCAGCCGTCTGCTCAAGTCCATTGAGACGCTGAAGAAGGCTCGGGAAGACATCGGCAAGGAAGAGGACAACCCCGAAGCCCGCCAGCTGCGCCACCGAGCTTACGAACATATTGATCGCGCGATCAAGGCTGCCGAAAAAGCGCACGCCGACTGGTTGAAAGAGGTCAACAGGTAGCAAATCTGTTTCGACGGAGCACCGGGCATGCGCTCCGTGCCCCGTCGATCTGCAGTGATTGCACCACCAGGGTTGCGTCGTACGTCGCACTCAGGGCCCGCTTCAGTTCCTGCTTCTTTACTGGCGTCTGCTTCGAAGCCTGGGTCACCATCCTCTTGAGATCGCGGCCAAGCATGGTCGGCTCCCTACGCTTGTCGGCCATGTACACGCGGCTCTAACAGCCGGTTCCGGGCACCTGATCGGCTCAGGCCGCACCTGCTGTCAAGTCGTTGGCGCACATCGTCGGGGCGGGGTTCAGCGCGATCGCAGCAAAACGGCCGTGCCCGGCGGCATCAGCACGCTGACGCTGCCGCCGCTGTTGGAGACCGGTGCCGGTAGTTGCGGCTGCCAGCTGTCAGCTGCCCGCTGCCATCGGCCGCCATCTGAGCGCCGCCCAACAGTTGGCCGGTGGGGCGTCCACGCCACTGCCGGTGAGCCGCAGTGGGTCGAAGCTGGCCGGGGCGCTGGCGCCGCGGCTTGTGTCCAAGGCCACTTGCAGCGCTCGGTTGTGGTCCTTGTTCAGCAGCAACAGATTGAGTCCGCCTCCATTCCGGTCTCCTTGGCTAGGCCAGGCAGCGGGTCAGGCGAGCCACTCACGTACCACGCGGTTGAACTCCTCAGGCTGCTCGATCATCACCCAATGCCCCGTCTCGAAGGCCTCCACCCGGTTTCCGGTGCGGGCGCGCAGCCGCTCAAGCCATGACTCGGCGTGGAACATGAAGGGCTTGCGCTTGCCGTAGATGAACAGCATCGGGCATTCGGGCCGGAAGCGGCGTCCCTCGCGACGATACGAATTCTTTCTCGCCCACCAGGTCATGTAATACGCATAGCCCTGCTGCGCGCCCCGGTGGGGTTCCTGAGTGGGGCAGCGGACCAAGCTCACCATCCACAGCGCCATCCAGTCGCCCAGCCGACCGCCGATGCGCCAGGCCAAGGCGAGCCAGTTCTGGTAAGCGGCGATCAGCAGCAGCACGCGCGTGCTGGCTTCAGCTCGCAATGTCCCGGTGTCGCCAACGTCCACGCCGACGATGCGCTTCACTCTCTGCGGAAAGCGACTGTAGAACTGGTAGCCGAAGAAACAGCCCCAATCGTGCAACAGCAGGGTCACGGGCGCGCCGGGGCTGACGGCATCGACGACGCGCTCGAAGAAGCCGCACAACTCGTCCAGCGTGTGCGCGCGTCGCTTCGCGCCAGCCTCGAAGCCGGGCAAGGTGAAGCGTGCGCAGCGGTAGTCGGCACTCAGGGCCTCGACCTGATGATCCCAGAGCCGACACGTGTCGGGCCAGCCGTGGATCATGAGAATCGTCTCGGGGCCGCTACCCTCGATCCAGATGGGAACGCCGTCGACGACTAGAGGGCTTGAGCTCATGGCGGCGCATTCTGGAGGAACTCGCAGGCGATGTCATCTGCCGACGGATTGATGCTGGCAAGCTCAGTTGAAGATCGGGTTCCGGCCACGAGCCCACGGCGGCGACTGGCAGCTCCCTGGCGATTTGCCAAGCACGCGTCAGATCAGTCCGGGCCAGCGGTCTGCGCCCGCCTGGGCGTGCGCCACCTGCAGCGCCAACAAGGTCTCGCCTTGTAGTGGGCCGCGCTCGACGGCCTCGATGCCCTCGCGCAGGCGCGCCAAGCTGCGCGTTCCGATCAGCACGCTGCTGATGCCTGGCGTGAACGCTGTCCAGCGCAGTGCCAGTTCGGGCCAGGGCAGACCCAGATCGGGCAGGTGCAGTTCTTGCCAGCGGTCCCAGTACTGTCCCTCGCAGAAGTCGTCTGGACGCTGATGGCGCGCCCAAGCCAGGCCTGCCAGGGTGCGCTTGGCCAACACGCCCTTGGCGGTGTGGGCGATCTGCGCCTTGTTGGCCGGGTCGACCAGGCTGAGGCTGCATTGCACGCTGCTAAAGCGCGCATCAAGCAGCGCGTATGCAAGTTCGGCGTTCTCCCCCGAGTAGGCGGCCACGCGCAGCTTGCCGGCCTTCACGCAGTCGGCCAGGGCCTCGCACACCTCGCCGCGTTGCAACACATGCAGTGGGCATGAGTGCAGGTGTCCGATGTCGATGAAGTCGGTCTGCAGCTGACGCAGTGCACGTTCCACGCCCTGCACGATGCAGGGGTAGGTCCAGTCAGCCACGCCTTCCACGCCGTAGCCAAACTTGGTGGAGAGGACGAGCTCGTGACGGCGGTGCCTTAGGTGCCGACCGATGCGCTCTTCGCTGCGGCCATAGCCACGTGCGGTGTCGATCAGGTTGACGCCGAGGTCGAGCACGCCGTTCAGAAGGCGGCCAATCTCTGCCTCGTCGTCGATGCCGTCGAAGTGCATGGCGCCGAAGCCCACGCGGGTCACCAACAGGCCGGTTTGGCCGAAAGGTAAAGGTGTCATGTCGCGAACTGCCAAGCCCATGCTCGGCGCAGTTTCCGTTTGAGAGTGTCGCGTGCGGCGCGGCCGCACGCGTGCGTGATCGGCCAGTCTATACGGCTCAGTTGCGGAGCGCAGGTACAGCCAAGCAAGTCGTCGTTCGATATTCGTGGCTGCGACCGCTACCGCGTTGGGCCTGTCCGCCGCCATAAGCCGCCGCCATAAGCCGCCGCCTACGAGTGTCTGCTTGCCGGCGCCACATTGATACCACCGTTCAATGCATGCGCCCTTGACGCCTAGAGCAAACCTCAAGCTGATTGCGTTGTGGGGCACGATCCTGACCGCTTGAGCCATCTTCATGAGCTCCGTGGCTGTCCTGCCTGCCGCCATGTTGGATGTCGCAGGGAGCGTCGCTGGCATGCTTCAGGCCAACGCTGTCAGGGGCCGGCACGCTTCTGTTCGGCGTGCCGAGCCCGCCATGGATGTGAGACGTGCGCTCGTCGCCTCGCTTCCCGGGGAAGATGCTATGTAAGACGTCTCGCGCCCGCGACCTGAGCTACAAACAGGGTCAAGGTGGCCGCCGAAGCGAGCGCGCATCGCTGATGTTTCGCAAGTGCAGCGCTTCGATCACGACCGCCATGACGCAAGACGCCTCCCCCTCAATACTCGGCGTGGATCCGAAGCCCGAAAACTGACACCGGTCCCCGGTCGGCGTTGTAGGCCGGGTTGCGCACGTATTGGTAGTCGGCGGTGATGCTCAGGGCCTTGCCCAGGCGAGCGTTGTAGTAGGCCTCGAGGATCTGCTCCGTCGCGTAGTGCAGCAGCTGGCCGTCGCCGATCACGATGCCCAAGCCTGCGGTTGCGAAGTACTGCCGGGCGTTAGCGGACAAGCCGTTCCTCGCCAGCGCCAAGCCCGCACTGTGTTCGGGCTGGCCCCAAATGCGGCCCTTGACCTGCAGGCCGCCAGAGACGGACTCGTTGATGTCGGTGAAGTCGTACGCCTCGGTGCGGCCGTCGTTTCGGCTGTAACGCAGGAAGGCACCCGCGTCCGGGGCCAGCTCCTGCTCGGCGTTGATGACAAAGCCTTGCTTGCGCCGGCGCTGGCGCAAGGGCGCCAGATCGCTCGGCATCTCATCGCTCGCCTGGGCCTGATTGAGCGCATCAGCGTAGCTGGCCATACGAGCTTGCGTCAGGAAGCCGAGAAGTCGCACCGCGCCGGGATGCCCCATCCAGCTGTAGCGCCGCTCGACCTCGGCGATCCACTGACGCTGCTTGAACGTGCCGTCGATGGTCATGTCATTCGGCCGCTTGGACATGGCCATCAGGCCGCCGCGCAGCGACCAGTCGCCGCGGGTCCACTCCGCCGCGCCGCCGCTGGTGAATCCCCAGGAATCGGCGGCGTAGTCGAAGGCCCCGCCGTCGATGATCGACCAATTCAAGAAATCCGCGCGAGGGTCGTGCGCGTAGGCGTTGGTGTCGAAGATGTCCACGACGGAGAACTTGCCGAGGGTCAGCGTGATGCGGTCATCCGGCCGCGAGCCGGCCAACTGGTTGGCATCGGATTCGACCTCGCTGAGGGCCTCTCCCAACGCGAAGGTCTGCCGCAGGAACGCGCGTGGCAGGCGCCCGTAGACGCTGTCGTGGCCGACCTTGTAGGCCTCGCCGCTCGTAAAACCGGCGACCCCCAGCGTGCCGGCCAGGCCGAAGCCCTGATCGAGTTCCGGGTTGAGGTAGATCTCACCGCCATTCCAGACCCGCACGCCCAGGAACAGAGTGGCGTCGAAAGTTTCTTTGGCGCTTTCATGGGAGGGCAGGCTGTTGGCGCCCGCGTAAGGCGAATTGAAACTGCCGTGTTTTTGCGTCATGTCGGTCAGCTGCACGTGCCAGCCCCAGGATTCGGGCGCGCTTTGCGGTGTTGCCGCCGGCGTGCTGGTCGGTGTCTCCTCGGGTTGCGGCGTCTGGGCCAGGGCCGGGGCGCCCAGCAGCGCGAGCGCCAGCAGGAGGGTTGCGGAGCGGGTGGCGCGCGCGTCAGAAGCGCAGGCAGCTTGGGTGATCCACTTGAACATATTCTCTATTTGGAAGTTATAGGGCGAAGCAAGGCCCGCCGGCACGTCTTTATCGACGCCGCGGATGCAATGGCGATGACGGTGAAGGGTCAGGCGTGCGCGAGCGCCAACTGCAGCACACGCACGATGGCCATGACAACGGCCACGAACAAGTACAGGCGCAGCACACCCATCCACAGCCGGGTTGAGGGCGTGAGCGGTGCCGGGGCCAAGGTGTGCAAGGGCGGCATGCGCCACAGCACCATGGGCTGCGTGGTCTCGCTGCCGGGCGCTGCCGCGCCCAAGGAAGGCGCGGCAAGGCGATAGGCCCGTACCGCGAGGGTGCTCAGCCCGATGACGGCAGTGAGCACGCCGCCGCCGACCAGAATCGCGATGATCTGGTCCTCGCTGATATCGGGGAATGCCACTGCGGCCGTCAGCACGGTCGACAGGATGACGAGTACCGCCACGACAGCCGAGGTGAAGGCATTCGTGAGCTTGCCGTTGACCCAGGGGCCGAGCACCTGCTTGTCGTTGCACAGCAGCAGCAAGAAGACCGAGGCGCTGGGCAGCAGCACGCCGGCCAAGGTCTGCACGGCGTTGGTCAGCAGCCCGAGCGGCACGCCGGGCAGCAGCACCAGCGCTGCTGCGAGCACGATCAGTCCGCAATAGACGAAGTAAAAGCCCTTGGCCTCGCCGGGCTTGCGGTGCAGCGAGTGGTTCATCGACAGCACGTCGCCCACGGCATAGGCGGTCGATAGGGAAACGGCCGCCGCGCCGATCACGCTGGCGTCGATGAGCGCCAGCGCGAACAACGTTCCCGCCCAATGCCCGTGGTAGTGCGCGAGACCCTTCGCCACCGCAAGCGCATCGGCGAACGCGCCGAACTCGGGCTTTCCGGCAAAGCAAAATGCCACGAGGCTGATGAGCGCGACGGCTCCCAGTACCACCAGCACGATGCCCAGCCAGAGATCCAGCCGCTCATAGCGAATGAAGCGCGGCGTAATGCGCTTGTCGATCACGTAGCTTTGTTGGAAGAACAACTGCCAGGGCGCCACTGTCGTTCCGACGATGCCGATGATCAGCAGCATCACGTCGCTGAGCTTGGCGTCCTTGGGCAGCTGCACGGTGGCGAAGTCGCGCACCAGCTGCCCCATCGGCGGATGGACCATCACGAACAGCGGCAGCAACACCAGGCTGCCGAGCACCAGGCTCAGCGCAAAGCGCTCGAAGCGGCGGAAGTCCCCGGTCCCGGCGGCCACCATCACCAGCATCGCGGCGATGCCGACGCCAACAATCCTTGGAATTCCCAGATAGTCCAGCCCCAGCGCGATGCCGATGAACTCGGTCACGATCGTCAGCGCGTTCAGCAGGAACAGGTCAATCACGCTGAAGGCACCCCAGAAGCGGCCGAAACGCTCGAGGATCAGCCGCGCATGACCGACCCCGGTCACGGCCCCCAGGCGCAGCACCATCTCCTGGTTCACATAGAGCACGGGGATCAGCAGCGCTAGCGTCCACAGCAGCGTAGTGCCGTAGTTCTGCCCGGCCTGCGCGTAGGTCGAAAAAGCCCCCGCATCGTTGTCACCCACCATCACGATCAGTCCCGGGCCGAGGATGGCCAGCAGCATTTTCAAGCGCTGCATGAGCTTGGGCTCGTGTTGGGAGTCGGTGAGCTTGATCGTTCCCAGCGCACCGCGAATATCGCCGACATGGGCGGCGTCCAGCACGGCCGAAGTCATCGCACGTGTGTTTTCCATTCTTGTTCTCCTGCAAGCAATGGAGCTCAGCGGCGCGAGCCGTAGGAGTCGACGAGCAGGCTGAAGCCGCTACGCTGCGGTGGCTGACCTGCAGGCTGCAAGGCCCGTTGAATCAGCCGGCTCGCATGTTGGCGCAACAGCGAACGCGTGGCGTTGAGCGGCCGGGCCGCGACGGGAATCTTGCGAATCGAGGAAATGAGGAAGGACATAGGTTTCTCCTTGCGGTTTGGCGGAGAAACCGAGGCACTCAGTCGAGCGTCGTCCTCCGCAGCCGAGCCGCGCGGTTGGTTAGCGTCAAATCAGATGATGGGTGAGGCGCGCGCTGGCGCCTACTAGGGTCGGGATCCAAGCGTTCCTCCGTTCAGAATTGAAGACAGATATGGCTCACGCCCTTAGCGGGCAAGCAGCTGGGCACTATCGGGCCAAGCCAGCAGACCCGCACGCAAGCGGCGTGTCGGCCAAATGGTCAAGGCATCCAGTGCAGCGGAATTGACGGGGTCCAGAGACTGAGAGGACATTCCAGCCGCGGCCGGTCGCGCACGCCGCGACGGCGGCACGGCGAGCGCTCCACGCTCGGTCTTCGTCAGGGCTTCACGGTCTTGCAGCATGTCCAGTCCTCGGGCAAAGCCGGGCACCGCCATGCGCGCACAGAGCAAGCAAACGCGTCGAGCCCGGACACGCGCACGCGCGTCATGGCTCGAACAACAGTGAATCAGAGTGGGGAGAAAAGCCCCGCAAGGGCTTGTCAATCAGGCGCCCGGTCCGCTCGGAACCGATGCGCCTGGGAGCAGGCGTCAGACGGTCGAGCAGTGAGCGGCCATCACGGCTCGCTTCAATTCACTGTAACAACTGGCACTGTCCACGCACGCGGCTCCGAAATTTTGATGGCCTCATTTTGGCACCGACGGTGCCTCGAAGTCAACAAAATATAGTATCCGGGGGTATAGAACGTGAGCGACCTTTTATTCGCATGGACGCAACATACGTCGTGCCCGAAGCCAGCCCTCGTTCGCCTCGGCTCGGGGGCATTTCCGCTACTCGTGTCCCCTACTCAGACGCGCCCCCAAGCAACCGCGGCTCGGCCTGGTCCAACCGGCTGCCACCGAGAGCATCGAACGGCCCGGCGTCTCGCTTCATCAGGGTCGACCCGCTGCGAGCTATTTGCGCAGGCAGCGTCTTTACACTGGAGGTCACTTCTACGCGAAGGGCGCCACCTTGCGCATACGCGACCGCGTCGCGGTCTAGTAGAATCACGATCACTCCTCGGGGAGTAGCCGCTTCAGGCGCAACGCTTGAAGGCGCTCGTCAACATACTTGCCGATTGCATCGGCATGGCGTGCGCGGCAAATGCTTGGCAAGACCGATGGCAGATGTCCTTCCCAGGTCGGGGCGCGGGACTTTTTGCCATCGTGTTTTGATCCATGCGCCCTGCCAAAGAGCTCTCATGGAATCCTTCCTCGTCTCCACCAGCGTCGTTGGCCTGGCCGAAATCGGCGACAAGACGCAACTGCTTTCGCTGGTGCTCGCGGCCCGCTACCGCAAACCGATCCCCCTGATTCTTGGAATCTTCGTAGCGACGCTGGTGAATCACACCTGTTCGGGTGCGGTTGGCGCGTGGCTTGCGAACGTGATCGACCCAGGCGTTATGAACTGGGTGGTGGTCGCCTCGTTCGCCGTGATGGCCGTTTGGATAATGATCCCCGACAAGCTGGACGAAGCCGACTCGGCAATCACCCAGCGCGCCCTTGGCGTCTTTGGCACGACCGTGGTGACATTTTTCCTGGCTGAGATGGGCGACAAGACTCAGATCGTGACCGTGGCGCTTGCCGCGCGATTCCACGAAATCTGGGGCGTTGTTGCCGGTACAACCTTGGGCATGATGCTCGCCAACATACCCGTCGTCTATTTGGGAAACAGGTTCTCCGACAAGATGCCGACCAAGGCGGTCCACGTCCTCGCCGCGATCATCTTCATGGTGATGGGGGGGCTTGCACTGCGCGCTGCACTCTACCCACAGGCTGGGCCGCACTTCTGACGGGCAATCAACAGACGCCTGCTCGAAAGCGTCGGACCAGGCGATCCTAGGCCCGAGAAGGGACGGGCCGATCAGTCGTATTCCCGGCGACAGGTCAGCTCGACGTGTTCAGCGTTGGGCGGAACTGGAAGAGCGCCGACATTGAGGCGATGGGGGGTGAGCGGGTGCACGCAACCTAGGGTCAGCATCGATTCGGCGGCGCGCGGGTACGCAGGGCCCGCCAACCTGCGCAGTCGGCATCTCAAATCACAAGCTCATGTGGCTGGGCGGCATTCGATCTGAAGCCGCATATCTTGCGCCGTCTTCACGCGGGCAAATGCCGCAAGCCCTCGATGCCGATGTACAGACCGACTATCAGGATCAGCACACCCGAGAAGTAAGGTGCCTTGCGCGCGAAGTCCCCGAAACCGCTCCAGCGTTTCGAGACATGCTTGACGCTCAGCGCGGCCATGGCCCCGGAGCTCACCATCGTGATCGCGAGGCCAATGCTGAAACACAGCACCAGCGCCGCTCCCAGCGTGAATTGCTTGAGCTGGAGACACAGCAGCAGCACGGTGATCGAGGCTGGGCAAGGAATCAGACCGCCCGTGAGGCCGAAGATGATGATCTGCCCCGTCGTCACCTCGCGGTTGGCGAAGCGCCGCTTAATGTCGTTGGCGTGCGCGCGCTCGTGGGCGTCCTGGTACTCGAGGTCGCCGACTTCGAGACCCTCGTGGGCATGCTCGTGCTCCTGGTAGACAAGGTCGAAGTGGTGGCGATGGCTGTGATGCCCGAGGCTCAGGCGGGCATCGAATTCGTGCGGTTCCGGAACTTCGTCGATCGACTCGACGAAGCCTTCGCGCTGGACGAAACGGAACACCTGGCTCGCGTCGTCGGCACGGGTAGTCGTGACCTCGACGTCGTCGGCGCCCCAGACCTGCCCCTTCTCGGTGTGGAGGCGGAAACGCGGCGGCACGCCGGTCTCAAAGATTTCGAGGCGGACAACGCCATGCCCGGTGTCGACGCGCTGGGGAGCGTCGCCGTGGTGATCGTGTCCGTGATCATGGTCATGGTCATGGTCATGGTGGTGCGCCTCCGCATGCTGGTCGCGCCAGTTTCGCCAGAGCATCCACAGGGCTACGCCGACGATGAGAACGGCCGAGGCGACCTGGAAATAGGGCTCGGTGGCCTCGGCATTCCAGTTGCGACCGAAGTACAGCCCGGCGAGGGCCACGAGCCATACGACGGCCGTATGCGAGAGCGTGGCCGACAGGCCCAGCAGCACCGCCTGCGTCAAGGTGCCACGGATCGCGACGATGAAGGCCGCCATCATGGTCTTGGAGTGGCCAGGCTCGAGCCCGTGCAATGCGCCGAGCAGGATCGCGCTGGGCACGAACAGCCATGCATTGCCCTGCTGCAGAAGGGTCGCAAATTCGGTCATGATGCGTCGCCGGGCGCGCCTTCGGGCGTGTCCGTTCAAGTCAATTTCCATGTACTATACCCCAGTACCCTAAAAATACCTGTATGACCCACACCGTCAAAGGCCAAAAGGGCCTTCTCACCCGCGTCCGGCGCATCAAAGGCCAGGCCGAAGCGCTCGAGCGCTTGATCGAATCCGGCGAAGACATGGAGTGCGGACGGGTGCTGCAGCAGATCGCTGCAATACGAGGTGCGGTGGCCGGGCTGATGGCAGAGGTCATCGAGGGGCATCTGCGCGAACACGTCGCGGCCGAGGGCATCTCGGCCGAACAAAGGCGCGGTGAGATCGAGGAGCTCGTGACGGTGCTGCGTACCTATCTGAAGTAGAAAGGTGCGCGCGCCGCCGAAAGCAATGGCAGCGCGCTGCGACTGGGCGGCCACCCGGACAGCACGAGCGTCGCGTCTCGGCGCCTAGCCGCTCGAAGCGAATCTCTCAGATGGCTGGAGAGTCGGTTGCGTCGGCGGAAGTGCGTCAATCGCAAGCCGCCGCCTGCCTAGCCGTGCTCGATCGACTGGGATCTGGGGCACGGCCACCGGTCGCCGTGATCGGCGGCGATTGACGGGTTTCAAGAACTGCTGCAAATGCTGGTGCAGTCCACCTGCGCACGCTTGGTTTCGAACCGATCCTTCGTAATGGAGGTGGCTTTTGTTTGGCAGTACGCCGGACAGCGCCGCCCGGACGGTCGCCGAATGCATAGCGCTTCTGCCAGAGATTGAGGCATGGTGGCAAACTCAGACGGCATCGAAACACATTGCCGTTTTGGTCCAAACGTTCGCTGGCCATCCGCGTGCAAGCGCCTAACGGCGGCGGACTCTGATACCTGGCCGGTATGGTGCCGACTACGCTCAAACGGAGCAAGGCGGCTGAGTGGCCGAGTGAAAGGCGACCGATGGATTTGAAATTCACCTCGCACGTTGACGTTTGGCGCGCGGTGCGCCCGTTGATCATCGGAATGGCCGCTTGGGTGCCGGCAGCCTGGGTGTCGGCCGCGCCGACCGAGCGAGCGACCCCCGAAGCAGTTCAAGCAATCGTGATCGACGCGCTTCGCCGCTACGAGGTTCCGGCAGCGTCGGTCGCAATCGTGGCTGGAGGTCGAATCATCCATGTCGCGGCCTATGGACAGGACAGGCTTGACCCGCCCCGATCCGCACAGCCATCGGCGCGCTATGCGATCGGCTCGATCACCAAGCAATTCGTCGCCGCAGCGCTGCTGCTGCTTCAAGAAGACGGCAAGCTAAGCCTCGACGACGAGGCCGGGCGTCACCTGAGCGGCCTGGGCAGCGCGTCAAAGGTGACGCTCCGGCAGTTGTTGTCACACACTGGCGGGGTGACGGAGTACATGCCGCAGGACTACGTCACCCCCAAGGAGCGTCAGCCGACCACAGCGACCGATCTGGTCGCCGAGCTGGCCACGCACCCCCTCGACTTCGAGCCAGGCACACATTGGCAGTACAGCAACGGCGGCTACGTCATCGCAGGCCGTGTGGTCGAGCGGGTCAGTGGCCAGCCGCTGATCGACTTCCTGCGCTCGCGCATTTTCGCTCCCCTGGGAATGTCGACGGTGATCGATACCGATCCGGGTCTTGGCGCCGCCGATGCAGTGGGTACCACTCGTCGTGGCCTAGGCCCGATTAGGACGGCCAGCCGCTTCGGCCGAGGCTGGATGCAGGCGGCCGGAGGTTTGGCGATGACCGCTGAAGATCTCGCGCGGTGGGCGCTGGCCATGATCGAGCGACGCCTGTTATCGGCCAGGTCGTGGCAGCAGCTTGCCACCGAGTCGCTGCTCGTGGACGGGACCCCCACCCGGTACGGGCTGGGCGTGACCGTCGGCCGGCGACATGGCCGCCTCGAAGTCGCTCACGACGGATCGATTCCAGGATACTTCGCGCTCTTGTCGGTGCACCCGACCCAAGCGTCGGCGGTGGTCGTGCTGACCAACCGCGATCATGGGGGCGCAGCGTCAGCCATCCAGGGTCAGTTGCGCGACCTTCTGCTGGAGTCAACGGCGACCGAAGATCCTTCACGGACTGCGCTAGACCTGCAGGTTCTCGAGGGCCTGATCAAAGGAACGATTGACCGCAAGAGGCTGTCGGCCAATGCTGCCGACTATTTCTCGCAGGAGGCGTTGGCCGACTTGGCCGCGGGCCTGGCGCCCCTGGGGCCAATCCGCAGCATGCGGCCAACCAACGGCGGAATCCTTGGTGGCATTGACTTTGTCGCGTACCAGATTCGGTTCGATTCCCGAACTCTCGTCGTCACCAGCCGACGACTGAGCGACGGCCGCATCGAGCAATTCACTGTCGACGCCGCTGACTGACCACACTGCGCTTCCGGACTGTGAGGTCTCGCTGCGGGGGCGGAGAGGCGGAGAGGCAGAGAGGCGGAGAGGCGGAGAGGCGGAGAGGCGGAGTTCTCCGTCACTCTCCGGCCGAGGCTGTGTGAGAACTCAAGCGTATTGGCAATTTTGAGGACGGTCTATCGACGCAACGCTAGGTTGTTTCGGAGTCCGGCGCTTCGATCAGCGGACGTCCAACTGCGGTCCGAGTCGGCGCAACAGCAATGCGTGCGCCCAATCCATGAAGGCCTGCACGCGCGCTGCGCGCTTTCGAGTGGTGGGCGTAACCAGGTGCAGTGGCAGCGACGGGCAGTTCCAACCGGGCAGGACACGGACCAATGCGCCGCTGCTCAAGTAGTGGCTCGCCACGAACTCGGCCAAGACGACGATGCCGAGCCCGTCCAAGCCTGCGCTGAGGGCAGCCGCACTGTCGGTCGTTACGAGGCGGGCTGGAACTTCAAGCTCGGCCTTGTGTGCCCCTTTTGCCAGCATCACCGGCCGCAGCTTGCCAGTCGATGCGAGCACGTACCCGATCTGGTGGTGGCGAGAAAGTTCGTCCGGCGCGACCGGCAGTCCATGCTGCTCGATGTAGCGTGGTGCGGCGCACAGCACGAACCGCAGGTCACCGACGCGTCGCGCGGTCAACCTTGAGTCTGGCAGCGGGCCTCCACGCAGCGCGCAGTCAACGCCCTCATGAACGAGGTCGACCATGCGATCGGTGCAGCCCAGCTCAATCGTGATCCTTGGATAGCGATCGAGAAAGCTGCGAATCTCGGGAGCAAACACCAGCCGACCCATTGCCACAGGCACATCGACACGTAGGTGCCCGGCCGGGGCACTGGTGCCCTTGCGCAGGAGAGTCTCGACCTCATCGACTTGCTGGAGGATGCTGCACGCATGTTGGTAATAGGCAAGGCCCTCTTCGGTCGGCAAGACCGACCGGGTGGTGCGCGTGAGCAGCCGCGTACCAAGCTTGTCTTCGAGCTGTTGGATCTGCTGGCTGACGGTGGCTTTGTGCAAGTCGAGCTGCTGGGCCGCCTTGGTGTAGCTGCCGCTGTCCAGAATCTGCACAAACGCCCGCATGGCATCAAATCTATCCATGGCATGCTCCAGTGGTGTTCTGGCATTGTCGTCGAACGCCAAACAGTGTGTTGCCCGCATCGGGCTATGCCGCGCTTCATGCGATTTCTATAGTGGAGGCACTCACCACCTCTGGAGTCATCGCATGTTGAATCTACGCCCCCTCGACTCGGCTTTCCCCATCGAACAGCAATTGCACGTGCCGAGCAATCCGGTCGTCCTCGTCAACCTGTTCAGCGTCGCCGAAGCCGACATACCCGCACTCATGGCCGCCTGGACAACGGACGCAAACTGGATGAAGCAGCAGGCCGGATTTCTCTCTACTCAGCTGCATCGTGCCGTAGGAGGCAGCTGCATGTTCATGAACTACGCAATGTGGGACTCGGTCGACAGCTTCCGCGCTGCGTTCACGCATCCGGACTTTGTAAGTGCGCTTGCTGCCTACCCGTCGAGCGCAGTCGCGCAGCCGCACCTGTTCACGAAAGTGGCGGTTCCAAACCTCTGCGCGGCCTGATTTGACGAGTGAGAAGAAGTTCCCATGACCAAACGCATCCATCTTGTCGCGGGGCTGTTGGCCCTGCTTTGCCTGGCCACGTTTTTCCTGTCGACCATGGTGACCGAACTCATCGGTTCCCATACGGCCGTCGCGCAGTTGAAGTCTTTGATCGTGTCGCCCGGTTTGTGGATCATGATCCCATCCATGGCTGCGGCTGGCGGCAGCGGCATGTTCCTCGCCAGGTCACGCAGAGCCAGACTCGTCGATGGCAAGAAGAAGCGCATGCCCATCATCGCTGCCAATGGGATCCTGGTTCTGGTGCCTTGTGCCCTCGCGTTGAATCACTGGGCAGCAATTGGTGCATTCGATGCAAGCTTCTATGCCGTGCAGTGTGTCGAGTTGATCGCTGGCGCTATCAACCTTGCTCTCATGATTTTGAATGCACGGGACGGCCTTCGTATCACTGGCCGGCTGCGCGCGGTATCTATTTCTTAATCAAAGGCACTGTGAACCTTGGCCTACGCGCACCCGGCCTCCTCGCTGCATCCGATGCTGCGCTTCTACGTATCAGCTCAGCGCGGAGCGTTTCGTTCGGACTGCCCTGGGTCCTGTGACCATCATCTTCGTCATAACGGCGACGACTCCAAGTAGGGCTAACAACAGAGCGACCACCGAGCCTTCTGAGCCGAACGTGCCGCCCGTGAGCCAAACGGGGCCAGTTAGGTGGCCATGGATGACCCCCGTACCGTCACTGGTGCCCGAGACCAGCGACGAAAAGATTTGGCTCTGCGCAAAGTTCCAGGCGAAGTGGATGCCGATGCAAATCCAGAGCCTGCCCGTAGCCATATAAGCTGCTGCAAACAGCATCCCAAAGGCAGTGCAGGTGAGCACGCCAATCGGATTCGCCCCGACGTTGGGAGCATGCACGAGACCAAAGAAGGCCGATGAAATTACTACGCCCCAGACGGTGCCCCAGGCCCGACTGGATATGCCGAATATGACGCCGCGCCCGACCATTTCTTCCAGCAGCGCCACCCCCACATAGAAGGGGACAACGCCGAGCATGCCGAGGCCAGGCGCTGCGAAGCCGTCGATGTGGTACACGCCGAGGAGGAGCAGTGCCACGAACAGGAATACCTGCATCAACAGGCCGACCGCGATACCGTAGCCAAGCTCACGCAATGCGCCCGGTGAAGACAACTCCGACATGGGCCGCCGCTCAATGCGCAGCACAAAGAATCGGTATGCGAGGAAGATGATCACCGACGCGAGGATCATGGGCCAGACGTGCGCATAGGGGGCCGGCACCAGCGCTTTGGCGGTCTTGGTCACCAATGGCGCCGGCAACCACACCATGAACGAGCCCAACAGAATCCGCACTACCGGGCTTGCTAGCGCTCGCTGGCCAAGGGAGGGTCGGCCGGAGCCTTGGGGAGTTTTTTGGTCTTTCATTGCTTTGATGCTCATCGCCTCGGTCCGAGGCGCCCGTTGAAGCACCGCCGGACGGCGCTGCGAAGGCCCGCAGACTAGGGCGGGAACTGCAGCGCTCCAAGAGTCGAGCGACAGACCGCTCTGAGGCTAGGACGAACCGCAAAGGGCGCGGATTGGATAGGTGAATTTGCACGCCCAGCCGTGCCACCCGGTGGATTCCGGGGCGGCACCCATGGGCTCCTCAAATTTATTGATACCTGGTCAAGACTTGGCCCGATGCCGAGGAATACCGACGACTCAGCTCCATGGTTGCGGCAGTCCTGGCTCGCAAGCGGTCTGCGTCGCCGACCGAGACCAAGCTTGCCTTAGCGCCCGCGATGGCGACCTGCAAATAGATGCTGCTCAGCAAACTGTGAGAGCACGCGAAGGTTTGGTGTCAGCCAGGAGCGGTCGCTCACCAGGGGCTACTTCCTCGACGTTGAACCATCGCGTCGCCTACTCAGCTTCGCTGTCGCCGGGCCCGAGAGCGTGGTCCACGGGAGACGCGGGCTAACAGGCGTTACGTCAACGCCCTGACGCTTGAGCTAAGATGGCGGAGAGCACTTTTCTAGAAACCGCTTAATCGTCTTCTTAGACCATTTTTGCGAGGCTGACCGACATGCAAACGCCGGACAAGACCATCGACCACAGCACCCTGCGCCGCCTAGTCGAAGCTGGCGCAGACGTGGGCGCCGAAGTGATTGGCGGAGCTGGCGGTTGGAGCGTGGTCATCAGCTTTGGCCGCGCTAGCCAGACGCTGGCCGCCACGCGCGGCGCACCGCGTACCTGGCGACAGTTCGAGACGCTCGCCGGCTATCTGAAGGAACTCGGCATTGTCGAGTACCGCGTCAACGCGGTCGCGTTCGCGCCAGGCATCGCTGCGAGTAGGCAGGACGACAAACGCAGCACCACGGCCTCGGAGCGCATGAAGCGAGCGCACCAGGCCGCCGCCTACGACGCCTGGTTCCGTGAGCAGGTCCAGGCCTCGATCGACGACCCACGCGCGAGTGTTGACGACGCAGCGGCCAAGAAAGACTTCGCGACCAAGCGCGCTGCCTTAACCAAGGGCGTCGTAGCAGTGAAGAAGGCCGCACATTGAACCTTCTGACTTGGCGGCCGATGGTGCTCGCGGATCGCGACGCAATCATGGTCTACATCGCGCAGGACAACCCGACGGCGGCGATCGATCTCGACCTCGAGTTCGAGGCCAATGCAGAGAAAGCCCGGCTGAGACCCAAGCTCTACAAGGCTGGTCGGGTCAAGGGGACGCGCGAGGTCGTCGTGAGGCCAAACTATGTCATGGTCTATCGCGTCATCGGCAATGTGGTGGAAGTCCTGCGTGTGCTGCATGCAGCGCAGCAGTGGCCATGAACATACGCAATCCGGCTTCGTCATGTCGCGCCGTCTCAGCGCCAAAAACAGCGATCCAGATCTGTGGCGAACTGGAAGTCCCGGCCATGAGGAGTCATCGATGAACGACCGGTTTCAGGTATCCACATGACTCACCCCTTGTACTTGTTGCTGTCCAGGCTCGAAGCGGCCAGGATTCATTTCACCGTTGGGCGCCACAGACCGGACACAGTGCTCGTCACGCTTACCCTTGTTGGCGAGCGAGTAGAGGTTGATGTCTTTGACGACGGCCACATGGAGGTTGCTCGCTTCGCGGGGAATGAAGACATCGTCGACGATGCCGAGCTTCTTGAAGCGCTTATCGAACAGAACCGGGATTGAGCCTCGGGGGATGAGCCTGGGGCATGAGACCGGAGCCGGCCAGGAGCCGGCATTGACAGACGACTGCTTCTATGAGGGCTTCTTTGTCAAGGCTGAGCGGTCATGGTGGAATTTGAGGCCGCGGCTCGATCGCAATCGTCTGCAAGGTTGATCCGAGGTCGGGGACTGTAGAGGGATCGAGTTCGTGCTCGATAAAACTTCTATCCGTGCAGGGCTCGGAGGCCCAACACCACATGCTGCATGCGCGCCAGGCGCACTGGCAATCCCCGGTTACCGACGCGCCCCATCTTTCAGGACGGTCACCCTGCGGTGACCCGCAGTCGTCACGGGCGCGTTGACCTTTGATCATTGTGCAGACTCCGCGATCGGCACGAAGCGATCACGCTGGAGCCGAGATGGGCTTGAGCTGGGCGCCGGCGGGGATCTCCCCGTCCTTCAAGTAGCGCCACAAGGCGATGGCCAGACGCCTGGCCAGGGCCACGATGCCCACGCGTCGCAAGCGTGCTCCGGCGCACGCGAAGCGCCGGTTGAACCACTGCGTCAACTCGCTGTCGGGCTGCAATTTCAACCAGCCCCACGCCAGCTCGGTGAGCAGGGCTCGCACACGCCGGTTGCCCGCTTTGCTGATGCCTTGCTCGCGTTCGATGCTACCGCTGGCATGCGGGGTGGACACCAGGCCCAGGCTGCCCGCAAGCTCCCGCCGATTGGCGAACTGGCGCCAACCGAAGACCTCCTTGTCCAGAATCCAAGCCCCTTTGGGGCCGATGGCCCGCAGGCGCATGAGTTGATCGACCACGGGATGCTTGCCTTCGGCGAGCTCGCGACGGTGCGCCGCCTCGATGGCCCGCACCTGATCCTTCACCAGCTTCAGGCGCTGGCACTCTCGCTCCAGCTCAGCACGCAGCAGCGTCGGCACCTGGTCGCGATGCGCGTTCCACCACCGGGGCCAATCTCGGCCCCCGATGACGATGCCTGGCCGCAGGTTGTGCAGCACGAGCAGCGAGCCGATGCGATTTGTGTGGGCGATGCGCTCGTGCATCAGTCGCTGCAGTTCCCGGTGCTCACGCCGTGCGTCTTCGTCTTCCGGGCTTGGCTCGTGAAGCACCGACCACACGTCCTCGCCGTAGTGATGTCGGATGAGCAAGGCGAGCAGCTTGTCGGCGTCCAGGCGATCGGTCTTGGCTCGCCGCGCACGTCGATTGACTTCGATGCTCGACGGATCCACGACGATGTTGTCGACGCCGAGCTCGCACAGCCATCGATGGAACCACCAGCCGTCGCGGCCGGCCTCGTAGACGCTGTGCACGAGGGCTCGACCGCTGAGCTTGAAGCGCTTGGCGGCCTTGACGATGCAATCGGCGACCGCGGCCGTGTCACCGGTGGCCACCGTGTGCCGGCTCACGCCGTCGCGGCCATCGCTGACGCTGATCTGCCACTTCTTGTCGCCCAGATCAAAGCTCATGTACAGCGCGCTCGGGGGCGACGTATCCTTGCGCGGTAGGACGGTTCGGGACGAGGACATTTCCATCTCCTTCTACAACTGGGAACAGGAAATCTGGTTGTAGCTCGGGTCGAGAAACCGAGCCGTCCTGCATAGCATCTTTCGGCAAAGACCGCGAGCAGGTAATCTCGGCCACAACCGGCCGGCCGCGACGGTCGGTTTTCCGGTAGCCCCAGATGCCTAGTCGTGTAGTTCGCTCATGCCGCTCAACGATTACATCAACCCGCCGTTGTTCGCTGCCCTTGTTGGCTTATGCGGCGCTTTGATATTTTGCGAAACGATGCGAGCGCAAGCCGATAGCGACGCAATTCAGGCTCAGGAAGCTGTCTGGAATTGCTGGACTCTGGAAAGTGGCAAGGTGCCGAGATGCAGAGAGCGAGGGCTCGAGGACGTCAACGATTGCGACGAGGCGGTCTTGGCTTGCAAGGCGAGCGGAGAGGATGAGCATGCCAGCGAGGCGGTTGAACGAGACTTAATGTGGACACGGATCTCGGCATGGCTCCGTCTTGTACTACTCGTAGCATTTCTGGGGCTTCTAGCGTGGATGGGCTTAGCGCCGCCAATTCGACGCGTGATGCGACCAAGGTCGCGTCAATAGCGACGTGGGTCGAGAAACCGAGCCGTCCTGCATAGCATCTTCTCGGGCGGGCTTATGGCGTCAGCACCGGCGCAAACCAAGGGGGTTACACGCGCATGAACTTGTTCCGCGGAGATCTTCGAAGAACAAACGCCGTGTTTGTGTTGTGCGCGGTGCCGTTGCTCGTGCGGGTTTGGATCGAGGCAGTCGGTTGGCGCCTGTCCCGCGGTCCGCAAATGGTTGGCTTCAGTCTGATGCATGGGGGCGCCGGGTACTGGACCATCCCACTCATTGCCTCTTTACTGGCCATCCAGATCTACATGCTTTGGGCGGCCGCCGTGGCTATTCGAAGCATTCACCCAGTGTGGCGGTCGGAGGCATCTGGCAAGCGGCTCATTGCGCTGGGCCTTGCATCCATATGGCTGTATCTCTACGTCGGTGACTCGATGCAAGTAGAACTGCCGCCTGCCCTGCTCTACCTTGGGGCACTCGGCATGACTGTTCTACTTCTTGGCCTGGTGTGGTTGTTCGTCAGGTCGCTGTTGGTACCACCCGCGGCGCCCCCAGTCGCCGAGCCTCCCATCGCCCATGAGGCCTAACCCCTCTATCGATGGGGCGTTCAACATCAAGCTTCGCCTGCTGTTGGACGCCCCTCATGTCAAACATTGAGCGACCGCTTTCCGCCCCTCAATATGTCGACGCGAAGGTCCGCTCGGGGTCGGCAGGCTCGTTTCACGGTCTGGAAGACCTGTCGTTCCGACGCGACTAGCTCGACCGGCAGCATTCGGAGATGATCGCGAAGTCGCGGTCGCGGCCACAACCTGCCGCTCACGAGCGACTGTTTTTGGGGGCGGCTGCCTCAAACGCCCCGTTCTTGGCAATCTACAACTATGGCAATTGATGTCGAAATCCAGGACGAGTCTGGCAACGCTGTCGCTCGATATGATGGCCCAAGTCTGGGGCTGCAGTTCCTAAAGCTCGCTCCTCCTGGAAGCGCATGCTTTCGGTTCATTACCCCATGGAACGACGCGACGTTCAATCAAGAACAAATCGAAGTCTTGAAGGGTGAGCTGCTGCACGCAAAGCGCGAGCACCAGCACCAAGCGCCGCGCGTGGCTGAGCTGGAATCGCTTCTGTCGTTCTTGGACGGTGCACTGGGGCCGCATGTATACGTGAAATTCATCGGCGACTAGCGCGTGGGCCGGCTCGATTCGGCCAGATCCAGTCGCTCACTACAGTCGGCTTTGCGGTCGGCCAATCCGCCGTATCCTTTGCCGGACAACTGACGCTTGATCAATGAAAAAAGTGACGACCGGGGCCGTCCTCCTGCTTTCGCTGCTGGTGAGCGTGAACATGGCGACAGGAGCGACCGAAAGTACTCACCGTAGACCCGTCTTCCTCGGAACTTTCTCTGAGGTTGGATACTCCCGCGAGAGCGGGGACTGCGGCGGTTTCGACGCGCAGCTATGGATGATTGTGGATTCCGGTATCCCTCCAATGGTCTACGGCTTTGTTGACGCATTCGAAGGTCCGTGCGATCCGGTGCCGATGCGAATTGTGGAGGGGACCCTCGATGAGCGAACAGGCACTCTGAAGTTCGAGGCTGTCGGGGTAGTCCGGCCCAACAATCTCAAGGTTCGTTTTGAGGGGCATTTGGGAACGCAATGGCTGGACGGTAGGTTGCTGTACGCCAATGACAACACTGGGCAGTTTGCTGATGAGGTCGGATCCGCCTTGAAGTTGCCGCGCGTCAGTAGACTTCAAAGGCCCCATTGGTGACGTCGCAGGCTTGTGAAGCAGCTGCAGTCGGCCACAAGCGGGCGGTCGCGAACGGCGGCTTTGGTCACATCTGCAGAGCACTTTATTGACACTTCTCCATGGCAGAGTCTTCTGAATCCACCGGTGCTTGGCGCCTCCTGGGCAAGTGGCGCTCCAATCGGGAACGAACGCTTGCCGAGTGGTCATTCCCGGATGACGCGGCCGGGCACTGGTTGGAGCGAAGCCTGGGCAAGCTGGTCATTCACTACACCCAAAGCCACGTCCGGACTGAGTTCGAGGGAGACCTTACCGACTGCCGCTATCGCGTTACCGCAGTTGGCCTCGACTCGGTGTCCATCGTCTGCGAGACAGAACCAGTCGATGAAATTCGGGACCTTCACTTTGTCTCGCCAGACATGTATTGGGTCTCAATTGGTTCGAATCGCGAGTATTTCTCGCGGATCGATTCGACCAACGGGTGATGTCGGCCAGAACCGGGCCCTCACGACTGTCAGCTTTGCGGTAGGCTGGTCACATGGACCCCAATGAATATTCCACCGTTGCGTCCTTCCGTAACGACACTGACTCTGATATCAGTTTGCATCTAGAGATGCTGGCGCAAGAGGTCATCCTAGGGCCAGGGCACGCCGTGGAACTCTTGGCTAGATCGAGCCAAGATTTGCAGCCAATCTCGATCCACCAGGTTCAAGGCGGCATGCAAGTTTTTCCTCACAAGGAATTCGATCCGGACTGGCATGTGCGGTTCAACGGCAAGGTGCTCAGGGCTCGACACCCCTTGCGTCTGGCTGAGTACGAATGACGCGCACTTGCCTGGCATTTGCGCGCTCGGCCAGGAGCAGTCGGTGGCCTTTGCGATGTAGCCGACCGCTGGAAGCGGTCGGCTATGCTCTGGCCGATAAAGAACATCGCTGCCCCATCCTCGTCCATGGCAACTGCCCCCCTGTCCTTTGCGCCACTCTCAGCGACAGCGATTGAAGAGCTTGCTGATGCTCGAAATTTCGTTGCAAGCCTCGCAGGGCGATTGGCGGATGGACGCAGTCTGACGCAGGCAGAGGCGGACCTGGCCGTGCTTCAAGCAATCGTGAACCATGGGTCAATGCGGCATGCAAACTTCGAGGCGTGGGTGGCGCTTGGAATCGCCTTCGGCGACGCGCTTGCAGCCAGCATCCCTGGACTAGCGTGGCGTCTCGCTGCAGATGAGTCAGGGACCTATGCCACGTTGCAGTTCCAGTCGAAAGCCATCTCAGTAGCAGCGCCTACGATGCTGTGGAAGCGTATTGAGCGGGGCGAACAGATGGACCTCGTATTCATGGCTCAAGAGATTCGGCAGGTCATTGACGAGGCGGCTCTCGATTCCAAAGACGCTGAGCCCAACCGAGCTTGTGGGGCTGTTGACGACGGTGTAAATCTGCGTCTATTTGATGGCGAGGACGCGCATTTTTCTTGAGGTGTCGGCGCTGCGAACACGGACGCGCGGGCCTGCGGCACACCACGGCGACGGTGACGCCGGTGAACA
>Ga0213872_10000502_pt1 | contig 31150 bp, 26 predicted proteins | sample VelepicomBERX_R2_FD_160071 | JGI IMG/M metagenome (GOLD analysis project Ga0213872, IMG submission 160071) | Rhizosphere microbial communities from Vellozia epidendroides in rupestrian grasslands, the National Park of Serra do Cipo, Brazil - RX_R2 | ecosystem: Host-associated > Plants > Roots >...
CCCATTCAACCCTCGGAAATTTGCAAGGAATTGCCCCTATTTTAGCGAAACCTTGCAAATCCAAGGGGAGGTTTTTTCTCGTTTCGCCTTTAGGTTCAGGCTCCGTTCAATTATTCAGACCGGACTATGTAGAACCGGAGCTATTGTGAAAATACTGCTCGAATCCGCCGTTATACACCTCGCCTGAGAGGCAACCCACGGCCCAATATTGTCGCTCTACTTCAGACAAAGAACTTAGACCGTCTGGTGCCTTAAAAACCATATCAACAAGCTTGCGCCAATAGATGCGAGTGGGATCAGTAGCGTCCAATTCACGCTCCCGCTTTGCGGCAGCCTTTGATGCTTCAATTCGTGATCGCGTGCCTGATCGGCAAGGCAAACAGAGTCCGCCATTTCGGTCAGCAGTTTCCTGCAAAATGAGAACTCCGCAATCGGAGCATGAAACCTTCATCTACAAAGCCGTCCAATAATTAAATGACTTGCCGCCAAGACCACGCCGCATGTGGCTGTCCGGTTCTGGCCGTATCCGGCCTAGATGCTATATATTGCACAAAACCGGTCGCTACTCAATCGTCGTTGGCAACAAATGGAACATCGTTCAAATCGGTATATATGGGTAAACCCATCTCTTTTGCCTTCGCAACTTCGAGGTCTGCACCATTTGATGCGCCAGGAATTCGGAAAATGGCATCACATTTACTTAGAAGCCGATGCGCCACCGGATATTGATATTTTTTGAACGTAGCATCGTTATGGCTATGACCGCCGGCAGCACGTATTACAGGCCAGGCAAGCCATTCTCCAATAAGAGCGAGATGACCGCGTTCGAATAGCGGAAGTGCCATACTCTCCATCGCGGCTAAATTTTCGGCTACTTTTGCAGGGTCGCCATTAGTGCCGGTTAGATATGGACCAGAAACCAGTATCATCATTCGTTTAGTCATAAATTCCCTTGATTGCTATATTGGGAGAAGCCAGTAATTCGCATCTAAGTCCGAACGGCTGGTTTTGGCCGTAGTCGGTCACGTCCATTTCAAAAGAAGTTAATTTGTATCCCAGCGTACCAAAGCAATGGAAGCCCTAGCATTAAGCCTACGACTGCTCTTATGACAGTCGCAGACTTTGAGTGCAACCCGGCATTTCGCCTCACTATAGACATAGACCACAGTGCACTAGCACCACCAACAACTGCGGCAAATGTATAGGTAACGAAAAGCACAGCTATCATTAAGAGCGCGTCCGAGCCGCCCATCTCGCCTCTATGGTGCTGAGCGTATGAAATGACGGCTATTATCCAGCTGATTCCTAATATGAGCGGTACTATTCCTACAATCATGAGAATGTTCGCCGTTAGAAGCTTGCCTTGGGGTGTCAATTTTTTCTCCGGCGAGATAAATAATATACAAAATCAGTATTGTGCAAAGTACGAGGAATATCACCATCCGTCACTGGCAGCTTCAGCCGGCAGTTGCCCCATAGTTTTCGCATTTTGCATAACTGCAGTTAATCGCTGAACTTGTAGGCTTCGAGTTCGACGGTTTCGCGTGAATTGCGGACACCGTGATTGTTGTAGGATTCCTCAATCGACTTAACAAAGCGTTTCACTTCCGGGACGTACCAGAGTGCCAAATAGGTGCGGCCGGTGAACAGTTCCCCTTGAGTCTTGTTGGCCTGCGTAACCATGGTTGTACCGTCCTGAGTAACATTGGCCGTCTGCACGACCGTCTGGTTCGGCTCCAATTCAGCGGTCCAGTGCCCCTCGCCCTCAATCTTGAGCGCCTTGAATTTCCCAGCGGGCAGCTCGATGGTCTCATAGCCTAGCACCGTATATTTAATTTCCCGTTGCTCAAATCGTTTGCGGCTATCGGGATGCATTTCTGTGTAATTGATACTCCAGGTCTTGCCCACCGATAGAGGAAAGGATAGCGGCCGATTGACGACTATCTCCTTGCCATTCACAGCGCGAACCCGGCTCCAGTCGGCCCCCATAAAGACCTCGTTTGCGGGAATTTTCGAACCGACTTGGCCAGCCGTAAAGTAAATGGAAGAGGACGTGGACCGCAGCACGATTACTTCATTGTGCGTTTGCGACCAGCCGTTCGCGCCTTGCTCTTTCGTAACTTGGTATGTCCAGCGGTCGCCTGCCTTCACCGTGGGCTGCTCAATGCTTTGCGCCAAAGAGGGCAATGAGATGATACTTGCAAGCAAGAAAAATGTTGTTTTTTTCATTTTATTAAATTTTTTACTCAAAATTTAGTAATGGTTAGCGGGGCCAACCGCCACAAAACTGCTTCACAAGCTGCTGCTGGCCGTAGTCGGTCACGTCCATTTCAAAAGAAGTTAATTTGTATCCCAGCGTACCAAAGCAATGGAAGCCCTAACATTAAGCCTACGACTGTTCTTATGACAGTCGCAGACTTTAAGTGCAACCCGGCATTTCGCCTCACTATAGACATAGACCACAGCGCACTAGCACCAGCAACAACTGCGGCAAATGTATAGGTAACGAAAAGCACAGCTATCATTAAGAACGCGTCCGAGCCGCCCATCTCGCCTCTATGGTGTTGAGCGTATGAAATGATGGTTACTATCCAGCTGATTCCCAATATGAGCGGTACTATTCCTACAATCATGAGAATGTTCGCCGTTAGAAGCTTGCCTTGGGGTGTCAATTCTTTCTCCGGCGAGATAAATAATCTACAAAAACATCCTTGTGCAAAGTACGAGGCGTATCACCATCCGTCACTGGCAACTTCTGGCCGCCCTCGGCCGCTGACCATAGAGAATAACATTCTTGCCCCTCCGGAAAGTACGCGAAATCTCACTGGCTCCCAGTGGCGACGCCTGGCTGTGACTTTTGAGAATGGATGGTGGCGAATTATGAGACTAGGTGGCTGCGATTTGTGAGGATGAGTGGACTGAGGTGATGAGATATTCAGTTCTCGCTCGATCTCTGGCGTTCTCTCTTGATGCTGGCGCTCGCGTTGGGGACGCTGCTTTTGAAGTGATTGGAGGCGCCAGAGCGCAGCTCTGGCGACGCCGCCGCGCAGCGGCGGCAATCGGGCGATTCGGTCGCGTCCCGCGACCGCGCGGCCGCTTGCAAGCGGTCCGCTTTCGAATCCCACGCGCAGGGCGCGCAGGCGCCCTGCTCCTCTCCGCCAACCCAAAAGAAAAAAGCCGCCCAAAGGGCGGCTCTTTTCTTTTGTTCTGGCGGAGAGGGTGGGATTCGAACCCACGGATGGGTTGCCCCATCGCTTGATTTCGAGTCAAGTACAATCGACCACTCTGCCACCTCTCCTGGTGACGCTATTTTTTTCCACCGCAGCTTGTAAGAATTGGCGGAGAGGGTGGGATTCGAACCCACGGATGGGTTGCCCCATCGCTTGATTTCGAGTCAAGTACAATCGACCACTCTGCCACCTCTCCGTTTTCCCACCTGCTGCTGCGAGAAGGCAAGATTATAGCAGGCCTTCTCAAAAAGAAAAGGAGAATTTCTGCAAATTATGCTTTCAGGTGCGTCTGACCACCCATGTACGGACGCAGCACCGCTGGAATCTCCACCGTACCGTCCGCCTGCTGGTAGTTTTCCAGCACGGCGACCAGCGTGCGGCCCACCGCCAGACCGGATCCGTTCAGCGTGTGCAGCAGCTCGGGCTTGCCCTGGGCGTTGCGGAAACGCGCCTGCATGCGGCGCGCCTGGAAGGATTCGCAGTTCGACAGCGAGGAAATCTCGCGGTAGGTGTTCTGCGCCGGCAGCCATACTTCCAGGTCGTAGGTCTTGGCCGCGCCAAAGCCCATGTCGCCCGTGCACAGGGACATCACGCGGTACGGCAGACCCAGACGCTGCAGAATGGTTTCCGCCTGGCCCACCATCTCTTCCAGCGCCGCATACGAATGCTCTGGATGCACCACCTGGACCAGCTCGACCTTGTCGAACTGGTGCTGGCGGATCATGCCGCGGGTGTCGCGGCCGTAGGAGCCAGCCTCCGAACGGAAGCATGGGGTGTGGGCCGTCATCTTGATCGGCAGCGCATCGGCCGCCACGATCTCGTCGCGCACGATATTGGTCAGCGAGACTTCCGAGGTAGGGATCAGGTAGAAGGTCTCGCCCTCGCCTTCCACGCCGCCTTTTTTCACGGAGAACAGGTCGGCCTCGAACTTGGGCAGTTGGCCGGTGCCGTACAGCGAATCGGCGTTGACCATGTAAGGGGTGTAGCACTCGGTGTAGCCGTGCTCGTCGGTGTGGGTGTTCAGCATGAACTGGGCCAGCGCACGGTGCAGACGGGCGATGCCGCCCTTCATCACGGAGAAGCGCGAGCCGGTCAGCTTGGTGGCCGTGTCGAAATCCAGGCCCAGGGCGGCGCCCACGTCGACGTGGTCCTTCACTTCGAAATCGAAGGCGCGCGGCGTGCCGAACTTGCGCACTTCCACGTTGCCCGTCTCGTCCGTACCCACGGGGACCGATTCGTGCGGCAGATTGGGGATGGTCTGGGTGAATTCCTGCAGCTTGGTCTGCAGGGCGGCCAGCGCCACTTCGGCGGCCTTCAGCTCGTCGCCCAGGCCGGCCACTTCCGCCATTACGGCCGAGGTGTCTTCCCCCTTGCCCTTCATCATGCCGATCTGCTTGGACAGCGAGTTGCGCTTGCCCTGCAGTTCTTCGGTACGGGTCTGGATCGCCTTGCGCTCGCCTTCGATGGCGTTGAAGCCGTCCACGTCCAGCTGGAACTTGCGGCTGGCCAGGCGGGCGGCGACGGTGGCGATGTCTTTACGGAGAAGTTGGATGTCAATCATGGGGACAAGTGGCGTTTGTATCGAAAACGTCAATTGTACCAAGAGGACGCCACTTGTCAGCCAGTTTTGTCAGGCCGCCTCGACGTCACCCTCTTCCGTCTTGGTCACCGTGCCCTCCAGCCAGGATCGGACGACCTGGTTGAACTCGTCGGCCTTGCGCAGCATGGGCCAGTGGTCGCTGCGCATGGCCACCACCTTGCTGCCGCGCTGGGCGGCCAGCTTTTCCGTCCACTGCGGCGAGTGGAACATGAAGGGCTTGCGCAGGCCGTAGATGTACAGCATCGGGCACTGCGGCTCGAACGGCAGCATCGACGCGTAGGAACCTTCGTCGCCCACCCACTTGATGTAGTAGGGGAAATTCATCTTGCAGCTGATGTATTCGCGAGGCGACGGCGCCTTCAGCACATTGGCCACCATGCGCGTCATGGCGTTGCCGACGGGGCCGCCGATCTTCCACGCCATGGCCAGCGTGCCCTGGTACCAGCCGACCATCATGCGCGCCGTGAACGAGTAAGTGCGCTGCGTCTCTTCTGACACGGCGTCGCCGATGTCGACGCCGATGATGGATGATACCTGACCCTTGTGGCGCATATAGAACTGGTAGCCGAACACGCAGCCCCAGTCGTGCAGCATGAGGATCACCTTCTGCTTGGGGCTGACCGTGTTGACGATGTGCAGCAGGATGCGCAGCGTGGCGTCCAGCGAGTACATCTTGCGCGGCTGGCTGATGTCGAAGCCGGGCAAGGTGAAGCGCACGCAGCGGTATTTGTCCTTCAGCGCGGCCACGGCGCCATCCCACACGCGGTAGGTGTCGGGCCAGCCATGCAGCATGACGATGGTCTCGGCGCCCTCGCCTTCGATGAATACGTCAATGCCGTCAATCTTCAGTTGCTGAGTCATTTACGCGTGTCCCCTATTATTTTCCGGCGTCCTCATCCAGCTTGCGCAGGAAGGCCAGCTTGTCTGCGATTTTACTCTCCAGTCCGCGCGGCACGGGTTGATACCAGCCCGGCTCGCGCATGCCGTCGGGGAGATAGGTTTCTCCGGCGGCGTAGGCGTGCGGTTCATCGTGGGCGTAGCGGTATTCGTGGCCGTAGCCCAGCTCCTTCATCAGCCTGGTCGGCGCGTTGCGCAGGTGGACGGGCACTTCACGCGACTTGTCTTTCTTGACGAAGGCCATGGCCTGGTTGAAGGCGTTGTAGCCGGCGTTGCTCTTGGCCGCGATGGCCAGGTAGACCACGGCCTGGCCCAGCGCCAGCTCGCCCTCGGGCGAACCGAGGCGCTCGAAGGTGGCGGCGGCGTCGTTCGCCAGCTGGATGGCACGCGGATCGGCCAGGCCGATGTCTTCCCACGCCATGCGCACGATGCGGCGCGACAGATAACGCGCGTCGGCGCCGCCGTCCAGCATGCGGCACAGCCAATAAAGGGCCGCGTCCGGATTGGAGCCGCGCACGGATTTGTGCAGGGCCGAAATCTGGTCGTAGAAGTTGTCGCCGCCCTTGTCGAAACGGCGCGCGTTCAGGGTCAGCGCGTTGGACAGGAATTCCGCCGTGACGTGCTTGGTGCGGGCCGCCTGCGCCGCCGTGCTGGTCTGCTCCAGCAGGTTCAGCAGACGGCGCGCATCGCCGTCCGCGTAGCCGACCAGGGTGTCGATGGCCGCCTCGTCGAATTCCAGCCCGGTAAGCACGCGCTCGCGCGCCTTGGCCACCAGCTGCTTCAGCTCGTCCTCGTTCAGCGATTGCAGTACATAGACCTGGGCGCGCGACAGCAGCGCCGAGTTCACCTCGAACGAGGGATTTTCCGTCGTCGCGCCGATCAGCGTGACCAGGCCCGATTCCGCATATGGCAGCAAGGCGTCCTGCTGCGACTTGTTGAAGCGGTGGATCTCATCCACGAACAGGATGGTGTGCTTGCCCAGGGCCAGATTCTGCTCGGCCTGCTCCATGGCGGCGCGGATATCCTTTACGCCGGAGAACACGGCCGACAGGGGAATGAATTCGCACTCGAAGGCGCGCGCCGTCAGCCGCGCCAAGGTGGTCTTGCCCACGCCGGGCGGTCCCCACAGGATCATGGAATGCGGCTGGCCCGACTCGAAGGCCAGGCGCAGCGGCTTGCCCGGCCCCAGCAGATGGCTCTGGCCAATCACCTCGTCCAGGGCGCGGGGACGAAGCGCCTCCGCCAGCGGCTGGCGCGGTTCGTTGGAAAATAAATCAGCCATTAATTATTGAAGACGTCGGCGCCCTTTGGCATGACGAATTTGAAGCTGCTGACGTTCAGCGCGGGATTCTTTTCAATCTTGCTGAACGCGAGTACCGAGGTCTGGCCGAAGTTGTCCTTCAGTTCCATCGCCTCCGGCAGGCCGTTGCGCAGGCCGATGGTGATCTGCTCGAAGGTGGTGTCCTTGGCCTTGGGCACGGCCTTCAGCCATTCCAGGCCGTCCTTGCTGCCCGCCTCGGACAGGGTGAAGTTCTTTTCCAGGTCATTGCTGCCGAAGAGGATGGCGGCGGGCGAGGAACCGAGCGCATCACCCAGCTTCCTCACCGTGACCTGGTTCAGGTCCTTGTCGTAGATGTAGAGCTGCTCGCCGTCGGCCTGCAGCACCTGGTCGTAAGGCTTCACGTAGTTCCAGATGAACTTGCCGGGACGGGCGAAGACGAAGTTGCCGCTCGACGGCGCGGCCGGCTTGGAGTCCGAATTCCTGATCTGGCGCTGGGTGAACTCGCCCTTGGCCGACTTGGTGCTGGCGACGAAGGTCTTGAACTGTTCCAGCGCGCTGGCGTGCGCCGCGCCCGCCAGCAGCAGGCCACAGACGACAGCCAGAGCCCGGGGCCACCGAACGTCATTCCCGCGCTGGCGGGAATCCAATTTTGCTGGCTGATCGAAAGAATTGGATTCCCGCCTGCGCGGGAATGACTGAGCATAATTCAACATATTATTTATATCCTTTAACTTTCAGCGCTGGTAGCCGGCACCAGGATGTCGCGGTTGCCGTTCGACTGCATGGCCGAGACGACGCCGCTCTGTTCCATCTGCTCCAGCAGGCGGGCCGCGCGGTTGTAGCCGATGCGCAGGTGTCGCTGCACCAGCGAGATCGACGCGCGGCGGTGCTTGAGCACCACTTGCACGGCCTGGTCGTACATCGGATCGGCCTCGCCGCCGCCTTCGCCGGCCGGGGCGCCATCGCCGCCACCGCCCTCGCCTTCCAGCGTGCCGCCTTCGAGGATGCCTTCGACGTAGTCGGGCTCGCCCGTGTCCTTCAGGTGCTTGACCACGCGGTGCACCTCATCGTCCGAGACGAAGGCGCCGTGCACGCGCATCGGCAGGCCGGTACCCGGCGGCATGTAGAGCATGTCACCCATGCCGAGCAGGGTTTCGGCGCCCATCTGATCCAGAATGGTGCGCGAGTCGATCTTGGACGAGACCTGGAAGGCGATACGGGTCGGGATGTTCGCCTTGATCAGGCCGGTAATCACGTCCACCGACGGACGCTGGGTCGCCAGGATCAGGTGCAGGCCGGCCGCACGGGCCTTCTGCGCGATACGGGCGATCAGCTCTTCCACCTTCTTGCCGACCACCATCATCAGGTCGGCCAATTCGTCGATGATGATGACGATGGTGTACAGCTTTTCCAGCGGCTCGGGCGAGTCCGGCGTCAGGCTGAACGGATTCGGGATGTGTTCCTCGCGCTTGGCCGCCTCGGCGATCTTGGCGTTGTAGCCGGCCAGGTTACGCACGCCCAGCTTGGACATCAGCTTGTAGCGGCGCTCCATCTCGTTCACCGCCCAGTTCAGGGCGTGGCCCGCCTGGCGCATATCGGTGACGACCGGCGCCAGCAGGTGCGGAATGCCCTCGTACACCGACATCTCCAGCATCTTGGGGTCGATCAGGATCATGCGCACGTCCTTGGGATCGGACTTGTACAGCAGCGACAGGATGGTGGCGTTAATACCCACCGACTTACCGGAACCGGTCGTACCCGCCACCAGCAAGTGCGGCATCTTGGCCAGGTCGGCCACCACCGGCTTGCCGGCGATGTCCTTGCCCAGGGCCACGGTCAGCGGCGAGGCGTTGTCGTTGTAGACCTTGGAGCCGACGATCTCGCTCAGGCGCACGATCTGGCGCTTGGGATTGGGCAACTCCAGCGCCATGTAATTCTTGCCAGGGATGGTTTCCACCACGCGGATCGAGGTCAGCGACAGGGAACGGGCCAGGTCGCGCGCCAGGTTGACGATCTGGCTGCCCTTCACGCCCGTGGCCGGTTCGATCTCATAGCGGGTCACGACGGGGCCGGGATAGGCCGCCACTACCTTGGCTTCCACGCCGAAGTCGGACAGCTTCTTCTCGATCAGGCGGCTGGTGAATTCCATCGTCTCGATGGAGACGGACTCCTGCACGGCAGGCGGCTCATCCAGCAGCGACAAGGCTGGCAGCAGCGAGTCGCCGCTCAGGTTCTGGAACAGCGAAGCCTGCTTCTCCTTCTCAGCGCGTTCGGACTTGACCACGGTGGCGACTTGCGGCTCGATCTTGATCGGCGCCGGCGGCGACACGGTCGGCAGGATCAGCGGCTTGTCGCCCCCCAGACCTGACAAATCGGGCTGCTTCCCGGCCGGCTTGCTCACCGGCTTCTCGACGTGCCGCTCCTCGTACTTGACGCGCTCGGCCACCACCACTTCCTCGCGCTTGACGGCGGCGACTTCGCCCTGGCGGCGGTCTTCGCGGTACTGGTAGCGCTGGATGAACCAGTCGATGACCATCTCGATGCCGCCGCCGATGCGCTCGGCCACGGCCAGCCAGGAGACCTGGAAGAATAGGCTGAATCCCAGCCCGAACAGCAGCAGAAGCAGCAGGGTCGCGCCGGTAAAGCCGAAGGCCACATGGGCCGAATGCCCGATCAGCTGGCCCAGTACGCCGCCCGGCTCGCGCGGCAGCTGCACCTTGAGCGACCACATGCGCAGATATTCGATGCCCACGCTGCCCACGAACAGCAGCACGAAGCCGATGATACGGATGAGGCCCTCCTGCTGGTGCTCCGGCTCGGGCTCCTTCGACAGCACATATTTCTGCGTCAGTCCGCGATACCCCTGCCAGACGAAGCGCAGCAGGCAGAAGCAAAGCCACCAGGCGGAAAAGCCGAAGATGAACAGCAGCAGGTCGGACAGCCAGGCGCCCGCCCGTCCGCCCAGGTTATGCACGCGCGGCACCACACTGGCGTGCGACCAGCCGGGGTCGGCCTTGGAAAAACTGAACAAGATCAGCACAAAATAGACGGCCAGCACGGCCAGCGCGATCCAGCGCGCCTCCGACAGCAGGCGCACCAGGCGGTTGGGCAGCGGCTGGCGCTCGGTCACATTGCGCGTGTAGCTATTCGGACTTGCCTGGGCGGATTTGGCCATACGCTCGGAAGATTTACTGCTCATCTATGGTTTCTAATGCAATGTTATCTACGCTGAAAGTCATACACCGGCTATTCTAAGGCATCCCGGCCCAAAAACGGCCTCTTGATTCATCCCAAAGTGCAGCTTGGACTATAATCTTGTATTGCTTGCGTGAATGCAACACCGGCAGCAGGCCTTGCCGTTCACGCCCATGGCCCCAGATTCGGGTCATCCAACCTATTTGCGAAGAAATCCTCATGACTACGACCAAACACGCCCGCGTTCTGATCCTCGGCTCCGGCCCCGCCGGCTACAGCGCCGCCATCTACGCCGCCCGCGCCAACCTCAACCCCATGCTGGTGACGGGCGTGGAGCAAGGCGGCCAGCTGATGACCACCACCGACGTGGAAAACTGGCCTGCGGATCCGATGGGCGTGCAAGGTCCGGAACTGATGCAGCGCTTCCTGCAGCACGCCGAGCGCTTCAACACGGAGATCGTGTTTGACCACATCCATACCGCCAAGCTGAACGAAAAGCCTATCCGCCTGATTGGCGACAGCAATGAATACACCTGCGACACCCTGATCATCGCCACCGGCGCCTCGGCCCAGTACCTGGGCCTGCCGTCCGAGCAGGAATTCATGGGCAAGGGCGTGTCGGCCTGCGCCACCTGCGACGGTTTCTTCTACCGCAACCAGGAAGTGGCCGTGATCGGCGGCGGCAATACGGCGGTCGAGGAAGCCCTCTACCTGTCGAATATCGCCACCAAAGTGACCCTGATCCACCGCCGCGACAAGTTCCGCGCCGAAGCCATCCTGGTCGACCGCCTGAACGCCAAGGTCGCCGAAGGCAAGATCGAAATCAAGTACAACCACACCCTGGAAGAAGTGACGGGCAATGAAGGCGGCGTGACCGGCCTGACCCTGAAGTCGACCACCGACGGCGCCAAGACCGACATCAGCGTGCACGGCCTGTTCGTGGCCATCGGCCACAAGCCCAACACCGGCATCTTCGAAGGCCAGCTGGAAATGCACAACGGCTACATCAAGACCAAGACCGGCACCGAAGGCATGGCCACCGCCACCAGCGTACCGGGCGTGTTTGCCGCCGGCGACGTGCAGGACCACATCTACCGCCAGGCCATCACCAGCGCCGGCACCGGCTGCATGGCGGCCCTGGACGCCCAGCGTTTCCTGGAAGGCCAGGAATAAGCCGTATGGCGATGAAAGACTTCGCCGAGCTGAAATCCCTGAGCAAGCAGCTCAGGGAACAGGCCGATGCGCGCGCCACCGCCGAAGCCGAACGCGTCAAGCGCGAGAAGACGCAGGCGGTGGAAGCCAATCTGTTCCAGTCCAGCCTGAACGGCGTCAAGCGCATGCCCGTCTCGGACCGCTACGTGCCGCCCAGCGTGCCGAAAGGCGTGGCGCCGGCCAAAGCCCCGCCGCGCAAGCTGACGCAGGCCGAGGACGACGCGCTGGTGATGCAGGAATCGTTGTCGGACCTGTTCGAAGTCGATCATTATCTGGAAGACGATCCGGCGCTGAACTACTCGGCGCCCGGCGTCGGACCGGACGTCATGAAGAAGCTGCGCAAGGGCCACTGGCCCATCCAGGACGAGCTGGACCTGCACGGCATGAACCGCGACCAGGCGCGCGACGCCATCGGCGTGTTCTTGACCCGCGCTGGCCAGCGCAATCACCGCTGCGTGTGCGTGATCCACGGCCGCGGCTTCGGTTCGCGCGGACAGGAGCCGGTACTGAAGTCCATGGTGCACAGCTGGCTGGTGCAAAGAGGCGTGGTGGCTTTCTGCCAGGCGCGCGATCACGAAGGCGGCGAAGGCGCGCTGATCGTTCTGCTGCGGGCCGCGTTGCAGCCTCAGCGTTAATATTCCCAATCAGCAACAAAGTTCCCCAATTGTTGCTCTGTCATGTTAACCTACGGAGATTGGTCACTTACCCCAGTCTCCGCCCATGAAGCATGTCGCCGTTCCCCACCTTAACCTGATCACCATTATCGAAGTGGTGGCAATTCTGGTGGGCGCTCTGTCCGGCTTTATCGAAGCGCGGCGCAAGAGGATGGATGTGGTGGGCGTGTTCACGGTGGCCTTCATTGCCGCGTTCGGCGGCGGTACCCTGCGCGACATCCTGCTCGACAAGCGGCCCCTGTTCTGGGTCATGCACCAGGAATATGCGATCCTGATCTTCGTGCTGGCCCTGGTGGCCTCGCCGCTGATGCGGACGCTGAAGCAGATTTTGTCGGACTGGCTGATTGTGGTGGCCGACGCCATCGGGCTGGGCTTGTTTGCCGTGGCCAGCGTGGCGCAGGCGCAGGACGCGCACATGCCGATGTTCATCGCCGCCATGATGGGCGTCATCACCGGCATTTTCGGCGGCGTGCTGCGCGACATCGTCTGCAACGAAGTGCCGATGGTTTTCCGCGATGGCAAACCTTACGCCATCTGCGCCTTCTTCGGCTGCTGGATGTACATCGGCCTGCAGTACACCGACGTCTCCGACAACTTCGCCCTCTGGTCCAGCGCCGCCTTCATCACCCTGCTGCGCCTGCTCACCTGGAAGTTCAACCTGCGGCTGAGCCACAGCTACTAAGGCATATTTTCGGCGAAGGTTTTCAGCCGGTCGAGGCGGCGTTCCCATTCCTGGCCTATCAGTTCCAGGGCCTGGCGGGCGTCTTCGATGGCGTCAGGCGCGAGTTGCCAGAGGCGCTCGCGGCCGCGCTTGATGTCGCCGACGACGCCGGCATCGGCCAGCACCTGCAGATGCTTGGTCACGGCCTGGCGGCTGATCTCCGTGCCCGATGTGAGCTGGGCGATGGAGAACGCGCCGCCCGCGCACAACACAGCCACCAGCTTCAGCCGCGTCGGATCGCCCAGGGCGGCGAAGACCGAGGCCAGCTTTTCCGGCGCCAGGCTGGCGGCGCTTCTGGACTTACTGGCTGACATAACGCTCGATATTCCGCATCTGCCCTTCCCAGCCTTTGCTGTTCATGTGGAAGGCTTCCACGCGGCGATGGGCGGGCACCTTGTCAAAACCGGACTCCACCACGGTCAGCAGCGTCGCGTTGCTGTCCGTCGACTGCAGCGTGAAGGTCACGGTGGTCGCCTCTTCCTTCGAATAGTCGACCGCAGGATCGACGGCATAGGGATGCCAGCGGTAGGACAGCAGCTTGGGCGGCTCGACGCGCTCGATCAGCGCATCGAACACGATGTGCTCATAGCCGGCGATGGTGATCGGTCCCCGCGCGCGCTGGCCCGGCGCGAACTGCTGGCCTTCGAGCCGGCAGCCGAACCACGTGCCGAACTCCTGCGCGTTCGACAGCGCACGCCACACCCGCTCCGCCGGCGCATTGATGAGGATGCTGCGCTCAATGCGGTCTGTACTGGATGCCTGATTCATCTTTCACTCCTTCCAGAGAAAAATGCAACCAACTGGTTGCCATGACCAGCATAGGACAGAACACAAAGAAATGCAACCAAATTGTTGCTTGATCAGACGGCGTCGGGACCCGTTTCGCCAGTGCGGATACGGATCACCTGCTCCACGTTCTGCACGAAGATCTTGCCGTCGCCGATCTTGCCGGTGCGGGCTGCCTTGATGATGCAGTCCACTACCTGCTCGGCGATGCCGTCGTCCACCACCACTTCCACTTTCACTTTCGGCAGGAAGTCGACCACGTATTCCGCGCCGCGATACAGCTCGGTATGGCCCTTCTGGCGGCCGAAGCCTTTCACCTCGGTCACGGTCAGGCCGGTGACATTCACTTCGGCCAGCGCTTCACGTACTTCATCCAACTTGAACGGCTTGATTACAGCGGTAATGTGCTTCATGTAGATCTCCTTATTGTGTGCTTTGAATTGTATCCGGGATGGCGCGCAATTCCTCCATCCACACGACGCTCTGGCCGTCGCTCGGCGCGCGCCAGTCGCCGCGCGGCGACAGCGAGCCGCCCGTGCCGACCTTGGGCGAGTTCGGCACGCAGCTGCGCTTGAACTGGCTGGTGCGGAAGAAGCGGTCGAGGAAGATGCCAAGATTCTTTTTGATCGCGGCCAGGTCGTACTGGTTGCGCGTGACATGCGTATCTTCCGGCCAGCGTCCCTGCTCGCGGTCCGCCCACGCCGTCAGCGCCAGGAAAGCCACCTTGGATGGCGAGAAGCCGAAGCGCAGCGTGTAGTAGAGGTTAAAATCCTGCAGCTCGTAAGGCCCGATGGTCGATTCCGTGCGCTGCTCGGGCTGACCGTCCGCCGTGCCAGGCACCAGCTCGGGACTGATTTCCGTGCCGAGGATATCCAGCAGCACCTGCGCATCATTACGCCCGATCACGCCCGACTCGGCCACCCAGCGCACCAGGTGCGAAATCAGCGTCTTCGGCACGCTGGCGTTGACGTTGTAGTGCGACATGTGATCGCCCACGCCATAGGTGCACCAGCCCAGCGCCAGCTCGCTCAGATCGCCCGTGCCGATGACGATGGCGTTGTTGTGGTTCGCCAGACGGAACAGGTGATTGGTGCGCTCGCCCGCCTGCACATTCTCGAACGTGATGTCGTACTGCGCCTTCCCTTCCGTATAAGGATGATTAAGATCCTTCAGCATCTGCAGGCAGCTTGGACGGATGTCGATCTCCTGCGCCGAGCAGCCCACCAGCGCCATCAGCCGGTGCGCCTGCTCCAGCGTGCGCTCGCTGGTGGCGAAGCCGGGCATGGTATAGGCCAGGATATTCGTGCGCGGCAGCTTGAGCTTGTCCATCACGCGCGCGCAGACCAGCAGCGCGTGGGTGGAATCGAGGCCACCGGAAATGCCGATCACCACCTTCTGGATGCCGCTGGACGTCAATCGCTGCGCCAGCGCCTGCACCTGGATGTTGTAGACCTCGTTGCAGCGCTCGTCGCGGCGGCGCGGATCGGCCGGCACATAAGGGAAGCGCTCGACGCAGCGCTTGAGCGGCAAAGCATCCGTGCGCGGCAGATCCAGCTCAAAGCTCACGGTGCGGAACTTGCCCACCTCGTCCGCATGGCGATGCACCGATTGGGCAAAGGTGGTCGTGCGCATGCGCTCGCGCGACAGGCGCTCCAGGTCGATATCGGCCGTGATCAGCTGGGCGTTATCCTGGAAGCGCTTGGATTCGGCCAGCAACTCGCCGTTCTCGCAGATCAGCGCCTGTCCATCCCAGGCCATATCGGTGGTCGATTCGCCGCTGCCGGCCGAGGTGTACAGATAGGCCGCGATGCATCGCGCCGATTGCTGCGACACCAGCGCATTGCGATAACCCGCCTTCCCCACCAGCACATTGGAGGCAGATAGATTCACCAGCACCGTCGCGCCAGCCAGGGCCGCGAACGAGGAAGGGGGCACCGGAACCCACACATCCTCGCAAATCTCGACGTGGAATTTGAACAGATGGACATCGCCCGCCTCGAACAGCAAGGCCGAGCCGAACGGCACGTCCTGCCCCAAAAGGGTGATGTTGCCGGTTGCCGCATAATCACCTTTGCTGAACTGACGCGCCTCGTAGAATTCGCCATAATTAGGCAGATAGCTCTTCGGCACGACGCCAAGGATCTTGCCGCGCGCGATGACGACGGCGCAGTTGAACAGCTGGTGTCCCACGCGCAGCGGCGTGCCGACCACCAGCGCCAGCGGCATCTGTACCGAGGCCTCGACCACGCGGCCCAGCGCCTGCTCGCAGGCGTCCAGCAGCGCGCGCTGGTGGAACAGGTCGTCGCAGGTGTAGGCCGACAGGCCCAGCTCGGGGAAGGCGGCCAGCGCCGCGCCCTTCTCTTGCGCCAGACGCGCCATGGCGATGGTCTGGGCCGCGTTGTAGGCCGGGTCGGCGATGCGGCAATCGGGCACCGCCACCGCGACGCGGGCAAAGTCATGCGAATAGAGATTGAAGAAATTTTTAGTCATATAACCGGCCGCTCAGCGTGGACGAATGATTTTGCGTAGAATGCCCGTCTGTAGGCAATAATGATGACGAGTCAACATATGGATTATCGCACGGGTATCGTTTCTTCTCTGGCCGAGATTGGCGAGGCGGCCTGGAGCGAACTGCTGGCGCGCCAGAGCGACGGCAACCCCTTCCTTTCATATGCGTTTTTGCACGCGCTGCACGAGTCCGGCTCGGCCAGCGCCGATACGGGCTGGCTGCCGCAATATCTGACCGTGTGGGACGGCGACGCGCTGGCTGCGGCCATGCCGCTCTACGTCAAATCGCACTCCTACGGCGAATATGTGTTCGACTGGGCCTGGGCCGATGCCTATCACCGCAACGGACTGGAATACTATCCCAAGCTGCTGTCCGCCATTCCCTTCACGCCCGTGACGGGTCCGCGCCTGCTGGCGCGCGATGCGGAGGCGCGCGCGGCCCTGATCGCCATGCTGAAAGAACAGCAGGAGGCGGCCGGCATGTCGTCCACCCACATCCTGTATCCGCCGGAAGACCAGGCGCTGCAACTGCAGGCGGCGGGATTCATGTTGCGCAGCGGCGTGCAGTTCCACTGGGATAACCAGGGCTATGCGGACTTCGAACAGTTCCTGTCCACGCTGGAGCACAAGAAGCGCAAGAATATCCGCGCCGAGCGGCGCAAGGTGCGCGAGGCGGGCGTGACGCTGCGGCAGATTCGCGGCGTCGACGCCAGCGACGAGGACTGGCGGCTGTTCCACCGCTGCTATTCAAACACCTATGCCGAGCACCACTCCACACCCTATCTGAACCTGGATTTCTTCCAGCGCATAGGCCACACGATGCCGCAGAATATCCTGCTGGTGGTGGCCGAGCGCGACGGCAAACCGGTGGCGTCCTCGCTGGTGATCCACACGGAGCAGGTGCTGTTCGGCCGCTACTGGGGTGCGCTGGAACATATCCCCTGCCTGCATTTCGAGACGGCCTATTACCAGCCGCTGGAATTTTGCATCGCGCAGAAGATCGCCACCTTCGAAGGCGGCGCCCAGGGCGAGCACAAGATGGCGCGCGGCTTCCTGCCGCAAAAGACCTGGTCGGCCCATTGGCTGGCCCACCCCGCCTTCGCCGACGCCATCGAGCGCTTCCTGGAGCGGGAAAGCGGCGGCATCGAAGCCTATATCGACGAGCTCAACGACCGCAATCCCTTCCGCGGCTAGCCCTGCCCGGTTGCGAAGTCGTAGTCATGCTTTTCCTCCCGATCAGGTATGGCTGGCGGGCGCCATGCGGCGGTCGCGCACGCGGCGCTCGGGCTGGCTGGCGTCGTGCCCGCCGCGCTGCACTGTCCACGCGCGGTAGGACTGGCCGAGGTACAGCACGCCCGCAATCAGCGCATAAATGCCGACCATCCACACCAGCGTCAGCGCGCCCAGCTCGGGCGCCGCGATCACAATCATGCCGAAGATGATGGACACCAGCGCCCCGAGTGCCCATAAGCCCGTCCCCTCGCGCAGCGCCTGGCGCCGCAGGCGCGCCACGGCCACCAGGTCCAGCACACCGGTGAGGACGGCGTTAATCCCGATCACCAGCACCAGCATCAGCACCGTGATCGCCGGACGCATGGTGGACACCACGCCCGCCACCACGCCGAGCACGCCCAGCGCCAGTAGAAGCCACCAATCCGCCGCGCGGGGGCCGCTGGCATGGCGGATATTCCGGATGGCCCCGATGATGGCGATCACGCCCACCAGAACGGCGTAGATGGCGAACAGCGCGATCAGTCCCAGCAGCGTAATGCCCGGCCAGACCAGCGCAAAAATCCCGAACAGCACGGCGATCAGGCCGCGCAGGCCGAGAATCCACCATGAATGCATGAGTGCAGGTATTGAATCCATCGCAGGCCTCCTCTCTCCGTTTAGGGGGACTATAGCGTGAGAGCGCCAAACGCAGCGCGAGGTTCCCGCGCGGGCCAATAAAACAAAAAGCGCACCTCCCACTAAGGGAGAGTGCGCTTTGCTGAGGTTCCGCGGCTGTCAATTAAGCGGCCGGATTTTCCTTCTTGTAGGTGGCAACGCCTTCCAGGATCTCGGCCTTGGCTTCGTCAACGCCGTACCAGCCGTCGATCTTGACCCATTTGCCTTTTTCCAGATCCTTGTAGTGCTCGAAGAAGTGCTGGATCTGGCGCAGGCGCAGTTCGTTCAGGTCTTCCGGCTTCTGCCAGTGGCTGTAGATCGGCAGGACCTTGTCGACCGGCACGGCCAGGACCTTGGCGTCTTCACCGGATTCGTCGGTCATCTTCAGCACGCCGATAGGACGGCAACGCACGACCACGCCTGGGATCAGCGGGAATGGAGTGATGACCAGCACGTCGACCGGGTCGCCGTCCTTGGACAGGGTGTTCGGCACGTAGCCATAGTTGCATGGGTAGTGCATGGCGGTGCCCATGAAACGGTCGACGAAGATGGCGCCCGATTCCTTGTCCACTTCATACTTGATCGGATCGGCATTCATCGGGATTTCGATGATGACGTTGAAATCGTTCGGCACGTCGCGGCCGGATGGCACTTTGTTCAAGCTCATGATGTTTCCTTCTATACGGACAGTGTTCAACCTGTCAATTATAGCGGACAGAGGTGCCTTTGTGCGATGCAGCACAAGAAACAAGCAGCTGTGCGAGCTCAATAGTGCATCGCGCGCCATTGCCTACAATGAGAGTTCGAAGTAAGGGGAAAGCCATGGATTTCAAATATTCAAGCAACAGTAAGCAGCAGACAGACACCGAATACGAGCAATGGTTTCGCAAAGAGGTAAAAGCCAGCCTGAATGAAGCCAAACGCCGCAGGGCCAAATGGATTCCACATGAAGTCATGCTCAAGGAAATGGCAAAGGAACACAGGCGGCTTAAGAGGCTCCGCGTCAGCGAGGCGCGCAAGCGGTCCTATGGCACTGATATGGGCGCCACTTGCGACTCGCGATTGGGTAACAGCGGGTTGCCTGAAGCGGCTATTGCCGCGATCAGGCATGTCGGGGGATTTTAGAGAATGGTCGCCAGCGCGCACTGGCGGTAGTGGTTGGCCGCCTCTTCCGGCTGCTGCAAGGCTTCGTGCAACTGCGCCAGCTTGAGGTGCGACTCGCGCACCATGCGCGGATCGGCGGCGTCGGACAGCGCCTGCTCCAGATAGCGCTGGGCCTTGCCCCACAGCTTCTGCTTCAGGCACAGGGAGCCCAAGGTCAGCGCCAGCTCGGCGTCGGTCGGACGCTCCTGCACCCAGCGTTCGCAGTGCTCGATCTGCACCAGCAGCGCAGCCGAACCGGCCGGCGCGGCCGCTTCGCGATAGGCGCGCACGACGCGGTCGTCCCAGTCGGCGGCCAGCGACTCTTCCGCCACCAGGCGTGCCTCGTCATGCAGGCCGCGCGCATTCAGCGCCGTCGCGGCGCGGCAGGCCACGTAAGGCTTGATGCGGTCCGCCGTCGGCACCGTTGACCACACGCGCATCAACGACTCCGCATCGTGGCCGGCGTCGGACAGCAGATCGTCATACGCCAGCTCGCGCAGGCGCGAGGACAGGGCCGGATGCAGCGCGCGGTGCTTGTCCAGCATGCGCACCAGACGCAGAACCTCGGGCCAGTTCTTGGCCTGCTGCTGCGCCTTCAGGGACCATTGCAGCGCATGGATATGGCGCGTGCCGCTGGCGTTCAGCTCACGCACCGCTTCCAGCGCCGCTTCCGGCTGATGGTCGTCGACCAGCAGCTCGGTCATCGTCATCAGACGCGCCGTCTTCATGCTGTTATCGCCCGCCAGCTTGGCGAACCAGCCGTCGCGGCGCGAATGCTGGCGCATGCGGTGCGCGGCGCGGGCGCCGATCAGCGCCGCCACACCGGCGTTTTCCGGCAGCTCGGCGGCGCGCAGGGCCGCCTTTTCCGCATGGCCGAAGCGGCCCTCGAACAGCGCCTTCAGCGCCTCGCGCAAGCCCTTGTTGCCATCGCGCTCGCGCTTCTGCTGGCGATAGGCGGCCACCTTGCCCGGCATCTTGACCGTGGCGCGGATCGCGCGGATCAGCACATACAGCACGCCGAACAGCGCCACTTCCAGCACGACGAAGAAGTTGAGCGAGAGGTCGATGCGGTGCGGCGGATAGAACAGCACCACATTGCCGGGATTGAAACGCGCCGTCACGGCGATGCCGATGGCGGCGGCCATCAGCGCGACTAACCAGATGAATAAACGCATGACTATGGCTTCGCTTTGTAGTTGCGCACAGCGTTCAGGCTGTCGGCCAGGGTCGGCATTTCAATGGAGAGATTGCTGCCCTGTACTTGGCGCAGCAGCGCTTGCACCGTCTGCGTCTGCTTGGCGCGGGTGTCGAAATACTTGACCAGTGCGTCCTGCGCGGCGATCAGGTCGCTGCGGAAGGCGGCCTCGTTGCGCGACAACAGGGCCATGCGCGCGTTCAGCAGGCGCAGCTTGAGGTTCTCGCGCAGGAAGTAGGCCTGGGTCGGCGACAGCATCAGCGCATCCGGCGTGCCGACCGTGCGCACGCGGATCAGCTGGCGCACGTCGATCCACATATCGCTGCTCCAGCTATTCCATACGTCCTGCACTGATTGCAGCCACGGGCTGGTTTCCGGCTCGGTGGGAACGGAAGCGCCCTTGCCTCCCTTGGCCGCCTTCACGTTCGGCGCGGGACGCGCCAGCTTTTCCGGCGGCGCAGGCAGCGTGGGCTTTTCATCGGCCAGCATGGGCAGCGTGTCCACCTGGGCGATCACGTTATCCAGGCGCACGGCGACGCCCACGGTATCGACGATGGGCAGGCCCTTGAGTTTTTCCGTGTCCTTGGCGATGGCGCGGCGGATCGTGATGAATTGCGGTTTGTCGGAGCGCGACAGGCTGCGGTCCGCGTTCTGCAGCGCGATCAGCGCGCCCGACACGTTACCGGCCAGCTGCAGCTGCTGGCTGGCGGTGGACAGCACTTGCTCGATTTCCGACAGCGCCCACTCGTCGCGGTTCTTCGACAGGTCCTGATACAGCTGTTCCAGCGCCAGTTGCTGGCTTTGCGCTTCGATCTGCTTGCTCTCCAGCAGACTGACTTTCGATTGCAGTTCCTTGTTCGTTTCCTGCACATTGCGCGCCAGCGCGCCCGTTTCGGCGTTGCTGGCGTCGCCCTTCTGCAGGCGGCGCGCCATTTCCTCGCGCAGGCTGCGCACCTGGTTGTGCGAGGACCAGGTCTGCCCGGCGAGCAGGATGGCCAGCGTGATCACGGCGATCACCAGCGGCTGCTGCAGGGTCTGGGCCACGGTGGGCGTGGGCGCCGGTGGCGCAGATGGGATCTCAGCGGCGGCGGTGGCCGGTGCTGGTGGTTCAGGTAAGGTAGGCAATTCGTTCATAGACGTGATTGTAACGCGCCGAGCAGGCGTTCGTCGCCTGATCCTGTGAGGGTCAGACGGGTAAATCCAAGCTGGGTTGCGGTGTCCGCAATCCGGGCATGGGGCAGGATCAAATGCTGTTGTTGCATAGATACAACATATCCGTGCTGCGGCGCGCCAGCAGGGGCTTGACTGTCCATTTTTTCCAGCAGGTCGAGCAGGCCGCGCAGGGCTTCGGAGCTGGTGATGATCCAGTCGTTTTGCTGCGCCAGCAAATGGGACAGGCGGGCCTGCAGTTCCGGCGTCAGTTCAGGGATGGCGCGGCGGTAGGCGGCCACCACTTCCACTTCGGCGCCGGCCGCGCGCAGGCCGTCGGCCATCAGCTCACGGCCGCTTTCGCCGCGCACGATGAGGACCTTACGGCCCTGCAGGGCGGGCAGGTCCAGGGTTTGCAGCAGATGCTCGCTGTCGCTGTTGGCGCTGTCGGCGGGACTGACGATATGCACCGCCTCGGACGTGATTCCGTACGCGGACAGGGCGGCACGGCTGCCCTCGCCCAGCACGGCCAGCGTGACGCCGGACGGCCAACGCCGGATGTGGGCGAAGGCGGCGTCGATGGCGTTGGGCGAGACGAAGGCCACCAGCGCGTAGTCGGCCAGACGAGAGAGCGTGGCCTGCAGCTGGCTGGTGTCGGGCAGCGGCGTGATCTCCAGCAGCGGCAGCAGCTCGACCTGACGGCCCAGCGCCGCCACGCGCGCCGCCAGCGGGCGCGCTTGCGCGAGAGGACGGGTGATGACGACGGCGCCTGGCATCCGGTGCGGGACCGCGGCCTATTCCGCAGCGGAGCCGGACGGACCGGCGGCGGCGGCACCGCCTGCGCCGGAGCTGGCCTCGCCGCCCGCTGCTGCTGCGGCGGCTGCGGCATCAGCGGCTGCGGCGTCGGTCGCGCACACGGCCAGGATGGCTTCCGCATCCTGCGCGCGCAGCACCTCCGCCGCCTGCTGGCCCAGCGCTTCCGGCTGGACAGCCGGGCCGCGCACCTCGGCGGTGGCCATGGCGCTGCCGTCCGGCGTGGCGACCATGGCGCGCAGACGCAGCTCGTCGCCGTCCACGGTGGCGTAGGCGGCCAGCGGAATCTGGCAGCTGCCGCCGAAGACGCGCGACACCTGACGCTCGGCCGCCACCGCCAGCGCGGTCGCTTCGTGATTGAGGGGCGCCAGCAGCGCCATCAGATCCAGTCCGTCGCTGCGCTCGGCGATTTCAATCGCCATCGCGCCCTGCCCTGCGGCGGGCAAGCTGGTTTCCGCCGGCAGCAAGGCACGGATGCGCTGCGGCAGTCCCAGGCGCTTAAGCCCGGCGGCGGCGAGGATGATGGCCGCATAGTCGCCACGATCAAGCTTGGCCAGGCGGGTATCCAGATTGCCGCGCAGCGGCTTGATCACCAGGTGCGGATAGCGCGCCGCGATCAGCGACTGGCGGCGCAGGCTGCTGGTGCCGACCACCGCGCCCGCCGGCAGATCGTTGAGCGAGGCGTAGTCGTTGGAGACGAAGGCGTCGCGCGGATCTTCGCGTTCCAGCACGGCGGCCAGCGCGAAACCCTCCGGCAGCTCCATCGGCACATCCTTGAGCGAATGGACGGCCAGGTCGGCGCGGCCTTCGGCCATCGCCACCTCCAGTTCCTTGACGAACAGGCCCTTGCCGCCCACCTTGGACAGGGCGCGGTCAAGAATTTGATCGCCGCGCGTCGTCATTCCCAGGATTTGTACATCGCACTGTGGATATAATAAAGATAAGCGCGCGCGTACATGCTCGGCCTGCCACATGGCGAGACGGGACTCGCGCGAGGCGATCACCAACCGGGACGGAGGATTTACTGTCAATTCGGATGTTTTCAAAACCAGTTCTTTCGCTGTAGCGGACGCTCACCGGCGGCTGCCAGCCCGCGCGCCATTTTTAAGATCATAAATTTTATCACGCGCGCTTTCCTGCAGAACCGGGCCAAAAGCCTTTGCATCGACCTTCACCATCATTGCGGCTCAACTCATGGCAAAACAATCTAGTGCAGTAGAAGAAGCCGGCGTCGACAAGGATGCCCCATTGAAAGAAGATATCCGCCTGCTCGGCCGCCTGCTTGGCGACGTGCTGCGCGACCAGGAGGGCGAGGAAGTCTTCGCCGTGGTCGAAACCATTCGCCAGACCGCCGTGCGCTTCCGCCGCGAAGCCGACGCCGGCGCCGCCAGGGAACTGGACGGCATGCTCAAGATCCTGACCAAGGAGCAGACCATTTCCGTGGTGCGGGCGTTTTCCTATTTCTCGCATCTGGCCAATATCGCGGAAGACCAGCACCATATCCGTCGCCGCCGCGCCCACCTGATCGCCGGCTCCAGGCCCCAGCAGGGCAGCGTGAGCTTCGCCCTGTGCAAGCTGAAACAGGCCGGCGTGCAGCAGGAGACGGTGCAGAACTTCTTCCAGGACGCGTTGATCTCGCCCGTGCTGACGGCCCACCCGACGGAAGTCCAGCGCAAATCCATCCTCGACGCCGAGCACGATATCGCCCGCCTGCTGGCCGAGCGCGACCTGCCGCAGACGCCCAAGGAGCGCGCCGCCAATCTGCACCTGCTGCGCTCGCGCATCGCCACGCTGTGGCAGACGCGCATGCTGCGCTACTCCAAGCTGACGGTGGCCGACGAGATCGAAAACGCCCTCTCCTACTACCGCATCACCTTCCTGCGCGAGCTGCCCGGCCTGTACGACGACATCGAACACGATATCACCGCCCAGTACTGCGGCGAGGATGAAGCCAACGCCGCCAGCGAATGCGCCGAACCGGCTATCCGCGCACCCTACGTGCAGATGGGCAGCTGGATCGGCGGCGACCGCGATGGCAATCCGAACGTCAACGCCAGCACCATGCGCTTTGCGCTGGAGCGCCAGGCCACCACCATCCTCGACTTCTACCTGGAAGAAGTGCACGCGCTGGGCGCGGAGCTGTCCGTATCGACGCTGATGGTGGGCTGCTCGCCCGCCCTGCAGACGCTGGCCGACGCCTCGCCCGACACCTCCGACCACCGCAGCGACGAACCATACCGCCGCGCCCTGATCGGCATCTACGCCCGCCTCGCCAGCTCGGCGCGCGCGCTGGGCGCGACCAATATCCTGCGCAAGGAAGTGGGACACGCCGAACCCTACGCCTGCGCCGCCGATTTTGCCGCCGACCTGCAGGTGCTGGTCGAATCGCTGGAAGCCAACCATGGCGAGGTGCTGGTCAAGCCGCGCCTGTCCACCCTGAAGCGGGCGGCCGACATCTTCGGCTTCCATCTGGCCTCGCTGGACATGCGCCAGTCGTCCGATATTCATGAGCGCGTGCTGGCCGAGCTGTTTGCCAAGAGCGGCGTGCAGCCCGGCTACGCGGCGCTGGACGAAGAGGCCAAGGTCAAGCTGCTGCTGGCCGAGCTGTCGCAACCGCGCCTGCTGTATTCGCCCTACGTCAGCTATTCCGACGAGACGGATTCCGAGCTGGGCGTCCTGCGTGCGGCGCGCGAAATCCGCGCCCGCTACGGCGCGCGCGCGATCCGCAACTACATCATCTCGCACACGGAGACGGTGTCCGACCTGCTGGAAGTGCTGCTGCTGCAAAAGGAAATGGGCCTGCTGCGTCTCGCCGAGGAAGAACTGGACCTGATGGTCATTCCCCTGTTCGAGACCATCCCCGACCTGCAGCGCGCCGCCGGCATCATGGAAACCATGATCGCCCTGCCGCTGATGAAGCGCCTGATCGCCAAACAGGGCCAGATCCAGGAAGTCATGCTGGGCTACTCCGACTCCAACAAGGACGGCGGCTTCCTCACCTCGAACTGGGAGCTGTACAAGGCCGAAACCCGCCTCGTCACCGTGTTTGAAAAGGCCGGCGTCAAACTGCGCCTGTTCCACGGCCGTGGCGGCACGGTGGGACGCGGCGGCGGCCCCTCGTATGAAGCGATCCTGGCCCAGCCTCACGGCACGGTGAACGGCCAGATCCGCCTGACGGAACAGGGCGAGATCATCGCCTCCAAGTTCTCCAACAAGGACATCGGCCGCCGCAACCTGGAGCTGCTGGTCGCCGCCACGCTGGAAGCGAGCCTGATGCCGCAGTCGCAGGACGCGGGCCACCAGGCCCAGTTGCGCGCCTTCGAAGCGATGATGGCCGATATCTCCGACCGCGCCTACCGCGCCTACCGCAACCTGGTCTACGAGACGCCCGGCTTTACCGACTACTTCTTCGCCGCCACGCCGATTGCCGAAATCGCGGAGCTGAACCTCGGCTCCCGTCCCGCCTCGCGCAAGTCGACCAAGCGCATCGAAGACTTGCGCGCCATTCCCTGGGGCTTCTCCTGGGGCCAGTGCCGCCTGCTGCTGCCGGGCTGGTATGGCTTTGGCAGCGCGCTGGGTGCGTGGATCGCGGACGGCGAGCGCGAAGAGCGTATCGCGCAGCTGCAGGCGATGTACCGCCAGTGGCCCTTCTTCGCCACCCTGCTGTCGAATATGGACATGGTGCTGGCCAAGACCGACCTCGCCATCGCCTCGCGCTATTCGGAGCTGGTACAGGACAAGGATCTGCGCGACCGCATCTTCAAGCGCATCACGGACGAATATGCGAACACGCTGGAGATCCTGCAAGCCGTCACGGGCAACCAGGAGCGCCTGGCGGCCAATCCGCTGCTGGCGCGCTCGATCCAGAACCGCTTCGCCTATCTCGATCCGCTCAACCACTTGCAGGTGGAGCTGATCAAGCGCCACCGCGCCCTGTCCACGGAGCCGGGCAAGAAGACGGATGAACGCGTGCATCGCGGCATTCACCTGTCGATCAACGGCGTCGCGGCCGGCCTGCGCAATACCGGCTAAGTCCAGCACGTCTCCCCTGCGCAACGCCCCGTACTCCGGTACGGGGCTTTTTTTTTGCGCTATATCCAAGGTGTGAGTATTCGCGAGTTTGCGCGGCGCGGATCGGCGGAAAATACACAGAGCAGACATTCGGGTCTGCACGCCACCAAGGAGAACGCCATGCCCGCACAACCCTGGAATCGCGAAACAATCCCTCCCGCCGCAACCGCAGTTATCAAACGCATCGAAGGCTTTTTCAGCGCCCCCTACGACGATAATGGCGCCCTGCCGGGTGGCACCTGGACCATCGGTTACGGCACCATTGTTGATGCCAACGGCGCCCCTGTCACTCCCGACACAAAACCCATCACGGAAGCGCAAGCGGAAGAACTGCTGCTGCGCGACATGAAGGGTGCGAAGCAGGACGTCCGCCAGCGCGTCAACGTCGACCTGTTCGACTGCGAGGCGGCGGCGCTGATTTCATGGACCTACAATCTGGGCGGCGGCAACCTGGCCAAGTCCACCATGCTCACCCGCATCAACGCCAACCAGAAAGCCGACGTGCCGGCCGAAATGCGCAAATGGATCAATCAGGAAGGCCGTCCCGTGCTGGGCCTGCTGCGCAGGCGCTGGGCGGAAGCAGCCATCTTCCTCGGCGTCGATCCTACCAATGCCTGCGTGCTGGCGTGGAAGAATATCGAGACTCTCAGCGAGTGGCCGCCCTTCCCCGCTTAAGCTGAGGGCTCTTTCTTGGCGGAAGCGCGCGCCACCTCCTTTCGCGCCGTGCTACAACGGCGGCATCACACGGCAGAAAGGAGCTCGGCTATGAGACTGCAAGACAAAGTCTGTATCGTCACCGGCGCCGCCAGCGGGATCGGCAAGGAAATCGCGAAGACCTTTGCGCGTGAAGGCGGGCGGATCGTGATCGCGGACCTGGATGAAGATGCGGCCAACAAGACGGCGGCGGAAATCGACCGCAGCGGCGCGAATGCCATGGGCCTGGCCATGAACGTGGTGGATGAGGCCCAGGTCAACGACGGAATCGCGGCCGTGATTTCCGCCTGGGGCCACATCGACGTTTTGGTCAGCAACGCGGGCATCCAGATCGTGCATCCGATCGAGGAATTCCCTTATGCAGAATGGAGGAAGCTGCTGGCGATTCATCTCGACGGCGCCTTCCTCACCACCAAGGCTTGCCTGCCCCATATGTACAAGGCGGGCAGCGGTAGCATCATCTACATGGGCTCCGTCCACTCCAAGGAAGCGTCGAAGCTGAAGGCGCCCTACGTCACGGCCAAGCATGGCCTGATCGGGCTGGCCGAGGTGGTGGCCAAGGAAGGAGCGGAACATGGCGTGCGCGCCAATGTGATCTGTCCCGGCTATGTGCGCACGCCGCTGGTGGACAAGCAGATTCCCGAACAGGCCCGCTCACTCGGCATCAGCGAGGACGAGGTGGTGAAGAACATCATGCTGAAAGATACCGTCGACGGCGAGTTCACCACCGTGCAGGACGTGGCGGAAGTGGCGCTGCTGTTCGCCAGCTTCCCGTCCAATGCGCTGACCGGGCAATCACTGATCACCAGCCATGGCTGGTATATGCAGTAAATTGCCCTGTCCGCGCCGCCTTATTCTGCGCAGGGCTGGATGTTGATCGCCTTGCCGACTGCGGCTGGCGGCGCCTGCAGCGTCGCCGTGTGCGCCACGCTATCGACCACAGCCTCGGTGCGTTTGCCATTGACGCGGTAGCAGGCGGCGTTCGCGCCAGCGGACGCGCCAGCGGACGCGCCAGCGGCAACGCCATGCAGCGTCACCTGCCAGCTGCGCTGCGTGGGCGCACCGGCATAAGTGCCGCGCGCCGGTGCGATGGTGAGCGTGCGGGCCGCATCGTCCCAGCGCATGGCGGTGTCCATGCGGCGGCCTTGCTTGCGGTATTCCTCGCTTACGTCATCGTCCTCATGCAGCACCGCGCTGCCGGACGCGCCCGGATACACGTCGAGCAGCATATGCTTTTTATCCGCGCTGGCCGTGCTGGTGGTGAAGCCCTGGCGCGGAATGATGGCGCCCGCCTTGACGAACACCGGCAGCAGTCCGCGCTCGGCGCCGATGCTGACGGTCTTGCCGCCTTCCAGCGTTTGCTGCGGCTGCCAGAAGTCGTACCAGACACCCGGCGGCAGCCAGGCTTCGGTCGCACCATCGCGGCTGGTGCGCGGCGCCACCAGCAGGTCCGGACCCCACATGTATTGCAGGTCGTGACTCCACGCCGCCGCTTCGTGCGGATAGTCGAGCAGCATGGCGCGCGCCATCGGCAGGCCGCTGTCCGCCGCCTCGCGCGCGGCCGAGTAAATGTAAGGCATCAGCTCATAGCGCGCCCGCGTGAACTGATGGGCGGCGGCCTGCTCGTCCGCGCCACGGTCCAGCGGCCAGCGCGAAGGTCCCATGCCGTGCGGCTTCCAGATCGGCGCAAAGCTGCCGAAGCCCATGGACCACTGCTTGTACAGATCAGCATCAGGACCAACCTTGGCTTCCCAGTCGTAGAAGCCGCCCGCGTCATGGCCCCAGAACGGGAATCCCGACAGGCCGGCCAGCTGCATGCCGCGGATCTGCATTTTCATTTCATCGAAATTGGGCTTGATATCGCCGCTCCACAGCGAGGCATAGCGCTGCGCGCCCGCCGTCATGCCGCGCACCCAGACATAGGGACGCTGGGTGATGCCGGACTTGTCCCAGCCGTCGCGCACCAGGGCGTCGGCGATCAGCAGGAACCACTCGTTGCGCATTTCAGCGAAGCTGCGGCCGTTGGACAGCTTCATGCCGCCCGGCGCGCCGCCCATTTCGTCGAATTCGTCGATCCATAAGGCGTCGCCCGGATAATGCAGCTTGGGATCCAGCGACTTGCGGTAGAGGACATCCCAGAACCACTGGCGGAAGGCCGGATTGGTCTGGTCCGGCGCGCTGCTGGCGAAGTCGATGCCGGCAATCGTCGGCACATTGAACGAAGCCTGCCAACCCTCGCTGTACTGCAGCACGCAGCGGTTGACGTCAATGGTCGTCACCAGGCCGTTCTGCTTCAGCCATTGCGCGTATTCGGCCGGCTGCGGATAGCGGCCCAGGTCCCAGTCCAGATACGATTCGCAGCGCTTGCCGCCGCCCGCGCGCCAGCGGTTGTCGTTGACGATATGGTCAATGGGGAAGCTCGCCGCGCGGTGCTCGTTGACCTTCTGCTTCCACCACGCCTCGTCCGAGGGCGTGGGCGAATCGTGGTCATGCGACTTGTCCGACAGCGCCAGGCCGAAGATGGCCTTGGGCGGCAGGCGCGGCTTGCCCGTCAACTCGACGTAGTGGCGCAGCACATCGCGCGGTTCGGGACCGGCGATGAAGAAGTAATCCATGCGGCCTTCAAAGCCCGCCGTGTTGATGCCGAATTCATAGCGCCCGTCGGCGCCGAAGTTGAAGCGGTTGCTGAAGGTCGAATTCAGGAATACGCCATAGCCTTTGCTGGAGATATAGAACGGCACCAGCAATGGCGCTTGCTGTATCTGCTCGCTGCCGTAGTTCCGGCTCAGCACCTGGCCTTTGAGGTCGATGGATTGTGCGCGGCCGTAGTAGCCGTGTCCCAGCGCCGTGAAGTGCTCCTGCGGATCGGGCACGAAGCCGCGCACGATGGCCGATTCCCGCCACTGCAGGCCGCCCTGCTCCGCCAGCACGGGCGCACCGGACTGGAAATAGGACACGGCCAGGGTCTGCTTGTCGACCACCACCCGCAGCGCAGAAGCGCCAGGCAATTGCAGCGCCAGCGTCTTGCCCTGGTCGTCCACGCGCAGCGCGCCTTCCGGCCTGGCGGACACCATTTCATAGTAATTGTCGGGGAAATAAGCCTCGCCCTTGCGCACCGTCTGCAGGCGCAGCGCGTTGGGGCCGTAGGCCGTCAGACGCAGGCTGTCGCCCGCCGCATCGGACACGATCACGCTGGCGCCGCTGCGCACAAAGCCCGCCTGCGCCTGCGCCGGCAGCACGCTCGCCAGCGCCAGCGCCCCGCTGAAAATAAAGCATTGTTTAATTGTCATTTATTGTTGTCTCCATCATTGCCATCGGGCAATATCATACTGTATCGTATGGCGTTTGATTGCAGATTACGGAGATATTAATGGCTGAGCAAGATGTGACATTCGACGAGGTGGTGGCGCCCAAGGCGGAGATCCCCGAGTCGCTCGCCGCCGCCCTGCGCAGCTGGGCCGAAGAATACGCCCACACGTCGGGCGCGGGCACGCGCGAGGCGCTGGCGCAGTCGGAAACGGAGCTGGCCAGCCTGCGCCAGCTGCGCGAACAGCTGGAAACGGAACGGGCACAAGCCCTGGCCACGCTGGAAGAGCGCGACGAAGCCATCGAGCGGCTGACGGTCGAGCTGCGCAATTTCCGCCAGGTCGCCAGCGACGCGCTGGTGGGCAAGGCCAAGGACCAGCTGGCGATCGACGGCAAGGACGCCCAGATCGCCGACCTGCGCAACCAGCTCGACCGCAGCATGGCCAGCGCGGCCAGCGAATCGGACGCCCGCCTGAAAGCGCAGATGGACCTGGTCGGCGCCACCACGGCGCGCGACAACTTCGAGGCCGAGATCAAGGACCTGCGCGCCCAGCTCGACGCCGCCCACACCGAGCGCCGCACGCTGAAGACGGAAAAAGAAGTGCTGCTGTCCAAGCTTGGATAAAAAAGCCGGATAAAAAAAAATCCCCGCCGAGGCGGTAATGCCGTTCAGTTAAGACTGAACGGCATTATTACTTTTGGGGTTGTAAACGTCGCAGGAGACTGTTAACCTCCGGCGACAATGTTAGATGACGCCCTTCACTTTG
>Ga0213872_10000503_pt1 | contig 31139 bp, 26 predicted proteins | sample VelepicomBERX_R2_FD_160071 | JGI IMG/M metagenome (GOLD analysis project Ga0213872, IMG submission 160071) | Rhizosphere microbial communities from Vellozia epidendroides in rupestrian grasslands, the National Park of Serra do Cipo, Brazil - RX_R2 | ecosystem: Host-associated > Plants > Roots >...
GACAACACCCCCCGGATCATGGGCGACTGGGGGCAGCAATCATGCCGAACTTGGCTGGCCAAAACCTTGAGGATCAAGGTCTGAATATAGTAACGGGGGCGAGGTCAATTTGCCGAACGAGCGCACGCGGGACTGGCGCAGGGCAAGGCAGAGAGGAGCGCGTTGGGAGGCCGGGCTCAGATAGTCTAACCGCTTCGAACACTGCGGTAGGTCTGCCGCCTGTGACCGCTTCGTGTGAAGAAAATCAGCGGCGCATCTCTTCCACCGATACACTCGGTTGATCCGGCCGCGTCAACAATCCTGCCAGTGCTGAGAGATGTCGGCGCTTTACGCGCAAGATAGCCGTGCCATCAGCAAGCTCTGTAAACGCGACCTTATCGCCCGGTTTCAGTTTTAATGAAGCTCGAAGTAATGCCGGTAGCGTTACACGACCGCGCGCATCAATTTTTGATAGTGGTGTCACTTTATCCTCTTGAGAGCCCGGTCCTTACGAGTGCCTTAAGGCTATGTGGTCGCGCCCAAGGCTTAGCGACTGCTCCCAAAGGTTTTCAAAAAATGGTTGAGACGCGTACGCTCATCTTTAGACATCTCGCCCCAAACCTGCACGATGTGCGCCAGTTCGTCATTTTCAGTATAAAAAAAAGCCGTTGGAACACTAAGCACCTCCGCCAGCCTCCTGGCTGTGTCGAACGCGGGCTCGTGAACGCCTGCCTCGTAGCGCGAAATTCGGGCACTTGCTGTCCCTTCGTCCAAGCCAATCGCGACTCCCAGTCGATCTTGGGGTAGGCCGACACGTTTTCGGGCTTCCCTCAAGCGAACTCCAAAGACTGACGCTGACTGTGTTTTTACCATTCTACGATACTCGTAGAATTTGCTTGCGATTTCTCTACGAAATACGTAGAATTTCTTTGGGGAAATTGCGGTGCGTGAGCCTGACGTCGCAATAACTGGCCGTACAAACGCCCCCTGAAGTCAATCTTGTTAGGAGAATGGAACAAATGGCCTATGTCGAAATCGATGCTTCCGAGCTTCAGCCGCCGGTGTTAGAGATGCTGCGCACGGCATTGAAACACGCTCGGCAAAATCGCGAGCGCGAGGCCCATGTGCTGCCGCTCGCCGATTTTTATCTCCAAGCTGGTCTGCCCGAAGAAATGAGCTTCGATGGGATCATGAGTATGGTCGGCGAGCTAATAAAGGTGGCCGTAATTTCAGTGAATTACGAGGAAGGAGGCCTTCAGTGCTGGCCAGCCTTCGAGGGCGTTTCGTTGACAAAAGCGAGCATTGAATTTTCGGTGTCCAGCATTGCACTGGATGCTACCGAATTTACTTAACAGTGATGGAGGGCCGCAAGGCCTTGCTGTCCTTGCTCGTGGCCTTCTAGCTGGTATGTGAGTGCTGCCTGCACAGCCGAAAGGAATAGCAGTTGAAGAAGACCCTATTTACATTGGTATTGATTCCGACACTGTCTGCGGGAGCCGAGCAGCTTTGGTCTGAGGCTTCAGTGGCAGCTTGCGTTCAAGGGAAAACAACCAAGAGCGAAGTGATCGAGGCAATTGCTTGCCTCAAAATGAATCCAGCAGCCGGCCCAGCCATCGTTGAGCAGTTCAAGTGGCAGAATGCGAAGCTCGTGGCCGCAGATGCTGATGTTGCAGCTGCGCTCGCTGATTTGGGGCATCAGAAAAGCCTAAAGCTCTATGTGAAGTATCAATTGCCTGAAGGGGCAACGCGGCTAATGGTGGTTGAGAGCGCCGAGATTGGAATCTCGGCACCGACGGTGCTCTACGATTTGGCCTCGCTGAATATTCGGTATATCCCGACATCGGCGAGTTTTGGGCAAGGAGAATCTGTACCTCTTCAAAAGGTTCGCTCGCTCAGGTATATCAAGAAAGCCGACTACAGCGGCGAGTTGACGACGTCATTTGTTGACGGTCCCCAGATTACCGATCCATCACACAAATCGGGCTACTTATTCGGGCTATACGGCCCGGGTGAAAAACGACTTCCTGTAGTCAGATTCAATGGGACGACATATCCTAACAAGAGTGTGGGCAACCATTTGGACCTGAACTCAAGCGCACTTTCGGGCTATATCCTGACATTTCTGACCCTAGAAGAAGGGGAGGGTTATGTCGGGAAGTTTGAAGCAATGATTGCGCAGCAAGAGAAGGCCAAGGCTGAAGCTCAACGTGTCGCGGCAGAGGAAAGACGAATCGCGGCCGAGAAGGAAGTGGTGCGCAAGGCTCCCATACTGGCTGCGATGTTGAAGGCGCCGATGGCACAAGAAGATTCCTGCCGCCGCCTTGGCGATCCCTATGTGCGGGGCGATCCAACCGATGCCGACATAGATTGCCAGTTTGCCGGCCGTATCAACCTGTCCGATTTGAAGTCTGTCGGCTGGTTGGTGGTCAGCAAGCAAACTGATCCAGGCGGCACGGTCCGCGAGTATTACATTCGCAAAGCCCGTTAATTGGAGCCTTAGATGAGCATTGACTTGGATAGCGTGCTGGGACTCGATGGGTAAACTGATCCATGCTCAAATCTTCGTTGATGACTTGTCCATGCCGGCGTATTGGGCGCTGACTGCTGCGATTGAATTTGCGGAAAATGATCGGCACGCATCTTCCTATCATTTCCCGCTTGATGACTTCTGTCGGCGTGCACACCTGCCGGTTAAGGCGTCAAGCGGGAAGGTTGCGAAAATTGTCGAGGAGGCTAGTCGCGCGGCGGTTGAGTTCACCGGAGTGAATACTGACCAATTGGACATGGCGCCGCAGCATATAGGATGCTGGCTGCTGTTCGATAAAGTGGAACTGACTAGCACCCACCTGCACTTCGAGATTTGTCACCCGCTGTTCTTTGAGGGTGTTTATTTCAGCGGATTCTGGCGTTCGCAAACCATCACCACAGATCATATTCTCATAGGAGGTTAGATTATGGCTGTCGAAATCGAGTCCGGTAGTGTTCCGGCGGACTTCCCTTGGTCGCAGCAGTTAGGTGCTGTAACTGGCTATGTGCCCAAACTTCTGCTAGTTCGCACTGAAGCAGGTAAATATGAAGCACCGGTGGTCTCCGAGGCGGAAAGGGAGCAGCGATGGCATAACTGCGAAGACCTGGCGGCGCAGTTCGCTGAGGCTGCTGCGGCTAGTAAAGCAGGAAAGCGTTCGGATTGGCGAGAAGAAGATATCCTTGCGCAGTACTTACCCCGTCTGCAGCAAAAGCGCTGGGCGAGCAAGGACGAGTGCGTTTGGATATTGCGACGAGTGGGCTTGATCCTCGGTTGGCCGCTGCCAGAATCCCTGTTGCCAGTGGAGGACGGCACTCAGTAGTCGTGGCATGCTGCAGAGGGCGGCGTTGAGCGCGGCTGCGCAATCCTCAGGCTTGGTGGTGCTCGCGTGACGATCACCGTGGGGAGGAAATTATCCAGAAAGGTGTAAGCATGAGTATTGATTTGGACATCGCACTTAGGAAGCTGCATCAGCTACAACTAGAGGATGGTGACCTCGGCGCCTTGTACTGGCGCGAGATTGGCCAGCTTCTTCAAGATGCCGCTGAGTACCGCGAGCGCGGTCTGACGGCTGAACAGCAGCCAGGTATCGCGGAGCTGAATCGAGCGCTAGTCATTGCGTTGACGAATAGCTCTGGTAATGCGCAGTCCTTTGCATTTCACCTGACGGCTCCACTCGCGGCGTGGTCGGGGCAGGGCTTTCTGGATGAGGGAACGGCGATGGCTGCGATATCGCTGCTTCATCAACTTCATCCAGATGTGAAGGTTTAGTGCACAATCGCCGGAGCGGGCTTTCGCTCGGAACACCACGGTCGTGACCTAGAAGCTCAACCAGGGCGGAGGGCTTGGCCCTCCGCAAAGCTCTAGTAAGACAGCGGTTCACTGCATGATTGTAAAGGCCTAGAGGAACTCGATTGGTAGATCGTCCAGCAGTCCTCCATTGTTGCCTATTTCCTTAGCGCGACCGGAGCGTGGCCGGGCTAGCTTTTCAAATGTGGAGGACGGGACGATGCCTGGGCATCGTCCGCTGGTTGGGTTGACTCTGCGCAGTTATTAAGACCAACATTCTGACGTTGGCATGGTCATGAAATCTGGTGAGCATGTGCGGAGTTCTTTCAGTGACCAGATTGACCGGCTTGCTAATGAGACTCTTCTAAGATATTCAATTCCTTTCTCCGCGCGTAATGTAAGGAAAGAGACGGTGCATTCGAAGCCTCTTATTCAAGAATGCCGGTCAGTCTGGTCAGGAAAAAAGCAGCCGGATTTAGCGGCTGCTTTTTTGCTCAGAATGACTGACCGGCTGGTCAGGGAAGGTGAATATTGCAGGTTCGAATTCGACCTGCTCTTGTCACCGCCCGCCCTTCAGTGACTGCGCCAACGGAGTCTGGCAAGCGCTTCCAGAACCTCGGTGAGGAAAAGGGGATCATGCCATTTTCGCGGCACCAGACGGCGTAGGTTGTGTACACTTCCGCCTTAGATGTGTCGACGGTAGTCGTGCGCTCAATGGCCGCTTCGTTGACCCAGGCGTGAACTGAGTTGGTCTCCGTTCGAGCTGCTTGTGTTGCGGCATCCATTGCTGCTGGTGGTGTAGCGTCGAACCTGCCTCTGGCTAGCAGGCGTTGAAGTCCTTCAAGCGCCCAGTTCAACACTCCAGTCAGTTCGTGTTTAATGATGTGATTAGCCAGCAGAGGGTTGCGTTCGCTTGCTGGAATCTCCGCACTAAACGGAACTATGTCAAATCGCCGCCAGAAACCATGAGACTGATCTTTCACTACTGGTATATGGTTCGCGAGGATGAGCCATTTTCCAGTAATGCGTGCGGTAATGGGCGCCATATATTTGCGGTCGATGGATATTGCCTCTCCTGCAATCATGGACTTGATCGTCTGTTCACACCAGTTCTGCGGTGGGGCTTCGTCGCAGTAGATGAGCGATGCGCCGAGTGTGGTAGCGGCATGGAATCCGTCAAGCTTGCTAGGTGAGGCTGCGGAGTACCGGCCGTGGAGTGCCTGCACAATGTTCGCTAGCGTCCCTTTCCCGTTCGCACCGGAGCCCAGCCAAATCTGGGCGAGTTGAAATCGTGCGTCGGGCAGCAAGGTGTAACCGATGTACTCTTGTACTCGACCCCGTACCGCTGGATCAGGGAGTATACGTGCCAGCAGGTTCTCAAACGTTTCTGGTTTTGGTGCGCTCGGCTCGTAGTCGCACCCCAAGACATGGCGGAGCCCAAGCTTCTTGTCATGGGGATGAAGCGTCGGATGGCCGCCGAGATGCAGGTAACCATTGCGGAGGGGGATAACGCAGATGTGGGCTACCTCTTGAAGAACTGGGAGCTGGATCAGTGCCGTCTGATGAGCGGCCCTTGCATTGGCTGCGCTGGCGTTGCGATAGTCGTTGTCCACGATCCACGACAAAGAACTTCGCATGGCGGCATTGTCGTGGATCACGTCCCAGTGAGTTCCACTCCAGCGATGAAGGAGGTTGTCTGCGGAGGCGTAGTCGCCAGACTTCTCCAGGAAGCACGCATAGCCCAAAGGCTCAAAAGGAGGGCGGCGGCTCACTCGAGGACTCCTTCAGTGGTCCGCGAGTATTGCGGCTGGACGTGGCGACCGCTTTCATCGACCGGATTTTTCCGGCAGGCCGGGACAAGTTGGACTTCATACTCTTTCATTGTTTAACTCCTTGGCTGGCTACTACAACTGCCTCAAAGTGAGGTAGTGGTGGAGTGCTCTAAAGCCATATAGCGGCGGTGAAAAGAGTTAGCTGCCCCCCAGAGTCAGAACATTGAAAAAACGTACCGTAAATAGTGGTCGTTTCTGAGATGCTAAAAATTTTCGTCGGAGTGTTTGTAGAAGCCGCAGCATTGCAAACCTAGTTCCCCACCATGAGTACTGGCCAGCTATTGATAAGCTGCTCAAGCGACAGCATAGCCCCTGGTATTTAATGCAAAAATCATAATGGGCAATTGGCGTTATCTGAGTGCTGAGGTGCCCCATGTCAGCGTACAGCATTGCGTCGCAAGCAGGTCGCCTTGATGCCGACATGAAGGATCGTCAGTGACATCGAGATCGTGGTCTCAGGGAGTACGACGGTAAAGCCTGTACCTCGGTGGTTTGGCGCGCGCCAAACTTCTCGGACGACAGAGTCCTGGCCGATGCCGTTCAGTACGCCCCGAAGCATCGACTGCGGAGTGCGGCCGCTCGTCGCTGCGGCGACGTTAAGGATCATCAGCGGTATCGAGATCGAACCTTGGGCGAACAGCAGTGTGAGTGTTTTTACTGCTGTTTGGCGCGCGCCAAATTCTGCCGGCTGTAGTTCTTGGGCGTTGCCGAAAAGCGCTCCTTCTCCGCATCTGCCTCGAAGGATGGCTGACCGCAGTGACAGTGACATCAAGGATCAGCGCCGGCGTCGAGGAACACGCCTGGTTAGCCTCAATGCTGATGCTCTGCCCCGTTTTGGCGCGCGCCAAACTTTGTCGGCGACACGGAACGCCTAAAAGAACCTCTAAATGCATAGTCATAGCATCTGTCTTTGAATCTGGCTGGCTACTACGCCAGCGACGTTAAGAATCGCTGGCTACATCTACGTCGAGGTCCAGTTGAGCAGCAGTTCTGATGCACGAGCCGCTGCTTGGCTCGCGCCAAATGCTACCCTTAATGTTATCTTGGCCGACATCGCTATATGCATCCTCAGCGCTGCGGCTATAAGGTCCGGTCGGCAGCCTGCGGCAGTGGCGTCAAGGATTATCGGTGGCATCGAGACTGAGCTGCAATTGAGCAGGGGTACTGATGCTCGTGGTGATGTTTGGCATGCATCAGATTGTGTCGATTACGCTATCCTAGTCGCAGATGCCAATGGCATCGTAGCGTCAGCCACCTGCTGATTCTGGGGGAAGTGTTTTGTCGCGCGCCAACTGCCCCAACCCCAAAGTTCCTTTGCGGGGTCATGACCTATGGTGCGTCCAAAGTCGGCAGTGGGACCCCAAGGACTCTCATCCTCCGAGACGGCCGAGTGTCTTCGGCCTTTATCTCGGTGGCCGGTCAAATGGGTGATGAGGTCGGGCTGCGGCGGTGTCCTACGAGTTCTTGCTGAGGTCGGACGGCAGCCTGTGGCTACATGACTCTACTCTAACGTCGGACAGCTGGGGTACCCTACTTGGTTAGGCTCGTCGGATCGGCTCGGCAACCTACACTGGAATTCAGACTGCTTCACCAACCGGTAGCTCCAATCTAACATGGGGTAGCCCTGCAGCCCAACCTGGTCGTTTTCCGCCCCCATAGATCGCGCACATGGCGTTGAGCTCATCCGCTCGGCAGGTGTGATGCTTCAGTTCAAGGCCCTTTACGATGTGATCATGGCCAACTGGAGCTCCTCAAGCAGCCATTGCTGAACACGTCCTGAGCATGGGAATTTTTTGCGTAGAAGGGGCTTTTTGCTCAGGATGGGGAGGTCTGCGCGGTGTTCGTGAGGGGCGGCGGCTCCTTGGGTTTCGGCGGCGACCTGGTTGCCCGGTAAGGTAAGCCCGGCACCATTGCTATCCGCGTGATGGTGGTGCCCAGGAGTGATCTGCCAGGCGGTGTCTTACGCCGGCCTGAACTGTTCGCATATAGTCTGTTACGCGAAGGCCCTGGTGCGAGCCCCAGTCCTGTGCCTTTCGGTGCGATATACGTTGCCGAGGATATTCCGCCTTGATTTTCTGTAGGACTACCACTTGAGGCGATCCCGCTGCGGGGCGGCGTACAAGCGCGAGATCGTATCCCCCGCTGCGGCCCTGGTTGGAAGGTTTTCCTGGACTGACTTACCCCGGGGTAAGCGGAGGCACTGGACGATCTTCCCCCCCCCCAAAAAAAAATCACCGCAATTTGACCATAGTGGAGCTCTTCAGAAAGCTCTTCTTCTAGGCAATCTTGCCTAGAAGACTTGTGGCTGCGGGATTGTGATATTCTGCTCTCCGTTGTACTCCCTTGCACTGGCTTTCCATCTGTTCTCTGCCTTTTTGCCATGAAAACTACGACCGATAGCGTCATGACCGTGAAGGAAGTCGCCGACTACCTGCGCGTGAACCAACGTACCGTCTATCGATTGGCTGTGGATCGCAAGTTGCCTGGGTTTAAGGTGGGAACGACTTGGCGTTTCAAACGTGCAGACATTGACCGTTGGATCGACACTCAGGCAGCCTCAGGCCTGTCTGAGTCGGAGGACGAGAGCAGCTAGCCGTCCAACAAAAAGGGGAAGTTCATGAAGCTGGTGCAAAACAGCGGCTCAGACCGCGTGATTGATCTGTTGCTGCCGCATCTGGTGCCCGGCAGCAGGCTAGGCTGTATCACGCCTTCGTTTTCGCTGCATGCGTTCGCAGAGCTTCGAGAGGCCCTGAATGGACTTGAGCAAGTCCAGCTTGTTCTGCCTGCTGATAATGACTCGTTAGAGCTTCTTGGTGGGGAGGGGGATCGCGCCCAGCGGAATCGTCTGCAGGCTCGATGGTTGGCGAACCAATGCGCCCAGTGGTTGACCAAGAAGGCTGAGGTGCGTCGCGTGCATGGCCGAGTTCCCCAAGGTGCCGCTGTATTGACAGGCGCTAGTGATGAACCCGATCAGGCGGTGCTGGGGTCGTTCGCTCTCAGCTCTGAAGGCCTGGGATTGGCCCCGGGTAATCCTTTGAACCTGATCCAGGCCTCAGAGTCGTGTGACGAGGCCCGCGCGCTGGCACGTTGGTTTAATCAGCAGTGGAGCATGCTGCGGTCGCAGCCTGACGGTATCCAGAGTCTGATTGAAGCTCTGAAGGGTATGGCGAAGCATCGCCCTCCGTTTGAGGTGTATGCACTGATCCTGCACCACCTGTTAGGCAACCGTGACGAGGCGTTGGACGAGGATCGCATCGTCAAAGCGGCTACTGGCATTCGCAATACCGTCATCTGGAAGAAGCTCTTCAAATTCCAGCGTGATGGCGTCGTGGGGGCTATCGATAAGCTGGCCCGATTTGGTGGTTGCATCATCGCGGACAGCGTGGGTCTTGGAAAGACATTCGAGGCATTGGCCATCATCAAGTACCACGAGCTACGGAACGACCGTGTGCTAGTGCTAGCTCCGAAGCGCTTGCGCGACAACTGGACGCTCTACAAAGCCAATGACCGCCGTAACATCTTGGCCGCCGACAGGCTTAACTACGACGTTCTGAACCATACCGACCTGTCGCGCGACGCTGGACAGTCCGGTGACATCGACCTCGCGCACGTAAATTGGGGTAACTATGACCTTGTCGTGATCGACGAGTCGCACAACTTTCGCAACAAAAAGTCCCCTAAGCAGGGTTCTGAGACCCGCTATCACCGACTGATGCGTAAGATCATCCGCGAGGGGGTTAAGACGCGGGTTTTGATGCTCTCGGCGACCCCGGTTAACAACCGCTTGTCGGACCTGCGCAACCAGATCGCCTTCGCTACGGAGGGCGACGACACGGCGCTGCAGGACCATGGCATCGACAGCATCGAGCAGACGACCCGCAAAGCACAGATACAGTTCAACCGCTGGCTGGACCTGCCCGAAGAGGAGCGCAATCCCGGCCGCTTGGTCGAAATGTTAGGCTTCGACTACTTCACACTGCTCGACCATCTGACCATAGCTCGTTCGAGGAAACATATCGAACGGTATTACGGCACGGAGGAAACCGGCCGGTTCCCAGAACGTCTCACGCCAATCAACATTAAGGCTGATGTTGATACTGCCGGGCAGTTCCGGGCGATCCGCGAAATCAACTTGGAGATTCGGCGCCTAAACCTTGCCAGCTATGCTCCCATGCGCTACGTGTTGCCTCACAAAGCGGATGCCTACGACGCCAAGTACAGCACGGAAATCCGCGGCGGCGAGAGCATATTCCGGCAGGCTGACCGTGAAGAGAGCTTGATTCACCTTCTGCGCGTCAACGTGCTCAAGCGTATGGAGAGCGCTGTATCCTCGTTTGCGCTCACCATTCAGCGACAGCTTAAGGATGTCGAGACCACGCTGAGCCGTATCGAAGAGCACGCGGCAGAGGCGGGCGAGATGGAGGAGTTGGACATCTCGGACGTCGACATCGACGATCCGGCGTTCGAGCAATTGCTGGTCGGCCGCAAGGTCAAGGTGCTGCTTAGCGACGTGGACTTGCATCGATGGAAGCAGGACCTCATCGAAGATCGCAACCGGCTGGATAATCTGTTAAAAGCAGCACAGCAAGTGGACGCAACCCGCGATGCCAAGCTGGCCAAGCTGCGCGAGGTGATCGAGCGCAAGTGCCGTGAGCCCATTAATCAAGTAGGTGGCCGGGCCAACCGCAAGATCATTGTCTTTACCGCGTTCTCCGATACGGCGGAGTACCTATACGCTCAGCTTGCGCCCTGGGCCAAGCAGACGTTGGGACTTGACTCCGGTCTCGTGACCGGCACGGCGGGTATCCAGTCTACGCTACCTGGCCTGCGCAAGAGCATGAGCAGCGTACTATCCGCTTTCGCTCCCCGTTCCAAGGAGCGTCCAGCCGAGCTGGCGGAAGAGGGGGAAATCGAGCTTTTGATCGCCACTGATTGCATCTCCGAAGGCCAGAATCTGCAGGACTGCGACTGGCTCATCAACTACGACATCCACTGGAACCCGGTTCGTATTATCCAGCGATTCGGGCGGGTGGACCGCATCGGATCGCCCAATCAGAGCGTTCAACTCGTCAACTTCTGGCCCAACATGGAGCTGGAGGAGTACATTGGATTAGAGCAGCGTGTGAGCGGCCGCATGGTGTTGCTGGATGTGTCGGCCACTGGGGAAGAGAACCTGATCGAGCAACAGTCGGGCAATCCGATGAATGACCTGGAGTACCGGCGCAAGCAGCTGCTGAAGCTTCAGGACACCGTAATTGACATCGAAGACCTATCAAGTGGTGTCTCCATCACCGACCTCACGCTGACGGACTTCCGCATTGACCTTGCGCAGTTCATGAAGGAGCATCCCGGTCTGCTGGAAGAGGCGCCTCTTGGCACCTACGCCGTGACCTCCACCATTGATGCCGACATTCCAGCGGGTATCGTCTTCTGTCTTCGCGCTGAGGGTGCTGCAGCTGCCAAGGGCGAAGCGTCGGACTATCCGCTTGCACCGATCTACCTTGTGCACGTCGGCGATGACGGCGCGGTCCTACTGCCTTACCCGCAGGCCAAGCGCATTATGGACAGACTCAAGCGCGTAGCCTTAGGCCGTGAACTTCCTGATGACGGTGCTTGTGCCCGGTTCGACCGACATACCCGTCAGGGTGAAGATATGCGCCACGCACAGAAGTTGCTCGCGGCGGCCATTGCCTCGGTGGTCGGCAAGGCAGAAGAGCGTGCTGTGGCCAGCCTCTTCTCGCCGGGCGGAACCCATGCTATGAAAGGTGAATTCGCCGGCGCGAACGATTTCGAGGTGCTGGCGTTCATGGTCATTTTGCCGAGTGGCTTGTCAGCACAAGGATGAGCGGCTTGAGTGACAGTGCGCGCGACCTACATGACGCCATTGTGGCGTCCCTTTCCCTGCCGGCGAGTTGCAGGGTGGACCAGCGCGTACCTAAGAAGATGCTGGCGGAGCATGGCGGCGCGACAGCTAGCGACCGCCGGCTGCTGACCGATGGCGTTGCCGAGGCCCATTGGCTGGCAGCGCTTAAGCCCTCTACGGTGGCAGTACCAGCATGGCGCGATGAGGAGAGGGAATACCTGGAGTTGGCAGTACTCACTGTGGAGCTTCGTGCTAGCCATGCTTCTGGCGCTCAGCGTGAGCGGCTCAGTGAGCTCGTTCATCGTGCTATACCTTATCCGGTACTGTTGCTTATCCTTACCCCGGATTTGGTGGAACTGAGCTTGGCACATAAGCGCGCTGCTCAGAACGAGGTGGGTAGGGTCGTGCTGGATGGGGAGCCGATAAGGCTGGTTCTGGGAGAAGAGGAGCCTGTGCCAGACGGCTTGCTTGCAGCTTTGGCCGTAGATTGCCAGCCCCACCAGCACCTGATGGCATTTTACCAAGGTTGGATCGACACGCTGATCGCTGCTCAAGCGGCGAGAGTGACCGGTCACTTTGTTGTCGCGGCAACGCCAGATCGAGCCGCTTCGCGACGGGCCGCCTTGCGGGAACATCAGCTTCTTGAGCAGGAAGCCGCCCGCTTGCGGGCCCTGGCTGCCAAGGAAAGCCAGATGGCTAAACGCGTGGAATACAATCTGGCCCTGAAAAAAGTGCAGGTGGGGCTGCTCGCCGCCAAGGAAGAACTTTGACAATGAACGACGCAAACCGCAGTGCGGAGGACCTGCTGCAGGAGCTGCAGGCCATCGACGAGTCTCATCGGATAGAGGCCAAGCAATGTACCCAAATAGACCGTTCTATCATGGAAACGGTCTGTGCTTTTGCCAACGAGCCTGGGCTGGGTGGCGGCTATTTGTTGCTGGGCGTGGTGCGGGACCCCAATGATTTATTTGGAACGGCCTACGAGGTCGTCGGCGTAAGCAATCCCGACAAATTACAGTCGGATTTGGCCAGCCAATGCGCCTGTGTGTTCAATCGGCCTCTACGTCCACGCGTATCTGTTGAGACTATCCACGGTAAGACAGTAATTGCTGTTTATGTGCCAGAAGCAGCACCGACCGACAAGCCTATCTACATAAGCAATCTAGGTTTGCCGCGAGGAGCCTTCAGGCGTGTCGGATCGACGGACCAGGAAGGCAGTGAGGACGACCTGATCACGCTTTATGCTGGGCACCAGACCGACACGTTCGATGGCGCCGTTTTGGGAGACACGGACCTGAGCGACATCGACACCAGCGCCGTCGAGGATTACCGGCGCCAACGGTCCAAGATCAACCCCAGCGCTGAGGAGCTTACCTGGAATGATCACGACCTGCTGCGCTCGCTTGGTGCACTAATGAAACAAGGCGACCAGCTCAAGCCAACGGTGGCTGGGCTGCTCTTGTTCGGTTCTCCGCAGGCATTACGCAGGTGTTTTCCCATGATGCGAATTGATTACATTCGCGTGCCTGGCCGGCAATGGGTTGAGGACCCTTCGCATCGTTTCGACACGATGGAGATACGTGCGCCACTGCTGACTGCTATCCGGCGGGCAACCAATGCCGTGCGCGACGAACTGCTCCAGAGCTTCTCGTTGCCAGAAGGGGCCATCGAGCGTGAAGACGATCCGACATTGCCACTGCGAGTGATTCGTGAGGCAATCGTCAACGCAGTGATGCACCGTAGTTACCGCATTCACGGCGCCATTCAGATTATTCGGTATTCCAACCGACTTGAAGTCCGCAATCCAGGGCACTCGATCAAGGCCGAGGAGCAACTTGGGGAACCCGGCAGCGAGACGCGCAACCCACGCATCGCTGCAGTGCTCCATGAGGTGAACGTCGCGGAAACCAAGGGCAGCGGCATCCGTGCTATGCGAGAACTGATGGTTCAGCACGACTTACTGCCTCCAACCTTTGAGTCCACTCGTAGGCCCGACCAGTTCGTGGCTACTTTCTTGTTCCATCACTTCCTTGGTAAGGACGACATTGTGTGGCTGCGACGCTTGACGGCCGAGGCCTTGAGTGACGAAGAGGCACGTGCGCTTGTCTTCGCCAGGGAAGTTGGAGCCATTGATAACGCCGCCTATCGCGCAATCAACAGGACCGACACGCTGAACGCATCGACCCATCTGCGGAGGCTGCGCGATCTTGAATTGTTGGCCATGAAGGGCAGCGGTAGTCGCACATATTACCTTCCAGGACCGATGTTTGAGGCTCTTGCGGCCCGGGGCAGCACCGAACTGGTGCCCAACGACAGTTTGGGCACCACCCCCGCTGAATTTGGGCACCAGTCTCTGGTGCCTATCCCGGAGTCTATCCGGGCCCAAATCGCGGACGCAGGCGTCAAACCACGCCAGGAAGAGGTCCGTCAACTTATTTTGGCTCTGTGCCAGTGGCATTCACTGAGTTCGCGAGAAATAGCCTCTGCACTGGGCCGACAAGACACCAAGAAGCTCGTCCGCAACCATCTCAGCCCTATGGTGGCCGAGGGCTTGCTGGCTTATACCATTCCCGAAATGGAAAACCACCCCGATCAGAAGTATACAATTCCGGGTTCGCCTCAGAATTGAATCAAGAATAACGAATTATGACCATGCAGAAGATAGACGCCACCTCCCCCGAAGCCCAGTCCGTAGACTTGGTGGCTGCCAACATCGCCCAACTCAAGGCGCTTTTTCCGGAACTTCTCACCGAAGGCTCTAAGGGTGCGACCATCAACTTAGATGTGCTCAAGGCCCTTGTGGGTGACGCTACGGTGGCCGATGCGGAAGAAAAGTTTGGCCTGAATTGGTTCGGCAAGCGCAGGGCGCGGCAACTGGCACTGACTCCTAGTACTGGCACGCTGCGCCCATGCCCCGATGAGAGCGTTGATTGGAATACCACCCAAAACCTCATGATCGAAGGCGACAACCTAGAAGTGCTCAAACTGCTGCAGAAAAGCTATGCTGGAAAGGTCAAGCTTATCTACATCGACCCTCCGTATAACACAGGAAAAGACTTCGTGTATCCCGACAATTTCCAGGACGGGATCAGGAATTATTTGCAGCTAACTGGACAGATTGAGGGCGGTCAGAAAATCAGCAGTAATACGGAAGCTAGTGGGCGGTTTCATACAGATTGGCTGAATATGATGCTTCCGCGCTTGCTGCTTGCCCGCTCGCTGCTCCGGCAGGATGGTGTCATATTTATGAGTATTGATGACATCGAGGGCTCACATCTACGTCAGCTTTGCGATGAAGTCTTCGGCGCAGAGAATTTTATCGCCCAAATAGTTTGGGAGGGGGCGAATAAGAACGATGCTCGTCAAATTGGGACAGTCCATGAATACGTAATTGCTTATGCACGCAATCGTGAGGAGCTCCCTCGCGAATGGGGTATTAAGAAGGAGGGGGTAGAGCCGGTTCTGGCTGAGGTTGATAGGCTCAAACGTGTTTATGGCAGCGACTTCGAGGCGGCTTCTACTGATTTGGCTGGATGGTTTAGGGCAATGAAGGCAACGCCTTCATTTATGCATCGTCGATTCCGATACATTGATGCTAGGGGGGCCTATAAAGAAGATGACCCAACGGCCCCGGGCGGGCGTCGGTTTGAATTAGTTAATCCCCAAAACGGGAAAGTAATTCCCCTGAGGAAGAACCGTGGATGGGGATTTGATCAAACTGAGTTCAATCGCCTGGTAGAAGAGGGACGCGTTTCCTTCATCACGGAAACGAGTGTAATGATCCGGCGATATTTGCATGAGACTGACCTGCTAACTCCCCCAAGCATCTACTATCAACCGGCACGTTCTGCTTCCGAGCGGCTGGCCGGTCTCATGGGTGAGGCGATCTTCGATTTTCCCAAAGACGAGACAATTCTTGCGAAATTTGTCGAAATGGCGACGGATGCCAGAGACCCAAACTGCATAGTAATGGATTTCTTTGCTGGGTCGGGTTCTACGGCTCACGCCGCTATGCTTCAAAACGCTGAGGATAGTGGTCAGAGGCGCTTTGTCCTCGTTCAATTACCTGAGCAGTTGGACCCGGACAGCAAGGAACAGGCTAAGGCCGCAGCATACTGCGACAGTCACAAGGTCTCACGGAATATCGCAGAACTCACCAAAGAGAGGTTGCGTCGATGCGCGAAGAAGGTTAGTGCGGAATACCCTGAGATTACGAGCGATAGAGGTTTCCGTGTTTTTCGATTGGATAGTTCGAATGTGCGGGCTTGGACGCCTCGCCCTGATGATCTGGTCCAGGCAGTCCTTGATCATCAAGACCATCTCATTGAGGGACGGACAGATCAAGACCTCCTTCACGAAGTGCTCTTGAAACTAGGTCTGGACCTCTGCGTTACTATCCAGCAGCAGGCAATTGCAAGTAAGACCGTTCATGCAGTAGGTGCAGGTGTGCTTTTGGCCTGTCTGGCTGAGAGTGTCACCGCCACCGAAGTGGAGGACTTGGCCCAAGGCATTATCAAATGGTATCAGGAGCTCGCGCCGGTCGGCGAGGTCACCTGTGTGTTCCGTGATAGTGCCTTTGTCGATGATGTCGCCAAGACGAATATGGCGGCCATTCTGCAGCAGCATGGCATCCAGAACGTCCGGAGCCTGTAAGCATGAAGCTACATTTCGAATCTGACCTGGACTACCAGCAGCAGGCCATCGAGTCCGTCTGTGACTTGTTTCGAGGTCAAGAGGTCTGCCGGACGGAGTTTACTGTTACCATGCGTCTGCCCGATCATCAGCTTACCTTGGGTGTAGCAGAAACCGACATAGGTGTGGGCAACCGCCTTACTTTGCTCGATGACCAAGTGCTGAAGAATCTGCAAGACGTTCAGCTGCGAAACGGCCTGGCTCCGGCAAGCGCACTTGCGTCCGGGGATTTCACGGTGGAGATGGAGACCGGCACCGGCAAGACATACGTCTACCTACGCACGATTTTTGAACTGAACAAGCGTTATGGCTTCACTAAGTTCGTTATCGTCGTGCCTTCCGTCGCAATTAAGGAAGGTGTCTACAAGTCGCTGCAGATTACCGAGGACCACTTCAAGGCCCTGTACGCGGGTGTCCCGGTGGATTTTTTCCTGTACGACTCGTCTAAGCTTGGGCAGGTGCGCAACTTCGCCACCAGCTCATCCATTCAGGTGATGGTGGTTACGGTAGGAGCCATCAACAAGAAGGACGTCAATAACCTCTACAAGGACAGCGAGAAGACCGGCGGTGAGAAACCTATCGACCTGATACGGGCCACGTGTCCCATTGTCATCGTTGACGAGCCTCAGAGCGTTGATGGTGGCCTGAGCGGTGCGGGCAAGACCGCGCTGGATGCTATGAACCCGCTGTGCACCTTGCGATACTCGGCCACTCACGCCGACAAGCACCACATGGTGTTTAGGTTGGACGCGGTGGATGCCTATGAGCGCAAGCTGGTCAAGCAGATCGAGGTGGCGGCAGCCACTGTCGAGGATGCCTTCAACAAGCCCTATGTGCGGCTGGTAAGCGTTACCAATAAGCGTGGCCGTATCAGCGCGCAGGTGGAGCTGCATGTCCAAGAGGTAACTGGACCGAAGCTGAAGGAGGTGTCGGTTAACGATGGGGACGACCTGCAGCAGATCACCAAACGGGCGATCTATGCAGACTTCCGCGTGGGCGAAATCAACACCACAAAGAGCAGTGAGTTTATGGAGCTGCGCTACCCTGGAGGCGAAGAAGCCCTCGTTATTAACCAAGCATACGGCGGCGTGGACGAGCTGGCCATACAGCGCGAGATGATTCGCCGCACGATCCGCGAACACCTGGAGAAGGAGAAGTTGCTGCGCCCGAAGGGGATCAAGGTGCTGTCGCTGTTCTTCATTGAGTCGGTAGAGCGCTACCGCAAGATCGATGGCCAAGGGCACGCTGTGAAGGGAGACTACGCACGCATCTTCGAAGAGGAGTACCGCCGTGCGGCCAAGCTCCCGAGTTTCCAGAGCCTGTTCACCGAGGTCGATCTGACCGCTGAGGCAGAGGAAGTCCACAATGGCTACTTCTCCATTGACAAGAAGGGTGGCTGGACGGAGACCGCAGACAACAACGCAGCGGGTCGCGAGAACGCGGAGCGGGCCTACAATCTCATCATGAAGGAGAAAGAGCGGCTGCTGGACTTCGCTACGCCGTTGAAGTTTATCTTCTCCCACTCTGCCCTTAAGGAGGGCTGGGACAACCCTAATGTATTCCAGATTTGCGCTTTGCGCGAGATGGGCTCCGAGCGCGAGCGTCGCCAAACTATCGGTCGTGGCCTGCGCTTGTGTGTGAATCAAGCTGGGGAGCGGGTACGAGGCTTTGACGTCAACCGGCTGACTGTGATCGCGACTGAGTCTTATGAGGATTTTGCGGAGAATCTTCAGAAGGAAATTGAGGAGGACACTGGCATCCGTTTCGGCATCGTGGCGCCGCACCAGTTCGCCGGTATACCGGTGACGGGCACTGATGGGCAGGTGACGGCCCTTGGGGTAGATCAATCTAAGCAGCTGTGGGAGCATCTGCAGGCTGTTGGCTACATTGACGTCAAGGGCAAAGTGCAGGACTCGCTCAAACAGGCCTTGAAAGACGGTACGGTTGCTTTGCCTCATGCCTTTGCTGCGCAGCGCCCGCAAGTGCTGGAGCTTCTGCGCAAGGTCAGTGGTCGCTTGGAGATAAAGAACGCAGACGAGCGTAAGTCGGTTGCGTTGCGCAAGGGCGCTGATGGCAAGGCAATCACTTTGGGCGATGAATTCAAGGCCCTCTGGGATCGCATCAAGCATAAGACAACTTACCGGGTTCAGTTTGATAATGCCAAGCTACTTCAAGATTGCACGAAAGCGCTGTGTGACGCGCCGCCAATCCCGAAGGCGCGCCTGCAATGGCGCAAGGCTGACATCGCCATCGGCAAAGCTGGAGTCCAGACCACAGAGCAAAAGGATGGCGCGTATACCGTTGGACTGGACGAGGTTGGTATTGAGCTTCCTGACTTGCTGACGGACCTTCAGGACCGTACTCACCTGACGCGCCGGAGCTTAGTCATGATCTTGACCGAGTCCGGCCGGCTGGATGACTTCCGCCGCAATCCGCAGCAGTTCATTGAGCAAGCGGCCGAGCAGATTAATCGCTGCAAGCGCTTGGCCTTGGTGGATGGCATCAAGTATCAGAAGCTAGGCGCGCAGCAGGTTTACGCCCAGGAGCTATTCGAGCAGCAGGAGCTTACGGGCTACCTCAAAGGCATGTTGCAGGACACTGCCAAGTCCATTCATGAGCACGTGGTCTATGATTCGACTACCGAACGTGACTTTGCTCAAGCGCTGGAGTTCAACCAAGACGTGGTCCTTTACGCCAAGTTACCCAACTGGTTTAAGGTGCCCACTCCATTGGGTAACTACAATCCAGACTGGGCGGTGTTGCTGCAGAAGGACGGCGTGCAGCGTTTGTACTTCGTGGTAGAGACTAAGAGCAGCCTGTTCGCGGATGATTTGCGCGACAAGGAGTGGGGCAAGATCGAGTGTGGTAAAGCGCACTTTGCTGCCCTAGCGGCCGGTGAAAACCCGGCGCGTTACCTCGTGGCGAGGACCTTTGATGATGTGCTGCAGTCGGTCAGTTGACCGGCTGCCCTGGTCGTGGTGATGGGGCGAGGGTTGCGTTCCAGGAGTAAGACGTTACCCTTTTATCATGGCCGAAGCCAAGGGGGGCTAGAGCAATCCTCAGGTCATCAGCGTAATGGTTCGCTGAGCCGATTTTATTTCGCGGATGCAGAAAAAGGCCCGTTGAATTTTACGGGCCTAAGACAGCGGTTGAAATATTAGGCGACTCGGCGCCCGAAGGTCACGTGAATCACGTTTTCCGGCACTGGTTCCGGCAATTCCGACTTTGAGGCCGTTGCCGTTTGCTCCAGTGGTGAGTTTTCACAGGATTCATCTGCCGTGGCCGGCGCTTCCCCGTCAATGATGCTCTTGAGAGGAATTTTTGCCTCTGAGGTCAAACGTTTACGTCCGTGGCGGATGACGGACTTCGTGCTCGAGCTGAATGCCTCGTCGAGCCGCTTCGCAAGGCCCTGCGCGCACAGGTGCGCGTACCGAAGCAGCATCCGTACGTCCCGATGGCCGCTGAAGGCTTGAAGGTCCAGCAGCGAGAAGCCGCCTGGCGTATTGCTGCCAATCTCTGCGACCCGGGAGATGGCTTCGTGCCGCAGATCATGCACGTGCAGGTCGAGTTCACCGGTAAGTCCAGCACGTTCACACATACGCGTCCATGCTTTGCGCAGCGCATCATTGGTGAACTCGAAGACATGCTCACCGGTGCGGGGCAGCTGCCGAAGCAGTCCGACTAGGTCGCTGCGAAGTGGCAGCTTGCGGGGGCGGCCATTCTTCGTCTCTGGCAGGTAAGCGGTCTGAGCATCGAGATCGACGTGAGCCCAGAGCAGGGACAGTGACTCACCGCGTCGGGCACCCGTCATGAGCTGGAACTGCACGAAGCATTCATACATGGGAATGTGAACCCAGGTAGCTTCCGCCTCGCTCAGAAGTTGCCTGCGGGTTTGCCAGAAACGATAGCGGGTCGGTCCTCCTTCCACATGCTGGAGTTCGGCGGCGACCAGTTGGTCAAGGCGGAAGGCCTTGGACCATTTTTCATCCTCTTCAAAAGCAGCGGCCAGAAGGCGATCCTGCTCATCGGGTTTGAGGCGACGGTCGCGTTCGTTGAAGTATTGCGGGCGCTTCACGCCGTCCATCGGGTGTTGGATGAGATGGATGCGCCAGGTCTTCATGGCGGTGTTGCAGACAGCGGAGAAGATGTCGAGCTCACGGTCTACCGTCGCGGCCGACGCTGCTTGGCAACGTTCGTCTACGTAATCGGTGAAGTCCTCCGGTTCGATGTGGGCGAGAGGCTTCAGGATGAACTGCGTCGCGGAGCAGGGCTCGCCGCGCATCTTTTTGCCGGTCTCCTTACGAATCTTCATCCCTTTGACCTTGTCGCAAGGATTAGGATGGCTGGCGACGATTTCGGCGATGGACTGGCGGGGAAGGCCGGCATCTTCCAGCATCGCGTTGATCTTGTAGGCTTCCACTTCGAAGCTCTTGTTGCGTGGAGCCTCTTTCCACAGGTATTGAATCATGGCCTGTGCCAGGGTAGTGTTCTGGCCCTTGGAATAGTCGCGGACCAGGCCCTGGCTGTGCTCGACCTTCAACATCATTTTGATCTGTTTTGCCTGCTCCAAAGAATCGGCGTGCAATACCTGATCAGGGATACCTTTTTCACGGACACGGATGATGTAGTGATTGTCCAGGCGAGTGAGCTTTGGTTTGAGTTTTTGTGCCTGCAGGGATTGACAGTACGCTTCAGCCTTCTTCAACTGATTGTGAGGGAAGGTTTGCGTGAGGTCGTCACGGTTCTTGACCGTGACCTGGTGGTGAGAGCGATTCTCGATGGACGCCATGTCCGTACTCCAATGAAGTTATGGAGCACGGTATACAGTCCGCAGAAGGGCATGATTTTGACGAGCAGTCGAGTCTCGGCCAAAAGTCCCCTCAAATAGGCGTAGTTCTTCCAATTTGCAGATCGTCAAATGGCCCTTGCCACTGATTTGCCACTGATCGACCTGTAAACGAAAACAGCGGGTCACATAACTCGCTGTTTTTATTATGGAATTTTGGTCGGGGTGAGAGGATTCGAACCTCCGGCCTCTACGTCCCGAACGTAGCGCTCTACCGGGCTAAGCTACACCCCGACTGGGTGTGGGATTATTACACCAGATGTTTGTGCAAATATCAACTGAGCAGTTTTGTCCAGTATTTTGATCGCGGCCTCTATTTTTGGCAGGTTTCTTGCTTTGTAAAAATAACAAGGTGGTAAGATGCTAAAAAAGGCATCATTCCGAGACTACAGAGCAAACCGGGAGGGCGTATCAGGTATGGGTAATCGAGCGAAACTGGCGATGGCAGCAGCGGTGGCGAGCGCCTTGGCGCAACTGGCCTGGGCGGATGATGCCGCACCAATTCAGGGCAAGGCACAGTCGGACCAGATCGAAGTGGTGAATGTCACGGCGCAAAAGCGCAAGGAAGATCCGGCCAAGGTGGCCATGAGTATCTCGGCCGTCACCGGCACCCAGCTGCAGGCGGAACACGTCAACGACTTCACCGACCTGACCCGGGTGGTGCCGAATATCTCCTTCACGGCGGCCAGCGGCAACGGCGGCGCGGGACCGGGCACGGAGAATATCGAGATCCGCGGCATCAGTTCCACCGCCGGTGCGGCCACGGTCGGCATCTATCTGGGTGATGTCTCGATCACCGTCGGTAACGTCTACACCATGGGCACGGTGGAGCCGCGCTTCTTCGATATCGACCGGGTCGAAGTGCTGCGCGGTCCGCAGGCGACCCTGTACGGCGCCAGCTCGATGGGCGGCACCATCAAATTCATTCCCAATGAGCCGGACCTGAAGGAACGCGAGTTCACCACCTATACCGAAGCCTCGGCGATGGACGGCGGAACGATGAACTGGTCGGCCAATGCGGTGGCGAATATTCCGCTGATTCCCGGCGAGCTGGCGCTGCGCTTTGGCGTGCAGGCGCAGCACTCGGGCGGCTTCATCAACCAGGTGGATGGCGACGGCAATCTGCAGGCGAAGGACATCAACAAGATCGATGATCAGGAAGTGCGCTTTGCCATCAAGTGGAAGCCGATTCCCGCGCTGACCATCACGCCGTCGATCTACTACCAGAAGCTGGACGCGCACGATATCGCCGCCTTCAACCTGGACCTGCCGCGCTACCAGGCGCAGAAGCAGATCCGCGAACCGTCGCGCGATGTGCTGGCGATCCCGAGCCTGAACGTGAACTGGGATTTGGGCGCGGCCGATCTGACCTCGAGCACCAGCTACTTCCAGCGCAAGTTCGACCGCCAGCAGAACGGCTCAGCCTACAACAGCTATTCGCTGTCGACCTTCCTGACTTCGACCGACAACGGCGGCACGGCGCCGCAGGCGCTGATCGACGAGGTGGCGGGCCTGCCGTCGGCGGTGCTGCTGAATAACCAGGTGCGCCAGTTTGCGCAGGAGTTCCGCCTCGCGTCGCGCCCATATGAGGAAGCGCGCTCGCCGTGGACCTGGCTGGGCGGCGTGTATTACTCCAACCAGCACACCAATCTGACGGAGAACGATCCGATCTACGGTGTGAACGATTTGTTTGCCAAGTATGGCTTGAGTACCTCGGATCCGGATGTGCTGCCGGGCGCCTTCCCCAACGACTTCCCGGGAGATAACTCGTTCTACGGCTCCTTCCACTATCGCGAGAAGCAAAGCTCGGTGTTCGGTGAAGTGAACTACTATTTCACGCCGGCGCTGCACGCCACCTTTGGCGCGCGCTATCTGAAGGCGGATACTTCGCTGGATCAGAAGAACGGCATGTATCTCGCGGGCGCGGGCAATACCGGCAGCGTGAGTTCCTCGTCCAAGGCCTTTACGCCGAAGTATGCGGTGACCTGGGAAGTCGATCCGGCCAATACGCTGTACGCCAGCGCGGCCAAGGGCTTCCGCCTCGGTGGCTCGAATGTGTATGTGCCGCCGACCACCTGCGGCCAGGATCTGGAAGCGAACGGTATCGACAAGGGCCCGCCGACCTATGCTTCGGACAGTCTGTGGAGCTACGAGTTCGGTAACAAGTCGCGCTTCCTCAACAACCGTCTGACGCTGAATGCGGACGTGTTCTACGTGAAGTGGAAGAACATCCAGCAGGGCGTGTATCTGCCGACTTGCGCCTACACCTACAACGCCAATGCGGGCGATGCGACCAGCAAGGGCTTCGAGTTCGAGGTCAAGGCCAAGCCGCTGCCGGGCCTGACGCTGAACGCTTCGGCGGGCTATGTGACGGCGGAATTGACTAACGACGACGGCGTCAAGAACGGCATCTTCGGCGCGCATGCCGGCGCGACGGTGCAGGGCGTACCGAAGTACAACGCCACGGCGGGCGCGCAGTACAACTTCGGCGTGGGCGACAACAAGACGGGCTTTGTGGCGGGCGATATCCGCTGGGTGGGCAGCAGCTACGGTTCGCTGAATCCGGACCAGACCGACTATCGCCGTCCGGCCTATCACACGGTGGATCTGAGCGCGGGCCTGAACTTCGACCGCGCCGCGCTGACGGTATTCGTGAAGAACGCGCTGGATGACGACACCATCATCCAGCATCCGCAGGTGGCGTCGATCGTGCAGGGCTACCGGCTGACGCCGCGCAGCGTCGGCATGAGCCTTTCGACCAAGTTCTGACCATGCTGCGTAATGTGATCACCGCCGCGGCCTTGCTGCTGACGGCTGCGGGCGTCCACGCGGCCGGGAGCAAGGGCAGTGAGCAACTGGTGCGGCAGTACATGGTCCTGCGTCCGGAGTTATTCCAGGTGGCCGAGAGTGCCGGGGTGCCGCTGACCATGCCGACGCCGGACCAGCTGCAGGAAGTGGCAAGGGCTTTCCTGCCTGGGCTGCGTTCCGCGCCGGACTGGAATAGCAGCCACCCCGACTGGAAGCGGATGCAGAACATTATCGAAGCCGATGTGCCGAAGATGATCCAGGAGCTGAGTGCAGACGCGCAGACCAAACAGGCGCTGGAGCTATTTAACAATGCCTTGGCCCGCGGACTGGCATCGCAGCTCAGCGATGAGCAGCTGGCCCAGCTGACGCAGCACTACGCGCAGCCGGACGCGGTGCGTTTTGCGGCGGTGGAGGCATATATGCTGAAGCAGGTTAATCTTGCGACGGGCCACTTGCAGGCCCTGGCAGCATCCGGCAAGCGCTTTGAGCCTCCAGCCGGGCGGAACGCTCAAGAAGTGGCGTTGTTGCTCTCGCTGATGAGTGAGCAGCTGGCGCTGCAGCTGGGCGTGGTCGATCCCGGCCCCGGCCAAGATCGCAGTGGCCTGCAAGCCTTGCCGATCATGATGGGGATGGCGGTCAGCTTCAGCTTCGATCAGATCGACGCTGCCTGGATGGCGCTGCCCGAGCCGCAGCGGGCGGCGACGCTGGCCTGGCGCGCCTCAGCGCTGGCCCAGGCGGAGCGTCAGGCGATCTATGAGGCAGGCAAGAGCCTGGGCGCGCTACCGGAGTTTGGTGTGCAAATGAGCCGGATGGGCGCGACCATGCTCAAGTATCAGCAGAAATGGAAGGCGCAGCTGAACGCAGCCGCCCCAGGGCGCTAAGCCGCAGCTCAGAGGAAGGGCCAGCTGAGGATGCCCTTGACGTGCAGGATGGGCGGGCGATGAAGTAGGCGGCGACGGTGGCCAACAGCAGTGGGCCGCGGCCGTCCGCCATCACGCTCAGCCAGATGCCGCCGACCATGGCAAAGGCCATCAGCAGCACCAGGCCAACCTCGATGCTGGCGAAATAATGGACGGATTTGCGCCAGACGGCGATGATGTCTTCAACTGTGTACTTCATGCTTGCTCACCTGCTGTTTTAACGGCGAAACCTCGTATTATTTCACAGGCTAGGAATCTTTGCTGCGGCGCAGCGGCGCCGTGGTTTGGGCGATAATATTGCTCTTGTTTGTCTTACGGGAGCAGTCATGAGCGTCACCATCTACCACAACACCAACTGCGGCACCTCGCGCAACACCCTGGCGCTGATCCGCGCCGCCGGCATCGAGCCGGTCATTGTCGACTACGTCAAGGCGCCGCCTTCGCGCGAAGCCCTGCAGCAAATGATCGCCAAAGCGGGCCTGAGCGTGCGCGGCGCGATGCGCAACAAAGGCGAGCTGTACGAGCAGCTGGACCTGGCCAATCCTTCCCTCACCGATGAGCAGATGCTGGACGCCATGATGGCCCATCCGATCCTGATCGAACGTCCGTTTGTGGTGACGGAAAAGGGCGTGCGCCTGTGCCGTCCGGCTGAAAAGGTCAACGATATTCTGTAATTTCCCCTGCGCACGATTGTTAAATTGGTTTGACAGATTGAGAAGATTTTGTGATAACCTCGCGACGCTTCGCGTTATGCGGTGCTCAATATGTCCAAATTAACAATAAGGGGTCAACATGGGCTTTTTAGACAAGGAGCGCACGGTCGCCGCTCCCGGTTTTAACCGATGGCTGGTGCCGCCTGCGGCGCTGGCGATCCACCTGTGCATCGGCATGGCGTACGGCTTCTCCGTATTCTGGCTGCCGCTGTCACGCGCGATCGGCATCAAGGAATCGCTGGCCTGTCCGGCCGACATGGGCTTCTTCGCCGAGATTTTCTCTTCCACCTGCGACTGGAAGATTTCCATGCTGGGCTGGATGTACACGATGTTCTTCGTGTTCCTGGGCGCGGCGGCGGCCATGTTCGGCGGCTGGCTGGAACGCGCCGGTCCGCGCAAGGCGGGCGTGGTATCGGCCGTATGCTGGTGCGGCGGCCTGGTGATTTCGGCGCTGGGCGTGTATCTGCACCAGATCACGCTGATGTGGCTGGGTTCGGGCGTGATTGGCGGCATCGGCCTGGGGCTGGGCTATATCTCGCCCGTCTCCACCTTGATTAAATGGTTCCCGGACCGCCGCGGCATGGCGACCGGCATGGCCATCATGGGCTTTGGCGGCGGCGCCATGATCGGCGCGCCGCTGGCCGACAAGCTGATGAAGACCTTTGCCAGCGCCACGTCGGTGGGCGTATGGCAGACCTTCCTGGTGATGGCGGCGATCTACTTTGTCTTCATGATGGCGGGCGCGCTGTCCTACCGCGTACCGGCGGCGGGCTGGAAACCGGATGGCTGGATGCCGTCCTCGACCCTGGCCAGCAATGCCATGATCACCACCCGCCACATCCACGCCCGCAAGGTGTGGAATATTCCGCAGTTCTGGCTGTTGTGGGGCGTGCTGTGGCTGAACGTATCGGCCGGTATCGGCATCCTGGGCATGGCCTCGCCGCTGCTGCAGGAAGTCTTTGGCGGCCATCTGATCGGCCTGGACCTGCCGTTTACCGAGCTGAGCGCGGCGCAAAAGGCACAGACCGCGACCATCGCGGCGGCCTTTACCGGCCTGCTGTCGCTGTTCAATATCGGCGGCCGCTTCTTCTGGTCGAGCTGCTCGGACCTGATCGGCCGCAAGGCGACCTACGCGGTGTTCTTCGTGCTGGGCTTTGCGCTGTATGCCTCGATCCCTTCGCTGGCGCATGGCGGGCAGCAGGCGCTGTTTGTGGCGGCGTTCTGCGTCATCCTGTCGATGTATGGCGGCGGCTTTGCCACCATTCCGGCTTATCTGGCGGACCTGTTCGGCACGCAGATGGTGGGCGCAATCCACGGCCGCCTGCTGACGGCGTGGTCGGCGGCGGGCATCCTGGGGCCGATCCTGGTCAACTACATCCGCGAGTATCAGCTGGCGGCCGGTGTGCCCAAGGCGCAGGTGTATGACGTCACCATGTACGTGCTGGCGGGCCTGATCGTGCTGGGTCTGATCTGCAATGTGCTGGTGCGTCCGATCGCGGCGCGCTACTTCATGTCGGATGCCGAACTGGCCGCCGAGAAGAAGCTGGCGCATGAGCGCGAACAGGCTGCGCAGGGCGGCGGCGTGCGGGCGATCGCCACAGCCGGCGGCAGCAATCCGGCGCTGGTGTCGTTTGCCTGGGTGGCGGTGGGGATCCCGATGCTGATCGGGGTCTGGATCACCGTGCAGAAGGCAGCGGTGCTGTTCAAGTAAGTGAGGAGGGGCCGCGATGCGGCCCTTTTTTTACACCAGCCGGGCGCCGCCGTCGATGTTGAGCGTGGCGCCGTTCATGTAGCGGTTGGCCATCAGGAAGAGCACAGCGTTGCCTGCTTCTTCCGGCGTGCCCAGGCGGTGCAGCGGCAAGTTTGATTGCAGATGGGTGATGTAGTCGGCGTGCCCGGCGCCCAAGGCTTTGCTGATCAGCGGTGTATCGATCGGTCCGGGCGACAGGATATTGACGCGACGGGGCGCCAGCTCCAGCGCCAGTCCGCGCGCAAAGGCTTCCATGGCGGCGCAGGCGGCTGCCAGTACGGCGGTGCCGTCAGCATTGGGACGGTCGGCCAGGACGCCCGATATCAAGGTCACGGAGGCATCCTGCGCCAGGCGCTGGTCCAGGGCGCGCAGGATGTGGATGGCCGCCCAGAGCCGTTCATCAAAGGCGCGCTGCAAGTACTTCACATCGGCGTCCAGCGTTTTCCCCGCGACGAAGCTGCCTGCCATCAGGACCAGGTGGTCCACGTGGCTGATGCCTGCCAGCGCCGGCTCGACCTGCTCTGCGCGGGTGACGTCGAAGGTGCGGTACTCGAAACCATATTGCGCGGCGACCGTGGCGCTGCGGTCGGCATCCTGTCCGGTGACGATGACCTTGGCGCCAGCGGCCTGAGCCTGGATCGCGGCTGACAAGCCGATGCCTGATGTGCCGCCGACCACCAGCACGATTTGTCCTTGCAACGCTTGCGGGAAAATATTCTGAGACATGTCTTGCTCCTGTGAGTTGAGGCGCGGTGTGCGCCGACAGGAGCCAGATTAGGTTCGTGCCACTTATTTGACAATGTGGCAAGAATTCGTTTTAATAATTCCATTATGGAACAAATTGGATTGGACAGGCTGACCGGCCTGATCGCCTTTGCCCGTGCGGCCTCGCTGGGGAGCTACACGGCGGCGGCGCGCGCGCTGGGCATTTCGCCCTCGGCGGTGAGCAAGAGCGTGCAGCGGCTGGAGCAGCAACTGGGACTGTCGCTGTTCACGCGCACCACCCGTTCGCTGACCTTGACGGCGGAGGGGCGCGATCTGCACGAGCGCGCCTTGCGTCTGCTGCGTGAGGCGGAGGATATCGAACAGGCGGTACTGGCAGCCAAGGCGGAGCCATCCGGGACGCTGCGGGTGGCGGCGCCGCTGCCGCTGGGTGCTTATGTGCTGGGCCCGCATCTGGCGCGGCTCAAGGCGCGTTATCCCAGGCTGAGTGTAGACCTGCGGCTGGGCGATGAGTATGTCGATCTGGTCCGTGAAGGTATCGATGTGGCGATCCGGGTGGGGGAGCTGGCGGATTCGCGGCTGATTTCGCGGCGGCTGGCGGCCCATCGCGTGTGTGCGTATGCCTCGCCGGCCTATCTGGCAGCACGGGGCACGCCGCGCCACCCGGACGAGCTGGCCGGGCATGATTGTGTGAACTTGCGCTTCCAGAATTCAGGGCAGCTGCTGCGCTGGCCCTTCATGGTGAACGGACGCCTGATGGAGCTCATGCCGGCCAGCTGGATGGTGGCTGATACCAGCGATGCGATTGCGGAAATTCTGGCGGGGCATGGCGGCATCGGCATGTCTCCCACCTATGTGGCGGCGCGCTACGTGGCGCGTGGGGAGCTGATGCCGGTAATGGAAGAGTATGCGGTGGAGCGGGCCAGCATCAATGCGCTGTGGCCACAGAGCCGCCGCAGCAACCCGAACGTCAGGGCCTTCCTCGCCTGGCTGGGCGAGGTCTTCCCCGAGAGTTCGATGGATTAGTGGTTGCGGTTGACCGAGAATTCGGCCAGCTGCAGCAGGGCGTCCTTGTAGACGCTGGCGGGCAGGCCGGCAATCGCGGCCAGGGCGCGGGCGGACTGTTCTTCGGCCGCGCGGCGGGTGTAGTCCAGCGCGCCGCTGGTGGAAATCGCCGCCAGCACGGCGTCGAAGTGTTCTTCGTCGCCGTTCTCGATGCAGCTGCGGACCAGCTGGCGCTGCTCGGCGGTGCCATGGTCCATCAGGTAGATCAGCGGCAGGGTCGGCTTGCCTTCGCGCAGGTCGTCGCCCACGTTCTTGCCGATTTCCGCGGCGTCGCCGGCATAGTCCAGCACGTCGTCGATCAGCTGGAAGGCGGTGCCCAGGGAGCGGCCGTATTCGCCTGCTGCGGCGATCTGCGCGTCGTCGCAGCCGGAGATCAGCGCGCCCAGCTCGGCCGCCGCCTCGAACAGCTTGGCGGTCTTGGAGCGGATCACTTGCAGGTAGCGTTCTTCGTTGACGTCCGGATCGTGCATGTTCAGCAGCTGCAGCACTTCGCCTTCGGCGATCACGTTGGTGGCATCCGACAGGATCTGCATCACGCGCATATTGTTCAGGCCGACCATCATCTGGAAGGAGCGCGAGTACAGGAAGTCGCCCACCAGCACCGAAGCGGCATTGCCGAACAGGGCGTTGGCGGTGGCGCGGCCACGGCGCAGGGACGATTCGTCCACGACATCGTCGTGCAGCAGGGTGGCGGTGTGGATGAATTCGACCACGGCGGCCAGCTCATGGTGCGCCGTGCCCTGGTAGGCATAGGCGTTCGCCACCAGCAGCACCAGCACGGGGCGGATACGCTTGCCCCCGGCGCTGATGATATATTCCGCAATCTGGTTGACCAGGCTGACTTCCGAGTGGAGGCGCTGACGGATCACCGTATTGACCGCGTCCATATCGGCGGCAATGGTCTGGGTGATGGGGTTTTGGGTGGCGTTCTGAGACAAGGCGAACCTGTGCGTTAGACAATAATGGTGGCGAGATTATACGTCATGCCCCTGTGGACGGGGGCGTCGGCCGCCATCTTCATCTTGTTGCAAGATTGCTTGCATACCATGCCCCGCGCCGTTTGTGAATACTTTTTGACGCGAATTTCAATCCTGTGTATAATCTGCGGTTCCCCCGTTTTTGGGTGGAACAATTTTAAACATTCGATGAGGTTTTAAATCATGTACGCGGTCATAAAAACCGGCGGCAAGCAATACAAAGTTGCTGCTGGCGAAAAACTCAAAGTAGAACAGATACCGGCTGACATTGGTTCCCAGATCACCATCGACCAGGTTCTCGCGCTGGGCGCGGGCGACACCATCAAGTTTGGTGCTCCACTGGTTGAAGGCGCAAAGGTCGTGGTAACCGTTGTTGCTCATGGTCGTCACGACAAAGTACGTATCTTCAAGATGCGTCGTCGTAAGCACTACCAGAAGCGTCAGGGCCATCGTCAGAACTACACCGAAATCCAAATCGATTCGATCAACGGCTAAGCGCTGTTTGCCCGAACTTATTTAGTCATCAAGGAGCTTTAGAATGGCACACAAAAAAGGCGGCGGCACTACGCGAAACGGCCGTGACTCAGAATCAAAACGCCTGGGCGTTAAAGTCTACGGCGGCCAGTCGATCAACGCTGGCGGCATCATCATTCGTCAACGCGGCACCCCAGTGCGCGCCGGCGAAGGCGTAGGCACCGGCAAGGACCACACCCTGTTCGCCCTGGTGGACGGCAAGGTGAAGTTCGTTGTCAAAGGTCCGAACTCGCACCAGTACGTGACCGTAGTAGCAGCGTAATTACGCTATCGGCCCGCTGCGCATGCGCGGGCCATTGTAAGGCGCAAGCCTTTCATCAAAAGGCTCTGCCCACCGGTAGAGCCTTTTAGTTTTATGGCGGCACATCATGAAGTTTATCGACGAAGCAAAAATTGAAGTAATCGGTGGTGACGGCGGCAATGGCTGCTCGTCGTTTTGCCGTGAAAAATTCCGCCCGTTTGGCGGCCCTGACGGCGGCGACGGCGGCAAGGGTGGCTCGATCTGGGCCGTAGCGGACCGTAACATCAATACCTTGGTCGATTTCCGCTTCTCCAAGGTGCACCGCGCCGGCAACGGCGAAGCCGGCCGTGGCGCCGACTGCTATGGCAAGGGCGCCGATGAC